>Ga0114951_10004930_pt1 | contig 12619 bp, 21 predicted proteins | sample AM7aDNAmetaG_FD_88677 | JGI IMG/M metagenome (GOLD analysis project Ga0114951, IMG submission 88677) | Freshwater microbial communities from Finland to study Microbial Dark Matter (Phase II) - AM7a DNA metaG | ecosystem: Environmental > Aquatic > Freshwater > Lake | place: Finland: Lake Alinen... | reverse complement strand
GACTTCAATTTTTTCAATATCTTCTGCTTCAACATGCGATGATACCGGATCCATACGGTTTGGGCAACCGTTTTCTATTTTAATGCCATTATCAAGTACTACATTTAACTGGCTGAACTTAAAACCCCGAACAACCGGGTCAACAGAAACTCCTCCCTTTCTTATTCCTGAAACATTTGGTATGGTTCGTAAAAAATCCCCTATATCTCTTATGGCTTCGTTTTGTAATTGAACTTTTAAAATGGTTGTTTTAAGGTAAGAATTTTTCATAACAGAGCTGTCCAGTATCACCACAGGTGTAAGTTTGATGGTGTCTTTATTGATTTGAGAATATGCAAATGAAAAATTTGTTATTAAAAAAAACAACCCCAGTATAAGCTTTATTACTCTTTGATTATAAGAAAATATTTTAAATAAGTATTTATCCTTCATTCTGATAATGTTTTCCATTGTTTGTTGTATAAACATATTTAAAATATTCACAATTATTAGTCATTTTCTTCTGATTGATTTAAGTTGATTAATTCACTTTCACTATATAATATGCAATTCTCACATTTAATATGATTATCAATGCCCTGAATTAGTTTATGACATTTTTTACACTTAAACCAATCCTGTTCAAATTGATAATTACCTCCTTCAATATCAATAGCTTTCCCTTCAACAAATGCCTTAGCAATAATTTTTAATGCTTTATTATAAATACGGGTTAATGTGGGTCGCGAAACATTCATTTGTTCCGCTGCTTTTTCCTGTGATAACATTTCATAATTAACCAACCTTATACTTTCATATTCTTCAAATTTCAAAATAACAGATGCTGTTTTACATAAAGGAATACCATAAGGTTTAAAACCCTTCATTTTGGGTGGATTACAAACTTTCCTGCTTTTCTGAGGTCTGGGCATTTTTAAAATTAATCAGATATTTAATGTCGAATATTTTACAAAGATAATGAACCTGCGTTCATAAAAAAATTTTTTTTGCTTTTTATTTTCAAGTCTTAACACTTTTTAGTAAAATCTTTAAATTACTAAAACAAAAATGGGCAACAATTCGCATTATCACCCATTTTTGCATTAGTAAGTTTATTATTATTCTTTTCTGCTACTCCCTTTGCAACCAACACCTTCGCCTTTGCATTTACCGGTGCAGCTTTTACCTTCTCCTTTGCATTTACCGCTGCAACCTGTTCCTTCTTTACATTTACTACCACTTCCGGAACCTTTACAGCATGTACCATTACTTGCTTTTCCGTTCTTGGCACAGCATTGCTTAGTACCAGAAGCTGAAGTTGCCGGGGTGTTTGCAACATTATCCTGTTTCTGAATTTGTTCTGTTTTAGCCTTTTCAACGCCCTTGGTGTTCACTTGTGATGTTTGCGCATTTACTACATAAGAAAAAGCAAAAACTAAAACCACTAAAATTAATCTTTTCATCTTTTTATATTTAATAATTAAACCCGTTTACACGGCAACGAGTTGATTTTTTTAAAGCAAGCCGTGTCTTACATTTTTTCATTACCTATTAGACAACGCATAAGCCTGATTTATTCCATTGTGTGACATTTTTTTTTGTTGTCGCAGTTTTCTCCCTTGCAAGCCTTGCATCCCATGCAATTTTCAAGTTTTTTGTTTTGCTCTGATGATAGATAGGGTTCTAATTCCATGTGCAGGGAATCTATAATTGCTTTGTGTCTGTTAAGACATGCTGTGCTTTTCTCCGAATATTTTTGCATAATAGGATCGAGCTTTTGTTTTAGTTCTGCTGAAGCATTAATCCGTTCGTAAATCATAGTTGTAAAACCTTCTTTATCGGCACACCGCATATAGGTTTTAATTTTATGCTGGGTTAAATATCCTGAAACAAAAAATCCGAGAACGAATCCGATAAGCAGTGTTCCCACAATGACTAATATTGGCTTTGATTTTTTCATAGCGATTTATTTATAGTTGTAAAACGATAATGTAATGGCATCATTAAAAGAATATTCATTTGCTCCTATTATCGTTTTTAACGATGTAGGGCCTTCAGAAAAATAGAGGGCAGCAACAATTAGTACAATGGCGGCTACACCAACAGGAGCTATCCAGCGAAATAAAATACTTAGCTGAATAGAAAAATAATCTTGCATGCTTTGTTCTGCTGCAGGTTGAGAAGCTTCAATATTACGTATTATCTTATCAGAAAATCCGTAATTAAATGAATAGGTTTGTTTTTGGAGGATATTCCTCAATGAAGAAATATCTTCTTTCTCCTGAATAAGTTCAGGAAAATCGATAAAACCCTGTTGCAGTTCATCCTGCTCACTTGGAGAAAGAGTTTCATCAAACGACCTTATAAGTAATTGTTTTATATGTTCTTTCATGATAAAATTGAATTTACAGGTTTTAATATTTGTTTTAACTTCTCCTGTGCTCTTGACAAGCGCGAAAGCACCGTTCCTTCTGGTATCTCAAGAATTTTTGCGGTCTCTTTAACGGAATAACCCTGCATTAGTCTGAGCACAACAATACTGCGATGTTCCGTCGGAATTTGTTTCATGGCTTTATCTAATAAATCCTTATTTTCAAAATTACTGCTTTCCGTTTCTTTTGTCATAAGACCTATAGAAATATCATTATTATCGATGCTTAAAGAAGGGGGTCTTTTTTTTATCTCATTGAGTGACAGATTAATGGCAATACGAATCAGGTATGTTTTTAATGTTGATTTCCCATTAAATTGATGCATAGATTGATAGAAACGAATAAAAACTTCCTGACCTACATCTTCGGCTTCTGCACAATCGCCTAAAATCCCTTTCACTACAGTAGCAATGGGTTGCTCAAAACATTCAACAAGGCATTTAAATGCTTTATGATCGCCTTGTTTTGATAGTCTCAGCAATTCATCTTCTTTCATATATCTATTTTCATCACTTATTAGACAACTAAAACAGTAAAAATATTCCGTAGAAAGGAAAATAAATTAGTTGTTTTTACCTCTATATTTCAACTGACACATACAAGACCCGGAAAGCATCTCTGCTATATTCGATTGTAATGGTAAGCCATCTCTATCCCATTCAACCAATCCCCCAGCCAGATTCGCTATATTTTTAAACCCTTTTCCCACTAAGAAGATGGCTGTTTCTTTGCTGTGAAGACCCGATGCATCAGCAATTATCAATGGTATTGTATCAGGCAGATTCTGAAAATATTCTTTTATTGTACTGGCCGCGCAATAAAGAACTTGTTTTACATCAAATTTTTTATTGCCCACCATGAAATCTTCCCTCACATCAAGTATGATGGCATCGTCGGTGCAAAGTTTATAGGCTTCGCGAGGTGTCAGATGTAATATATCACCTATTTTAAATCCTTTGTTTTTAAACATAATATCTTTTCAAGATTACATAAATTATTAGGTTGAACCCTTATATGTTTATTTTGGGAAATACTTACAATCTTTTTGCTTGCACTCTTTATTTCTTTGATAATAATTACAAACAATTTCAGAATAATCAAGATGTACATTTAAATTTTCTTCAACAAATTTAAGTGCTGTTTCAATGGATAAAAACGTATCTCTTTTGCAGCATCTAGGTCCACCATTCATTGCAATCTCACAAAGGCTTTTGGATGTTATAAGATTACTTAATTTCCATTCTTCTTTTGATAACGGTGTGCTATTCAAAATAGCACTCATAAAAATGCCCGTACCCACTCCGGCACCACAATTACCGTATAAACCACAAAACCCACCTAAAATATTTTTAGCCCGTTCTTTAGCTATTTCCATTTTCCCTTTAATCATGGCAGATTCTCCGATAGTATTATAATATGTCGCAATCAACACTGCAGGAACAAGAAAATGATGTTCCGGACCATGAAGTTTAATTTTAGGATTTTTCATTATTGCATTGGCTAATTCTATGGGGTTCGTACTAGCAGAATTACAGCAAAGGGTTTCAATATAATCAAATCCTTCCTTCTCATGACAAGTGTCACAAACAAAATGGTTTTTAACACATTTAGCATTTGAAAAGAATTCTTTTTTACATACACTGCATTTCATGGCTTCCGATTTTTCAAGATAAACCAAAGCCGAATTACATATTAAACAACCGTCTCCTACCATATTTTGTTAGTATTAAATTTTTATAATTATATAAATTTGATAAAATAAATCCAGATGAAATATATTCCGACAATAATAAAAGCTACAGCCACCACTCTGCGAAACCATTTTTCAAAAACTTTTATTTTGTTGTAAAACCCTCCGATACTTGAAATGCTATATGCAAGGAGGTACGCAATTATAATTACCGGCAGACCTGTTGCTATAGCAAAGATAAAAGGTAAAAACAAACCATCCGGACTATTTATTGACATGGGAATAAGCATACCGAAATACAACACACCGCTGTAAGGGCAGAATGCAAGGGCGAAAACAATTCCCAGTAATAAAGCGCTCCATCCGCTTCCCGATTGGCTTTTCTTTTCCATTCTTTCAGAGATATTGCTCAACCCTGGAAATTTTATTTTGATAATATCTAACATAATGAAGCCGATTACAATAAGAAGGGGACCTAATATGCGTTCTCCATACATCTGGAAGAATTTTGCCACATGAAATTTACTGGCGCCAAAATACAGGATAACACCTAAAGTAGTATAACTTATGGCTCTTCCAAGGGTGTAAAGCAAGCCATTAATGAAAATTCTTTTTTTATTTTCAATATCCTTGCTGATGAAACCGATAGCTGTAATGTTGGTAGCCAGTGGACAGGGACTTATGGCTGTCATCAGTCCCAACAGAAAGGCAGAAAGTATAGGTAAATTGCTGTTATCCAGTAAGTTTTGTAAAAATTCCATATATATTTATTTTTTATTAAAGCCTAATAAACACTAATTTATCAATACTAAAAACAGCCACAGATTCACAGATTAAATATATAATAAAACATCTATTATAATTGCACAGATTTAAACAACCAAAGGTTGTTTACTCTGTGAAAATTTATTGAAATGAATAATTTAAATCTGTGAATCTGTGGCATGTCTTTTTACTTTATATTATATGTCCTCTGAGTGGTTGCTTTTTATAAATAATTATATTTATTTTATCAGCTCACTAATTTTTGCTTTTAATTCAGAAATAAAAATACTTTCATCATGGATTTTAGCGAAAGCAAAATTTGTCAAGTCCTCTGTTTTTTCCTTGCTTCCGTCCATTTCTGTGATGGCTAAGGTTGCCCCATAAGCTTCATATTTTTCGCTTATGGACTTGTTTCCGGGTAGCTCACAGTTTAAAACATATAAGTCAATAGTGCCATTATTCAATTCATTTTTAAAATTTTCGTTTATTGTTTTTCTTACAGCAGCTTCTATCGAAAAGCATGTGTGGCACCTGTTGGTGATATGAAAATACAACACTTTTACTTTCAGGTTCTTTGGATTATTAGAAATTATAGTATCATTGCTTTGTTGTGTAAAACCCTGAAAAGAAAAGATTAGAAAAAATAAAATGATATTTATAGATTTCATGTTTTTTATTTTAGATATTCTGAAATTTGATTTTTTAATATTTCAATAAATTTTTCTTCTTTATTTTTTGCATATTTAAAACCAGTGCCGGTAAGGTCTGTTGTTGTTTCCTGACCTTTAAACACACGTGTTACAAAAAGCCCGGAGCCAAAAGCCTGGTATTTTTCTGAAATTTTCTTATTGGCTTCATCATCTACATTTAATACCTGTCGTTTTATTTGTCCTTTTTTCACTTCGGCAGCGAAATATATATTCAGCATTCTAGTGGTTGCTTCCTCAATGGCTATGCAAGATGGACACCTATTGGTTACATGAAAATTGTAAATTAATACTGTTGGCGTGCTTGAGTTGCTGTTTGCATCCTTTGTGTTTGATTCAGAACCAGAAATTGCTTTAGTTGAATCCTTAGCAGTTAAATTTTTGGAAGAAGCTTTGATATTATTATTAACGCTGACACTGTCTTTAGCATCACCGCTCTTTTGATTTTTATTGTTATTACAAGCTGAAGCATATATCAGCAAGAGTATGGCAATCGTCAAAGTTGATGTGATGTTAATTCGTTTCATAGTTTTTTGTTTTTAGTATTTGCGAAATATAATTATGAAATATCTATTTCATGAAGTCATTTAAAAGTATTTTGGCAATTTCCCAGTTTTGGCGATTGATACAATATTTTATTTTAGGCGGTTCTATGTCACCTTGAATCAATCCTGAGTATTTCAATTCCTTTAAATGCTGTGATAGTGTTGAACGTGCAATAGGGATATCGCCTATCATTTCACCGCTTGTGCAACATGTCTTTAAACTGTTCAGCTTCTCTAAAATATATACTCTTGCCGGATGACTTAACGCTTTGCCGATAAGTGCAATTTGTTGTTGTTGTGCTGTAAACTTTGGTTTTGTGGCCATAATGTTATTTATTATTTTCAATTATCTCTTTTAATTCTTTCACAGAAGGCACCCTTCCGCTTAAAACTACTTTTTCGTTAATTACAAGTGCGGGGGTACGCATTATGCCATAAGCCATTATTTTAGTAATGTCTTCCACTTTTTCAACATCCGCTTCAAAGCTCATTTCAGCTAGTGCATTGATGACTAATTTTTCGAGAGTTTTACAATTGGCACAACCAGTGCCTAAAACTTTTATTTTCATAATTGATCAATTTATGTTTCTATATTTCGCAAAATTACGAAATGAAATTGTAACTAACAAATAAATAATGTTATTTTTTTTTATTTATTTAAACAATTTGTATAAACTGATGATTTTTATTAATTTATAATTCCGAATTTCTTCATCTTTTTCCAAAGCGCTACAGTGCTTATACCCAGGCCTTCTGCTGTCTGTTTTCTATTGAATCTGTTTGAGGCCAGGGCGCTTTCCAGTTGTTCTTTAGTAATTATTCTGAATAAAATTTGTTTGTTTGATTCAGAATCGTCTTTGATATATGTTGTTATTATTGAGCTTGTATTGAGGCCTTTCCCATGTTCTTTTCTGAAATTTACAAGCCTGATATCCTGGGGTAAATCAAAGGCATCAATAAGTTTTTTATTGCAAACCACAAAGGCATGTTCAATACTATTTTCAAGTTCACGCACATTGCCGGGCCAGTCGTAATCCATCAAAATGCGATAAGCATCTTCAGTAAGACCTTTAATCTGCTTACCTGTCTGTATGTTGAATTTTGAAATAAAATAATCAGTAAGCAACGGAATATCTCTCATTCTTTCTCTCAGGGATGGTGTGTGAACAGGAAAGACATTTAGTCTGTAGTACAAATCCTCTCGAAAGAGCCCTTTATTTACAAGTTCTCTGAGGTTCTTATTGGTAGCCGTAATGATACGCATATCCACCTTTATCGGCTTGTTATCGCCAACGCGTTCAACTATCTTCTCTTGTATCACACGTAACAGCTTAACCTGTATCATCTGGCTTATTTCACCTATTTCATCAAGAAAAACGGTGCCACCTCCTGCGGCTTCAAATTTCCCCATCTTATCCTTGTAGGCCCCAGTAAATGAGCCCTTTACATGACCAAACAATTCACTTTCGAGCAAGGTTTCAGTGAGTGCAGAACAATTGACTTTTATAAATGGCTTTTCTTTTCGGGCAGACAACTGATGTATAGCATTGGCCACAAGCTCTTTACCTGTTCCGCTTTCTCCTGAAATGTTTACATTTGCCATTGAATCTGCTGCCATTTCTATTATCTTGTAAAGTTCAAATATCTTCTCATCCTTTCCTACAATACTTTGCAATGCTAATTTTCCTTTTACAATTAAAGGAGCTGCCGAAACCGTACTACAAGTAATTTCTTTTGATATGTCTGTTACAACTACCATTAATTTTTGCTCATTGTTGTCAGATACAAAACGGGCATTGATAAAGACCAAAACCTGCTCATGAAGTGTATTTTCTATAAATGCCGTTTTGGCTACATTTGTTTTGTTTCCTTTAAAACATGATGTAAAATCAAGAAGATTTTTCCCTACCCGATTTATGTTGTAAAATTTAACAAATGATATATTTTGGTTCAATGCTTTCAAACTTTCTATGCCGCTTAACTTCTCCATTTCATTGTTCCAGAATATGATTCGTTTATTTTTATCGGTAATAAACAGGCCGCAGGGTGCATTAAGCATTATCTCTGATTGAGTGTTTTTATTCATATTATTTGATTAACTTAATTAATGCAAAGTTAATAAGATTAATTTATAATTAACTTAATATTAATTATTTTAAATGTAAAATTTACAGAACAATCACATAATCAATTATATACATGTATTGGCATAGTGATTGAAAAGAATAGTCGAAATAATAAAAAAATCTATGAAGAAAAAGTTTATAAACCCAATGATTATAGTTATAGTACTATTTACATCAGTGCTTTCAGTAATAAATATTAGCTGTACAAGTCACGCATCGAATCATGAAGAAACTGCATCTGAAGCCTTTTCCAAAAATACAGATAAGCCCTTACTTGAAAATACAGGAGAAGTTGTGACAATTACAGAAAGCGCTTTTGATGATAAAATAAAATCAGGTATAGTGATTGTAGATTTCTTTGCGACATGGTGCAAGCCTTGTAAAATGCAAACACCTATTATAGAAGAAACAGGTAAGGAATTATCAGGGAAGAGCTCTGTTTATAAACTGGATATTGATAAGAACCCTTCAATAGCAAACCGTTACAGTGTACAAAGCATACCCACTATAATCATTTTCAAAGATGGAAAAGTAGTAAGTCAATTTGTTGGTTTAACTGAAAAAGAAGATATCTTAAGTGAAGTAGAAAAATTTTCAAAAAGCAAATAACAAATATTAATATAAATTCTAAAAAGATAAATTATGGAACATTTAACCACAGAAACCTTCACCAAAAAGGTTTTCAATTACAAAGCAAATAAAGATTGGAAGTTTGAGGGTAAAAACCCTTGCATTATTGATTTCTATGCCGACTGGTGTAGTCCATGCAAAATGGTAGCTCCTGTACTGGAAGAACTTTCAAAAGATTATCAGGGCAAGGTAGATATATATAAAGTGAATACCGAAGAGCAACAGGAACTGGCTGGAATATTCGGGATACAGAGCATACCTTCTATTCTTTTTGTGCCTGTTGAGGGTCAGCCGCAAATGTCGATGGGAGCTATGCCCAAAGGCTCATTTATTAAAATAATTAATTATTTTCTCTTAAAAAGCAAGGAAAATTAACATGGAAAATACATGCGAAACAAAAGCATCATGCAAGGAAAAATTGCTGCAAAAATTAAAAAAAGTTCAGTACCAGAGATTATTGGAATTGCAGTGGGTGCCATAGGTGGATTTATTTATTATAAAACAGTGGGATCCTCAACAGGAGCCTGCCCTATTACATCTAATCCATGGTTAACAATTATCTGGGGATCATTAATTGGTTACTTAATAGGAAATTTATTCAATAAAAATAAAAATAAAAAAAAATGAAAAAAAACATGGGATTAGCAGATAAAATTATCAGGATACTGATAGCTGCTGTAGTAGTAATACTTTTCTTTACAAATGTAATATCCGGAACATTGGGAATTATATTGCTTTTTATAGCAGGAATATTTGTACTGACGAGTTTGATTAGTTTCTGCCCGCTGTATCTGCCTTTTGGTATATGTACAATGAAGAAAAAATCAGGATGTTGTTGTAAAGATTAAATAATTATAAGTTCCTTTTTATTAATCTTCTTAATTTAAAATTATGTCATATACAATTAGTAAAAGCATGTGTCCACAAAATCACCGATGTCCCATTATAAGAATTTGCCCGTCCGGTGCAATTATTCAGGATGGGTATGGATTACCCATTATAGACAAAGAGAAATGTACAGAATGTGGAAAATGTGCAAAATATTGCCCTACAGGGGCAGTGATAGGGAAATGATTTTTAAAACTTGTAAACATTAATAAATATACATTATGAATACAGCGTTAGTAATAGTAGGCAGTGTGATTACCCTATTTATTCTCTATTTTATTTACATGTTAATTAAGATAAAATTTAAGACAACTCAGGATAATGACAAAATTAAAACCCTTACAGATCAGAATTTTCAAAATCAAATAAAAACAGGTGTTGTTTTAGTTGATTTTTGGGCTGATTGGTGCATGCCATGTAAAATGATGGCTCCTATTCTAAACAGCACCGCAGAAGAATTAAACGAAAATGCAACAGTCGGCAAATTAAATATTGAACATTTTCAGGGACTGGCCACAAAATATAAAGTAATGAGCATTCCAACTATGATTTTATTTAAAAATGGCAAAGAAATGAATCGTTATGTGGGCGCAAAACCAAAAGACTTTCTTCTAAAAGAGATTAAAAAGTACAGTAAATAATAAAAAAATAAAATAATGGAAGAAAATAAGATGAATAGAATGCAAATGATAAAGGAAAAAAATAAATTCTTTACCAGAAGGCAGCTTTTCAAAATCGAATCACTACTGGTGTGTGACTTGTGAAATTTTTTTTGTGCTTGACAAGCCTGTTTATTCTACTAAAAACTTTTCAATAGAATCAATAAAATAATTTTTATTATCGACATGTAGCCAATGCCCTGAATCAGGCAGTGTTTCGAGTTTCATTAAAGGGAAATTATTTATTAAATCATTAATATCATCATCTGATATGTAATCAGAGAGAGCCCCACGAATAAAAAGCGCAGGTTTCTTATAAACATTATCCGAGATAATAGAATCCAATAAATTATCTATATTAGCACAAATAGCTTCTGCATTCATGCGCCATCCTAATTTCTTATTATTTTTCCATTCAAGATTTTTTAACAGGAGTTGTACGAATCTTTCATCTGGAATTTGAGCTGTAAGCAATCGTTCAACATCCTTCCTTGATTCGTTAAAGTTAAAATTAATGCCCATCATGGTTTGAATGTACCTTACATCATTTAATGAATATTTTTTTATCCCGATATCTGCAACAATAAGCTTATCAACCCTGCTCACATTATCCAAAGCAAAACGCATTGCTACTTTCCCTCCCATCGAATGGCCTAATAGAAAAGCAGATGAAATATTATTAATATCAAAAAAAGATAATATATCCTCTGATAAAGATGCGTAGTTTATCACATCACTATGCGGTGAATGACCATGATTTCTCAAATCAGGAATAAAAACCTCATATCTGGCAGCGAAATGTTTACCTATACTAAGCCAGCTATCCGACGAACCCAAAAGTCCATGTAGTATAACTAATGGTGCCCCCTCTCCTATTCTTCTAAAAAACAGCTTCATCAGTTTTATTTTATCCTTTATTTCTTCTCATCTCAATACCTATTCTGATTTCATTTAAATACATCTGAATTGTATTCTCTAATCCATAATACAAAGCATCACATATCAAAGCATGACCTATAGACACTTCTAATAAATTATCAATTTCTGACACCATATAGGCAAGGTTATCAAGATTAAGATCATGTCCTGCATTTAGTCCTATATTGTACTTCTTTGCATGAACAGCAGCTGCTTTATATAATTTTATAGCTTTATTTCTGTCTATATAAAAATCACGTGCATAATCTTCTGTATAAAGTTCTATTCTATCAGTAAATGTTTTGGCTGCATAATCAACCATTTCATCGTTTGGGTCTAAAAAAACAGAAGTACGAATGCTATTAGTTTTAAAAATTGACACAACTTCTTTTAAAAAATCAGTATTTTTCTTGGTATCCCATCCTTTGTTTGATGTGATAGCATCAGGAGGATCTGGGACAAGTGTAACTTGAGCAGGCTTGACCTTTAATACCAAATCGATAAAATCTTCTGATGGATATCCTTCAATATTAAATTCTGACTTAATATTTTTTTTTATATCATATACATCCTGGTAACGTATATGTCTTTCGTCAGGACGTGGATGAACAGTGATTCCCTGAGCACCGAAATCTTCACAATTGATAGCAGCTTTTACAACATCCGGGAGATTACCTCCCCGTGCATTTCTTAGAGTCGCTATTTTATTGACATTAACACTTAGCTTTGTCATAATTACTATTTTTTACTGATGGATGTAAAAATAATCAATATCCCTAATTTTATATATCTTTTTTAAAATGATTTATTACTTTTACTTATTAATTTTAAAATTATGCTGGTTAAAGAACTTATTAGTGATGCAGTAATAACACTTAAAACTTCGGATAGCGCTTCATTAGCTCTTAGTCTTATGGAAGAATTTAAAGTCTCACATTTACCTATTGTCAATAATGTTGAGTTTTTAGGGCTTATCTCTGAAGAAGATATCCTTTCACTTAATATTCCTGAAGAACCTCTAGGTAATCACAAATTATCTCTTATCAGACCTTTTATCAATGATGACCAGCATATTTTCGATGCTATTAGAATTTTTTCTGAACTCAAATTAAGTATCCTTCCTGTTCTTGATAGAAAAAATAATTATCTGGGCATCATTACTTTACTCGATCTTGTACATAATCTTTCAAGAACAATTTCTTTAGATAATCCCGGTGGCATTATTATACTTGAGTTAAATCAAAACGACTACTCATTAACTGAAATTGCTCAGATTGTCG
>Ga0114951_10004929_pt1 | contig 12619 bp, 12 predicted proteins | sample AM7aDNAmetaG_FD_88677 | JGI IMG/M metagenome (GOLD analysis project Ga0114951, IMG submission 88677) | Freshwater microbial communities from Finland to study Microbial Dark Matter (Phase II) - AM7a DNA metaG | ecosystem: Environmental > Aquatic > Freshwater > Lake | place: Finland: Lake Alinen... | reverse complement strand
GCACAAGATTGTTCCACCAGCCTTAAACGTTATTATCGATAATAAAGAAAATAAAATTGATGGTTTTATATTGCCCGGACATGTTGCAGTACTTACAGGTAGATCTTATTTTGACTTCATATCTAAGAAAGGTGGCAGGGGTGTTGTAACTGGTTTTGATGCAATTAACATAGTAGAATCTATTTGCAAGTTAGTTCTAATGGTTTCAAATAAGGAAAAAGACATTGTGAATAACTATGGCAGCGTTGTGTCTGAGAACGGAAATACAAAAGCGCAAAACATTGTAAAGGACGTTTTTGAAGTTTGTGATACGGATTGGCGCGGTATTGGTATTATTAAAGAATCTGGATTAAAGATTTCCGACAGATATTCTAAATTTGACGCAGAAAAGAAATTTGAGATAAAAAATGTTTGTATTAACGATACAAGAGGATGTCTTTGTGGCCAAGTTCTTATGGGAATAAAAAAACCCACAGATTGTAGCCATTATTCTGTAAGATGTAACCCGTCAAACCCGATTGGACCTTGCATGGTGTCCAGCGAAGGAACTTGTGCGGCCTATTATAAATATATCCAAGACTAAGGCTAATTAAGAAACTACTTGTTTGCTACAATTTTAAATATGGAAATATCATTAGGTATGATGTCTGTTTTTTCGTTGAACCATCGGTGAATGTTTTTTTTGTCCTCTTCAGGTATGCGTGAGTATTGATTTTGCAGAAAAAAGCTGATTAATTTTTCACCTTCGGGATTCTCGGGTCTTTTGCAATGGCTTATATTCAATTCACTGGTGAAATTGTGGGCTGAAACGCTATGTGTGTTTCCAATAACTTCCTCTAAAATATTTTCAACATCGTTGGCGTTGTAAGACTGCGCCATTTTGTTGCCTACACAGTGCCTAAATTTACTGAATATCTCATGAGTACCACGTTTTCCACGAACTATAATGTATGTAAACTTAGAATGGTTTAACATTTTTACTATAATATCTTTTAGGCATGGTGACCAATACATACAGTGAGAAGCTATAGTAAGATCATAATTTTTATTGGGGGTGAAAGCGTCATAAGTTGTTGGAAAAAAATTAATCTTATATTTATCAATATTTTTCTTTTGAAATTCTGCTAATGCTGGTTCAGATGGTTCAACAGCATCTACCTCAACATGTTTGTTACGTATAGTATTCTCCAAGGCAGACATTATCTTTAAAAAGAGTGTTCCTTCATGAGTGCCGATATCGTTAATCAATAGTTTTTTCTGGCTTTTTATGTGCGTAAGGAGTGAGTCATCTTTGCGTATTAGATCAACAAAATAATCTTTTTCCGTTACATTTCTAATATAGGCTTTGAAAATGTCCGTATCGTCATAAATACTCATAATACGCTCCTCGTTATTGCGGCCCTTTATACTATAGAGTAGTGAAAACTAGAGGTCAAGTTTTGCTAATTATATACACTTTGACTGTAAATTGGTATAAGAGGAGCCGTTATGACAGACAAAAAAATTAACATTAATGTCGGCTCTGGTGGAAGACAGATGCATGAGTTTATAAGCGAAGTTATATTAAAAAAACTGGGAAACCAAATTCTTAATATTATGGATGATTCAGCTGTTGTTGATATTAAAGGTTCAAAAAAGATTGCTATGACCTCTGATAGCTACGTTGTTAGTCCTGTTTTTTTTGATGGAGGCGACATCGGAAGACTTTGTGTTTGTGGAACAGTTAATGATCTTGCAACAAGTGGAGCAAAAGCAAAGTATTTATCTTTATCTTTTATAATAGAAGAAGGAGCATCTTTAATCGACTTAGAAAAGATAGTTAATTCGATAGCTGCTACTGCAAAAGAGGCAGGTGTTTTAATCGTTACTGGTGATACAAAAGTTGTTGAAAAAGGAAAGGCAGATGTGCTTTATATAAACACAACCGGTGTTGGTCTTTTAGACGATAAAACTAAATTATCTACTCATAACGCACAAGATAACGACATAGTAATGGTTACAGGCAACATAGGTGACCACGAGGTTGCTCTTATAAAAGCAAGAAAACTTGTAGATTTTGATATAAACGTTAAAAGTGATGTCGCCCCTCTTAATAAGAAAGTAGAGGAACTTCTCAAAATTACCGACGACGTGCACTGTATTAAAGACCCAACAAGAGGCGGACTCGCAGGTGCACTAAATGAAATAGCTTCAAATTCAATTTGCGATATTAAAATTTTTGAAGATTCTGTCCCGTTTTCGGATGGAGTAAAATCTGTTTGTAACCTTATAGGGTTTGATCCGATGTATTTGGCCTCAGAAGGAAAGTATGTAATCATTTGCAATCCGAAATCTGAATTAGCTGTCAAAAAAATATTTGGAGACAAGGCCTCAGTTATAGGTGTTATTAAGAAATCTCAAAAAGGCGCTGTTCTTGTAGAAACAAGCTTTGGTGGCGTTAGAAAATTGAGCGTGTTAGATAGTATCCAGCTTCCCCGCATCTGTTGAGTTGTTGATTTGGTCCTGCCTATATGCTAAACAATTAGTTATGCGTTGGTTTATCTATATTTACTTTTTAATAATACTTACAAGTAGTTTGTACAGTTCTAACCAAGATTCTAAGGTTATGGCCATGGTTGGAAAAGACAAACTTGGGTTTATAAACAAAACTGGAAAATTTATTGTAAAACCAGTCTACGACGATGCAATGCCATTTAGGGATGGATGTGCGGGAGTAAATATAAGAGGTAAATGGGGTTTCATAGATGAGCAAGGATCTGTTGTAATAAAATCACAGTTTGAATCTGTTAGTAATTTTGTAGACGGTGTGGCTGCTGCTTCCATAAATGGTAAGTGGGGCTTTATAGATAAAAATGGCAAGTTTATAATAGAACCAAAGTTTGATTATGCTAGACCTTTTAAGGAGGGAATAGCTAGAATTAAAAACCAACGTAATTGGGGTTTTATAGACAAGGGTGGTAACTACATAATAGAACCAAAGTTTATTTCTGCAAATGATTTTAACGAAGGTATTTCCAGAGTTAAAGTTGGCAGAAAATGGGGGTTTATAGATACTAGCGGCAAGTACATAATAACTCCAAAATTTAAATCTGCTGGTGATTTTAATGAGGGTCTTGCAAGAGTAAAATCTGGAAGAAGTTGGGGATATATAAACAAAAATGGCAAATTTGCAATTTCTGCTAGATATGGCGGTGCAAATGATTTTGTCGACGGACTTGCTAGAGTAAGATCTAGCGGTAGGATGGGATATATAGACAAAACTGGTAGGTTCATAATTCCTGCGCAATTTGGAGATGCTTACGATTTTGTCGAAGATATGGCGATGGTTAAGTCTGGTGGAAAATGGGGCTTTATAAATAGACGAGGCTTACTAGTTGTAGAACCGCAATTTGAATGGGCGTGGAACTTTAACGAAGGTCTTGCTGCAGTTGCATATAAGGGGAAATGGGGTTTTATAAACAAAGAAGGCGCCTATGTGGTAGAACCAAAATTTGATGCGGTACATGATTTTAGTCAGGGTTTAGTGGCTGTAGAGGTCGGAGGTAAATGGGGCTTTATAGACAAGAATGGTAATAGTGTAATAGTACCTCAATTCAATATTGTATCTCCGTTTGAAAGATGCTCAATGTTAGAAACAGCAGGGACGGTAATTAAAGAAGACAGTACTCCTACTAATGGTTAATTTTGTATGTTGAGTTTAAAAAACTTTTTTATTGCTTTGTTCCTTATATCGTCATTTTTTACCTCTGTATTCTGCTTTGGAGAAGAAACAAAAAAAACAAATATTGATGAACTGTCAAACACTCAAAGCGTATGTCCCTCAGACAGCGAGGATAGGATTGCAAGACATAAAGATATATATTTTATTTACGGAGACCCTAACACCAAAGTTCAAATTAGTTTAAAATTTAAACTGTTTAGTAAAAATAATCTTTTTTTGGCCTATACACAGACTATGTTTTGGGACTTAGCAAAAAATTCTTCTCCCTTTAAAGACGTTGATTACAACCCTGAGCTTTTTTATAGAATAAACCTTCCTAACTCTGGAATATTAAAATCCATAGATATTGGTTTGTTTGAACACAAATCAAATGGAGAACCTGGTTTGGACTCAAGAGCTTGGAATAGGAGCTATGTCAAATTTAATACAGTCAGTCGTTTTTATAAATGGACGTTTAATTGGGATACTAAAGTATTTGCTCTGTATAGATTTGGATTAGATAAAACCAATCAGGATATTGGTTACTATATGGGCTTTTGGGAAACAAAAATATATTTTGTAAACTTTTTTGATTTGAATGATTTTATAGATAGGGCTCAGTTATATTTTTCATTTTTTTCTGGTGGTGAAATATCTCAGTGCATAAGCAAGGGTGGCCAAGAACTAGGTTTAAAAATTAGAATAGGCGGAGGAAAGTTTAATCCATTCTTTTTCGTCCAGCTTTACCACGGTTACAATGAATCATTGTTAGACTACAACAAAGAATCTTTTTCATACAGATTTGGGCTTTCGTTTTAATGTCGCTAAAAAAGGGACTCTGTTTGCTAGTGTGAACATTGACCTTAAAGCGGCTGAAAATGCAAAATTAACTTATCCTAGAGATGTGATAGACGAATTCTAAGCAATTAGAAGAACCGTATACTGATCAACTAACTTTTTTACAAATGAATATTGGTGCGCAAAGGATTTCTTCGTCTATAGCTTTTTTTGTGATCTCAACGAGGTGTATGCGTTCGTCTACTATTTTTTTATCCACAGAAGCGTACAGCTCTTTTTTGCCATTTATAAGGTTCTCATATACGGATGTCCAGTGACTCTTTAAATCTGTGCTTAGGTAATCTTCTTTTACTATTTTTAATCCTGTTTGTGTTAAAAACTCACGTAATTTTTCAGGTGTTGCATAAGGGGGTTGATGATGCCAGCCTTTACGTAATTCCTCGATCAATTGCGGCTCTTTATCGTTGTTTATCAACCAATCGGCTATTACAAGATAACCATTTTTAGAAAGTTTTGATACAAACTTTTCTATGAGACCTGTTCTGCTTCCCTCTATATCTGAAAGCCACAGAATACAAAGTATGACGTCAAAAGTATCTAGATCAGATAAAACATCAGGAAATGAACCGACCATATAAGAGACCATTGGCGAACTATTATTACTTTTAGCATATTCGATCATGTCTGTAGAATGATCGACAGCGGTGACTTTAGATCCATAATTTGAGGCATAATATTTAGCAACGCCGCCGATACCACAACCAGCATCCAAAATTTTTTTATTTTGGTTGAGTTCAATAATTCCAGCTATATTTTTGAACTGTTCCCAAGGGATATGGTTTAATTTATTTTTTTTGCGTGACCCTGCCACCGCTGATATTTTTATATAGGCGTTATTATATATGTCTGACATAACTTCACTTATATTACGATTATCTATTCTCGGTCAAATGGTTCATGTGTCTCCGTTGACTGGACAGAACAAAAGCCCAGTCTAAACCATGTCCATCCTGCAGATACTGGATGCTGACCCTGCGATAGTCTCAATCGACTTTCTTTTGTGGTTGATATGGACGTGTTTCTCAAATAAAATATTTTAAGAAATTAGGATCGCAATTTGAACACCATTATTAAAAGGAGGGCGTATGATCAAAAGGATTACTGTCTTATTGGTTTTTGCATTACTATTTTTGGGGTGTAAACAGAACACGGTCGACATAAAGTTCGTTAAGTCCACTTTAAACAATTTGGCTGAGGTAAAGATCTCCCCGGATTATTCAAAGATACCAAAGGATGTTCAAAAGGCCCTTCCTTACATCAAGAACGCTATGGACACCTTGGATGAACTTTTTATCCTTCAGTTGGATCCGGACCTTAAAGGGTATGTAGAGGAAGCAAAAAAAGAGGATAATAAATACGTTCTCGAGTATTTAAAAATATTTAAGGCGCCATGGAACCATTATGATCACTTTAAGAGTATAGATACTAATTTTCATGATAAACGCCCCGGCGGAAATTTCTATCCAATCGACCTCACAAAAGAAGACTTTGAGAAGTTCATAAAAACATTGGACCCAAAGGAAAAAGAAAAGTTCCTTGATCCTAATACCGTTATAAGAAGGGAAAACGGCAAATTAGAGGCTATTTATTATCATGTTTATTACAAAGAGTATTTAACACGCATCTACGACAACCTTATGAAAGCCGCTTCTTTAATAAATGATGTAAAACTTAAAAATTATTTAGAGGCAAAAGCAAATTCCATGCTCAACGGTGATCAGCAGACAGCAGATTCGCTATGGGTAGAGTTAAAAGATTCACCTGTTGATTTTGTGTTCGGACCTTATGAGGTTTACGCAGACGATCTCTACGGGATAAAGGCTGCATACGAAGCGATGCTGATAGTTGTAGACCGTCAAAAGCAGGCTCTTTTAAAAACCGTCGAGGACAATATACAAAATTTTGCCAAGGCTTTTCCTATCCCGAATGGAAGTAAGGGGGCTATGGGTAAGCTTGCTCCGATAATCGTAGGGGATGAGATATACACTTCCGGGGACGGTCACTATGGTGTGTCCCATATTGCGTTTAATCTCCCTAACGACACAGGTATCAGGAAGAACAAGGGATGGAAACAGGTAATGGTTCAGAATATGATGAAGGCTAAATTTGAAAATATATCCGTTCCTATCTCTGATATGGTTTTGGAAAGTGGTCCAACCCCAAAATTTGAACCATTCTTTTATTTTGTCATGTTCCATGAAATATCGCATGCGTTAGGACCGGCTTATAGAAAGAACGGCGAAGAGGTAAGGAAATCAATGGGGGCGTACTTTTCTGCAATTGAAGAAGCCAAGGCTGATACTGGTAGCATGTTCCTTATCAGAAAATTCGGGGGGCAATACGGGATCCCTAGTTTTGATAAAGATGGGTTGCTAAGGTCATACCTTGCCGGTTTGTTCAGGAGTATTCGTTTTGGTCTTCAGGAAGCACACGGAAAATCAAATCTAGTACAACTTAATTGGTACAAAAAGTATAAGGTAATAGATGTTAACAGCAACGGGAAGTATTTAATACACACAGAGAATTTTGATGAGGTTAATGCCCAGTTGCTTAACAAGTTGACGGAACTTGAGGCCTCTGCTTCAGCAAAGGACATTGAGGAATTCTTGGCTGAATATGCTGTTGTTTCGGACGATCTAACAAAAATATTGGACACTATTAAGAATATACCGACGGATATTAGGGTTGATTATAGTTTGTAAACTGAATCACTGAGATTAGTTGGCTGGGAGACCAGGATTACTTTCGTTCGTCGTGCATGTGTTAGGACAACTCGCTCCAGTGATCCTTAAGGTGGTTCGGCCATCTTAGGCCTCGCTTATTGGATAGTCTTCTGTTCAGCTTGATTAATGGAATGTTTTATTGACGCTGGCTGGGAGACCAGGATTCGAACCTAGATTGGCGGAGTCAGAGTCCGCAGTCCTACCATTAGACGATCTCCCAGTAAGGATTATTCTTTTAATTTTTTGCGTGATTATTGTCAAGACTTAATAGATATGGATTTTTAGATACAAAAAAACCGGGCCTTCCGTCGAGGAAAGCCCGGTTTAAAAAAAACAAATTTAATTAGTTCTGTGCAGGAGCAGCAGGAGCAGCTGGCTGTTCAACTGGAGCAGGAGTAGCATCAACAGGAGGAGCAACTTCTTCAGCTTTTTTCTTTGAGCAAGCAACTACAGAAAGAGCTAATACAGTAACGATAGCCAAACTTAATACTTTTTTCATAATCCACCTTCCTTTTAATTTAATCTTGAGAAGGACTCTTTCCGTCATTCTCTTAATTTCTTTATCTTACGAAAATATTTAGCACGTTGTTGCTATGGGTCAACAGCTTTTTAGTATTTTTGAGGTCTTGTGTTTGTGCTTGATGGTTTATTGACAGCTAAGCCTTGTCAGATTAGACTTTCAGGCAGGTGGTTTTTTATGACTCATAAAGAACAAGGTGGGTATCTAAAAAAGAATGTTGTTTTGACCGGTCTAACCTCTTTTTTCACTGATGTTTCCTCTGAGATGTTGTACCCCATGCTTCAAGCCTTTGTGGGAGCAATTACCGTTAACGTTGGCCCTGTACTGGGTTTGATGGAAGGTATAGGTGAGTCATTGGCCAGTATTTTAAAGGTCGCGTCTGGGTATTACTCCGACAGGATAGGCAAAAGGAAATGGTTGGCGGTTGGAGGATATCTTGCTTCTGGTCTTTCCAAGCTTTTGTTTTTTGTCCCAAGTGTTTTTTCTATTCTCGCATTTAGGTTTATCGACAGAACAGGAAAAGGGATCAGAACTGCTCCAAGAGATGCCTTGATATCAGAATCTGTACCAAAAAAATTATTGGGTAAGGCTTTTGGTTTTCAAAGAGCCATGGATTTTGCCGGAGCATTTGTTGGTGTAGCTGTTTTATACATATTAGTTAAGTTTGTGTTTCCAAATCTTGAATCGGTAATTTCTGGGGGCTCAAAACTTTATCCTTCAATGTTTTATCCAATTTTTATAGTTGCTGTTGCAAGTGCACTATTTGGTGTTGTTTTTCTTTTCTTTACTTCAGATAAAAATAAAGACTATAACTCATCGCTGCTAGAAAAAAGCAACACAAGACCAAATCTTGATTTTAGGAAATATAGCAAGAATCTTAGAATGTTTTTTATAGCTCAATTTGTTTTTACTCTTGGAAACTCATCGAATCAATTTTTGCTTTTAAGAAGTACCAGCGTATATGGGAGTCTTGCTAGTGTATTATTGATGTATATGGCCTTTAATATTACTACGTCATTGTTTTCTGCTTTTTTTGGAGGACTGTCTGATAAAGTTGGTAGAAAAAAACTTTTAGTCTGTGGTTATTCTTTGTACGCAATAGTTTATATTGCATTTGGATTTATGGATAAAGACTCTTCGTGGATGCTTTGGGTATTTTGGCCAATGTATGGAATTTACTACGCAATGACAGAGGGTGTAGAAAAAGCGTTTGTGGCAGAGACCGCTCCTAAAAACTCAACAGGTACAGCCTTGGGCTTTTATAATATGATCATTGGTATTGGTCTTTTGCCAGCAAGTTTAATAGCTGGTTTTTTATTCCCGTTTAGTAATAGTGCTCCATTTTTATTTGGTGGGATTATGGCTGCATTGGCAGTCGTGATAATAGGATTTTTTGTTAAAGAAAAAAAGCTTAGTTTATAAGATCTATTAATTTTCTAAAATATTTTGGCATTTCGTGTCGAGGATACCAAGCTAATGCAAATTCTAGTTTTGAAAAAGCGTCAGGCATTATTTGTGTTATTTGTTTATTCTTTATATGTAGCTCAACGAACCTTTTAGATAAAACAGAGTATCCGTGTCCCCTAACGACAAGTGATAATAGTGCATCGGTATTGTTAACGTAGTGACCTTCTTTTTTTGCCAAGTGGATAAGCTTATACTTTTTAAGAAAATTTAGTGTCACTTTATCGCCGGAGTTAAAGTCTACCAGCCTCTCGTTTTTTATTATTTCCTCAATCTTTCTTCCCTTCCACTTTAGTGGTCCTACCATTATGTATGTTTCTGGTTCAAGACGTTTTGCGTCCATCTCGTTAGGTACTTCAATTGGTGGCATAACGGCAAGTTGACATTCTCCAGATTTTAAATAATGTACAGGGGATTCATCGTCGGTGATGTGGTAAGTAAAGTTGATATCTTTAAATTGCTCCACTATTTTTACAGTGTTTGGTATGACTCTTGCCCTCATGATGCTGGACGAACCGACTATCGTTATTCTAATGTTTTTTTGGGCAGTAGCGCCCTGAATAGACGAAAGTGTTTCACCCTCTATATCTAAGACTTTTTGGCAATATACATAAAGAGCCTCGCCCTCCTGGGTAAGGTGCATACCTTTTCTTGATCTGGTGAACAAAGTATTACCAACCTTTCTTTCAAGGCTTCTGACTCTTTGCGTCACTCCTGTTTGAGTTAATCCAACTTCTTTGGCCGCACCATGTACGGTGTTTTTTTTAACTATAGCGACAAAGGCTTCAAGTTCTGGTGATAGTAAACTCATTTGTATTCATCAATACATTAAAATAATGAATTATACAACTATCTTGTTCTAGATAATTCTTTTCATCGGAACGAGAAAATAAAACAAACATAAGAGGAGAAAATGAGATGAAAAAAGTTGCGTTAGTTTTTGGGATGGTTTTAGTGTCAGGTGTTGTTTTTGGTCAAGCAGCGGTAGAAACAAGATTTAGTACTATCAAAAGTTTTAATACAGGAGAACAAAAAGTCGTTGATACGACATATCCTGAAGTTAGTGATGTTAGTAAAATATTGATAGAAAGTAATGATGCTAGAGTGGTGGCAATTCGTGATTATCTTTATTCATTAGCGGATGAGTTCTGTAAGCAAGTGGGGGTTAGTGCTGACGTTTGTGAAGCGGTAAAATCTCGTCCTGATTTCTTTGATAAGGCTATATCTAAATATGCGGAGTCGCTTGGACAACAGAAAGAAGAGAAGGATGGAAGTAGCTACGGAAATCCTATTACATCTGCAAGCAATATAATCTGGAAAAGGTAAGTGAAAAAAGATTTTCTCATTTAGGTTAGCCTTTTCTATTGTTAGGGCTGATCTAAATGGGAAAGAGCATATTGACATATATCCGCTGAAAATTGTTGAAAAACAAAGTTAAACTATAAAAGTTTCTTCAATATTATTGTGTTTTCAGCTTCTAGTTTTTTTAAGTGTTTGGTAGAAAACTTAATTCCCATGCCATGTCCATTGTATATTCTTCTTTTCCCATTTTTTATATAAGATCCGCCTTTTATATATTTTGGAGAATCTATATCTGTATCTAGGTCAGTTATTACGAGGTTACTGTTTGATATTGCAAAATGTGCATCCGATGTTAGGCCAACGGTGTCTTCAATCATTGCTCCAGCCATAATTTTTAATCCATGCTTTTTACAGTATTGAGCTATCTGTACTGCGGGATATATACCACCAGCTTTTTGCACTTTTATGTTTACGCCGTGAGCTGCTTTTTTTGCTACTATTTTTTTAACGTCATTAAGGCTTGCCGCCGCTTCATCCGCAAAGACCATTATCCCTTTTAAATTGTTGGTAATATATTTTAAACTCTTAAGATCTTTTTTTGGACAGGGTTGCTCTACTAAAATAACGTTTTTTAATATCCCGCCGATCTTATTTAGTACTTGTACGGCTTCTTTAGGATTTTTATATGCTTGGTTGGCGTCTAGAACAAATTTCATTTTACTGGGAGATATCTTTTTGATGGCAGAAACTCTTTCTACGTCTTCTTTTCCGTTTAACTTAATTTTTAAGACTTTTAAATCTGGAAAATTTAGATATATTTTACGAGCTTCATCTTGAGTCTTTTTTATAGAATCTTTTAAGAAAACCGTAATAGAATTATTAACGTAATTTGCCTTTTTTGAATAAAGTTTGTATACAGGAACTCTTTTGATCTTTCCAAGTAAGTCGTGATATGCAGAATCTACTGCTGATCGTAGGGTCATGCTTTTTATGTTTTTCTTATCCAAAAATGCATGAAGTTTTTTTATTGTATCTTTCTTTGGGTCCAGTGGGATCTGAAGTAGCTTCTTTGCCTCGTGTATAACATCTTTGGGAGTATCCCCCGTAATTAGTTTAAAAGGATTGGCGGCACCAAAACCCTCTATATTTTTATATTTTAGGATAATTAAATATGTCTCTCTTTTAAATTCACCGCTTGCTATTACAAGTGGTTCGCATTTAGCAAAATAAAGGTTAATAAGACTTAAATTAATCATGTGCTAAAACTTAACACGCCTTTGAGTTATTTAAAAGAGAGACTTTGATTTTAATTGTGATAAAAAAAACACATGCAACTGAATGTCAGACTAATTAAATCGATAATTATTTTGCCATTTAATGTCACGATTATAATTCCGTGTATTCTGTTGTTGACGACAAAAAAATATTTTTTTGCTTGTGGCCTCGAATACCATTGGTTACTTATACGTTATTTTATCGGTGTAGTTTTAGCTATTCTTTCATTGTTTGTAATGTTTTCGACAGTAAGGTTATTTACAACAAAAGGTGAAGGTACTCCGGCTCCTTGGGACCCTCCTAAAAAATTTATCGTTCTTGGACCATATCGTTACGTTAGAAATCCTATGCTTATAGGCGTTTTAATTTTTCTTCTAAGTGAAGTTGTTCTTTTTGGCTCTTTGTCGATATTTATTTGGTTTGTGCTTTTTCTGATTGCAAATCTATTTTACTTTCCCTTTTTTGAAGAAAAAGGGCTTGAGAAAAGATTTGGAGAATCTTATCTTGAGTATAAGAGAAATGTTCCAAGGTGGATTCCAAGATTTACCCCATGGAAAGGGTCGCAGATAAGTAAATAAGGTTAGCCCCCGCTCGAAATTACTTTCGGTGGGGGTGGCAATGTGCTATTATGGTAAACGTTATTTACGGTATTTTCGGTTCTTTCGTGTTTAAGTGGAAAGCCTAGGTGATAGAAGCCCGCAATGCTGATGTATCTTGAGTAAGAAGTAATTCATGTCCCGATAGCCGTACGCAATACGCTTTAGCCGTTTTATCTTG
>Ga0114951_10004928_pt1 | contig 12619 bp, 15 predicted proteins | sample AM7aDNAmetaG_FD_88677 | JGI IMG/M metagenome (GOLD analysis project Ga0114951, IMG submission 88677) | Freshwater microbial communities from Finland to study Microbial Dark Matter (Phase II) - AM7a DNA metaG | ecosystem: Environmental > Aquatic > Freshwater > Lake | place: Finland: Lake Alinen... | reverse complement strand
GTATGGCTGAATGAAAATACGCAATGAATGCTTGAGTCAACGAAGTTTGTCCACGATGTCTTGGAGCTTGTCAAGTATGCACTGCCGGAAAGGTGTAAAAGCGCCGGTCGCAGCAGCGGCAGGCGCGCGCTGAGGACTATTTTTTACGGCTTTTTTTTCGCGATTGTTTCTGCTGTTTGCGTTTATCTTTATTTTTTTTCTTTTTGGCCGATGACAGCTCCTTTGGCGGCGCATGGAAGGTGCTCATGGGCATTGAGCTGCCCATCATATTTCCCATTGCCGGAATACCGTCATCACCCATGCCGGGCAGGTTCGAAAGGCCGCCGGCCATTCGGCTCAGCATGCCGCTGCGGCCCATGTTTTTCATGACGTCGCGCATGGTCTTGAAGCGCTTGAGAATTTCATTGAGGTCTTTGATACTGCGCCCGCAGCCCCGTGCAATTCGTTTTTTGCGGCTGTCGTTCAGTATGTCGGGATTGGCCCGCTCAGCTTTTGTCATTGAGTGGATGACGGCCTCAACCCGAACGACTTCGCGGTCATCAATGGAGGCATTGCCCGCAAGCTGGCTGAAAAAGGGGATTTTAGCCACAAGGTCTTTCAGGCTGCCCATTTTTTTGATGGCATGCAGCTGTTCCAGAAAATCGTCAAGCGTGAACTGCCCTTTGAGCATGCGTTTGGCATCTTCTTCGGCCTTCTTTTCGTCGACGACGTTTTCAAAATCCTTCATGAGGCCGACGACATCGCCAAAGCCCAGTATGCGCGAGGCAAGGCCTTCCGGCCGGAATTCTTCCAAACGGTCGAGCGTTTCTCCGGTGCCCAGGAACTTGATCGGCCTGCCGGTAACTTCTTTGATCGACAGGGCTGAACCGCCACGGGCATCGCCGTCGAGCTTGGTCATGATAAAGCCCGAAATGCTCAGTCTGCGGTTGAATTCTTCGGCGGTCTTTACAGCGTCCTGGCCGATCATGGCATCACATACTAGCAGCGTGTTTTCCGGGTGCGTTGCCGTAACGATATGCTCAAGTTCGGTCATCAGCGTGTCATCGATGGCCAGGCGGCCCGCAGTGTCGAATATTGCCACATCGCAGCCGATTTCTTTTGCATGATCAAGGGCGCGCTTGCAGATGACCGGCGGAAGGGCGTCTGTAACCGTAAAGACGGGTATGCCCAGTGACTCGCCGATAACTTTGAGCTGCTCAACGGCCGCAGGGCGGGAGATGTCCGCGGCAACCAGCAGCGGTTTTTTGTTTTTGCTGCGCAGGTAGTTTGCAAGCTTTCCGGCGGTAGTTGTCTTGCCGCAGCCCTGCAGCCCGAGCAGCATGATGGCCGATACGGGGCGGCTGCCGAATGCTATGCTCGTATCAACCGGGCCCATGAGCGCCACAAGCTCTTCATAGCAGATATTGATGAAGTGCTCTCCGGGAGATACCTTGAGCTTTTTGCCCTTATGGGAAACACGCGTATCGACAACCTCGCCGAGGGCCTTGTCTTGTACGCGGCTGATGAAACCCTTGACGACATTTAAATTAACATCTGCCTCAAGCAGCGACAGGCGGATGTCCTTGATGGCATCCTCAATGTTGCCTTCTGTCAGCTCAATGCGTCCCTGAAAGCGTTCGCGCGCTTTATTAAATCCTGTGGTAATTGTTTCAAGCATGGTGAAGTCCTGATTGGAGCATTAGAATTGATGGTCCGTTAAAAGTCTAAAAATGCCATTTTATCGTCATACCGGCGAAAGCCGGTATCTAGTTCAATCAATTAGGCTTTTTCTGGACCCCGGTTTTCACCGGGGTGACGACTTCATACGATGATATTACAAATAAAATACAGGCAGCCTGCAGGCATTATTTTTTTCTGAGTTCTTCTTCAACCGCCTGCACAAGCGCATCTGCTGAAAGCCCGGCAGCCTTGAAGACATCGGCCGTGGGGCCCGACATGCCATAGGCGGCAACTCCCATCTTGCGCAGCCTGGCTCGAAGGCCCCGTGTAGCAAGGTGATTTGCAACGATGCTGCCAAGACCGGTATGAACATTGTGATCTTCATAGGTAATGATGATGCCGCCTGCAGCTGCCTCGGCAAGAACATTTTCGTCAAGGTCTTTGGGGCAGGAGACATTGAGTACGCGCACGCTGACGCCTTTTGTTTTTAATGCTTCCCATGCCTTTATGGCAGGTGACAACATGCAGCCGCAGGTCATGATGGTGGCGTCCGTGCCCTGTCGCACCACATCGATAGCTCCATAGGTGAAACTGTAATCACTGCCAAAGAACGGGCTGCCCGTTTCGTCAAGAATGGTCGGCGTTTTTGAGCGGCCCATGCCCAGAAAAAAATTGCCCGGCGTTGTCGCAACAAATCGTGTGGCGCGGTCCGTCTGGTTGGGATCTGCAGGCAGCACTACCTTGAATCCGAACAGGTTCTGGAACAGCCCAACATAATCGATGCACTGATGGGTTTTTCCGTCTTCGCCGACATCAAGCCCCACATGGGTGCACACGAGCTTCAGGTTTGCATGGTTGATGTCGCTCAGGCGGTGCTGATTGTAAGTTTCACATACGCCGAAGACGCCGAAATCAGCAAAAAATGAGACCACACCATCGGTGGAAAGAGCCCCGGCCATGGCAGCGGCATTGTGTTCCTGAATGCCAACCTGGAAGAAATGGTCTGGCTGCACAGCCTCAAACCCGTCGACCTTTACGGAGGTGGCAAGGTCGCAGTCGAAAACAGCCATTGGGCTTGCATCGGCCAGGTCCTTGTTTTTCTGGGCAATGCTTTTCAGAGCGCTGCCGAAAGCAGAGCGATTGTCGGTCTTGGTTTCTGCCGTATAGATAATGGGGTCGCCGGGCTGAATATTGATGGGGTTAGCCGCCATGCGATGCTCGTCATTGACGGGCGTATTTTTCCGTTTTTCCTTATACGGCTCAAGCTCCGGGGGCAGCCCCAGCTCTGTCATGGCCTTGAGATACTGCTCTTCTGAGAGTGTTGAGCCATGGTATTTGGCCAGGTTTTCCATAAACGATACACCCCTGCCCATGACGGTGCGCGCTATGATGGCCATTGGGCCTGTGGTATCGTTGACGGCGGTATGAAGGGCGCCATACACTTCATGCAGGTTGTGGCCGTCGATTTCGATGACCTTCCAGCCGTCTGAGAGGAAGTTTTCTTTGATGTTCTGGGGCATTACCGTGTGGGTATCGCCGGAGATCTGCAGGCGGTTGTAATCGATAAGCACGGTGAGATTGGAAAGATTGTATTTTGCAGCAAAGCGCCGGGCCTCCGATATCTGGCCCTTCTGCTGCTCGCCATCGCCCATGACAACGAAGGTATGATACTTTTTCTTTTTAAGGCGTGCCCCGAGCGCAAAGGCGCAGCCGACCGAGAGGCCCTGGCCGAGATTGCCGGTACCCCATTCGATGCCGGGTACCGTGCGCTCCACATGGCCCTCAAAGATGCTGCCGGCCCTGCGGAAGCCCGTCAGCACGTCTTCGCGATTAAAGAATCCGGTTGCTGCAAGGGCTGAGTAAGCACCGGGTGAGGTATGGCCGTGGCTGATGACGATGCGGTCGCGATCAGGGTTATGGGGCTCGCCGGGAAATACCCGCGCGCAGGCATACAGGGTCAGATACATCTCAAGCGACGACATGGACCCGCCAGGATGGCCAGAGGCGGCCAGTGTTGTCATGGTCAGAATATCGCCGCGAGCCCTTCGGGCCCGGGCCTGCAGTTCGGCAACAGTTGCATCGTCAAGTTTTTTCTGGGTAAACCCGCGCTCTATCATGATAGGCCTCGTATGTAAGATGCGATTAATATGAAAAGAGAATAGGGGATTATAAAAGCCTGCGGCCTATATGTCAACAGAGAAACCGTCGCTGTCATTTAAGAATTAAAAGTGCACAGTTTTTTGATAGATTTAAAATTTAAAAGTGCACACCTTTGAGGTCAGTGTTTTTAATTTTTCTGACATCAAGCAGCGAGTTGTTTTTCCATATTCTCAGTTCAGTGACAAGACTGTTCAGAGGATAGATACGCAGGTTGAGCTTATCACCGGGCAGTGCTTTAGGCACAGCAAGCTGTAGATTATTTAGAGATATGTGACGGTATCCGTCAACGGTTCGATAGGTGCGAAGGCAGAAGATGTCTTTGGTGGATTGAAAGGGAGCGGGTATGGCAAAATCCCTAAACAGAGATTTTTTATTGTCAAGTGCAGTGGAGAATCTTCGAAAGGGTATTTCTTCCGTGGTGGAATGAACACGTTTATGGTTATAGGCATAGACTTCGCGGTTCAGGATCTGTTGGCCCTTTTGTATATCAGTGATGTTGTCTCGTGCACAGGTTCTCACAAGGTGATCCTGCAACCATCCATAGGAACGCTCTACTTTGCCTTTTGCCTGGGGTGACAGGGCATAAATGACTTTGACCTGGCAGTCATTGAGCACCTGTTTCCATTGCGGGTCGACCTCATCGGTGAGTGTGCGGTGGGTTCTCCAGATAGAATAAGGGTACTGGACAAAACGGAAGATAGAATGATTATCCACATAGAAGCTGTGAGGCAGCCCGTATTTGAGAAACAGTGTTTCCAGCCCCTGAATATGGGTGTAGGAGGTCTGGTCTGCTACCAGATGAGCATACAGGATATAGCGGCTGTAGTCGTCAAGGGAGGTAATCAGCCACCACTTTGTTTGGGCAGCCGGTGCAAACAGGTGTATTGAGGCATCATGCTGGATGAGTTCACCGGCATAGCCGGTCAGAACCTGCCGATCATGCACCTTTTTCTTTTTATGTCTCTTTATGTACAGGTTATGCTTTTTTGCCCGGTCAATGATGGTGGGCACTGAGACACTCTGCTTATGCTGTATCAAAAGACGCTCTTTGATGTAGCTATAGTTGTAGTGGTATAGAGGGATATCTTTATTGCTGATCAACTGCTGATCCAGGCGAAGCTCTTTTATAATGTTTTGTTCTATGGTTGGGTCAAGGTGCCGAGGCGCTTTAGGCCGTGAAGGCTTTAGACTGAAGGCACCCGGGGATTGCTGATACTTTTTTATCAGTTTCCAGAATTGTCTGATTTTAATACCCAGAAGGGTTTCAAGATACTCCCGTTTAATTTCTTTGTGAAGATAGCTTTCTAAAAACTGTTTCATCTGTTCATCGCTGAACCGTTTGTGTAACTGCTTCATACCCTGACGACCTCCTGTGTGTGGTTAAAAAGGTCTCAGAGTACTTTATTCCATGTGTGCACTTTTAAACTTTAAAACATACTATAACTGTGCACTTTTAAATTTTAAATAACACAGAGAAACCGTCGCAGGGTGCGGAAGGCGAGGGCAAAAGGAGCCGGGGTTATTCGTCCTTTGTGGCGCCGGAGGCAGTGCGCAACCGTTCCATTTCCTTTGCTACATCAAGTGACGGGTTGCTGTCGGCCCGCCGCAAAAGGTTGAGCATGCTTGCCGGGGAGATGTCGCTGCTTTTTTCGAGAAGTTCTTCGATGCGTTTTTCAAAGGCATTGAATCCGGGCTGTTTGGTCATGAGTATCTGTTGTCCCTTAAAGGGGTTTTTAGAAGAAAGGTCTATAAGCACAGTATGCTTTTCCATGTAATTCGTCAATAGTTTCCGCAGCAGCTGGCATGAGTATATGATATCGATTGACAAGCACTTGCGGACTGTTTATTGTCCAGATAATTTAAAAAACAAAGCTTTAGGGAGGATATATGATGTATGCAGTGATTATGGCAGGCGGCAGGGGCACGCGGTTCTGGCCGCGCAGCAGGGGCGCCATGCCCAAGCAGCTGCTGGATATAACCGGAGACAGCACCATGCTGCAGCAGACAGTGGAGCGTATCGTGCCGCTGGTGCCCATGGGAAATATTTTGATAGTCACCGGCGCTGAACAGGCTGCCCTGGTGCGCAAGCAGCTTCCTGATGTGCCTGCCGACAATATCATTGTCGAGCCCGTGGGCCGTAACACAGCCCCCTGTATCTGCCTTGCCGCAACTAAAATCTACCAGCAGGACCCCGATGCTGTCATGCTTGTGCTTCCGGCCGATCATCATATTGGTAATCCTTCCGGCTTTCGCACCTGCCTTAAAGCTGCGGCCGATGCGGCTAGTGAAACCGGCGCCCTTGTCACGGTCGGCATTGCGCCCGCACAGCCTGAAACCGGCTACGGCTACATTCAGTATGACCGATCACACTCCCTTTCAGGCGCATACCGTGTGCAGCGGTTTTACGAAAAACCCGACCGCGAGCGCGCCCTGCAGTATCTTGCACAGGGGAATTTTTTATGGAACAGCGGCATGTTTATCTGGAAGGCCTCGGTCATTCTTGATGCCGTTAAAAAGCACCTGCCGGCCATGCATGATCTGCTCTTCCCGCTCAAAGATATCTGGGGCACGCCTTCAATCAATGAAGCCATCGCCGAGGCCTATGGCAAGGTGCAGCCGATATCAATCGATTACGGCGTTATGGAAAAAGCAGATGAAGTCTACACGCTTGCGGGCGATTTTGACTGGAACGATATCGGCAGCTGGTCGGCTATTTATGACATATCGGCCAAAGACGGCTCAGGCAATGCTTTGCGCGGGGATGTGATAGCCGTTGAGTCTGAGAACTGCATGGTCTACTCCCCTAATAAGCTTATAGCAATTGTGGGCCTTAAGGATATTGTGGTCGTTGAGACCGATGATGCCCTGCTGGTGGTGCCGCGCGACCGCGCGCAGGATGTGCGCAGAATCGTTGAGGAACTGGAGCTGCAGGGAAGAAAAGAGCTGTTGTGATTTTGAATTTCAGATTGCCGATTTTGGATTGTGGCGTTTAACGCAGCATCCACCAGCCGTTGGTGGGCCGCGGCGGCTTGAAATTCGTGGTGGCGGTTTCATTGTCGCAGGTAAGCTGCTGTATATCGAGCCCGTCCTTTTTTAATATCCCGAGCACCGTCACGGGCCTTTTGCCGTGTATGGCGCGTTCAAGCAGGTTTACCGCATCCCAGCCCGGTTCAATGCGGTAATAGTGCGTATAGCCCCGCAGGTTTTTGCCGTTTTCCGTAAGCAGCAGGTGCCATGTCCAGAAACCGTAGGATCTATACCAGGCCACAGGTGCCGCTACTTCGATCTTTTTGCCTTCATACAGACTATAGCGCGCAAGCACGTCATCAAGCGGCGCCGTGATGACAATATCCTGACCGGCATAGGACGCCTGCTGCTGAAGATAGGTGTCTAAATCCATGCGCACGGCTGTTCGTATGCAGCCGACCGGCAGGCACAGCACGCAGAGCACAAGGCCGTAGGATAGATAAATATGCGTTATTTTTTTCATATGTACTTTTTACTTTAAAGCATCATGCCGTGGAATGCAAGAGGCATGGTTTAAGAGTTAGGGTTCGGGGTTCAAAGCTCAAGGTTCAAAAAATAAGTCTGTTGTTTCTCATTCCTGCAAAAGCAGGAATCCAGAAGCAGTGGTTATGGGTTAAGTGGAAAAGACTTAAGAAATTTTGCGACATATCGTTTAATGTATGCTATGCTTTTATTTAAGCTATCATAAATTTACATCCCGTAGGGTGCCGCATCGCGCACCGATAAAAGCTGCCTTCAGGTAGAAAAGCGCCGTGAAAAAACGAAAGGACTACCATATAAATATTTTTTACAGTGATGAAGATGAGGGCTATATTGCGGATATCCCTGACCTGCATCACTGTTCCGCCTTCGGCGCAACTCCTGACGAGGCTCTTGCAGAGGTTCTGATAGTCAAAAAGGCCTGGATGACTTCAGCACGGGCAAGCAAAAAACCAGTCCCGAAACCCCATTATCGTCCGGTGATTTACCAAGTGGCCCAGGCGTAAGCGGGGCTGATATTTTCATGCGTAGCGGTTTCGATATGTTAGCCGGTAGGGTGCGGTGAAACCCACCATTGACGCAAACGAATAAATCAGGTCCGCTGCGGGGGGATCCACCCACAACTCAAATCAATTCTGAAATTTGAATATTATATGATACAATTTACATGGAATAACGAGAAGGCTAAACAAAACCTTAAAAAGCACAACATTGCTTTTGAGGAAGCCGCAACGGTGTTTTATGACCCCTTATCAGCAACACTTGATGACCTGGATCACTCTGTAGGCGAACAAAGGCTAATCACTGTAGGATATTCGTCCCGCAACCGTTTGCTTGTGGTTTCTCATACTGAACGAGAAAAAAGCATTCGCATTATAAGCGCACGAACTGCAACCGCGCATGAAAGGAAACGGCATGAAAGCTCTTAAACAAAAAGTAAAAGATGAATTGCGCCCTGAATACGATTTTGACTATTCAAAAGCGGTTCGCGGTAAATATTGCAAACGATTATCCGATGAAGGAGCAAACATAGTTGTTCTTGAATCCGATATTGCCAAAGCTTTTGGTACTTCTGCTGCGGTGAATGAAGCATTGAGAACGCTCCTGAATTTCACCCAGTCCACGCAACGTTTAGTGTCAAGTCGCTCCAGTGGTCGGCGCTAAGTTTAGCGGAGGTGCTGTCATGAATACGGCCTTAATGAATCCTGTGGAACTGAGAACGATGGGCATAAAGGCCTTAACGAAAGAGCTTGGTCCTTTGGGAATGATACGATTCCTCCAGCAGTATGAAACCGGCGCGGGTGATTATACTCAAGAACGGAAGCAGTGGATTGGGGATGCTTCCGTGGAAAGCGTTGTTGGAGAAATAAAAAGAGGCCGATTGGCTCACAAATAAACGGTAGGGTGCGCATCGCGCACCGATAAAAGTATAAGCTCTCCGCGCCTTTTGGTGAATTTGAAAATTGTAGTGAATCGAAATTGGTAATCTGCCTCACAGGAAGCCAAAAAATAAAATTGTATTTCCCGGGCGAAAAAAGTATATAAAATACTTACCCCTTAAGAATAAGGTTGAGTGCCATGAAAAAAGATTATCTTGAAGTACTGCTCGAAGAAATGAAGGGGCAGATCAATCTTGTGCTTGAAGGCCATGATGCCATCCGGCAGGAGTTTAATGTAAAAATAGATGGATTGACCGAGAAAGTAGATGTAAATAGTTTTGAAATAAAGGTATTGAATAAAACGATCGTTGATGTGGAAGCGCGGCTGAGCAAAAAAATCGATGCAGTGGCAGCCGATCTTTCGGCGCACCGGGCAGATACGGAGTCGCACCGGGGTTATAAGGTCTGCGAGGGGAAATAGCGGACTGCTTGGCTTCAGGAATAATCAAAAGAGGGGGGTGCATAATGGCTTCCGCTTATACCGCAATCATACCCTCCCAGCATTTTAACCGAATGCATTATATTTACAATTCATATATAGCATCACCAAGGGCATGTCTTTAACGGGCAGGCCTTTTTTGTTATGGTACGATTTTTTTGGAGTGCACTCAACCATTGATGAAAATGAATAAATCCGCTGCGGCGGAGCATGCGCCCCCGATAAAACGTCGGGGCAGACCTGTGTGTCTGCCCAAAGAGCTTTGGTTATGGCCAGAAAAAGATCTAATAAATTTAGCGATATATTTGTTTAAAATATGCTATGTTTTAATTGTATTGAGTTGTCATGAATTGACAGCAGGTATTGCGTAAGTATAACGAACCGAAAAGGGCAATCTATTCCGCAAGGATAGGGCGCAAAGCTACCGGTCCTTTAAGAATAAGGAAAGCGGGGCTGCCGGTTTGAAATTCATAGAACACGGCAGGCCTTTTCTTACACACGGAAGAGGCTTTTTTTATCTCGCTCCCATGCGTTACGTAGGAACGAGAAGATGTGAATAAAATAGTTTTCATAAGGAGGTTTTTAAGGGTTTAAAAATTACCTGAAAGCTTTTTAAAAAATTGCGTTTTTGCAGCAACCGTTTCCTCTGAAAACCACCACTTTTCATTCCGCGAAATGGCACTGACAGGAACGCGCCTCCTCAAAGGGGCGCGCCTCCTTGTTACGCGCTTCGCGGAAGGGGCGTGGTGGTCCCTCAGAGGAGGCATATGCTTGGAGCACGCGCCTTTTTTTATTTAAGGAAAGTGGGGTTGCCGGTTTGACAACTCATTGAACAAGAGACCCTTTTTAACTTGTTACAAAACATTGGTTATAAAAGGGGTTTTATAGCCCGTAGGTGAATTGCAAGAGCATTTATAAATAATTGAAATGAAAAGAAAAAAAGGATGGAAGCTGATGAAATTAAAGCCGGAAGATATGTATCAGGGAGAAGTATGCCTTAGTTGGCGCCAGCGCGTTGACGCGTCCGATCAACATATTCGTCTCCATAGAGTTGCATTTACGGTGGGCAAATGCGAGCTTGAAAAAATGGAAGATTACCAGTCATTTAAAAATGAAGCAGTTGCTCAACAAGCTATTAGTGCTCCAAGCTCATTGCACCCCGGGCCTCCAGAATCGTTCAAAAGGTATAAGCGATGTGCCCATTGCTGGAAAAAAGGGGGGGGAGTCATCGAAATATGATTTATGCCTTTCCTGTATAAATAAGATTATTTAGCTAAGGAGACAAATAATGATGGAAACAATTGATGCTCAGGTGGATATGCTCACATGGAACTATAATTGTTTACGGCAAGAAGCAATTGTGGCTACTGCACAGAAAGTCGGTTATTCAGACTTCCCATGGCGTTCTGATGATGAAGTTCTCAAGCAGATCGAAATAAAAGACAAAAAAACCGCAGACGCCTTGTATAAGTTCCTTAATGCAGATAAGGCCTTGTATGAGTTTTGTAGGGGTTGCCGCCAGAGAAACACACCAAGTCCACTTGATGGTGATGATTACATCATGATGACCAAACTTATATCTGAAAAAGAGAATGCCCGTCGCGAATGGGCAAAACTGATAGAATAAGATTTGAGTAACGCGGAAATTAAAGAGCTAACAAAGCGTCTGTTGCATTGGAATACCAGCGATATTGATTGAAAATAGCTTTTTATACGAGGTGGCTGAAACATGTAATTTCATTAAAGTATTTTGCGCATCTTTCCTGGCAACTATGATTTCTGTGCTGCTTTTATGTTGCCGGGATACGCAGGCCTATCCAGCCGTGGTTCGTAGCCCCGGGCAAACTGCATGCTATGACACCAGTGGTGCTGTTTGTTGAATGTATGGGGCGAAATCAGCATGTGGAAAAAACCATAGGAGTTTTTTGGGAGTCTGGCTTTTTCGGTTCTGTATTTATGAATATTTAATTGGCTCAACTTGAAACATTAAAAAATTAAGGAGACAGTGCATAGGATCAGCAAAGACATGATTATTAGCCTTGAACTGATTTCATCCATGAAGGACGATATTTGGTATCAGACGGCGTCAAAAAGTAAAACCTTGAAAACTCGCAAAGTAAAGGATGAAGAGGTTGTATGGGCAGCAATATCTACGGCGGAAACTATTTTCTGGATGACTGATCCATCTGGTGCATGGAGGGTTATTATTAAAACTGAGTCTCCAAATGTTTTTTTCGATGAAGTCGTTAACCTGGGGGTTGTTGAAACGCTCAATAGGCTCAGAAAATGAATGTTGACAGACTAACAATTCCGGACCGCCTGTTCACTGGTTATCACTTGAGGCAGAAACCTCTTTGCATTTAGAAGGGTCTTTTTATTGCGAGAGTATATACACCAACTCTGGGTCTTGAAAATTCCAAGAGGATAAAACGATGAAGATACAAAAATGGTGGATACTATTAGCGACTATCGTGGCTTTTAGTGCGTTGCTGGCATTCGGCTCTGCTGCACAGGCTCGCTTTATCAATAATGGTGATGGGACTGTGACAGATACTGCAACCTGCCGCATGTGGCAACAGGGACAGACAACCCATAAAACTAATAGTGAAGCTGATACATATTGCCGGAATCTTGTACTTGCCGGTTTTAATGACTGGCGTTTGCCTTGGATAGGCGAATTACAATCGTTAATCTACACGGGAAATGGCGGACCACCATATATCAACACAGCCTTTTTCTCTTATGATAGCTATTGGAATGCGTTTTGGTCAGGTTCACTTTACAATGAAGCTTGGGATGGGCCCCAATATTATACTTTACATTTTGTTAATGGTAATACTTTTGTTGAAACAGGTTTCAACTGGAATGCGGCTCGTGCAGTGCGTTCTATACAATGCGGCACTTTGACTGTATCAAAAATAGGCTCAGGCGGAGGGACGGTAACATCTACAGATGGATATGTGAATTGTGGAGGCGACTGTGATGAGAGATATCCAAACGGCACTTCAGTTACGCTTACAGCAGTAGCTGATCCTAACACCATCTTTATTGGATGGAGCGGCGGTGGATGTTCCGGCACAGATAATTGCACAGTGACTGTAGGGGGCAATGTTTCAATAACAGCCGAATTTTGTGCTGATAATGATGGGGACGGTTTTTGTGCTGAAATTGATTGCGATGATGCACAGGTATTATATCAGGACAATGATGGAGACGGGTTTGGTTCGACGACAAAGGTTGCCTGTGGTGGGGTGACAAACAGTAGCGATTGCAATGATAATCAATTGCAGTACCTAGTCTAGTGTATCTTAAATAACTAGACATAGTTGGGTGACTATGTTAGTTTGGGGGAATGAAAAAACCACTCGTGTTGAATGCCGCTGACAGAAGCCTGCTTGAAGAATGGACCAAAGCC
>Ga0114951_10004927_pt1 | contig 12621 bp, 11 predicted proteins | sample AM7aDNAmetaG_FD_88677 | JGI IMG/M metagenome (GOLD analysis project Ga0114951, IMG submission 88677) | Freshwater microbial communities from Finland to study Microbial Dark Matter (Phase II) - AM7a DNA metaG | ecosystem: Environmental > Aquatic > Freshwater > Lake | place: Finland: Lake Alinen... | reverse complement strand
TATTATAAAATAAAATGGAGGTAGTTAATGGGACAAGGCCTGGAGCATTCAACTCACCACACGACAGCCCCAAACGATCGCATTCCTTTTTTACAGAAAGCTGCCTACAGCATAGGGTCGCTCGTCAACCAGTTTCAGGCCGCTGCCCTGGGGTCGCTCGTCATTGTGCTGAATCTCGGCTTAGGCATGAGCCCCGCTTTAGTCGGGATCATCGGTGCTGTACCGCGCCTTGTCGATGCTTTCTCGGATCCCTTGATCGGTTACAGTTCGGATAATACCCGTACCCCTTATGGACGCCGCAGGCCGTGGATCTTTTTTGGAGCCGTCTTTTCAGGGATTTTATTTGCCCTGATGTTCCAGCTTTACAAGGGCCAGCCCGAATCTTTTTATTTTTGGTATTTCCTGGCCTTTCAGATGCTTTTTATCATTGCCTTTGCCTGTTATTCGATTCCCTGGATTGCGCTGGGATATGAAATGACACCGGATTATCATGAGCGGACCCGCTTGCAGGGGTTTAGCAACTTTTTTGCCCAGATCGCCTGGCTGATCGCCCCCTGGTTTTTTAGCATCATGAACAACAAAAGCATGTTCCCGGATATTGTCGTGGGCGCGCGCACCATTGCCATCATCGTCGGTGTGTTTTTGATGGTCGGGGGCATCCTGCCGGCCATTTTCAACAAAGAGCATTTTGGCAACTTGCCCAAGCCCAAGAGAGAAAAGGGTTACGGGAATGTCATCAAGGATTTGCTGGGCAATTGTGCCACGTCGTTCAAATGCATTCCTTTTGTCAAGCTTATCGCGGTCACATTCCTGATCTTCAACGGTTTCATGCTGGCGTCTTCCTTCACGTTGTATGTGATCGTCTATTATGTTTTTGGCGGCGATTGGGCCAAAGGCGGCACCTTGCTTGGTTTCTTTGGAACATTCAGTTCTGTGTGCACGTTTTTCGCCATTTCCCTGACCACCTGGCTCTCCAGCAAAATTGGCAAACGCAATACCTTCCTGATCACCATGTCCATCGCGATCATCGGGTATGCCTTGAAATGGGTCGGGTATAATCCCCAGCATCCGTATTTACTGCTGATCGCGGCGCCGTTCCTGGCATTTCATTTGGGAGCGCTTTTCACCATGGTTCCCTCCATGGTCGCGGATGTGTGCGACCTGGATGAATTGCAAAGCGGCACCCGCCGGGAAGGCATGTTCAGCGGTATTTACTGGTGGATCCAGAAACTGGGAATGGCCGGCGCATCGATCCTCTCGGGGATCCTGCTCGTTTGGACCGGTTTCAATGTGGCCTTGGGCGGGAATCAGACACCGCATGCGTTATTGTGCATGAGGCTTTTTGACATCGGCATTCCGATCGTGACCTCTATTGTTGCCATTTTCATTATCATGACCTTTGACATCACCGAAGATCAGGCCTATGACATCCGTAAGCAGCTTGAAGCTAAACGGGGAAAAGCATAACCGGGTCCGCAGGGATCTTTGAGACAAGACATGGCAAATCAGGCAGATAACAAAAGCATACGTTCCAAGCCGCTTATTATTTTTCCGTACATGGGGTATGAGAATAATAAAAAGTGTGAATGGTATTTCTGGTGGACGGTTGACCGGTGCAAAAAGATCGATCCCAAGCCGATCATTGTATTGACCCGGGATACGGTTATCAGGGGAGATGCCGCTTCGTTCATCAAGGATGAAAGGTATAAAACCCTCGAGGTGGTGGAAACCTGGTCGGTTGATTCATGCCAGACCTGGCTGGCTGGCTGGGGGCATGTGCTTGACAATTATCCCGAGGCGGAAAGAATTGTGCAAATCCCCGGGGATATCGACTTCGTTCTCGAGGATGTCGGGTTTTATGAAAATCTGAGTGCGTTCATCGAAACCACAAGTTCGGATATTGCCATAGGGGATTTCAGGACCGGCGACCAGTACAGCGCCAAAAGTCTGGTGGATACCTACGGCACGTATTCACTCCTGGCCAACTGGTTCCCTGAAATATCGCGGAGCATCAGGTCCTTGCCGTTGAACAGGCCAAGATCCGAGTTTCTTAATATCAAAACATCTGTCCTGCGCGATCTGTTGATCAACAACAGGAATTTCGCCTACGAGCAGACCTTGAATTTCCTCATCAAGTGCTGGAATTACGATGAGGCGAAATGGAGATACAATATCTCGGTGTCCCGTCTGGGGATCCTGTCGGACAACAAATCCTTCCGGAGTTACAGGGGTTGTATTGACCAGATAGAAAGGATTGACCGGATGCTTTCGGTGTTATGGCGCGAGATCAGGGCGCCCCAGAAAAGGGATAGCCAGAGCGACAAGGCATTTGAAGAACAATATACCGTATTCAGCAATGAATACGACAAGCTTTTTACCAAATCCAACGGCATTCAGGACACCGCCAGGACGACGCTCAGAGCTCTCCTGGGGGTGTAAATCCGCGCTGCAAGGGATCTATGGCAAGCATCAGACTCGAAAACCTGAGCAAGGTCCATAAGGGCGGCACGGTCAAGGTTGTGTCCGGTGTCAACCTGGAGATCAGGGACAAGGAGTTTATGGTCCTGGTGGGGCCATCGGGTTGCGGCAAGTCGACCACCTTGCGGATGATCGCGGGCCTCGAGGAGATTTCCGAAGGCAGGATCTGGATCGGCGACCGGCTGGTCAACGATGTCCCCGCCAAAGACAGGGACATCGCGATGGTTTTTCAGAACTACGCGCTTTATCCGCACATGACCGTGTTCGAGAACATGGCGTTCGGGCTCAAGTTGCGCCATTATCCCCGGGCAGAGATCGAGAAGCGCGTCCATGAAGCGGCGGAGATCCTCAATATCCGTCCCTACCTTAATCGCCGGCCGCGCCAGTTATCGGGCGGCGAGCATCAGCGTGTGGCCCTCGGGCGCGCGATCGTGCGCAAGCCCAAGGTTTTTCTCTTCGATGAGCCCTTATCCAATCTGGACGCCAAGATGCGCGTGACCATGCGCACCGAGATCCATAAACTGCGCCTGCGCCTGCAGACCACATTCATCTATGTCACCCACGACCAGACCGAAGCCATGACCATGGGGGATCGTATCGTGGCCATGAAAAACGGCGTTATCCAGCAGTGCGCGGAACCCATGACCATTTACGACAAGCCCTCCAACAAGTTTGTGGCCAGCTTTATCGGTACGCCGCCGATCAACCTGTTCAAGGGGTCGATCGTGCGCAAGGACAAGAAATTTTATTTTGACGAGGGGAAATTCCGCGTTAAACTGGTCGATGAGATGAGCATGGTCATGGCCGCGTATGCCGGCAAGGAAGTCGTGTTTGGGATACGCAGCGAGGATATTTACGACAAGCTTTTCGTATCGGAAGCGTCCGCCGAAAACACCATTCATGTGACCTGCGAGGTCGTGGAGCCGTTGGGGTCGGATGTTTACCTGTACCTTAATTCGGGGAAGAACAATTTCACGGCGCGCGTCGGGGTGCATAACCGCCCGGAAGTCAACCGCGACATGGAAGTTGTCTTCGACATGCGCAAGGTGCACTTCTTTGATCCAAAAACTGAAACAACGATCGTTTAAGTATTACGCGCTGCTCGTTGTCAGTCTTCTTCTGCCTCTGGCCGGCTTTTTTGTATATGCCACCCGGTATCAGACGGGATTCTTTTCCTTTCTCGCCCTGGCCCTCCTGGTCAATATTTTTCCGCTGATCCTCTTCTACCGCCGGCTTAAACAGAAAAGATCCGAAGTCAAGCTTCAGAAAGAGGAGTTTTTCGAAAGGTCCAATCTTCTTAAATCCGAGCTCGACAAGGAAAACCATATCATTGAGGCTTTCCGCCGGAAGATCGTGATGTATTCCCAGTTGAAAGATCTGGTGGAAAGGCTTGGGATGTGCCTTTCGCTGGAAGATTCCGCCCGTACGCTGTGCGGGGATCTCTGTCGGTTTTTTGAACCGGGCGATGCGACGGCTATCCTTTATCTTTTCGATGCCCATGCGGGAGACGTGTGCATTGTTTACGCCGAGCATAACCGCCACCCGGTCAATATCAAGACCAAACGCGGCGATATGTTCGATCAGTGGATCATAAAAAACCTGAAATCCCTGCATCTGGAAGATGTGAAAAACGATTTCAGGTTCGACCGCAGAAAGGTCGACGAGGGAGAGGGCCGTCAGGTGCGCTCCCTTCTCAGCGTTCCGCTCATTGTCCATAGCAAGGTGATCGGGATCCTGCGGGTGGACAGCCCCAAACCGTCGCGGTTTCACAAGGAGGACCTGCGGTTCCTGAAGGCTATCGGGGATGTTGCGGCCGTGGCCCTTGAAAATGCGCAGATGTACGATAAGGTCGAGGACATGGCTATCCGCGACAGTCTGACGGGGCTTTATTTAAGGCGTTATATGACGGAGCGTTTTCAGGAGGAAATGGTGCGGCATTTGCGCAAGAATACCCCCCTGGCGTTCATCATGATCGACCTGGACCATTTCAAGCAGTATAACGACACCTTTGGCCATACCGCCGGAGATCTTGTGCTGAAACATGTGGCCATGCTTTTCAAGGAACACTTCGCCGCTCCCGGCAACCTGTTGTGCCGTTACGGCGGGGAGGAGTTCTGTGTGATCCTTCCCGATTGCGGCAAGGAGGCGGCGCTGGCCCTGGCAGTGGGGTTTGTCCGCCGCGTGGAAAGCACATCGATCGTCTTGCGCCGGACACGGACACCGGTCACGGTATCCGCGGGGGTGGCTGTATTTCCCGTTGACGCCAGGACCAAGGATGAGCTTATCCAGCGGGCGGATCTTGCGTTATATGAGGCCAAGCGCCGCGGGCGTAACCAGGCACACGCCGTTTAGGCAGGCCGGGAGGAATGATGCCGTTGTATCTTATGTTCATGCTGGTGATCCTCTTCGTGGTCGCGGTGAGCTATTTTGCGAAAGCCGCTGTGCTGGAGTTCGAGCAGGTGGCGGACAATGATGTGCTCAGGGTCAAGAGCATGTACCTGGAGATCATCGCGCGCAAGGATGCGCTTGCGGCGGAAAAGCTGAGATTGCAGGACGAGGCTGATCGGATCTTCCAGATGTACGAGTTGACCCGCGAGGTGACAGCCACCTTCGATGAGAAAGAGGCCTTTGCCGCGTTCAAGGCGCATGTGGACCGGCGCCTGATGCTGGAAGACTGCCGGCTGGTGGATGATGTTCCCCTGGATGTGGACGATCCTGTCACATTTCAGGGTTACAGGTTTTTCCCCCTGCGCAGCAAACAGATGATCCTGGGCGAGGTGGCCTACAAGGGGCTTGCCGCCGGTGATGAAGAAGCCTTTACAGTCCTGGTGCATCAGCTGGCGCTGGCTCTGCGGCGGATACGCCTTTACAATGAAGTGGAAAATCTGGCGATCACCGACAGCCTGACGCGCATGAATACGCGCCGCCACCTGGCCGAGCGCTTTGAGGAAGAGTTCAACCGTGCCCAGTTGCGCCATGCGTCACTTTCGATCCTTATGATCGATGTGGATCATTTCAAGAGGATCAATGATCAGCACGGTCATCTGGCGGGTGATGCGGCGCTCCGGGAGATTGCCCGTCTTATTGCTTACCATATCCGCGAGATCGATATTGCAGGCCGTTACGGCGGCGAGGAATTCTGCGTTATTCTGCCGGATACCGACAAGCAGGGTGCGCTGGTTGTCGCGGAACGTATCCGTATGGCCATTGCACAGGAAAAGATCCGGGCGTATGACACGACCCTGCAGGTTACGGTGAGCGCAGGGGTGGCCACATTCCCGGATGATGCCTTTCAGATGGATGAATTGCTGGACAAGTCGGACTGGGCGCTTTACCGGGCTAAAAAATCGGGCCGTGACCGTGTGGCGGGTTTCAGTGTTTATGGGGATCCAGCTGGCGCATAAGAACAACTCTTTCATTGATTTACATTTCTTTTTTGTGTAAAATAAACCCTTCAAACGTGGGGCAAGATTTTTTCGGTATTTTGCCGCGGCTATTCCAAACGTTCTTCACTGCCATATCTATGAAAAAATATGTGATCGGGATCGATGTGGGCGGGACAAATGTCAGGCTCGGGCTGGTGGGGCCGGCTGGCAATGTCGCCGCACGGCTTTCATTTTCGACTCAAAACTTTTCGGCAACGCCTGAAAAATTGACAACCGCTATTTGCGAGGCGGCTGGCGCGTTGCTGCGCCAGGAACGTGTTCCCCGGACACGTCTGGCCGGGGCCGGGATCGGTCTGCCGGGGCTGGTGGATGTGAACAAGGGTATTGTCCGGATCCTGCCCAATATTCCCGGGTGGAAAGATGTGCCCCTGGGGAAAACCATGGAAAAATCTCTTGGTATGCCGGTTCGGGTCGAGAATGATGTCAATATGATCACCCTGGGGGAATCGAAGTTTGGCGCTGGAAAGGGATTTCGGGACATGATCTGCATGACCCTGGGAACAGGGGTTGGTGCCGGGCTTGTATTAAACGGAGAGATTTACCGGGGGCCGGGGTTTGCCGCGGGTGAGATCGGACATGTTCCTCTCAATGAAGAAGGGCCCGAATGCGGTTGTGGCGGATGGGGATGTTTTGAGCGTTATGTCGGGCACCAGCAGCTGCAGAAGGCGGCCGCCGGGTTTTTCGGAAAGCCCGAGATATCTCTTGAGCAGGTTTATCACAAGGCGGTGGAGGGAAAGAAGAAAGCGTTGAAGTTCTGGGATATGGTCGGTGAGAAGGTGGGGAATGGGCTGGTGGGGCCGGTCAATATCCTCAATCCGGAAGCTGTCATCATCGGGGGCGGCGTGTCCCGCAGTTTTGTTTTCCTTGAACCTGCCATTGTCCGGACGTTGCGCCGCCGCGCCATGCGGACACAGGCGGAAATGGTGCGTATCATCAAGGCTCAGCTTGATGACGATGCCGGTATTATTGGGGCCAGGGTCCTCCTTCAATCATGAAAAAGACGATATTGATTACGATGTTGGCATGGGGTGTTGTTGTATGGTCGGCCGCGGGCGCTCCGGCGGCGGCATTTGCCGACGATGCCAAGGGTGGTGTTTTGCAAGGTGCGAAGAATACGGAACCTGTTGAGCTCAATGGCGATACCATCGAATACAAGGCCGATGAGGGCAAGTTCGTTGTTACGGGCAACGTGTATCTTCGCCAGGACAACGCGGTTCTTTTTTGCGATAAGCTTGAGTTTTATCGCGACAAGAAAGAGGCGCATGCCGAGGGAAATGTTGTCCTTGATTCCGACAAGGGCAAGATTTGGGCAGACAAGGTGTTTTATAATTTTCAGACCAAGAAAGGCGAGTTCACCAACGCCCGGCTTATGGCGGACCCTATTTATGGACGCGCCCGCTCCATCATCAAGGTCAGGGAAAATTATTATATCGCGTATGACGGTTATGTGACCACCAGCGACTATGATGTTCCCGAGTACCGTGTCCGTTCCCAACGGATCGATATTTATCCCGGCGATAAGGCGGTGACGAAGAATTCTGTCATGTACCTGGGCGGGGTTCCGGTCATGTATCTGCCGCAATACACCCAGGACCTGAGCGGGAAAAGGCCGCATTTTAGCATCACCCCCGGGTATTCGAGGCACTTCGGGCCTTTCATGCTCATGACGTATCATACCGTATTAACAGACCGTATCGAGACCACGTACCATCTCGATTACCGCGAGGCTAAAGGGCTCGCCTGGGGCGTGGATATGAAATACAATGCCGCGCCTGTAGGCGCCGGCCTGGTCCGTACCTATTACATGAATGAGAACAACACAGATGCCCACCGCACCTGGGATGTCAGCGAAGATCCGGCGGGAGAACATCAGCGTTACCGTGTGGAGTGGCGGCATCAATGGCAGATTGACCCGTCCACGTCTTTTATCGGCCAGTATAACAAGGAAACCGATCCCTTCTTTTTGAAGCATTATTTCCCTAAAGAATACCGCAGCGATGCCAACCCGACAACGTATGCCCTTGTAACACATACGACGCCCGGGGCGTCCATGTCCTTGCTGACCGATATGCGTGCGAACCGTTTTGAATCCGTGGTTGAACGACTGCCGGAAGCCAATTTTACCCTTTCCAACCAGAAGATCGGCGACACGGGTTTTTATTTCAAAAGCGCGAATACGGCATCCAAACTTCTTAAGAAAGATCCCAGCCCTGTGGACAGCCGCAACTGGACCCTGCGCTTTGACACGGATAATGAGCTGTCGCGGCCCTTCAAGCTTTCCTTCCTGGAGTTCCGTCCGTATACCGGGACCGAGGCGACCTATTATTCCCGGGCGCTTGACCGCCGGGATGACGACACCGTTCGCCGCATCCTGAGGGTCGGCAACGATGTGAGCACGAAGTTTTACAAGATCTATGATGTCCAGTACAACCGGTATGGCGTTGAGATCAATCAACTGCGCCATGTGATCACGCCGACACTGGGGTATCTGTTCCAGCATGAACCGACCATGGCGTCGGAAAAATTGTTCCCCTTTGACGGCGTTGATGCGCGCACACAGGTCGACAAGTTCAGCCTGGGGCTGGAGAACAAGCTGCAGACCAAGCGGGACGGCAAAAGCGTGGATCTTTTGCGGGCTCTGTTGACGGCAGATTTCCGTCTCAAGGATAACCGCCTGGTGGCCACTTCGGCCGACAGGATGACGAGTTATGCCTCCAGCCGCAGTTTCGGGGATGTGACCCTCAAGACGGAGTTGACGCCCAACAAATATTTTTCGTTTTACACCGATGAAACCTATGACAATGACGCCCATCATTTGCGGACGGCCAACGTGGACGCCTATATCAACAGCTGCAAGAACTGGACGTTCGACACCAGCCGTCGTTACACACACGGCGATGACGATATTGTGACGACCCAGTGGGAATACAAGCTGAACCCCAAATGGCGGACCGTTGTCTATGACCGGTGGAATGTCGATAGCGGGTCCCTCCAGGAGCAGCGTTACGGGTTTGTGCGCGACCTGCACGCGTGGGAAGTTGAATTTTCGCTTGGCAGGAAGAAAGCCGTCAATGACACCGGTAACGAGGTGTGGGTCATTTTTCGTATCAAGGCGTTCCCGTCGGTTTCAACGGGCGGGGCTACGGCGTTCAGCCATATCCGCTCCGGTACGCCGGCGCCATAAAAAGGGAATTTCATGAATATAGCGATCATCGGTTCGGGCTATGTCGGCCTGGTGACGGGTGTGTGCCTGGCGCACATCGGCCATCATGTGATCTGTATCGACAATGATCCCGAGAAGATCAAGAAGTTGAACGCGGGCAAGGTTCCGATCTATGAACCTGGCCTGGAAGATCTTATACGCAAGTACAGGCGGATGAAGCGCCTTGTTTTTTCGGGATCTATCGCGGGGGCGGTGAAAAAGTCCGAGGTTATTTTTATTGCCGTCGGGACCCCGTCAAAACAAAATGGTGACGCTGATCTGACCTATATCGAAAATGTGGCCCGCGAGATCGCGCGGCATATGGACAGTTATAAGCTTCTGGTCGAGAAATCGACTGTGCCGGCGCAGACGGGCAACCGGATCGAGCGGACTGTCCGGCTCAATCTTCCGGCGAAATACCGCAAGGACGGGGCCAGGCCTTTTGCTTTTGATGTGGCGTCCAACCCCGAATTTCTCAGGGAAGGATCCGCGATTGAAGATTTCATGAATCCCGACCGCATTGTTATCGGCGTGGAATCTTCCCGTGCCGAAAAATTGCTGAGGGAGGTTTATAAGCCCCTGAAAGCCAGGGTTGTGGTGACCAATCTCGCGTCTGCGGAAATGATCAAACACGCCTCGAATTCTTTTCTGGCGGCCAAAATATCTTTTATCAACGCGGTGGCACAGGTTTGCGATCGTGTGGGCGCGGATGTGGAGAAGGTCGCCGAGGGCATGGGGTATGACAAGCGCATCGGGCGGGCCTTCCTGAATGCCGGCATCGGTTATGGCGGCAGCTGTTTTCCCAAGGATGTCGACGCGTTCATCCGCCTGGCCGAGAAAAGCGGCTATGATTTCAGGCTGTTAAAGAGCGTCCGTGATGTTAACGAACAGCAGAAGGCGGCCTTTATCCAGCTGATCGAGGATAAATTGTGGATCATCAAGGACAAGACCATCGCGGTCTGGGGGCTTGCGTTCAAGGCCAACACCGATGACATGCGCCGTGCCGCCTCCCTTGATATCATCCGCTCGCTTCGGGCCGAAGGCGCCCGTGTGCAGGCGTATGACCCCAAGGCCATGGTCAATGCGCGCTATGAATTAAAAGACATCAAATTTTGTGCGGATGCCTATGCGGCCCTTAAGGGGGCGGATTGCCTGCTGGTCTTGACCGAATGGGACGAATTCCTGAAGGTCGATCTGGCCAGGGCCCGCGGGCTGATGCGTCAGGCCGTTGTTTTCGACGGTCGGAATTTTTGCGACAGGGAGGCGTTCACGGCCGGGGGGTTCGAGTATTACGGCATCGGGCGCGGCGAGACGGTAAAGACCACCACAGGAGCGGCAGCGTGCGGAAAAAAGTAACTCTTATATCGGGTGGTGCGGGTTTTCTGCCAAGCCACATGTGCGACAGGCTTATGGCGCGCGGCCACAAGGTCATCTGCCTTGACAATTTCATTACAGGCAAAAAAGCCAATATCGCGCAGCTTCTGCGCAACAAGGATTTTACATTTATCCGGCAGGATGTTTCCAGGCCTTTTAAGGTATCGGGGGGCGTGGATTATGTGATGCATTGCGCCTCTCCGGCCAGTCCTGTCGATTACCTCGCGTATCCCATCGAGACGCTCATGGTCGGCGCGCAGGGGACCCAGCACATGCTGGAGATGGCCAGGGCCAAAAAGGCGGTTTTTTTGCTGACCTCGACATCGGAAGTTTATGGCGATCCTCTGGAACATCCTCAGAAAGAATCGTACTGGGGCAACGTTAATCCCATAGGCCCCCGCAGTGTCTACGATGAGGCCAAGCGTTATGCCGAGGCCATTACGTTTGCCTATCGCCGTACGTATAGGGTGGATACGCGCGTTGTCCGCATTTTCAACACCTATGGGCCGCGCATGAACCGCGGGGACGGCCGCGTGGTCCCCAATTTTATTGACCAGGCGCTCAAAGGGCGGCCGATCACTGTATACGGCGATGGCCAGCAGACGCGTTCGTTCTGTTATGTATCGGATGAGGCTGACGGTATCCTTAAACTTCTTTTTTCCCGGGAATCGGGGCCGGTGAATATCGGCAACCCGTGTGAATTCACCATGAATGAATTCGCGAGAATTGTCCTGGAGCTGACAGAGGGCAAAAGCAGGATCATTTACAAACCGCTGCCGCAGGACGATCCCCGGCAGAGGAAACCCGACATTACCCTGGCCCGCACCAAGCTCGGCTGGGAGCCAAAGGTGGCTCTGCGGGAAGGTCTCCGCACGACGATCGACTGGTTTAAAGCCCATCCTGCATGCTGACAAGAGAAGATATCATCCATTTTGAGAACGAGATCGCCGGCATGTTCACGGACGGACTGATCAAGGCGCCTGTTCATCTGCGCACGGGCCGCGAAGATGCACTGATCCATATTTTTGAGAAATACGCCATCGGTCCCGGGGATTATGTTTTCGCTTTCTGGGATGCCCATGAGATTTGTTTGTTGAAGGGGGTCCCTCGCGCCGTGTTGAAACAGGCGATCCTGGAGGGGCGCAGCATCGCCTTGTGTTTCCCCGCATACCGCATTTATTGTTCCGGTATCGTCGGCAGCCTCATGGGGGTTGCCTCCGGTACGGCGTGGGCGCTCAAACAGCGGGGAGAGAAAGGCCGTGTTTTTCTTTTTTGCGGCGACATGTCCGCCGAGACGGGTATTTTTCATGAGGCCCTCAAGTATGCGGTCAATTTTGACCTGCCGGCCGTGTTTGTGGTTTCGGATAACGGGCTGAGCGTCATGACCGATACGCGTGCGGCATGGGGTTCGCCGGAACCGTGGTTTAAGGGCACGCGTTTTGAGGCCAAGATCGAGTATTTCAGGTACCATAACGGATGGCCGCATTCCGGGGTCGGGCGGATGGTTAAATTCTGATGAAATATTTTGACGAATTAAAACGTACGATGGAATGGCTGGCGGGCCATCCTCAGGTTATTTTCCTGGGGCAGTCCGCGGCTGTTCCCGGGACGTTCATGTACCAGACCCTGCGCGATGTCCCGCCGGCCAAGGCGCTCGAAATGCCCGTCAACGAGAGTTTTCAGATGCAGTTTACCCTGGGGCTTGCCCTGGGCGGGTATATTCCCGTCAGCATTTATCCCCGGCAGAATTTTCTTATGCTGGCGGCGGGGGACATGGTCAATACGCTCGACAAGTTCGCTGACCTGACCGCAGGGGGGGGCAGCCCGCGGATCATCATCCGTACCGCTGCCGGGCCGGACAAGCCGGTTCACCCCGGGCATCAGCATGTGGGCAATTATGCCTCGGCGTGGCGGGGGATGTTAAACCGCATGGAGGTCGTGGAATTGAACGAGCCCGGCGATATTTTTCCGGCGTATGAACGCGCGCTGATGCGTCCCGACGGGAAGCCTGTTTTGATCATCGAGCATGGGAATTTCTATAATGAAAAATAATGTCCGGCAGCGTGCCTTGGGGTGGATGCCGGACCAGGGATGATAGCGGAGGGATCTCATGAAAATTCT
>Ga0114951_10004926_pt1 | contig 12624 bp, 8 predicted proteins | sample AM7aDNAmetaG_FD_88677 | JGI IMG/M metagenome (GOLD analysis project Ga0114951, IMG submission 88677) | Freshwater microbial communities from Finland to study Microbial Dark Matter (Phase II) - AM7a DNA metaG | ecosystem: Environmental > Aquatic > Freshwater > Lake | place: Finland: Lake Alinen... | reverse complement strand
GACCAGCACAGTTTTCGCGTCAAGGAATCCGTCGGGGATGTGCATAGCTCACGGCGCGACGGCTCCGCCCTCCATCGTCTCCTCAAACATCGTTGTCCGGTCAAAATTCAGCCAGTGCTTCAGTGATACCACACGCACATCCTGAAAATACTCCGGCGTCGTCCCGCCGTGCCGCTTCCCCAGCTCCCCCATGTCCGCGGCGATCTGCTTCGCAAACTCCGGCTTCAACCGCAGCCGCAGCCGCTTCTCCCCATAGCTGAACACCGCCTCGCACGCCGGCGGCCCGTTCGTCACCACCGTGATCGTCCCGCGGCCCAGGCTCGCGCCCGTCGCCACCTGCAGCCCGTCGTTCACGCAGCTCAGCGGCGGCTTCAGCCCCGCCCGGCTCTCCACCCGCAATTCATCCAGCGCCACGTTGAACCTCTCCCGCGCCCGCAACCCCATCTTCGCCCCCACAATCGAATACGTCCCCAGGTGCCGGTGCAGCTCGCTCGTCAGCACCGCCGCCTTCCATTCCTCCAAACCGTGTCGCGCGACGATCTGCGCCACCGATTCCCCCACGTCCGGCAATACCTGCTGCCGCGTGGTCGGAAAATCGGCCATGATCACCATCGCCCGCGGCGGCAGCATCCTGAGCGTCGCCACCATCGCCCGGCGCACAGCCAGCGGGTCCACCGCTGTCAGTTCCGACCAGCCCGGCTGCCCCTCCACCGGGGACATCACCCCCAGCGACGAATTGAGAAACCGCAGCGCCGCCAGGTCGTCCCACAGCCTCAGGTGCTTCGCCCGCACCAGCTCCGCGCCCCGCCCGCTGCGATGCAGCCGCACGATGAGCTGAGCAGCGGGTGAGTCCATGCCCGCCAGCTCGTCCAGCAGCGCCTCGTCCACCAGTGGCGCTGCCGATTCATCCGGCCACCGGATCACCTCCACCTGCAAGCCCGCCGCCGCAATCTGTTTCCACGCCCCTTCGTCCCGCCGGGCGTTCCAGCCCGGGTGCGCCGCGTTTGTCGCCGCGCCAAACCACAGCACCGTGCCAATCGCCCCCGCCAGCTCCGGCGTCTGCTTCAGCGCATCCCCCAGGTTCGTCAGCGGACCCAGGCAGATGTATAGGGCGCGGTAGGGCGAGCTCTTCAGCGCGAACCGGATCAGATTCGTCGCGCTGAACATGCCTCCAATCGGAACCATCGGCTCGCCCAGCTGCGCCCAGTCCAGCCCCGTGGCGTTGGCTCGAAACGCCGGCGCCGGCCCCGGCAGCGACCGCCCAATGCCCACCGCCACCCCGTCCTGCTTCAAAAAACCCAGTATCCGGCAAACATTGGTGGCGCCAAAATCCGGCGGGCTCGCCCCGTCGCTGGTCACCACTGCCATGACATGGAAGTAAGGCGAGGCCAGCAGCAGCGCCAGCGCCCGGGCGTCGTCGGCCGCCATGTCCGTATCCACGATCACCCCCGGCCCGGCGTGCGCTCCCGCGCTCACCGGCGCCAGCGCCGTCAGCATCCCCGCCGCCAGCGCCATCACCCCGGCTGCGATTCCCGCCGCCGCTCTTCGGTTCTTCATACACATTTGCTATTGCGTAATACTGCCATTGGAGTATGACATATGCATGCGTTCGTAACACCGCCGGGCGGCCACGTCAAGCCTGCTCGCCGTTCCGGCGCGTTTTACGCAATCGAACATGAGCCCGACTGCAATGAAAATCAACCTTCCCGCCCTCACCCTCGCCGCGCTTCTGGCCGCCGGCTCCGCCCAGGCCGAAACGTTCCGGAACCTCGAAGCCGTGGACGCCAATGGCCTCAGCCTTTGGACGCCCGCCTTCCCCCTCGCTGTCACCGGCGTCATCCTCAACGATCCCGGCGAGATGCTCGATTCGACCCCCAACTTCCTACCCTGGAACAGCGGCGCCAACAGCTTCCAGCTCGGCGGCCAATGGCAAATCTTCGTCCAGGCCGTCTGGCCCGGCGACCGCGGCGGCGTTGAGTGCTGGATGGGCCAGAACTACGGCAACCTCCCTTGGCTGCACAGCAGCGCCTTCAGCTACGACAATGCCACCTGGTCCAGCGAAGTTGCCCGCGTCAGCCATGACCCTGCCACCGGCCGCGCCTTCCGCAAAGGCGACCTGGTCACCGTCACTGCCAACGACTCCCTCTTTCACGGCGGCATGCAAAACATCAACGAGGAGCACAGCCTTGACCCGGCCTACGACTTCACCGTCTCCCTCGTCTCCTCCAACTACGGCCTGCCCGCGCCCGAAACCCTCTCCCTCTCCTCGCTCATCGGCACCAACCTCAGCCCCACCGGCCACTACGACCTCTTCGACGCCACCCGCGCCACCGGCGGCGAACACTGGCAGGGCATGCGCATCCGCCTCAACAGCCTGACCCTGGCCACCACCAATGGCTGGAACACCAACTCCGCGTGGTCTGCCCGCTTCTGCACCGCCACCGATGGCGAAGGCCGGCAGTTCCCCGTGGTCCACCCGCTCTACGACCTCGGCCCCGCTCCCACCAGCACCTTCGACGCCATCGGCATCCTCCTTCAGGAATCCGGCTCCGACTCTGATGGCACCTTCGGCTACGAACTCTTCGTGCAGGAAATCATGCCTTCTGCCCCCGCCGCGCTCGCCATCGCCATGAGACCGGCAATCACCTGGCCCGGCTCGCTCTCCAATTACCAGTTGCAATATACCAACACCATCGGCGCCCCCGGCGTCTGGCAACCCGCTGCCAATGTGCCCGCGCTGGTGAATGGCCGCTGGACGGTCATCCTCGACCCAGCCGACGTCCAAACCCGATTCTATCGCCTCCAGCGCATCCAATAGCTCCACCATGCGCAATCCTTCAATACCATGCCCCCCGTTCGGCCAGGGGCTATTTGTGATCGATTGTCACTCGCGCCCAGCCAGCCTCAACTCCCAACCGCCCCCCGCCATCGGCTATTGCCCAATGGCGACGGGCGATCGCCTGCCACCCTCAACCGTCAACGCTCAACGCCCAGCCGCTCCTCCAACCGCCTTCACCCTCATCGAACTCCTCGTGGTCATCGCTATCATTGCCGTCCTCGCCGCCATGCTCCTGCCGGCCCTCTCCCTCGCCAAAGAAAAGGCCAAGGTCACCCGCGCCGTGGTGGAACTCAACGGTGTCGGCCTCGCGCTGGAGATGTATTCCGAGGACAACGCCGCCAAACTCCCGCCCGTCCGCGTCAACTGCAACACCGACATGGCTACCCACTGGTGCCAGTTCCCTATCGAACTCGCCGAGCAGCACTACCTCGGCGCCGGCAGCAAGCCCGGCATGGCCGCCAATATGGAAGACGTCTTCAACCCGAACCACACCTACAAATACGCCGCCCCCGGCCCGCAGATCCTCAACAACGCCCCCGGCGGCAACTACCAGCTCTGGGTGCCCAACGACCTGCCCACCTGCGCTAGCACCAACGGCCAATACTATTCCAGCCCCAAAGACTCCCCCGTCCGTTGGGTGATTTGGAGCATGGGGCCGAAGCCTGACAGCCCCGAATCCAACGACGAACAAGCCCCAATGGCCCGCCAGAGCTGGTATCGCCGCACCGGGGAGGGCGGCGTCATTGCCCGCTTCCAAACCCGCGCTGGCATCCAATTCAAATCCCCCTGACCCCTATGACACACTATGACACACAACATTGACGACCCCCGTTCCTCTGTTAAGGTCACCGCGATGAGAACCGCGAAAACCGACGGTGTTGTCCGCTTTACCGTGTCCGTCCCGCGCGACCTGGCCAAACAGCTCGACCAGATGACCAACGAGAAGGGTTACGACAACCGCTCCCTAGCTGTGGCCGACATGATCCGCGCCGGCCTCGTCGAGCACCGCCAGAACCTCGGCAACCAGGAAATCGCCGGCACCATCACCCTCGTTTACGACCACCACAAGCAGCACGTCCAGGCCACCCTCACCGACATCCAGCACGACCACCACGAGGTCATCATTTCCACCCTCCATGTCCACCTCGACCACAACAATTGCCTTGAGGTCCTCGTCGTCCGCGGCAAGGCCGCCACGATCAAGAAGATCGCCGACGAGTTGATCGCCGCTAAGGGCGTCAAACACGGCAAACTCACCGTCACCAGCAGCGGCAAGGACCTCCCGAGCTAACACTCCGCAACCCTCACGGTACGCAAACCACCGGCCGCTGGACCCGCCCGGTTGGCTCATGTGCCCACGGCCCCCTGCGCGCCTTCCACCAACCGCCCTCCCAGGCGAATTTTCTCGCCTGCTTCCGGCGTGATAAATGCTACTTTACCTTCAAATAAGTTGTTCGCGAATGAATGTCCGTCACTGTTTCGGCTTTTGGCGCACGATGCTTGCGCTGGCCTTGGGCGTCTGGCTGCCGCCCGGCAGCGACGCCAGGGGCGCCCAGACCTATGATTTCGGCTTCATTCCCATCGGCGCTACGAACAAGGTGAGCGGGTTCAATTTTGCCGGCGGCACCTACAATGGCACCAGCCTCTTCATGGCTCTGGAGACCATCATCGGCCCCAATGCTGCCGATTTCCAGACCAGCACCAACTACACCGGACAATACCTCTCGCCTGCCCAGAATCATATGTATTCGCTGAGCTTCGCGCCGCAGTCCCCCGGATTCGAATCGGCGGCTTTGACCAACTATGAGACCCCCAATCCCCCATTCGGGGGCGGGATCCTCTACCTTCAAGGCGTGGGGGTGCCCACCAACCGGCCCGGCAGCGGCCCGATCGTGCCGGAGCTGGCCCCGTTGGAGCTGGCGATGACCAATTTCCTGGCTGCCCACAGTTTCTCCGCCGGCACCCTGGCCCTGATGAAAGACAGCAAGCTGGTCTTCCGTCAGGGTTACGGCTGGCGCGACACCCGCTTCAACACAGTCATCCATCCCGACAACCTGTTCCGCCTTGCCAGCGTCAGCAAAATGCTGACCGCCTCCGCGATCTACAAACTGGTCGCGGCCGGCAGAATCACCACCAGTACGAAAATCTATGATTATCTCGCCATCCCCCCGTGGGGCGGCGTCCTGGGCGATGCCCGCATCACCAACATCACCGTGCAACACCTGCTCGACCACTCGGGCGGCTGGAACCAATACAGCTCGCCCATCGGCGACCCGATGTTCCGCACCATCCAGATCTCAACCAACCTGGGTTTGAGCTATCCGGCCGCACCCACCAACGTCATCAGTTGGGTGTTCGCCAAGCCGCTCGATTTCACGCCCGGCTCGACCAACGTCTATTGCAACTTCGGCTACTCGCTCCTGGGCCGCGTCATTGAAAAAGCCGGCGGCAAGCCGTATCTGGCCTACATCCAGTCGGACCTGCTTGGCAATGCCGGCCTGACCAACCTGCTCGGCTTCACCAACGTCGTGCAGTCCCGCAGCCGGCCCGGCGACCTCGCGCCGTGGGAAATCTGGTATGCCGACCGAGCCCAGTTCCTGACTGCGTCGGCGGTGGATTTCCCGACCAACCTGGTGGCGCGCGGCATCGATGGCGTTGACTACTTTGAATCCTACGACTCCTTTGGCGGCCTGAGCGCCTCGGCCCTCGGGCTATGCCACTATCTCCTCAATTATTGGGAAGGGTATAACGCCCGCCTGCCGGGTGCGTCCTGGAATTGGAACTACATCTTCTACGGCAGCCTACCCGGCGCCAGTTCCGTCCTCATTCAAAACATCAACCAGAATTCCTCCACGACCAACGGCCTTGAGTTCGCCGCCCTGTTCAACCAGCGTGACAGCAACAACGAATCCGAGAACATTGCCGCCTACACCGCCATCACCAATGCCGTTGCCGGCATCGCCTCCTGGCCCGCCAACGGCGGCGGCATGATTCAATGGGCCGCTGCCGCCACCAACGTCAACAAAATGGACGGCAACATCACCGTGCCGCTGGTGCGTTCCGGAGCGAACACCTTGCCGGTCAAAGTCAGCTTCACGACCTATGCCCTGACCGCGGGAAGTTCCAATTTTGTTTCCACGTCGGGCATCGTCACCTTTGCCGCCGGAGTCAAGACCACTAACATCACCGTCCCCATTCTCAACGACCGCGTCATTGACCCGCCCCGGCAATTCTCCCTTGAACTTATCTCCGCTTCCGGCGGTGCCTGGCTCGGCGACAACCTTTCCTGCGTGGTAAGTATCATGGATACGAACGTGCCCCCCCGTTTCAGCGGCCAACCCCTCCTCCTGCCCGATGGCAACCTCCGGTTTCAGACCCTGTGCAGCACCGGCCTGATCCTGACCGTGCAGTTCTCAACCAACCTCGTCGACTGGCAGCCGCTGCAAACCTTCACCAACGCCAGCCTCGTATCCACCTCCACCTTTACCCGCACCAACACCGCCGGACGGCTTCCCGGTTTCTATCGCTTGGCCATTCCCTAGCCCCAGCCCCGTCGCAGCCCCGCGTTCTCCCCTGGTGGCTTTGGACGCGCTCCACACGCAGGATCAAACCGCCCGAGAGTTGGTCATGTAGCTCGGAGCGCATTATCTGCTGACCGTAAAGAACAATCAGCCCGGCCTGCACCAAAACAATGAGGACCGCTGCCACGTTCGTAACCCCAATGCGATGTGGATCCCGGGTATGCTCCGACGCTTGGTCATCAGCCTCTTCATGCACTGGCTCGCACGCCATCCCAAGCCGCCATGGGCGAAGCTAAACTGGCCATCGCCATGACCTTTGCTACCCGCCAGCGCCCTAATCTGTTAAAACACCTTCATGCATGCGCGCTGCTTCGACACCCTTATATGTTCAGGGATTCCGCACAATGTTTTTGGGAGGCTGAGGCGTCTTCTTTATATGTTCTGCTGTATTGACAAAGGCGGGAGATTATCATTCTTTTATATCTGCCCGTAAAACAACAAATCCAGCCAACACTATGAATAAACTCAAATCCCTCGTGCTCGTCGGCGCTCTGACCGTTCTGGGGACCGGCGTCACGCCTGCGCAAAACTTGATCGTCAATGGTGATTTTACGGCCAACGCCGCGGCATTTACGGCGTGGCCCGGTTATACCACTCCGTGGAGTCCGGCCAACCCGTCCGGCATTATCGCCTGGGGAAACTTCTTCGACACCCCGGTGGGCGTTAATGGCGCCGGGACCGTTACCAGCGTCTTTGGTCCCAGTGATACGGGTGGGCGAACCTTTGGCTTCATTCAAAACGGCCTGGGGATGCTCATGCAAGGTCTCCCGGCCGGCTACACCCCCGGCATGACCTATGAACTGAGCTTTGATGCCGCCGCTCGGGATACTGACCCCAACGTGTCGTTCCGCGTCCAGATTGGCGACGCCACCCAGATCCATGTCACGACGCTAGTTGGCTCCACCGAGTTGATCGCCAATCCCGCCGCTTTCGATCATTACAGCTACACGTTCACCACCCCGGCTTCGTTCAACGGCGCTCCGTCAATCCAGTTGTATAATCTCCCCGGCAGCATCGGGACGGTGGATTTCGCCAATGTCTCCGTGGTGGCGGTGCCCGAGCCGACGGCCACGGTCCTGGCGGGCCTCGGACTCGTTTTGGCGGGCGCGAGTCGCTGGTCGCGCCGTCGCTCTGCGTAACAAGATACAAATCTGACTGCGGTCAGCTTTCGAAATTAATCCGACACTCAGACCCCACCACCATCAACCCGCGCTCCATTCTTAACAGCAATGAAGACAATCATTAATATCGTATGGATGCCCTTCAGGCGCCTGACTGAATCCAATCTCAAGCTGCTGGCCATCCTTGCGCTGGCTGGGGTCCTTCCATCGCTTGGCTTCGCTCAGGACTCGATCACGGTAGCCGACCCGAGCTTCGAGCAGGATTTCAACCCGGTCTGGCCGCACTACTTGACGGCCCTCCCATTTGGGGGAGGTTGGAACGTCTCCACTTTGGCCATAGGGAACAACGACACCAACGGCCCGTTCTGGGACAACGGCGCGGCGGTGGACTCCACTTATGTGGGCTTTGTGCAAAACGATGGCTTGATGGGGCAGCCGCTGAGCGGCTTCCAGGTGGGGGAGACCTATTGGATTCAGTTTTTTGCCAACGCGCGCATCGACACGGATACGCCCGACGTGGCGGTTTTCATGTCCGCCAGCACGCTGGGCGGCGGGGCGCTCATTTCGGGAATTAACATAACGCCTGTGGGAGGAGCCGCCGGTCTGGGCAATGCGTTCAAGCTCATCAATGTGCTCTTCACGGCCGCCACGAATCAGGGAGACCTGAACATCCTGAAGACCGCTCACGTTAGCTCGGCCACGAACAATGGCAGCTCGGCTACGCTGCTGCTCGATGGTGTTTCGATCATCCGCCGTTCGGCCAATGATGTGGTCATTGCCAATCCGAGTTTTGAGGCCTCCGGCACGGGCCAGACCTCCCCTGGGTTGGTAAATGATGCCGTAGCCGGTTGGACCACGACGCACCCGGGCTTGCGCATCAACCAATCAAGCGGGCCCTTGGCGGATAACGGCACAATTCCCGATGGCGGCAACGTCCTGGGCTTGGTCAGCGGCGCGGGGGTGAGCCAGACATTGAACGGGCTGAATCCTGGGCAGAATTATCAATTGTCGCTCTTTTTGAACGCGCATTCGGCCACGGCCAACCCTTTGGCAGCAGTCCGAATCGGTGGCCATACGGCCTACAGCGGTACTGTGGCGGCAGTCGGTGGCAGCAACCCATACACGTTTCTCACATACAATTTTACGGCTTCGGCAACCACCGCGATCCTCACCATTTCGAATGCCACCCCGATGGCCACCGATACCACTTTGCTGGTGGATAATGTGCGCGTAATCAAACAGTCGGAGTCAATCCCGGTGGCCAACCCGAGCTTTGAGCAGGGTTATAACCCGGTCTTCCCGGGTTACTTGGGTTCCATTCCCGGTTGGGCCACCTCTTCGGCCGGCCTGGGCATCAATGACGCGGTCAGCGGCCCGTTTTGGGATAATGGCGCCACTGTCGACAGTACCTATGTTGCCTTCGTGCAAAGCGGCGGGTTGTTGGGGCAGGTGAACTCCGGCTTTCAGGTGGGCGAAACTTATTGGATTCAATTCTTTGCCAACGCCCGGGCTGCGGAGGTGGATACCCCTGACATTACGGTGTATGAATCCGCAAGCACGGCGGGCGGTGCGCCGCTGGTATCGGGCCTGAACATCACGTCCGTGGGTGCGTATGCCACGCAGGGCACGGGTAATCCCTTCCATTTCATCAATGTTCCCTTTACGGCGGCCGCGACCAACGGTGCCTTGAACATCGCCAAGAGTGAACATTCCTCAGGCGGCTCCACGTTGTTGCTGGACGGCTTTTCGATCATCCGACGCACGCCCAATGACATTGTGATAGCCAATCCGAGTTTCGAAGCCAGCGGGACGGGACAGCCCGGCGTTGGCGTGGTGGGGGCGGTCGCCGGCTGGACGCATTTTGGGGTCAATCCCCCCATCATTAATCAGGCGGGCGGACCTTATCTGGACAACGGCACGGTGCCAGACGGCAACAACGTGCTCATCCTCCAGGACAGCAGCGGCTACAGCCAAATCTTGCACGGCCTGACTCCCGGTCAAAGCTACCGGCTCACCTTGTTCCTTAACTCGCGCATTACCTCTGAGCCCGCGCCCGCCACCGCGCTCGTCACAATTGATGGAAAAACGGCCTTCAATGGGCTGGTCAGCCCGGTTGGCATCGGCAATGCTTTCCATTTCATTAGTTACGATTTCACGGCTTCAGCCGCGAATGTGACGCTGTCCTTTGCCAACCAATTCGTCACCAACAGCACTTTGTTTGTGGACGACGTGCGAGTGTTTGCTCCCGTCCACTTCGCCCCGGTGCTGAATTCGGAACCTTCCGGCAAGACCCGCTACACTGGCGGAACAGTCACTTTCGCAGCCTCGGTGGATGGTTTTCCAACGCCAAAACTGCAATGGAAACTTAATGCCAGCAACATTGCCGGTGCCACCAACCAGACACTGACATTGACCAACCTTCAATTGGCTGATGCGGGCAACTACACGCTGTATGCCACTAATTCGGCGGGAAGCACCAACACGGTTGCGGCTGCGCTGACGGTATTGCCGGTTTCGCAGTATGCGGCGACGGTGATCGCCAATAGTCCAATGGGGTATTGGCGTTTCAGCGACGGCGGCGGCACGAACGCGTTCGATTACGCCGGCGATAATACGGCTTACGACCCGTATGGCTTGGCCCTCCAGGCCGGCCCTCGGTCGCCCGCGTATCCGGGCTTTGAAAGCACCAACCCCGCGCCGTTCCTGGACGGCAGCAGCCAGGGTTATGCATCCGCCGTGTCGCTGTTCAACAACCGGAGTAATTTTACCCTCATGGGCTGGTTCAACATCGATCCGAGCCAGTACCCCTTCAGCTTCGATCCTTTCACTCATCCAGAGGGTCGCGCCTCGCTGTTCGGCCAGGAATGGGCAGCGGAATTTGGATTCGTCGAAGGAAACCTGTTATACTTCTGGTCCATGGGGATCAGCCAAACCATCTATGTGACCAACGGCTTCGAGGCCGGCCAATGGAACTTTGTGGCCGCCGTTTCCGACGCGGCCGCCAACACCACCACCGTGTATTTGAACGGGGCGGCCGCCGGAACGGCATCGGCCTGCCCAGGGGCCACCAATTCATACTTGTTCAGCATCGGCAAGAACGTGGCCTATTACCCGTCCGGTGGGTATGACAACGCATTTTTCCCGGGCAGTCTGGATGAGGTGGCGGCCTTCGACCATGCGCTGCCGGCCTCAGCCATTCAGGGCATTTATGAGGCGGGGTTGAGTTTTAGGATCAGCCTTACCCCGCAAGTTGGCGGGCTTCAGGTGAGCTGGCCCGTTGGCCATTTGGAGTCAGCCACGAATGTCACTGGGCCTTGGGGGACAGTGCCCGGCGCCGTTTCACCGCTCAGCGTGACGCCTAATGCCATCAGGAAGTTTTACCGCGCCGTCAACCCCTGATAAGCTGGGTTCGAAGATTCCAGCTCGATTGGAATGACCATAAAGCAGCGTGAACCAGTAATCGCCTCCGGCCACGCGTCCCAAAGACGGGGTGCGCGGCTCGGCTTCACCTTGATTGAACTGCTGGTGGTCATCGCGATCATCGCCATTCTGGCCGCGCTGTTGCTGCCCGCTCTTTCTAAGGCCAAGGAGAAAGCCAAAACCATTGCCTGCGTGAGCAACTGCAAGCAAATCGGGATGGCTTCCCTGATGTATAGCGATGACAACCTGCGGGCCATCATCCCGCTTTATATCAACGGACTGGCGGGCACCCTGACGCTTGGCCCTGAATGGATCGTGCAGAATGGGGATGCCATTTTCTGGCCGGACCGGCTGAGATTGGGAGGTTACATGAAGACCTATAGCGCTTTTGATTGTCCGTCACTGGTTAGCCGGGCCAGCAAAAGCATTGGCGGGAGCATCGCCACCAACCACTGTCTGGGCATCGCCATCAATTATCCCGAGATCGGCAAGATTTGGCCGGTTAGTGCTCCGCAAGCTCCCTACAAAGAGACTGAGATCGCCAAGCCTTCGGCGTGCATTGGCTTTGCCGATGGCGGCGCGGTTACGACCGCCAGCCTGCGCAGCGGTCCCGACAATTGGATTCCGGACACGGAATACGATGCGGCATTAAACGCTTATTGGGGTGGCGGTTGCACCTATTTTCGGGATCCCACGGATGCCGGCGGTTATGCGTCGGGTGACTCCTTGGCGATTCCGCGTCATAACAAGCGAGTGAATTATCTCTTTATGGATGGCCATGCCCAAACCTCCCGGAACAGCTCCGGCGGATGGACCTTGCCCCGCACTTCGGAGGCAGCCCTCTGGGCCCGCAACCACAATTAGCAGCGCGGATCAGTAATCTGTCCCTGAGGACCAACTCGTGGATAGGATGGCCTTGAGGCAGAGCCCCGCAGGCTGATTTGTTCGCCAATATCGAAACTAGCGTGAAACGAACCCCGCCCCGCAACCCGCTGCTGCTGGTGATGGCGCTTTCCAGCGCCCTCGTCTGGAACGCAGCCGCCGGCAACGTGGTCTTCCTGCCCGCCGCTGGCAATTGGAACGTCCCGGCCAATTGGAGCGGCGGCATTGTGCCGGACGCCGATCAGAATCCCATCGTGCTCAACGGAGGAGCGGTAACGGCGGATGCCAATCTCGGGACTTGTGCCACCGTTTTCATCGGGCAGGGCAGCTCCGCCGTCCAAAAAGGAACGGTGCTATTTCGACCCGGCGCATTTCTCACGGCGGCCAATCTGATTCTAGGCCGTGATGAGACAAACTTCGGACAGTTAAACCAGTCCGGAGGCGCACTGACCGTGACTGGGTATGTGAGCGTGGGGGACGCGGCAGGGGGCGGTGCCGGCGCCAGCGGCGAACTGAACCTTTCGGGTGGCATGCTCCAGGCGACCGGCGGCGGCGGCTATGTCCAGGTGGGCAATCAGGGGGTGGGGCGGATGCTGGTGGCCGGTTCCTCTGTGCTTATGACGCCCACGCTGGCGGTGGGCAACGCAGCGGGTTCCTCCGGGTCGCAAGTATTCCAGTGGGGCGGGGCATTGTATGCCGGCAATCTAACCGTGGGGACGGCGGCGGCGAGCAACTGCTCGTTCACCATTTCTTCCGGCGTGGCTTTATGGGGCGGCACGCT
>Ga0114951_10004924_pt1 | contig 12633 bp, 10 predicted proteins | sample AM7aDNAmetaG_FD_88677 | JGI IMG/M metagenome (GOLD analysis project Ga0114951, IMG submission 88677) | Freshwater microbial communities from Finland to study Microbial Dark Matter (Phase II) - AM7a DNA metaG | ecosystem: Environmental > Aquatic > Freshwater > Lake | place: Finland: Lake Alinen... | reverse complement strand
GCAGTGCAGGTTAAGAGCCAATCTTATCTATTCGCTACAAAAAGGAGCTTTTGCAGCGTGCCGGCGGTGCCAGACCTTGTTCCACCGCCTCAATTCAGGACAACGCTGTCAGAAGATGAAACAGACGTCGGTCGAAGGCGGGGTTCCCGTTCTGCGGTCGTCGTACGGGCTCCGGCACCGCCATGCCGCCCCAGCGCCGTCCGCCCCTGCGCCTTCCGTCACTTGACTCGCGCCAATCTGGCAATAGACTCTTGCCATGTCACTTGAGGATCAGCCGGTTACCGCGCAGCCTTTGTTGGGCTTTTGTTCATGAGAAAGCCTTCCGTTCTCGTCATCTTCCTCACGGTCTTTATTGACCTGATCGGGTTCGGGATTATCGTTCCGCTGATCCCGTCTTACAGCGAACACTTCGGCGCCCACGGCGTCGTCATCGGTCTGATCTTTGCCTCGTATTCCGCGATGCAGTTCGTCTTCTCGCCGATCTGGGGCGGGTTGTCTGACCGCTATGGCCGCCGCCCGATCCTGCTCATCAGCACTGCGGGCGCCGCCATCTCCTACGTGCTCTTCGCGCGCGGCACTGCCTTGGAGAACCACACCGCGGCCTTGTGGCTGATCGTGGTGTCGCGCACCTTCGCGGGGATTTGCGGCGGCAACATCACCGTGGCCCAGGCCTACATTGCGGACATCACGCTGCCGGCCGAACGCTCGAAAAAGATGGGGCTCATCGGCATGGCGTTCGGGCTCGGGTTCATCCTCGGGCCATTCATCGGCGGCATGAGCCTGCGCTACCTGGGTGACACCGGCCCCGGCTGGATAGCGGCGGTGCTCTGCGCGGCGAATTTCGTTCTGGCTTGGTTCATCCTCACGGAAAGTCACCGGCCCGATTCCGCGCAGGCCGCCCCGCGTCCGCATCTCGACCAGTGGGCGCACACGCTGAACCAGCCCAAAGTGGGTCTCCTGGTCGTGGTCTTCTTTCTGGCGACCTTCTGCTTTAGCTGCTTTGAAAGCACCCTGGCCCTGCTGATCGGCGTCAATTTCCACCTCGACTTCAAGCAGGATCCCACCTCGGCCAGCACCGTGGCCTACCTGTTCGTCTATTGCGGACTCGTCGGCGCACTCGTGCAAGGCGGGGCCATCGGTCGGCTGGTCAAGAAACTGGGTGAGCCCAAGCTCATAGCGCTGAGTCTCCTCCTCACCGCCGCCAGCATGGCCTGGATCCCATTCCTCAAGGGCGCCGCTCGACTTTCCTGGCATGTGTTGCTTCAGCCAGATGGCCTGCCCTGGGTGTGGCTGCTGCTGGCACTCGCGCTGTTATCGGTCGGCACCAGCCTCACGCGCCCGCCGCTGTTCGGGATGGTCTCGAACCTCACGCCCAACAACGAGCAGGGCGCCACGATCGGCGTCACGCAGGGGGCCGGTAGCCTGGCACGCATCGTCGGGCCCATCTTCGCGACGGCCCTGCTCGCTTACTCGCCCCCCCTGCCCTATGTGATTTGCGCCGGTGTGCTGCTGGGCACCACCGCCCTGGTCGTCCTACGATTGTCCCGGGACAGGCCATAGGGTGAATGCAGAAGGAAGCAGGAAGAATGCAGACAGGGGAATGGCTCCCGTTCAGCCCGCGGTCAGTTCCCTGCTCCGTTTCCTGCTCTGCATCGGACCGCTGGTAGCGCTGGCAGCAGCCCCCTCGAACCCGGCCCCCTGGCAGTTCCAGGTCAGCATCGACAAAGGCCTGCCCCCCGCCAAAGAGGGGCGGCTGTTCGTCATCCTTGCCCCGAGGGACAATCCCCAACCACGCCTCACGCTCGGCCGCACCGGCCTCGACGCGCCCGAAGCCTTGGCACGCGACGTCAACGCGTTCGCACCCGGCACAGTCGCCGTGCTCGACCAGACCGCCTTTGCCTACCCGCTTACTAACCTCTCCGCGCTGCCCACGGGCGACTACTTCGCCCAAGCATTATTCGACTGCAACGCCGACCTGCGTTTCACAGCAGCGCCGGGCAACCTCTACAGCAAACCGCAGCAGATCCACTTCGACCCCGCACAGGGAGGCTCCTGGAACCTGGAGCTGACCCAACAAATTCCTCCGGAACAACTGCCCCCGGATACCGACCAAATCAAGTTCATCAAAATCCAGTCCAAACGCCTGAGCGAGTTCTACGGCCGGCACATCTTCCTTCGCGCGGGGGTCGTCCTGCCTCGCGACTACGCGCGCGAGCCGTCGCAGCGTTATCCGCTCTGGGTCCGCATCTCTGGCTTGAACGGCCGCTACACAGGCGTAATCCGCCAGATGGCGGAGACATCCGAATTCCGTAAGACCTGGCTGGCCGACGACACCCCGCGCCTGATCCTGCTGCAACTGGACGGCGCCGGCCCCAACGGCGACCCCTACTACGTGAACTCGGCCAATAACGGCCCGTTCGGCGACGCGCTGGTCGAGGAACTCATACCTCATATCGAGACCACGTTCCGCGCCGTCGGCCAGCCACACGCGCGCTTCCTCGCCGGCACATCCACCGGCGGCTGGGCTTGCCTGGCGCTCCAGGTCTTTTACCCCGACTTCTTCAACGGCGCCTGGTCCTCCTGCCCCGACCCCGTGGACTTCCGCGCGCTCGAACTCGTCAACATCTACCAGGACGACTGCGCCTACTTGAACAAATACGGCAATGAACGCCCCAGCGCCCGGGACGACAAAGGCGATGTAAAGCTCCTCATGCGCCGCGAAGTCGGCATCGAAAACCTCTTGGGCCGCGGCAACAGCTACACGCTCTCAGGCGGGCAATGGGGCGACTGGAATGCCGTCTTCGGGCCGCGTGGCGACGACGGACGGCCCGTCCCCTTGTGGGATCCCCAAACCGGCATGATCAACCACGACGTCGCAGAGCAATGGAAGAAATACGACCTGCGCCTCGTACTGCAAACCAATTGGAAGACGCTCGGCCCCAAACTCCACGGCAAGCTCCACATCGCCGCCGGCGAAGCCGACACCTACTTCCTCAACAACGCCGTCCACCTCCTCGACCGATTCCTCACCACTGCCGAACCGCCCTTCGCGGGCAAAATCGTTTATGGCATGGGCAAAGGTCACGGCTGGACGGACCTCTCCCTCCGCCAAATGCTCGATGAAATGCAGGCAGCAACGGACACCAAGTAGTGCTGAGTACCACCATGGCAAGACCGCCTGCCATTTGAATGCTGGCCAGGGCTGGACAGCCTAATGTTATGGAAACCATCGCGGCGGGATCAGGGGGCGAAGGACCATGTCAGGACTAGAGGAGTATAAGCGGAATACAAGCGGAATACAAGCGGAATACAAGCGGAATACAAGCGGAACACGAGCGGAACACGAGCGAGCATCCCGCGAGTCCCTGGCTTGCCCCACGCTACCAGGTCCGACTGTCCCGGCTGGCGTCGGAGGCTGATTCCCGCGGCTTAGGGCCGCCGCTGCGAGTAAACCAGGTAAAGCAATCCAGCGACCACAGCAACGATCGCGACACCAGCTACCAGCCAACACCCTACGGTGCGCACCTTGCGCCACCGACGACTGTGCGAAGCCTTTGAATGCAGAAGTTTACTAAAGTAGCCCGGCGCTGTGGTACATGGTCACACCAATCCGTGTCCCGCCGCAAGTTCGCCGGGTTAGAATTGGGCGACAATCCGCATGAGTAGACCATATCGTCTCGCAAGCCACGAACACGAACTGGAGCGCGGAGCACCGCGTTCCGGTCACCCCCCATCCGCACACCTTACTGACCTTTGAGCAGCTCCACTATAAGTCGCGTCATCTTCGCCTCCCCTCCAGCATTTTGGTATTCGAGCTCCCCTTCCCAGAGATACCTGACACGTCCTTGCTTATCGATCAGGTAGATGGCGGGCCAAATGCGTTGCTGCCACCGATTCCAGTTCTGGTGCTCCGCATCGAGGAGCACAGGGTAACCGATGCCCAACTCCTTCACCTTTTTGGCCACGTTTGCTGGGTCCCGTTCGGCCTCGGTTTCGGGGGTATGGATGCCAATGACCACCACCCCCTTGTCAGCGAAGCGTTTCCACCAGCGACTATAGGCCGGGAGGTTACGTTTGCAGTTGATGCAGCCGAACGTCCAGAAATGAACAATGGTCACTCTGCCTTTCAGTATAGCAATCGACAGCCTGCTGCCTTTGGGCAGGTTGAGCCAGGAATCGCCTGTCAATTCGGGGGCTACGACGCCCGCCGACGATTGCGAAGACTCCCCGGCAAAGAGTGGACCGCCAGGGACACTCAGCAGTCCCAGCGCAGCCAGGAGCATCAGCAAGAGCGCGGGAGCCTTTCGTGCCAGGGCGATGTTCATGCGAGCAAAGGTAGGCCCTTGCTCTCAGTCGTCAAATGTCGGCGGTTCTGCGGCGCAGAGCGGCAGCTCGCTCCAAATGCATCAGCACGGCGCACAAAGCCACGAGCCGGGGCATTGGCAGGCCCGCCTGGGTGGCTTGCCGCAGCGGTTCGAGGAACAGGCTTTGCAACTCCAGCGGCTGGCAGCGCTCGAAGTCAATCAGGGTCGAAGCGCGGTAAGCGCCCATCGTGCGGGTGCGCTCGATCCGCTCGTCGGCGAAAGTATCCGGCACGTCGAAACCCAGCGCGCGCGCGCCAGCAATAACCTCCAGCATCAACTCCCGGACCAAACGCCCCCAACGCGCATCGGCCAGGAGTTTATCCGTGGTAAGGCACGGAAGAAGGGGTGAGGGACGAGGGGCGAGGGACGAGGTGGGAGGGTTAGCGTTGAGCCGCTCGAAGGCGTCGAAGCCGGCCGCACCGGCCACGCCAAGCCCGTTGAAGGGAATGTTCCACACCAGCTTCTCCCAGTGCGCCCGGGCGAGGTTATCACTGGCGGCACACGGCACGCCGGCATCACAGAACCGGGCCACGAGGTCGTGCGTGCGTGGCTCGGGCCCGCGCCGGAACTCGCCCAGCACAACCTGCCCGTAGCCAAGGTGCTGGATGACCCCCGGCGCGATGCGGTTCAAACAGACAAAGCACAGTCCTCCCATGATCTGCTCCGCCGGGAACAGGCGCGCCAATTGCTCCTCGTTGCCCAGCCCATTCTGCAAGGTCAGCACCACGGTCGCCGGGCCAACCAAGGCCGGGAGCAGTTTGCCGAACTGGTCGTTGCCAGTGGTCTTGAGGCCAATCAGGACCAGTTCCGCCGGACCGATTTCGTCGGAGTATCGGGCGCACCGAGGCCGGACTTGGAAATCACCTTCGGGGCTGTGGACGAATACCCCCTGCCGGCTTACCACATCGTAGTCCGAGCGCAGCAGGAAATGGACCTCATGCCCGGCGCATGCCAGCTTGGCGCCGTAAAAGCTCCCCACCGCACCGCAGCCAACAACCGCGATCTTCACGAAGATAGAGGGAGTGCTGGAGTATTGAAGTGTTGGTGGAAGGTAACGTCGGAACTGCCACGGAGTCGTCCCCCCATTACCCCACCACTCCGACACCCCATTTCCCAGTTCCTCCGTTCCCCTATCAACGAAAAAGGCACCCTGAGCGTGTCAGAGTGCCTGCAGGAAAATCGCAAGCTTACTTGGCCCCCAGGATCGCGTCCTTGGCGGCCTTGGCGACGCGGAACTTCACCACGCGCTTGGCTGGGATCTGGATCTGTTCCCCGGTGGCCGGATTGCGGCCGGTGCGGGCGGCACGATTCACCAGGACGAGCTTGCCGAGCCCGGGCAGGGTGAAAGTATTCTTCGCTTGCTTGTAGGCCAATTCGCAGATGGATTCGAGGATCTCGACTGCCTGCTTCTTGGTGAGTTCATTCTTCTCAGCAATAGCGGCGGCGATCTGTGATTTTGAGAGTGCTTTTGCCATAGTCCGTATAGTGTGTTTGATGTTGTTTGGTTATTGACTAAAGTCTTTTGACTTGGCTTGAATTAAAGCCCTTTAGCCCCTTCGTGCAAGCAGAAAATGATAAATTTGCCAGCAAAAGTCAGAGCTTGAACCAGAGGCTTGACTTCAAAGTCCGTTAAACCAACATCCGTGCGTGGCCCTCTTTACCATTCAAAACGAGTTTCGCTACGAGATCGTGCTCAAGATCGTCGAGGGTGGCATGGGCATCGTCTATGAAGCCGAGCAGCACGGCGCGCGCGACTTCGTCAAGCGAGTTGCCATCAAGGTCATCCGCCAGAACTACGCCGACCAGAAGCAGTTCTTCGAGAACTTCATCGGGGAAGCCAAGCTGGTGGCGGACCTAATCCACACGAACATCGTCCAGACCTACCACCTGGGAGAGACCAACGGACTCTATTTCATCGCCATGGAGCTGATCCGCGGGGTGAACCTGGAGCAGTTTGCGCAGCAATTGGCGGACCGGCGGCGGGCATTGCCCAAGGAGCTGGCCGTGTTCATCGTCAGCCGCGTGGCGCGCGGTCTGGCCTACGCGCACGCCAAGACCGACAAGGACGGCAAGCCGCTGGGCTTGGTGCATCGGGACGTAAGCTTCAAGAACATCATGATCGCCTTCGAGGGCGACGTGAAGTTGACCGACTTCGGCATTGCCAAGGCGCGCGGTTTCCTGGTGGACCAGGAGGGCGAGGTGATAGCCGGCAAGGCCGATTACATGAGCCCCGAGCAGGCGAATTTCCAGGTCACCGACCAGCGGTCCGACCTCTTTTCCGCCGGGGTCGTGCTCGCCCATCTACTTCTTGGTAAGAACATTTTTAAGGGCGCCGATCCGGAAGAATCCCGGCAGCACATGATAAGCCTGCCGATACCGGATTTCCGCTCGCTGGACCCTCGCGTTGACGACCGGCTGAATGAGATCCTGCACCGCGCCCTGGCCCGCGACCTCAAAGAACGGTATCAAACTGGCGATGAGTTGCTCTACAGCTTGGAGCATTACATCTATCACTCGGGTTACGGCCCGACCAACGAGACCCTGGGCAAATACATTAGGGAGTTATTTGGCCAGGCGGTGCCGCCAGCCGCCATCCAAACCGTCACCGGCAGCACGAAGCCTTTCAAACGAACCTCGCGCACGGCTAAGCTTTGAATACTCTGAAACGCTCATCCACTGGCCTTTTCTGCGCGACCGCCAGATCGACGCTTACGAGGGTCTGACCAAACGGCTGATTGATTGAAAACTGTCTGGATCACCGGGGCCGGCGGGCTGATCGGGAGTTATCTTACCCGAAGCGCACCGCAGTTTATGCCGGAGGCAAGGGTGGTCGCGCTCACCCGCCAGCGCCTTGACCTGGCGGACTCCGCCGCCGTGCGCGATGCGTTCCGGCGTGACACTCCGCAACTGGTCATCCACTGCGCCGCGCTGAGCAAGAGTCCGGAATGCGAGGCGAACCCCGCGCTGGCCCGCAAGCTGAACGTCGAAATTACCGCCCTGCTGGCTGAGCTGGCTGTTGCGGTGCCGCTCATTTTCCTGTCCACCGATTTGGTCTTCGACGGGCGAGCGGGGAATTACGACGAAGCCGCGCCCGTCAATCCACTGAGCGTTTATGCCGAGACCAAAGCCGCAGCGGAGCGAATCCTGCTGGCCAATCCGAATCACACGGTCATTCGCACCTCTCTGAACGGCGGCACCTCGCCCACCGGCGACCGCGGATTCAACGAGCAAATGCGCTGGGCGTGGGCAGCAGGGCAAAGCATGAGCCTGTTCACCGACGAGTTCCGTGCTCCCATCTCAGCCGAAGCCACGGCCCGCGCGATTTGGGAATTGGCCGCCAGAAGCAGCCCAGGGCTTTACCACGTCGCCGGCAGCGAACGGCTCTCACGCTGGCAAATTGGCCAACTCCTTGCCGCGCGCTGGCCGAATTTGAAGCCTCAAATCGAGCCCGGTTCACTGAAAGATTACCGGGGCGCCCCGCGCGCGCCGGATACCTCGCTTAACTGCGCCAAAGCCCAGGAACGGATTTCTTTCCGCCTGCCCGGGCTAACTGAGTGGCTGTCCGCGCATCCGAACGAAGTCTTTTAGCATCCCTCCCGGCGTTGTGCTTCTGGCTTTGAAGCGGATATGGAGTGCGCCGGCAAGGTCCTCCGCGACGGCGCTTTGGCTCCGGGCGGCACATCTGCTGCGCCTGCGCCCCGGTTGGGCGAACCAAAGAACCTGCCTCCCATCCCATTTCCGAACGAAATCAAGAAACACCTCCCCCTCATTCTTTAATCAGGTTCAGCATAGGCGCAGGGGAGAGCGCGACCCAACCACTCAGGAGGGCCCGTACCAAATGGGGCTAAGGCCCCAACGAGTGGCGCCTTCCACGTAAACGCCAGCCAGAATGGCCTGCGTGATGAAGCACCCGGGCTGCCGAAAGCGCACAAACGGAAGCAGCGCGAGAGAGAAGAAGTAGTGATGGATGTGGACATGGTAGCGCGGTCCCAGCATTACCGTAATGGCCACGAGTGTGCCAATGAGCGCAGCGAATGAAGCGAGATAAGACACCAGGATCCTCGCGCGGAACGCCTCGCGAAGGCAGATCGTTATGACGGACACGGCAATGACCAGACCGACCGCGACGGCGATTTTGCTGGCGGTGTTAAGGTGGGTAAGGTGGCGCGAGGTCAGAGAAAAGCTGGCACCGGTGAGCTGGCCCACGTATTCCCAGTGGAGCGCGGCGAAGAATAGGAGCCCGAAGCCGGCGACATTCCACAGCACCGCTGTCACAGGCTGCTCCCCAAAGGGCCTGAGCGTGTGGCGCGTGGAGAGCAGGTAGAGGGTCGGACCGGAAAGCATCACGCCCAGCCAGTCATTCCACTGGTTGTCGCCGGAGGCGAACGGCGTGGAGCGATGGCACAGGATCATGGCCACGTAAGCAAAGCCTAACGCCAGCAGTGCGCACCAATACGCGCACCGCCAGTCAGCATGAATTGAGGCAGCGGCATTCTCAGCCGGGCGTTGGAGCGCAGTCACGCGGCAGAGACTAAGGCGGCGTTCATGGCCGTCAAGCCGTTTTGGGCTTGGCTGCGATCAACCCCTCACATGTGCTCGATGATATTGTCTCCGAATTGCGAACACTTGATTTCCGTAGCCCCGGTCATTTGGCGGGCAAAATCATACGTGACCCGCTTGGAGCCAATCGCGCCGTTCAGGCCTTTTAGGATCAAATCGGCCACTTCACCCCAGCCCAGGTAACGGAACATCATCTCGCCGCTCAAGACGACGCTGCCTGGATTGACCTTGTCCTGGTTGGCGTATTTCGGCGCGGTGCCATGCGTCGCTTCGAAGATGGCGTGGCCGGTCACGTAGTTAATGTTGCCGCCGGGCGCAATACCGATGCCGCCGACCTGTGCCGCCAGCGCGTCGCTCAGGTAATCGCCGTTCAGGTTAAGCGTGGCGATCACGTCAAATTCTTCCGGTCGCGTGAGCACCTGCTGCAGAGTGATGTCGGCAATGGCGTCTTTGATGATGACGCCCTGCGGTGTCTTGCACCAGGGGCCGCCGTCGATCTCCACCGCGCCGAACTCGCGTTTGGCCAACTCATAAGCCCAATCGCGGAACGCCCCTTCCGTGTACTTCATGATGTTGCCCTTGTGGACAATCGTGAGGCTCTTGCACTTTTGGCTCACGGCGTATTCGAGGGCGGCACGAACGAGGCGCTCAGTGCCCGGCTTGCTGACGGGCTTTATGCCAATGCCGATCTGGTCCGCTGCCTCCCTGCCAAAGCGGATCTTCTTGAGGGCCGCCGGCAGCTCCCGCTCTATGAACTCCAGGACCTTCATCGCCTCAGGACTGCCAGCCTGATAATCGATGCCGGCGTAGATGTCTTCCGTATTCTCGCGGAAGATCACCATGTTTACCTTCTCCGGGTGTTTCACGGGTGACGGAACGCCTTGGAAGTACTGGACCGGACGGAGACATACATAAAGGTCCAGCAACTGCCGCAGCGCGACATTAAGCGAGCGAATGCCGCCGCCCACCGGCGTCGTCAGCGGGCCCTTGATGCCGACCAGGAATTCCTTGAAGGCCTCGATCGTATCGTCCGGCAGCCAGTTATCGAACTTGTTCTTGGCCGTCTCGCCGGCATATACCTCGAACCAGGAGATCTGGCGCTTGCCGCCGTAAGCCTTTTGCACCGCGGCATCGAAAACACGCTGGCTGGCGGCCCAGATGTCCGGCCCGGTGCCGTCCCCGCGGATGAAAGGGAGAATGGGGTTGTGAGGAACGTTCAGCTTTCCGTTCGTGATGGAGATTCTGCCGCCGGCGGGCGGGGTGATGTCTTTATAGGCCATAGTCGTTAGTTGTGTTTATTTGTTATATGTATAGAAATGACGACAGGTGCGGAGAAATTCAAGCAGAGAATCGCCGCTGCTGCGCGCAAGCCACCCACGGGGCGACAGTTCTCTTCTCGTTCACCCCGGCGAAGCCGTCACCGTAGCTGCATCACGGCACTCGGGAGCTTTGCCGCCGCAGGGCCGAACTCGGCGCGCACTTTGGCGACCGTATTCGCCACGGTCAGACCATACTTATTGCGCAGTTCCTCTACCGTCGTGGCATGCTCAATGAATTGATCCGGCCACCCAATGTGGATGACCGGGGTGGCAATTCGCTTCTCGTTAAGCAGTTCCAGCACCGCGCTGCCATAACCGCCCATGACTACGTGGTCTTCCAGCGTCACGATCACGTCCGCGGCGCGCGCGAAGAATTCCATCACCCCGGCGTCCAGCGGCTTGATGAACCGCGGGTTAATCACCGCGACGTCAAACCCTTCCGCGGCCAGCTCCTCTCCCGCCTTGAGCCCCATTGACATCATATGGCCCAGCGGGAACAGAGCGACCTTGCGACCGCCGTTGCCGGAGAAGTTCCGGATCACCTCGGCCTTGCCGATTTCGATCAGCCTGGGCTGCTCCTTGATGGGGACGCCCTCAGCCGGACCGCGCGGGTAGCGGATGAACGTGGGATGTCGTTCGTGGGTCGCGGTGAACATCATATCCACCAGTTCGTCTTCGTCCTTGGGTGCCATCGCGATGCAGTTGGGCACTGACCGAACGAAGGAAATATCGAAAAGGCCGTGGTGGGTGGGCCCGTCTTGCGCGGAGAGCCCCGCCCGATCCATACAGAAGATTACCGGCAAATCCTGCAGCGCGGCGTCATGCACGATGCAATCGTAAGCCCGCTGAAGGAAGGTCGAGTAAACTGCGACCACCGGGTGAAAGCCCATGGTCGCCATGCCGCAGGCAAACAGGACGGCGTGTTCCTCCGCGATGCCCACATCGTAGTAGCGGCTCGGCATCGTCTTCTCCAACAGCTTCAACCCGGTGCCGCTGGGCATGGCGGCGGTAATGCCGACGATGGAATTGTCCTTCTGGCAAAGCTTGACCATGGTCTGGCCGAACACGTCCTGCCAGTTTGGCGGGGTTCCCGGTTGGGCGGGCAGCGTGGCGCCGGTCGCGACATCATAGGGCCCCAGGCCGTGGAACTTCTCCGGATTCTTGAGCGCCGCTTCGTAGCCCTTGCCCTTCTGGGTGAGCACATGGATCACAATCGGGTGATCACACGTCTTGGCAAACTCCAGGGTGCTGATCAGCAACGGAAGATCGTGGCCGTCGATCGGTCCCAGGTATCGCAGCCCCATTTCCTCGAAGATGAGACTGCTGCCAAACCCACCACGACCATCCTCCTCGATGCCGCTCGCGCTGGGCCGGAGGCCGACGTCGGTCAGCGCGCCTTTGAACCCCTCCTCCGCCTTGTGTGCCAGTCTCAAGGCCAATTCACCCTTGGGCAAACGGCGCATGAAGCTCTGGAAATCCCGGGCGAGCTTGTTATACGAGGGATGGGTAATGAGCTTGTTAAGGTAGGTGGAGATGGCCCCGACGTTCTTGGCAATGCCCCATTCGTTGTCGTTGAGGACGCCGATGAACTTCTTCGTGGTGTGGGCGATGTTGTTCATCGCTTCAAACGAAATGCCGTTGGTCAACGCGGCATCGCCGAAAACCGCGACGACGTTTTCGTCGCTGCCCCGCTGATCGCGGGCCGCGCAGATACCCAGGGCGGCGGAAAGGGCGGTGCCGGCGTGGGCTGCGCCGTAGCAATCGTGCTCGCTCTCCGAGCGCAAGGCGAACCCGCTGAGGCCACCGGTGCTGCGAATCGTGTGAAAGCGGCCCTTGCGACCGGTCAGCAGCTTATGCACGTAAATCTGGTGGCTGACGTCCCACAGAAACTTGTCCTTGGGGGTGTTGAAGACGTAATGCAGCGCCAGCGTCAACTCCACCACGCCGAGGTTCGGTCCCACATGCCCGCCGTTCTTGGCCAGCACGGTGATGAGTTCATGCCGGATCTCGCCGGCTAACTGCTGCAGTTGCACCACCGTCAGTTTCTTGACGTGTGTGGGGCTGTCCACCATCTCGAGGTATTGGCTCATGATTGGGGTATAGGTCTCAGGGTGACGGGACACTGGAGCGCTGAAGCCAGGGCTCCCCTGCCCAAAGGGCCCTTGCCGTTATTCGTCTGATCCCTCCGCGCCGGCAAGTGGTTTGAGCTTCATTTCGCCAGCCGCAGTCTTCTCCAACTGCTGGATCTTCAATTCGGCCTCCGCCAGCTTCTCCTGGCAAGTCCGGGTCAGGCGCGTGCCTTCCTCGTACTTGGCCAGCAGGACCTCCAGCGGCAAATCCTCGGACTCCATCGCCGCAACGATGGTTTCCAGCTTCTTCAAAGCGTCTTC
>Ga0114951_10004923_pt1 | contig 12636 bp, 8 predicted proteins | sample AM7aDNAmetaG_FD_88677 | JGI IMG/M metagenome (GOLD analysis project Ga0114951, IMG submission 88677) | Freshwater microbial communities from Finland to study Microbial Dark Matter (Phase II) - AM7a DNA metaG | ecosystem: Environmental > Aquatic > Freshwater > Lake | place: Finland: Lake Alinen... | reverse complement strand
TTCTGGCAACAGCCACGCTTGTTGGCGATCAGCACCTTCGATGTAACTCACAAAGCCTCCTTGATTGGCGCCGATTCTATCTACTTGCTTGCTAAACCGGAAGACTTTTCACACAGTCTCTCGAAAGGGGTTGTTCCGTCTTCCCGCAGGCGGTCATCAGGACGCCGATGCCGAGAACGAGTGAGTACGCGATAATCGAGTGATTCAGTTTCATGCGCGGGAATCTAACCGCCGCGGATGCCGATGACAAGTCCGACGGATTCTCCTTGCGCTTGAACACATCCCGGCTAATCACTTCCCGCATGAACATACTCCGACGCCTGCTCCTGTTGCTCCTGCTCGCGGTGCTTGCCCAAGGCTGCGCCGCCCGGCGAGGCGAAGTCTTCCAGTACGCCACCATCAACTCCCTCCTCGCAGGCGTCTTCGACGGCGACCTCACCATCGCCGAACTCAAACGCCACGGCGACCTCGGCATCGGCACGTTCAACGGAATCGACGGCGAACTGATGGCGCTCGACGGACGCTTCTACCAGATCCGCTCCGACGGCCACGTCTACCCGGCTACCGACACCATGCGCACGCCGTTCGCCACCGTCACACACTTCGAGCCAACCCGCACCCTCGTCCTGACCAACGTCCCCAGCCTCCACGCCCTCGAACAACAACTCGACGCCCTCCTACCGAACAAGAACGCCTTCCAAGCCTTCCGCATCGAAGCCGAGGTCGAGCAGCTCAAGACCCGCGCCGTCCCACGCCAACAACCGCCGTATCCGACCCTCGCCGACGCCGCTAAGAAACAGAACGTCTTCGAGTTAAAGAAGGTTACCGGCACCTTTGTCGGCTTCCGCACCCCCGACTTCATGTCGGGCCTCAACGTCCCCGGCTACCATCTTCACTTCCTCACCGCCGACCGTCAGGCCGGCGGCCATGTCCTCGACTGCATCATCCGCCGCGCCGAAGTCCGCATCGCCGAGACAACGCAATTCCTCATGAAACTTCCCGAAGCCGGTGCCTTCCAGAACACCGACATCGCCCGCGACCGCGCCGCCGAACTCCAGCAGGTCGAGAAAAACGGAAGCCGGTAGCCCACCGTCGACAGCCGGAACAAAACCGGAACATTTGTCGAAGATATGAGCGCTGACTGTGGCCAGCGCAAACTATTATGGTCTAATTGCGCCGGTCTGGAAGAGGTACTTCTTGAATTCATCGGGACTGATTCGACTGGTCGTAAGGTTCCCGCTTGGCACCTTATGAAGTGTGAGTGAGCATTCGTCGTAGTACGTGTTGATCCAATTCCCCTCGACTTGAGTTGTTGTCGAATAGCTCATCTTCTTGTCGTAGCGACCAAAACTGCGATTCCGGGTGAAAGCTTGCGAAGGCGAATCCCAATCGCGTCCAAGTGCGTAAATAACCGTGAAGTAACCGTCGGGAATACCGGCAAGCGTACTTTTCTGTCCAGATTTCACGTAGAAACTTGCAATTGCCTGATCATTCCCTGTGTTGATGACAGTTACCACAGCGTCTCCGCTTGTACCGTTATCCAGTGTTAGCTTCCCATGACCGTTCAGATACCCGGTGGTGAGCATTGTACCCGTTGGTAAAGACCTCGTCGGAAGTGTGTCATCGTCTTCGACCCCAGCAAGCGTTTGATTTGGAGGCTTCACCGTGTCGGGAATGAGTCGCAGTGGTGGCACTCGCGACGGAGCCGGTAAGGATGTTGTAGAAGTTGGGTTGACCGGTGTTGTAGGTGGCGGTGTATTGTGATTTGCCCACAGCAAAATCCCCAGCAGCGCTGCGGTCACTACTGTGCCGACAACGCCCTTCTTGTGCTCACGGAGAAAACTTAGGAATGACGGAAGAGATGTGCCAGCAATTCGTTGTTCCGGGAGCGGTTGCCGGCATTTTCCGCAAACCGGTCGCATTCGTGCGCTATGCGAACGGATGCGATTTCCAGTTCCACAATTGGGGCAGGACACAACTTCTTCGACGACTTCCGCTTCGATGCCGTCATCATGGTCGAGGGCGCGAACCTTCGACCATTGACGAAAGCCATTAACGACCAACTGGCCACCCCAGAGTAAGCCTCCAATCCAGAACACAGGCATATCAGGGATAAACAGCGTGACAGCTCCGCCAGCGATAACGCCCAAACCGTAGAGTGCCTTGAGCCACGGATTAAATGATTTGAGCTTGAGAGGTTGGTTGCAACCGGTGCAGTTGAAAAGACGCCCGATACTGCGCCGTCCCCAAATCAACTTGCATGAGCGGCAATAAGGACGTTTATATTGCTCGTCCCACTGAAACAACTTCTTAGCCCACTCTTTCACGAGAGCGAGACTACCTGCCTAAAAACGCAAAGGCAAGAATTGCTAATCACCAGAGATGGCCACGCCGAAGTACGTGCAATCCGGGTGGTGGAAGACGAGCGCGCTGACGCTGGCTTCCGGTTCCATCATGAAACCTTCGGTGAGGTTCACGCCGACCCCGATACAGAATCCGGGCAGGTTTCTTCGGAGCAAACTCATTGCTGTTTGCCGCGTTGCTGGAGGGCTTTCAGATACTCAAGGGCGGACTGCTTGCGCGGGTTCGGATCGGCGGCGGCTTCTTTGGTGGCGATCAATGTTGGTAAGTCGAGTATGAACATACGTTGTTCGCCGATAGTCACCGGTTGGGCGTGCGTTTTGGCTTGTTCGTATGTGCCGACACCCAATACTTCGCTGAGAATGTCGAGGTCGCCGAACTTGGTGTTCAAGGCGAACACGGGTTGCCGTTGCAGGACGGCATCAGTGAGGGGTATATCCCATTGCGCTTCGATTTCCGCCAAAGCTACAAGCAAACGCTGACGGTTGGTGACGGAATCAGCGTAAAGAATGTCCAGATCGTAGGTCTGTTCCGGGCAGCCGTACAACGTGGCCGCGATTCCACCAATCGTGATGTACTCGACGTTGTGACGGTTCAGCGTCTCGATGATCTTTCGCGGATCGAACACAGGATGCGCTGCTCCTTGGCTTTGCGGTCAACCTTCGGCCACAATCCGCGTGCTTCCGCTTCACGCAATGCAACCATTAACGTTTCGACGCGTTGTTCAGGCGTCTTGCGCAGATTGCGGCGAATAGTTTCATCGAGGTGTAAGTTCATCTGCTGAAACTATACCAAGGGACATTCCCGGTAACAACTCCGCACTTATTACAGCTTATTCGGTCGTGTCACCAACCCCGAAATACGTCGCGTCCGGATGGTGAAAGACGAGCGCAGAAACACTGGCTTCCGGTTCCATCATGAAACCTTCGGTCAGGTTCACGCCAATCTCTTCCGGTCGGAGCAGCTTGAAGATACCGGCTTGGTCTTCGAGCACGGGACATGCCGGGTAGCCGAAGCTGTATCGCTTGCCTTGGTACCGGGCTTGGAACCGGTCGAGCATCGTCATCGTTGCCGGGTCGGGGAAACCCCAGTCTTCGCGGAGTCGGCGATGCAGCCATTCGGCGGCGGATTCGGCGGTTTCCAGCGCGAGCGCCTGCAATGCGTGCGACTTCAGGAATTCACCCTTGGCCTTGAACTCGTTGGCGCGTTCGAGGACACCGGCACCGGCCGTGACGACGAACACGGCGAGAGAGTCACCTCCCGGTGACACATAATCGGACAGGCAGAGGCCATCGGGTTTGCGTTGACGGTGAAAATGGAAAGTGTGTCCCGGCAGCTTGATGCTGTTGCCTTCGGCGGCGGCCTCGAAGAATTGCCAGACGGCTTTGACCTTCATGAACTTCTTGGCTTCGGCTTTCACTTCCTCGACGGCGTCGTTCAGTTCCAACGCCTTCGGATCGCGGTTCTCCAATGCGCGTTCGAAGTTACTCTTGAAACCGAGGTGCCGGACGAAGAGCATCTGCGGGTTGATGTAGCTCCAAACCTCGGTGAGGTTCGGGACGGCGACGACTTTCCGATCAGGATACGGAGCCGGTAACTGAGGCAGAATGCGGACGCGTGTGGAGCGGGTGGTGGATTCGGGAACAGACTCGACAACGGTGTCCACAACGGAGTTTGACACGGCGGCGGCTTGTTCGGCGGCGAGTTTGGCGCGCTCAGCCGGGTCCATCAACTTATTCATTGTGGCCAAGCCGTTCATGGCGTCCCGGCAATAGGTGACGACGTTCTCGTAGGCGGGCGCAATCTTGCCGCGTGTGAATTTGTCGCTCAACGCCGCACCACCTACCAACACCGGAACAGTGATGCCAGCGGCTTTGAGGTCGCCGGCAGTAATGACCATTTGTTGGGCGCTTTTGACTAACAGACCGGACAGGCCAATGGCGTCGGGTTTATTCTCGTGAAACGCCTCGATCAATGTTTCCGGTGCGACTTTGATTCCGAGGTTGATGACCCGGTAACCGTTGTTCGAGAGGATGATTTCGACGAGGTTCTTGCCGATGTCGTGGACGTCGCCTTTGACGGTGGCGAGGAGGACTTTGCCTTTGGTCGAAGTCTCGGCGTGTTGCATGAACTGTTCGAGATGGCCGACCGCGGCTTTCATGGCTTCGGCGCTTTGGAGAACTTCGGCGACGATGAGTTCGTTGGCGTTGAACAGCCGACCGACTTCGCTCATACCGGCCATGAGCGGGCCGTTGATGATGTCGAGCGGGCCAGCTTCCTTCAGTTTCAAGTCGAGATCGGGGATGAGGCCGTCTTTCGTGCCTTCGATGATGTAATTGGCCAGCCGGCCATCGAGCGGAAGATCGGAGGTCTTCTTCTTCACCCGGCTGGTGGCGTCGCGGAAATGTTCGCTGATGGCGGCGATGGCGCGCTGCGAGGTCTCCTTGTCGTGGGAATGGAAGAGGATGTCCTCGGCGAGTTTCTTCTCCGCATCCGGAATGCTCGCGTAACGTTCCAGTTTCTCGGCGTTGACGATGGCGAGATCAAGCCCGGCCTTGGTGGCATGGTAGAGCATGACGGAGTTGACGACTTCGCGCGCGGCGGGCGGTAGGCCAAAGCTGACATTGCTGACGCCGAGCACGGTCTTGCAGCGCGGCAACTGCTCCTTGATGAGCCGGATGGCTTCGACCGTCTCGACGGCGCTGCCAATGTAGTTCTCGTCGCCGGTGGCGCAGGGGAAAGTGAGTGTGTCGAAGATGAGGTCTTCTTCCGGGATGCCGCGCTCGGTGCAATACTTGTGGGCGCGCAACGCGATGGCCAGCTTGCGTTGACGGGTGATGGCTTGCGCCTGTTGTTTGTCCTCGTCAATTGAACCGATGATTACTGCCGCGCCGTACTTCTTCACGAGCTGCAGAATCTTGTGAAACTTCTCCTCGCCGTCCTCGAAGTTGATCGAGTTGATGATCGCTTTGCCCTGGCAATACGTCAGCGCTCGCTCGACTGCTTTCGGGCTGGTCGAGTCGATCATGATCGGGGCTTTGACCTTATGGATGACCTTCTCGTAAAACCGGTCAATGTCGGTCAGTTCGTCGCGGTCGGTGTTTTCGAGGTTGATGTCAATGATGTGCGCGCCGCTCTTGACTTGCGCGCGGGCAATCTCGCTCGCCTCCTCGAACTTCTCCTCCGTGATGAGCCGCTTGAACGCCCGCGACCCAACTTCGTTCGTCCGTTCGCCAACAATCAGTGGCCGTGTGTCCTCCGACGCCTCGACCAGCTCGATGCCGGTGTAGTAACTGCGTCGCGCGGCGCGGAACCGTCGTGGCGCCTTGCCTGCGACCATCTGCGCAATGTTCCGGATATGTTCCGGAGTCGTCCCGCAACACCCGCCGATGATGTTGAGCCAGCCGTTCTTCACGAACCGCTCCAGTGACGCCGCCAACGAGGTCGGCGTCTCGCCATACTTGCCTTCTTCGTCTGGCAATCCAGCGTTCGGGTAACACGACACGGCGGTCGTCGCCATCTCGTGAATGGTCCGGATATGGTCCGTCATGAACTCCGGCCCAGTGGCGCAGTTCAAACCGATGGCGAGCAGGTCAACGTGTTGGAGCGATGCGACGAACGCGTCGGCTGGCTGACCGCAGAGCATCGTGCCCATCGGCTCAATAGTGCCGGATACGATCACCGGTATCTTCACGCCGACTTGGTTGATGCCGATCAGCGCGGCTTTGACGTTGCGGGTGTCCTGACAGGTCTCGACGAGCAAGAGATCAACGCCGCCTTCGATCAACCCCGTGGCCTGTTCCTGGAAATTGGCGACCAACTCAAGAAACGTGACGCCACCGGTGACGGTAATGGCTTTGGTGGTCGGACCGATTGAACCGGCAACGAAACCTTTACCGTTGGTGGCTTCGCGGGCGATGCGAGCGGCGGTGCGATTGATTTCTCGGCATTTGTCGGCGAGGCCGTACTCGGCCAGCACCAGCGGCGTCGCGCCGAACGTGTCGGTCTCGATGATGTCGGCGCCAGCGGCGAAGTAGGCGCGATGGATGTCGCGAATGACGTCGGGGCGGGTGAGGACGAGATTTTCGTTGCAGCCTTCAAACTGCGCGCCGCCGAAGTCGGCGGCGGTGAGGTTGCGTTGCTGGATCATCGTGCCCATCGCCCCATCGAGTACGAGAATCCGTTCGTTCAGCAGGCCGGCTATGTCTTGAGTGTTGCCCATGCGCTCTCCGGGCGGTAGAGTAGCAGCGGATGAGAACCAACACAAGTTACGCGCTGGCGCTGGTGTTGTGCGTGGCCACGGTCGCCTGCGCGAAGGAGGGGAACATGAAGCTGACCAGTCCGGCGTTTGCGGAGAACCAACCGATCCCGGCGAAATACACCGGCGAAGGCGCCGACGTGTCGCCCGTGCTGAAATGGGAAGGTGTGCCGTCGGGAGTGAAGAGCTTCGCGTTGATCTGCGACGACCCCGACGCGATGAGCGTCGCGGGACGGGTGTGGGACCACTGGCTGATCTGGAACATTCCCGCTGCGGCGACGGAATTACCGGAGAACGTCGAGAAGAAGGAAACGGTGCTCGGCAGCGCGAAGCAGGGGTTGAACGGCTGGCCGCGTCTCGGCTACAACGGCCCGATGCCGCCACGCGGCCACGGCGTCCATCATTATCATTTCAAGCTGTACGCGCTGGACACGGCGTTGTCATTACAAGCGAAGGCGGCGAAAAAGCAGCTTCTGGAGGCAATGAAGGGTCAAGTGCTGGCGGAAGCGGAGTTGATCGGAACATACGAGCGTAAGTGACGACCGCGAACCAACAGGAACTCATCGGCCCGCTTCTGAAGGAAGTGTCGCGCTCGTTTTACCTGACGCTGCGCGTGCTGCCGAAGGAGATTCGTCCGCAGATTTCGCTGGCGTACCTGCTCGCGCGCGCTACCGATACCATCGCCGACACCAAAGTCGTCGCGCCCGCGCGTCGGTTGGAGCTTCTCCGCCAGATGCAGGCTGGCGAAATCAAGGCCATCGCGGAACTGGCCGCGCATCAGGCGTTGCCGTCCGAGCGGATGTTGCTGCAACGACTCGACGATTGCTGCGCGATGCTGAAATCGTTCCCCGACGCCGACCAGAAACGGATCGGCGATTTGTGGCGGACGATTGTCAGTGGCCAAGTATTCGACCTCGAACGTTTCCCCGGCGAGACGGAGAAGGAACTCGCGGCGCTGTCCGACGACGCGGAACTGGACCGGTACACGTACCTCGTTGCCGGTTGCGTCGGCGAGTTTTGGACGCGAATGTGCGCCGCGCATTTACCGGCGTGGACCCCGTCGTCCTCGGAGGAACTCGGTATCCGGTTCGGCAAAGGACTTCAGCTCGTCAACATCCTCCGCGATCTGCCCCGCGATTTGCGGATCGGGCGTTGTTACCTGCCGGTGAAGGAGCCGCGGGCGTTGTTGGAGGCGTCGAGCTTCGACGCGATCCGTCCGCAATATCATCGCTGGCTCGACACGACAGTTGCGCATCTCGACGCGGGCTGGCAGTACACGATGGCTATTCCGAGCAAGCTTTGGCGGTTGCGCTTGGCGTGTACGTGGCCAATCTGGATTGGATTGGAGACTGTCGCTTTGTTGCGACAGGCGAATCCGTTGGAAGCCGACAAACGCGTAATGGTGCCGCAAGGCGTGGTGAACCGGATGTTGGCGCGGACGGTGTTGACGTGCCGGTGCGCCAAGTCGCTTGACAAGCGATACCGGCAACTGCGAATCAAGGCGATGGAGGGACGCGCTCCGTTGCGTCCGTGAGTTGTGCCCGTCGGTCACGACGGAAAGTGAGCCGGAACAAAACCGGAACACGACATTGAGTCGGCACGCTATTGCGTGCCGTCATCCGAATAGCTACTTCAGCTTGCCGAAAAAGAATCGAGAAACTGATCGCCACACAGAAAATGCGCTACGCTGAGCGGCCGGCAGGCGATGGACGAAATCATGAGCCACTTGCAATTTGAGAACGTGGTGTTAGGGTGCCGCTGCTCAGCGCGTTCATTGAGAAATCGAGGGTATTGCTGAATGGCTTTGCTGGGCGGGCATCAGCGAGAACCCTGAACAATCCAATAGGAGTTCTTATGCCATGACAGCCTGCAATCGTCGTAAACGATTGCAATCTTTGATCGCTCGAACTTTTGTCCTGCTACTGGTGTTCGCCTCTATGAGTCGAACCTTTGAATGTCGGTTTACACTGCAAGTTGGTAACTTTGTCAATTTTACTCTTGGCGTGAAAGCGTCTGAGTTTCGACAGTTTGAGTTTTGGAGATAATTAGTTTCCGTCAAAACAAGCCCCGCCGACTGGCGGGGCTTGTTGTTTAGCTTTGCCCTCGGCATCCCCACTGGAAGCCGATCACGTCGAGCCTTCGCACCCGTTCTTCGTCCATCTTGCCTTTCTTACGGAGGTGGCGCTGCCAGTTTACCCACGCACCCAGCTTTGGATTCTATGGCCACGACTTCGACACGTCACAGTTTCCATGCACACGCTTGTAATCACCCAATGCGGAGACCATCTCCTCCCATCCAGCCTCAAACGGATTCCAGAGAAATCCAAGATCGTCGAGCCGATCAATTTGCTGCAAGCTAAGCTTGCCTCTCTTCTTAGCTTGACGTTGATTCGAGACCCAATTCGCGAGGTTTAGATTCGTTTCCCACTGTCGCGGCACATTGCAATGACCGTGCTCTCGCTTGTAATCGACCAGCAACCGGAACATATCCTCCCAGAAGGATGACTTTAGCGAAGCCTCCAAATCCCAAACAAAGCCAATTTCATCTAGTCGCTGAATCCGCTCTTCACTCAAGCGCCCAACTTTTCTAAGTGTTCGTTGCGTGCCGACCCAATTGCCGAGTTTGGGGTCTTCTGACCACTTTGCTGGAACGTTGCAGTCACCGTGAACGTCCCTGTACCTGAGCAATTGCGAGAACATCGTCTCCCATTTTTCGTCGGATGGCTCCCACACGAATCCCTGTTCTTCCAAGCGCTTGGTAAACTCTGGGCTTAGCCGCTCGTTCTTCCTAAGCTGCCGTTGCATATCAACCCAACTACCCAATTTCGGATTCTCATGCCAGTCCTTCGGCACATTGCAGTCATCGTGAACTTCCTTGTACCTGACGAGTCGAGCGAACATCTCTTCCCAGCACGAATCAGCTACATCCCACACGAACTCCGCCTCGTTGAGCCGGTCGACACGTTCTTGACTCAGTTTGCCACGTCTCTTGAACACACGCTGAGTCAGCACCCAAAGCACAAGACGTGTGTCGTGCCAGTTTCTAGGCACATTGCAGTCACCGTGAGTGTTCTTGTACTTCAACAATGCTGAAAACATCTGCTTCCATGTGTCGGTGCGCTTGTCCCAAACAAATCCAACCCTATCCAGTTTGTGAATTCGTTCCTCGCCGAGCTGCTGCTTCTTCCTCAGGCTCCGTTGTCCGTGTACCCATATGCCCAGCGACGGATTATCTGGCCACTTGTACGGCACGTTGCAGTGTCCGTGTGTTCCCCGAAATTCAAGCAGTGCTGAATACAGCATGTCCCAGTCAGCCCCGTGCGGATCCCATCTAAACCCAAGCGAATCCAAAAGACTGACACGGTTTTCGCGCAATCGCCCGCTCGCCTTATCTCGGCGCTGAACTTCAACCCAAGTTGCGAGCTTCACGTTTTCGCTCCAGCGCCTCCTAACGTCGCAGTGACCGAATCGCTCCTTGAACGCTTTCAATTCGCCATACCGCTCGTCCCATGTCACGCCAAGCTCATCAATGGAAACGGTGGCTATAGATTGCCGCAGTGCTCGTAGCGAAACTGTTGGCCCAAGTACCTCTACCTTTTCGCGAAAGCGGGTGTCATCGAAGCTTTTCGTGCGTCCGCGTTCTTGGCGCATCTGGCAGATGATGTCAGCAAGCACATCGTCTTGTTCCTGCATGGCTTGGAGGACGTTCCAGACTTCGTCGAACTTAGCGCGTGCGACGGCATCCTCAATGGACTCCCCTTTAACCTCCTCGACGAAGAGTGGGACGAGAACGTAGCCGGTGGTTTTGCCATCGGCTTTGCGCATGGCGCGGCCGGTAGCTTGGACTATGTCCACTTTGCTGCGTTTCGGCGTAAGGAACGCAACCATGTCCACAGCCGGTACGTCCACGCCTTCGGTTAGGCAACGGGCGTTCGACATGACGGCTTTCGACGCAGCGCGGAACTCAGTCATCAGGCCGTCGCGTTCGGCAGTCGGCATCGTGCCGTTGACATGGTATGCGGAGAAAACTGGTAGATGATTGCCAATGCCTTCCCCGCCATTGCTCGTGAACGATTTGGCAGAGGCAACGGAGCGGTGGAAGGTGAAGATTTTGCTGACACCATGTTTCTTGATGGCAGCTTTCAACGCAAGCTGGTTGGCGACTTGGCGGGCGTGGATTTCGTCACCTTTGACCAACACTTTGCCGTGACACAAGACGTGGTCGTTGACCATGCCGCTGGTGATGACGGAGATGATGACCTTGTAGTTGCAGATGATGCCGCGCCGCGCAGCCTCAGCAAACGTCAGCGTGTGAGCGACCGGGCCGTACACTTCCGGCACGTCCATCGAATAAAGAAGCTTCGCTTCGCCTTCCTTGTCGCGTTTGCGCACGTCGTAGTGGCGCGGCGTGGCTGTGAGAAACAGACGCTTTTTGATCGAGAGATTCCTGTCCTCTAGCGCAAAACCGAAGTTGCGGCCTTCGCGTCCGGCTGTCTTGTGCGCTTCGTCAAAGATGGCGAGGTCAAAGACAAACTTCTCAGGCAGGCCACGGGCGACTTCACGTGCCGATTGGTATGTGGAGAAAACGATCTTTACCGGTGGCTCGCCGGGAGCCTTGCCCTCCAGAAAACGGTGAACGACACCGGGGTCTGTGGTGACCGGAAAGTCCAAGTCTGCTTGCCGGACAATCAACTCGTCCGTGCCCTGTTCCACAGTGGGATCAGAGCAGACGCAGAGATACGAGAGGTTCTGCCAGCCCGTCTCGCGCAGCCACTCGTGAAGTGTTTGACGTAGGAGCGCCAGCGACGGAACAAGCACGAGGATGTTACCGCCGGAACGGCGGCCACTACAACGCTCCGCCACCCACAACGCCACGAGTGTCTTGCCGGTGCCGCAAGCCATGATGGCCGTAGCACGGTCAGACTTTTCCAACGACGGTAAGATGGCGTCGAGAGCTTCTTGTTGATGCGGTTGTGGTTGCTTGCGAATGCGCGGGGTAATCGAACCGCGCAACCACGCGGCGATAGCCTCAAAATCGCGCACCTCCAGTTTGTCGAGGTCGCCGCCACGGATGCAGTAGAAATCTTTGCGCTGCTCCATGACGGCGGACACATCGTCGGAGTTGGTGAACAGAAAACGTTGGCCGCACCGGTCAGTCACACCGAAGAACGTTGCTGTCTCCGTCCACGTCAGCGGCGCGCGGTACGACCGGTATTTGACTTGGTAGCCGTGCAACTGGCCGGTCTGCGTTTCGATCACACCGTCAGCGCCGACATCCGTTGAATGCAGGGACAGTCGTTTTCGGAGTGATGGAGGAATGACTTTCTCCGGCCACACTTCCTTGGCTTGCGTGACCGGCTGCGTGGCAAGGTACGCCTCCGCGAAAACCTCGAACGCATCGCCGCGCTCTCGTTCGGACTCCAAGGCGGTGATGCGCGCCTCCAACTCACGGAACTCGGTAAGACCATCAAACAGCCGCTGTTGAATCAGCGAGCGTGCCGCCAGATGTTTAACGTTTCCCATTTGCGCGGATTATGTCGCCGCCGCGTGGCCTACACAAGCAATTGCGCGCCGCAGCTACTTCCGCTGTTCGTCCTTGAAGAGTTTGTACTCAACGCTGTCGACGAGGGCTTCCCAGCTTGCTTCGATGATGTTGTCGTGGACGCCGACGGTGCCCCAGATGTCGGTGCCGTCGGTGCTCTCGATCATGACGCGGGTCTTGGCGGCGGTGGCAAGCTGCGAGTCGATGATGCGGACTTTGTAGTCCACGAGCCGGACGGCGGCGATATTCGGGTAGAATTTCTGGAGCGCGCCGCGGAAGGCGCGGTCAAGCGCGTGGACGGGGCCGTCGCCTTCGCTGACGGTGTGGACGACTTCGCCGTTGACTTCGAGTTTGACGCTGGCCTCGACGACGCTGTGGTCGCCGACGCCGTGCCGGTCCATGATGACGCGGTAGGCGAGGAGGTTGAAGAAGGGCGTGTGCCGCTTCAGCAGTTTCTGGATGAGGATGTGGAAGC
>Ga0114951_10004921_pt1 | contig 12642 bp, 13 predicted proteins | sample AM7aDNAmetaG_FD_88677 | JGI IMG/M metagenome (GOLD analysis project Ga0114951, IMG submission 88677) | Freshwater microbial communities from Finland to study Microbial Dark Matter (Phase II) - AM7a DNA metaG | ecosystem: Environmental > Aquatic > Freshwater > Lake | place: Finland: Lake Alinen... | reverse complement strand
ATTAGAGGCAATGGATCGAGCTTTCCAGGGCGGGCTAAAAGACCTGGGGATCGGCTTGCTGTTCGGGCTCTATGACTGGCGCTATGAAGTACTGGCCCTGCTGCAGCACATTGCGCACCTGGAAAAGAACTTCGGCGTCGGGCCGCACACTATTTCGGTGCCGCGCCTTGAGCCTGCGGTGGGCTCTGATATAAGCACACATCCGCCCTTTCCAATAGCGGATGAGGATTTTCGTAAAATTATCGCCGTGCTGCGCATAGCGGTTCCCTATACGGGCATCATACTCAGCACGCGCGAATCGGCTGCCATGCGGCGCGATGCTTTTGAGCTGGGGGTTTCACAGATTTCCGCCGGCTCGCGCACAAATCCCGGCGGCTACACGGAGACTGTGCATGAAACCGGAGAGCAGTTCTCCCTCGGTGACACGCGTCCGCTCCTGGAGGTTATTAAAGATCTTGTGGACCATGAGCATATCCCCTCATTTTGCACGGGCTGCTACCGCCTTGGCCGGGTGGGCAAAGACTTTATGGACATGGCCAAGCCCGGCCTCATCAAGCAGCACTGCCTGCCCAATGCCATGTTTACCTTTTCGGAATACCTGCATGATTTTGCCGATGGCGAGCTGAAGCAAAAAGGCTTTGCCCTTATTGAGCGCATGCTGCAGAATGATATCACTGCCAAAAACCTGCAGGAGGTAACCCGCAAAAATCTTGACCGCATAACCAAAGGAGAAAGGGATCTTTATTTGTAATGGTTGTTGGATTAGTTTCATTGGTCCAATTGGTTAATTAGTTAAAAACAATAAAACAAATTTTTATGGCTACAATTAAAAGATTTGAGGAACTGGAGTGCTGGCAGGAGGCAAGAAAACTTGTTGGTGTCATATATGCACTTACAAAAAAAAGTGGGTTTAAAAACGATTTTGAATTAAGAAATCAGGTTGTGCGAAGCGCCACATCCGTTATGGCAAATATTGCTGAGGGCTTTCATCGCTCTAGCAGAAAGGATTTTTTAAAATTTCTCGATTATTCACGCTCTTCAATTGCAGAAACGCTCAGCCATTGCTATATCAGCCTCGACCAACAGTATATTAGTGACTCTGAGATGCAGGCAGTGAACGACCAAACCCTGCTTGTCTGGAAAAAAATTAACGCTTTTATCGCGTATCTTGATGGGTGCGAAACCGGCAATAAAAACAAATAAAACTAATTCCACTAATTGAACTAATCGAACTGTTTTTGCATGCTCACAGACGAACCCCTATTATTTGACGCCCCGCTTTCCCACAGCGAGATTGTGCAGTTTTTAAAAGAAGACGATCTTGCGGCGCTGGCAAAGCTCTATACGACCGCAGATGATGTGCGTTTCCTGTGCGTGGGCGACGATATCCATGTGCGGGCGCTCATCAATTTTTCAAACCACTGCCGCCGCAACTGCCTGTACTGCGGCCTGCGTCAGGGCAATGCCGAATTGACGCGCTTCCGCATGAACGAAAATGAAATCATCAGCGCAGCCATCAAAGCATATAAAAAAGGCTATCGAACGGTTGTTCTGCAGTCTGGCGAGGATGAGCTGTATACGGAAAAAGTCATATGCCGCATTATCATCGGCATAAAGCAGTCCTGCGATATTGCCATAACCCTGTCTCTGGGCGAACGCCCGTATAAAACCCTGAAAGCATGGTTCAACGAGGGCGCCGACCGCTATCTGCTCAAGCATGAAACCAGCGACCCGGAACTCTATGAACAGCTGCATCCCGATTTGCGTTTTGACCACCGCATCGACATGCTCCGAAATCTCAAAGAAATCGGCTATCAGACCGGCTCAGGCATCATGGTCGGGATACCGGGCCAGACCTATGAATCGGTGGCAAACGACATCCTGCTGTTCAAGGAACTTGATATCGATATGATCGGCTGCGGCCCCTATATTTACAATCCAAAAACACCGCTGCAGGCAGCAACTCCGGATGAAAATCTGTATATCCAGCCCAAACCGGAATACGTTTACAAAGTCGTAGCCCTCTCGCGCATCGTCACCCGCGATACGCACATACCGGCCACCACCGCTCTTTCTGCGCTCAATCCCGAATTGGGCATCCTCTCTGCACTCAGCGCAGGGGCAAATGTCATCATGATCAATGAAACACCGGAACAATATAGAAGATTGTATGAAATATACCCCAAGGATGAAACGCCGGCAGATATTCTATCGCCTGAAAACCCCTTTGAGACTATTGAGCAGTTGACCGGACGACACGTCGCCCGCGATTACGGCCACCGGCATCTGTAAAATCTGTTCATCTGTACAATAAAAAAAGCCGGGTTTCCTTGTACATGCTTGCCAAAAAAGCCTTGAACATCATAGGCCAGAGGCTATACTTCTAAGTAGAAGCTACTAAAACGAGGTGCGACCATGTCAGCTATATCTTTAAAAAAAATATTCCATGACGGAGATTTTAAAAACTACTACGATGAGGGCCTGTTTTTAGTTTTAAGTCTTTTGATTCTTGTTCCCCTGGGACTATTCCTCTATGGTGTATTTTGCCTGATTATGTGCCTTGTACAGGAAATTTGCATTGAATAAAGCTCCTGTAAAAGCCTGCCTTACTGCTCTAATAAAATTTAATTAATATTTTTATAAATAAATTTTATTTTTTTATCATTTCACCCGGCCTACCATCTGAAATTTTTCAGCTATTTTCCCTTGCGAAATTCAAAAAAATATTCGATAATAAGTTATCGATAAATAATTATCGATAACTTATTATCGAATGAGGCTTCCATGATTGAAAAAATACTCACTACGCCATCGCTTCCCACTGTGCGACGCCTGCCGACATATCTGCGCCTGCTCAAGGAGCTTCAGGATGAAAAGCAGCACTACGTAAGCAGCACCTATATTGCCGAGCGGTTTCAGCTGGAGCCGATACAGGTCCGCAAAGACCTTGCCGCCATGGGCATAGTCGGGCAGCCACGCCTGGGGTTTGCTGTAACGGAGCTGACCTGCGCCATTATGCAATTTCTGGGGTGGAACAATGCAAGCGAAGCTTTTCTGATAGGCGCGGGCAATCTCGGCTCTGCCCTGGCAGGCTATAGCGGCTTTGCCGACTATGGCTTAAATATTGTCGCCGCCTTTGATGTCGACAAAAGCAAAATCGGCACGCGCATCCATGACATCAAGGTATTCCCCCTGCAAAAACTGCCGGATCTTGCCCTGCGCCTGCATGTGCATATCGGCATTCTCACGCTTCCGGCGGCAGCGGCGCAAACCACCACCGACATGCTGGTGCAGGCAGGCATTACGGCAATCTGGAACTTCACGCCCGTCAAGCTCATGGCGCCTAAAGGCGTCATCGTTGAAAAGGTTGATCTGGCGGCAAGCCTTGCTGTGCTGTCACGCAGTGTGAAGGAAAAGCTTCCACTGAAAATTGCTCAAGGAGCATAAAATGGACAGCGCGGATAAAATTATAGTAGTCGTCTGCATGGGCAGCTCCTGCTTTTCCCGGGGCAACAGCCTAACGCTGAAGCTCCTGCAGGACTATATCCATGAAAACGGCATCGAGGACCGTGTCGAGCTCAAGGGCAGCCTGTGCGAGGACTGCTGCAAATGCGGGCCCAATATCACCATCAATGGCGCTCGCTACAGCGAGGTCTCCGCTGATGCATGCCTGCAACACCTGGCAGAGCACCTGCAAAGCAACGGCTGCCGCGAAGCAGGGCCTTTATCGTAAATATACAAATCGAGGATTTTGCCATGGCCACAATCTCTTCAAAACCCATATATACCGAAACCGCGCAATGCCAGGACTGCTACAAATGCCTGCGCCAGTGTTCGGTAAAAGCCATCAAGATCGAAAACAGCCATGCCATGATCATGCCCGACCTGTGCGTGGCCTGCGGCCACTGCGTCGAGACCTGCCCGGTGGGGGCCAAGCGCGTACGCAATGACCTTGACCGGATGCGGGGCCTGCTGCTTAAAAAGAATCGGGTGATCGTATCTCTTGCCCCGAGCTTTATCGCCGAGTTTGGCGATATCGGACCCGCCCGGCTTGCCGCGGCACTGCGAAAGCTCGGGTTCTACGGCGTATCGGAAACTGCCCTTGGCGCTCAGGAGGTATCAGCTCATACCGCGCAGATGCTGAAAAATACCGCCACTGGCATCCATATATCCTCTGCCTGCCCCACGGCTGTAGAGCTCATAAAAAAATATTATCCCCGCTGCGCGGAATTCGTCACTCCCATGCTATCGCCCGTGCTGGCCCACTGCAGGCTTTTGCGCCGGCAGTATGGCCCGGATATCGGCATCGTTTTTGTGGGCCCCTGCATCGCCAAAAAAGTTGAGGCTGACCAGCACCCCGAGCTTCTGGATGGAGCCATCACTTTCGAAGAACTGCGGCTGTGGTGGGAGCAGGCGGGCATCGACCCTGCAAAGATGCCCGCTTCGGCTGAGGCAAATTTTATCCCCGAGCCAGCGCAGGAAGGGGCGCTCTACCCTGTCGACGGCGGCATGGCCGCAGGCATCAAGGCAAACTGCACAATCCACGATGCCCGGTTCATGGTATTTTCCGGCATCGCTACCATAGGCGAGGCGCTCAAGGACATTGACCGCATAGTGACGCGCGCACCGCTGTTCATTGAAGTGCTTGCCTGCACGGGCGGCTGCGTCAACGGGCCCAAAGCGCGCAGGCAGAAAAGCACCGTCCTGAAGCGGCAGGAAATTATCGATTTCGCCCCCTACCCCGCCGATGCCATTCCGCGCATGCCCTGCATTGACATCGAGGCATCATGGGACATAGCACCTGTTATCGAAACGCACTGCAGCGACGGCGAGATGCGGGCTGCGCTCAAGCGCGTCGGGAAGGTAAGCCCGCAGGATGAGCTTAACTGCGGCTCCTGCGGCTATGACTCATGCCGGGGATTTGCCGTGGCGCTGCTCGGGGGGCGCGCTGAGCCCAGCATGTGCGCGGGCTATATGCGCAAGCTTGCCGGGAAAAAGGCCGATGCCCTGATCCGCACCATGCCCGCCGGCATTGTCATAGTCGACAGCACGATGCGCATTGTTGAATGCAACCGCAGGTTTGCCGAGCTTTTGGGGGCTGATGCGCTGACGCTCTACGAAGCCGGGGGCGGCCTAGACGGCGTTGAGATGCGGAAAATATCCTCCATACAATGGCTTTTCATGCGCGCCTTGTCGCAGCAGATGGAGTCTGTGGAAACGGACGTGAAGCTACGCGAAAGCGTGCTGCACGCCACAGTTTTCACCATCGAGCAGGAGCACCTTGCCGGCGGCATTTTCCAGGACATTACAGCCCCCGCCGTACAAAAGGAGCGCATCATCACCAAGGCCAAAGAGGTCATCGCCAAGAATATTGCAACGGTGCAGCAAATAGCCTATCTGCTGGGAGAAAACGCCGCGGACTCGGAAGTCATACTCAACTCAATCGTCACCTCATTTGCGCCTGAATCGATGGAAGCGGAAAAAAAGCATGACAGATGATCATCCCTTTATAGAAGTCGGTTTTTGGCAACAAGCCAAGGCGGGACAGCATGCCGCAGGCGATGTCTTTCTTTCAAACCGCTTACCCGGCCCGGACCGGCTTGTATGCGTGCTGTCCGACGGCCTGGGCAGCGGCATCAAGGCAAATGTGCTTGCCACCATGACGGCCACCATGGCCCTGAAATACGTATCGGCTGACATTAATATTAAAAAGGCCTCGGAAATCATCATGGAGACCCTGCCCGTGTGCAGCAGCCGCAAGATCGGCTATGCCACATTCACCATAGTGGATGTGGAGCATGACGGGCATGTGCGCATTATTGAATACGATAACCCGGCCTATGTGCTTATCAGGCAGGGCAAAAAAAAAGCCCTGGAGAAAAGCGTCATAGAGATACAGACAAAGCAGCTCGGCATCCGCGAGCTTCGCTACAGCAGCTTTACGGCGCAGGTTGAGGACCGCCTCGTGCTGATGACCGACGGCGTTACGCAGTCGGGCATGGGCAAAAAAGAAATGCCCGTAGGATGGAGCGATTCAAAAGCCGCCGATTTCATCACCGTGTCCTGCATGACCGAGCCCGGAATATCGGCGCGCAAGCTGTCGCGAAACGTTGTGCTGCGGGCCCTTCGAAACGATGACGACAGGCCCAAGGACGACATAAGCTGCGCAGTCATCAATTTCCGCACGCCCCGGCGTGCGCTGCTGCTTACGGGCCCGCCTTTTGATCCGGACCGCGACTCCGAAATAGCAGGGCTTATCAGGGATTTCAGCGGCATTAAGATCATTTGCGGCGGCACCACCGCCAATATTGTGGCCCGGGAGCTCAAGCGCAGCATCGACATCGACTTAAGCGAGCTTGACCCACAGATACCGCCGCCCTCACGCATGAACGGCGTGCACCTCATAACCGAAGGGACCATAACGCTCAGCCGCATGGCCGAGCATCTTGAAAACGGCGATGCGCCGGAAAGCCTTAAGCAGAACCCGGCGGTGCAGTTGATGCGATTGCTGATTGAGAGCGACATCATAGATTTCGTGGTCGGCACCAAAATAAACGAAGCGCATCAGGACCCGAACCTGCCGGTCGAGCTCGACATACGGCGCAACCTCATCCGCCGCATCGTGCGCCTGCTTAATGAAAAATACATGAAAGCGGCAACGATACGCTTTATTTGATTTTTATTTTTTAAAACAGCCAACGGCGCCAGCAAATGGATATTGAGGAGCTGCAATGGACAAGGAAAGCATCCGGAAATTCGAGTATATCTTTGAGATCGTGGAACGAAACGGCCGCAGCCCTGCCCGGCTTATACCGATTCTGCAGGCCGTGCAGGAGCAGTACCGCTATCTGCCCGAGGAAGTTCTCACCCTGGTGGCAACCGCCCTGGGCCTCTCTCCTGCCAAGGTGTTCGGCGTGGCCACGTTTTATTCCCATTTCACCCTGACCCCCAAGGGCAAATACCTCATCCGCATCTGCGACGGCACGGCCTGCCATGTAAAGCGCTCCGATGGTTTACTGGCGGCCCTGCGCGAAAAGCTTCGCCTGCGTGACGGTAGCGCCACAACGCCTGATATGTTGTTCACGCTGGAGACGGTTTCCTGCCTGGGGGCCTGCGGCCTTGCGCCCGCCATGGTCGTAAATGACGAGGTGCATGGTCAGCTGACACCGGAAAAAGCCGTTGCCTTAATTGATGAGCTTCTGCGCAAGGAGGATGAAAATGACAACTGAAAAGCTGGGGCTTGAAGCCATTCAGGCAGCATACCATAAAAAAGCCTCCGGCCTTACCAGCCGCATCATTATCTGCGCGGGCACCGGATGCGTGGCAAACGGCTCCCTGAAGGTCTATGACGCTTTGTGCGCCGCGATTGCCGCAGCAGGGCTTGAGCTCACGGTGGAACTGAAGGAAGAAAGCGGCGGAACACATGTTTCCCGCAGTGGCTGCCAGGGGTTCTGCCAGATGGGCCCGCTGGTCACCATACTGCCCCACAGCATTCTCTACACCAAAGTGCAGCCCGGCGATGTACCCGAGATCGTAGAGGAAACGCTGCGGGCCGGCCGGGTTGTCGAGCGGCTTCTGTATGAGAACCCCGCCGGCGGGCGGCGCTGCCGCGGCACGGACGATATTCCTTTTTATACGCGTCAGCACCGCTATGTGCTGAAAAAATGCGGCATCATCGATCCCGAGGATATTGCTGAATACATAGCAGGCGGCGGCTATGCTGCCGCCCGCAAGGCGGTTCTTGACATGACAGGTGAGCAGCTCTGCCTCGAAATGCTCGATGCGGGCCTGCGGGGCCGCGGCGGCGGCGGCTTTCCCACGGGCATGAAATGGGACATGGCGCGCAAGCAGCCCGAGGGGAAAAAATACATAATCTGCAATGGCGACGAGGGCGACCCGGGCGCATTCATGGACCGCAGCGTCATGGAGGGCAACCCGCACAGCGTTATTGAGGGCATGATCATTGCCGGCCGCGCAATCGGAGCCGATGAAGGCTATATCTATGTGCGCGCCGAATACCCCCTGGCGGTGCGGCGCATGCGCAAAGCACTTGAGGATGCGCGCAGCCTCGGCATACTGGGCGATGCGGTTTTCAGAAGCCAGCTTTCTTTCAACCTGCAGGTTATGGAGGGAGCAGGCGCTTTTGTCTGCGGAGAAGAGACCGCCATGATCGCCTCCATACAGGGCAGCCGCGGCATGCCCATGCCCAAGCCGCCGTTTCCGGTGCAAAGCGGCCTGTGGGGCAGGCCAACGGTCATCAACAATGTTGAAACCCTTGCAAGCGTGCCCCTTATCATTGCCGGCGGAGCCGCAGCCTTCAGGAGCATGGGCACGAAGAATTCGCCCGGCACCAAAACATTTGCCGTAACCGGCCATGTGGCAAACACGGGCTTAATCGAGGTGCCCTTCGGCACCACGCTGCGGGAGATAATATTTGACATCGCCGGCGGAGTCACAGCCGACGATGAAACGATACGAAACGATGCTTTTAAAGCCGTGCAGATCGGCGGTCCCTCGGGCGGCTGCCTCACCGAAAAAGACCTCGACCTGCCGCTTGACTTCGACAACCTCCAGTTTGCCGGCGCCATGGTCGGCTCGGGCGGCCTGGTGGTCATGAACTCGGGCACCTGCATGGTGGGCATCGCCCGCTTTTTCATGCAATTTACGCAGAACGAATCCTGCGGCAAATGCGTGCTGTGCAGAGAGGGCACGCGCCAGATGCTGGACCTGCTCGACGATATAATTGAAGGCCGCGCAGACAGCTCTACGCTCGGGCTGCTCAAAGATCTTGGCCGGTGCGTGAAGAAAGGCTCGCTCTGCGGCCTTGGCAAAACCGCACCCAACCCCGTGCTCTCGACACTTGCCAAATTTCCCGACGAATACATGGCCCATGTAGAGCAGAAGTACTGCCCCACGGGCCGGTGCCGGGCGCTGGTGAAATTCCGGATATTGCCCGAGTACTGCAAGGGCTGCATGCTGTGCAAGAAGAAATGCCCTGTCGGTGCCATCACGGGTGAAAAAGGTGCGCCCCATGAAATCAATCTGGCAACGTGCATCAAATGCGGAGTCTGCATAGAAGTCTGCCGGCTGAAAGCAATTACAGGAGCCTGAGTTATGAATGCAAAAAATACCATGACTATTGATAAAACTGTCATACCCATTGAGGGCGAGAAAAATATTTTGGAAGTGGTGCGCAAGGCGGGCATCGACCTGCCGACCTTCTGCTATCACTCCGAGCTGAGCGTCAACGGCGCCTGCAGGCTCTGCATGGTGGAGGTGGCGGGCCGGGGCCTTATGTGGGCCTGCTCTACCCCGCCCGAGCCGGGCATGATAATTCAGACCACCACGCAGGAAATACGGGAAATGCGCAAAATCATTGTAGAGCTTCTGCTTGCAAGCCATGAGCAGGCCTGCCCCACCTGCGCCAAAAGCGCCAGTTGCCAGCTTCAGGCACTGGCCCGCAAGCTGGGCGTAAAAAGCGTGCGCTATAAGCCTAAGCAGCGAAAAATGCCACTTGATATGTCCTCGGACAGCCTCATGCGCGATCCCAATAAATGCGTTCTGTGCGGCGACTGCGTGCGCATCTGCGCCGAGGTGCAGTCTGTGGGGGCCATAGATTTTGCCTACCGCGGAGCTCAGTCAGCGGTTGTGCCCTGCTTCGGCCGAGAGCTGGGCAAGGTCGAGTGCGTGAACTGCGGCCAGTGCGCCCGCGTCTGCCCGACCGGCGCCATAGTCCCGAAGCCCGAGGTCGAAGATGTGTGGCGGGTGCTTGACGATACTCAGTATGTGGTCGTGGCGCAGGTGGCACCTGCAGTGCGCGTTGCCCTGGGGGAGCTGTTCGGCCTTGATCCGGGCACGGCAGTCACCGGCCAAATGGTTGCCGCCCTGCGCAAGCTCGGTTTTGACCGCGTGTTTGATACATCATTTACCGCCGACCTGACCGTCATCGAAGAAACTCATGAGTTTCTGGAGCGCTTCAAAAAGGGCGAGCGACTGCCCCAGTTTACCTCATGCTGCCCGGCATGGGTGAAGTTCATGGAGCAGTATTACCCGGAGCTGCTCCCGAATCTCTCATCATGCCGCTCGCCCCAGCAGATGTTCGGCTCGCTGTGCAAGGAAATGCTCTCAGCCGAGCTTGGCGTAAAAAAAGAAAAGATCATAGTTGTGTCCATCATGCCCTGCACCGCTAAAAAATCAGAAGCCCGGCGGCCGGAATTCGAACATGACGGGCTGCGGGATGTGGACTATGTTCTGACCACGCAGGAGCTTGCACAGATGATCGATGAGGCGGGCATGCCGTTTAATAATTTCGAGCCCGATTCCTTTGATATGCCCTTCGGTTTCAAGACCGGCGCGGGCATTATCTTCGGCAACTCGGGCGGCGTGAGCGAGGCCGTGCTGAGGCTTGCCGTTGAAAAAATCACCGGCGCCCGGCCGCAGCAGTGCGAAATACTGCAGGTGCGCGGCAACGCTGAGGTGCGCGAGCTTGAGCTTAAAGTGGGCGATAAAAACCTGCGTCTTGCCATTGTAAGCGGACTGGGCAATGCCCGCAATATTTTAGAAAAAGTAAAAAGCGGTGAAGCCGCCTATGACCTTATCGAAGTCATGGCCTGCCCGGGCGGCTGCATCGGTGGTGCGGGACAGCCCGTGTACCGTGAGCAGAATGTTAAGCGCAGCCGCACCAAAGGCCTCTATGACCATGAAACCCTCATGCAGCTGCGGCACGCGCAGGACAATCCCTTTGTGCAGGGCCTCTACAAAACGCATCTGGACGGCATCGGGGGCCACGATGCCCACAAACTGCTGCATACGGGCTATCAGTCGCGCCGCCGCAGCTCCGATGAAGACGTGCCCGTGCACACCGCAGGCAGCACCGCTCAGGAGCCGCTTGAGATTTCGGTCTGCTTCGGCACGAGCTGCTTCCTGCGGGGATCGCAGAAACTGATGCACGACATTCTCGACCATATCCGGGAGCACGACCTTGGCCGGAAGGTTGATGTGCGGGCGTCATTCTGCTTTGAGCAATGCGACCGCGGCCCCACCGTACGCATAGGCGATGAGATTATACACAAATGCACTATTGAAAATATAGAGGCTCTGCTTGCGAAGAAAAAATTAAAGTGACCATCCTCTTTCTGCTGATAAATCATAAGCCATGCCCGTTCACCGGCATGGCTTATGATTTATTCAACGTCCCACTCCATATTGACTTTATCTTATCCTGTATATTTATACACTCGTGTACTCGCTGCAGCCCCGCGTTCAGGTGAAAAGAATAAATCTTGATTTGCTATTTTTATTGGTCTATATTTAGACCAATAAATAAGTCAAAATAAGGAGCTATATTATGAAAACCATTTCCATTACAAATGACATTGTTCCTATTGCCGAGTTCAAAACAGGCATATCCAAGTGGTTCAAAAGCCTCAAAGTTACCGGACATCCTCTGGTTATCACACAAAACGGGAAGCCAGCCGGCGTTCTATTGTCACCAGGTGACTATGACGAACTGGTATATAAAAAATCTTTTCTTGATTCCGTCGGCAGAGGGATATCGGATGCGGAAAGCGGAAAAACCTATCGGAGCGAAGAGGTTCGAGCGGCATTAAGAGCAAGAAAAAACAAGGGCTAATTACTGATGAGAATCAGATGGACACATGAAGCACTTGATCGATTAATCGAAATTGAAGAGTATATTTCGAAAAACACCCCGGCTCGGGCAATACAATTTGTGGATCAACTTATTGAACACGCGGAATCATTAACGGACAAACCACATATGGGCAGGGCAGTACCTGAACTCGCCAACCCTGACATAAGAGAACTAGTATTTAAAAAATATCGCATTGTCTATCGGCTCAAAGTAAATCACATCGAAATACTTACTGTTTTTGAAGGACACAGGTTAATGCGAATCAATGAAATTGATCTTTAGTATAAACGAAACGGTGGCGGCTGTTCTATTTTCTAATCTCACGCGGTTAAAAGTTTTTTTAACAATTTTTTTTTAATGCGATAGTTTGCTGCGCCACTGCAACTCTTTTATGTAAATCTTGATTTTTCTTCTCAGCAGGTAGAGAATACCCTTGAATGGTAAGGGTGTTCAAGGTATTTTAAATTTTTTGTCAAAAAGAAGGATGGCAAATGGAATCTTTTTTGAACCGCCTGTACGGATTTGACAAATCAAAAATAGAGCACAGAAAATATCTGCGGTTTTTATTATCTCTTCATGCGGAATGTCATTACACGACCGAAGAAACAGCGCAGGAATGCAGAATAGTTGATATGTGCGATCAGGGCCTGGGCTTTGAGCTGGATACGCCTGTTGATATGCGCGATGGGCAGAACGTGCTGCTTACCATATTTCTTCCAGACAGAAAAATGCCGGTAAACGCTATTGTAAAACTGCAATGGATCAAAACCTCCAATGATGGATTCCTTAAACAGCGGGTAGGCAGCCGCCTCCTTTTTATAGATGCAAAGGAAAAAGCGCAGCTGCTGCAGCATGCCCATGCCATGAAACTCGTGGGCGTTGCTAAAAACAGTTTTGTTTTACGAGCCATGGCTTTTCGCTATCGGAGATTTAAGTAAACAAAACGGCGCAGGCTGTATTTCTGATCTCGTGCGGTTGAAGGGTTTCCT
>Ga0114951_10004920_pt1 | contig 12642 bp, 28 predicted proteins | sample AM7aDNAmetaG_FD_88677 | JGI IMG/M metagenome (GOLD analysis project Ga0114951, IMG submission 88677) | Freshwater microbial communities from Finland to study Microbial Dark Matter (Phase II) - AM7a DNA metaG | ecosystem: Environmental > Aquatic > Freshwater > Lake | place: Finland: Lake Alinen... | reverse complement strand
TGCTCTTCGGTAAGTTCAACTTTCGTAATTGCGTTTTCACCCCACTCAGCCATTTGAAAGCTCCTTTGAATATTCGGGTGTGGTAATTTTCATGCCTATAAACAAGGGCAATTCCTCACGCTTCACAGCCTTCAGATCCTTGAAATGAGATATCGGTACCTCACAGGTGAACCCGCCAGACCGCTCATCAGCAATCTTTTCACTCGATGCCAGCAACGTCCACGTATAAATCGGCCGTATCTTTTCGTAAGTCTTGACACCCTTCCAAAGCAAACCCCCAAACTTCCTCGTACCTTTCTCCCTCAACAGCACCACCACCTCAACCCAACCAGTATGCATCCTCCCCCACGCCCAACGTCCAGGTTTCAATGTCCCATGATAGATACTCCCCTGCTTATAGGTGGGCATTCAAGACCTCCTGAAAGGCAGGGTATACAAAAGGCCAACCTATATACAACGGCAATTCATCTGGCGGGATTTTCTGAGGGATATTAAAGTAAAAGGGGTTCATGTTGTTGGACGCTCTCCCCTTCCAATCAAACAGCCCAGCCAAAGGCTCTACATCAATCCATTCGGTCTGCTTGATCCTCAGAACTCGAAACAGAACATTAGGGGGCTCATTAATGGATAAATGACCCATATTATGCCCTATCTTACCCGTGTTACCCGACCCATACCACCATGTGGTAGTGTTGTAGAAAGCCGTGTAAATCCTGAAAGCCGTGTAAATCCTTCCTGCCATGAAGATATCAACAGCAGGATCAACCTTCCAAGGATGCTTGCCCCCACCATACAGCCTGTCCTGTTTATATCGTTTCACTTAAAAGCCTCCCGATAGGTAGGGTAAATAAACTTGTAGCTGATAAATAAAGGCAAATCCTCAAAGGTCACCTCCCACGACTCCCTCAGATGATACTCATTAACCCGCCAATACCTTTTACCGCTACGGGCAAAGTCTTCCACAATAATCTCCCAGTCAGATGCCAAAGGAGTAGCCACAAAAGATACGTCAGATGAACCAGACTCCACCTCATTCAACGAGCGAACAGACTCCACATGCTCACCCAGCCACCGAACACCCTTGTAACTCCCGATATGATAAATTTGACTTATCTTGTCCACCCGAAACAATACACGGTCACCCGACTTGGGGTATATCTTACCACCCACTTGTGCATGGTAAAGCCCTCCTACTTTATAGTGCATCCCCCACCCCCGTTTTAAAGTGCTCAAAAAAGGCCGGATACTTATACGGCCAACTTATATACAGGGGCAAATCCTCTTCTGCCACCTCTTTCAACTTGCTAACATTCAACTTATTAAAAAACCATCGATTCAGCTGAACCGACCTACGATCAGAAGCCAAAGGAACCACTCCGTGTAAGGCATCAACATCCCCACCATGCCTGAAGAGCACCTTAAAAGGCGGCACGGGACTTCCAGCCGCCGTAGAAGCCAGACTTATCACAGCCTCATAAATCTTATGTCCCATCCAATGCCTCCTTGAATTGGGGAGTGATAAGCTTCATCCCTATATACAAGGGAAGCTCAAACTTTGGAACCCGCTTTGGGTCATTAAATACCGAACAGCCAACAGGAAAATTAAGATAGTCCGGCGTCAGATCATCCTTTGCCAGAATGGTAAGCTTTATATACCCATCCCGATTATTGTTTAACCGTTGCTGCTCCATGCCATACTGATCGCTGGTATAATAATAGGAGTTATAGCGTCGTGATCCATATGGGCGACGACTTCTCCCGACAGGAATCCTCAACCCCGTGACCTTGAAAAGGAGACGTACATCGCCATAATAGGCAACATAGAAACAACCTACCCGATAGTTCATAGCAGATCTTTCAGAAGCCCCGTGAATAAGGAATACTTAACAGGCATGTGAAGATATAAAGGCAAGTCCCTGGCCGTGATAGGCTTAACCTTGTGAACATGTGTGTCGGTCGTCACTCCATGAGACCTTATAAGACTGAATGACCAAGCATTCAATGCCCAATCATCCTTTTCAGAGGCAATCGGGGTACAGATTATATATTTGCCTTTAATTTGCCACGCCGAGCCATTATGAGGCATAGCACAAAAGCTATCCACCCGAAAGATAATCTGCTCGTCATAGGAATCCCATGTACGGGCAACATACAAACCGCCCAGCCGATATTTACGTTTCATCAATCCCCCCGATGAACGAGTTCCTCCTTATACCAATCAACAAACGCATCGAACCTCTTGAACTTACGGGGCGACCCATACCGAGACTCATATAAAACCGCTTCGGCAGGCCGAACATATAAAACCGATGTCTCGTCCTCATCCAGACCATGCACCGCAATCCTTATCCCGACTTCCTTGCCGTGCATGCTGTCCTCAACCAACACAGGCAGAAGATGCTTCTTCATCCTGCGCCCTCTTCCCTCCCTTTCTCGCCTCATATATACCGTGTATCTTTAAGCCCTCCATCTATTACCTCCCCCACTCAAAAAGCCCCCTCACCTAACCCTATGAGTTCCAAGGGTATATCCGTCTATGCCCCACAAGATAAGGAAAAAACCCCTAAGCTAAGTACCCCGGCAAAATTTGCCTATATACTAAATACACACAGAATACTCCCCCCACTATTATACAGAATCCCTACTATCTCCCCCTCAACAATCGAACAAAGCCTACTACGGTATAGAGCACAAGAGAAACGACAGAACCATGCCCCCTACATGCCAAGGAAATCATGCCGAGGAAAGGTCTCGTATCAGGTCTCGTTCACTTCCGTTTCTGCGTTAGCAGGAACGAGAGGGGGAGGGCTTCCAACTGAAATGCGCTGAAAAAATTCCCCTCCCCCCAACCGCCCCCACCTTTCGACCCGAAAGTGCAGGCAGATTGCCCTCCCCTCCCACCCGTCTACCTACCGTCTTAAAGGATTATTAATTCGTTTTAGGAGATTATTAGACAGGCAACCTCCCCGCCACCCCGCTTCGCGGAGGGCAAGGGAGTGGGTGGTTCTTCAGGTTGCAGGCTGTTCTTCGCCAGACGGGAAGCGCATGTCGAAGGCTTTCAGACAGCTGTCGGCGTCACGGGCACATGTCGATTCATGTCGATCCATACCGAGGGAGGTACAGTAGGCATTCATCCAGACGGTCTCACGAATAAGCAGGGGCTTTGTTGAGTACTCAAACATTGAGTTTCTCCTTCCAAAACAGGGGTAAAAAGTGAGGGGGTACCCCTCAAAAGCACTAATTATATTAAAAGGATGATTAAATTAAACTGTCCTGAATGCTCCACAGCTTTTAAGGTTATCCCAGAGAAACTTTTGGGTGTTTGTTCTGGGTTGTTATGCCCTTCTTGTGGCAAATATTTCTTAGTGCCCATACCTTTACCAAAACCTAGGCGCCAAATAAAAAAATATGCCACTTCTCGTTACAGGACTTTAAGAGCAGGAGCAATTAAAAGGGGCATTCCGTTTTTAATTGCCGAACAGGATTTTTTACTATGGTGGAACACTCAGGAGGATACTTGTCATTTTTGTGGAATCTCCATTGAGGAATATAAGAAATTATTTACCATAGAAAAGTTTCCTTTAAAATTTTATAGAGGGATTATTAAGTGTCAGAGAATGACTGTTGATAGATTAGATAGCTCTAAAGGATACCAAGCAGGTAACATCGTGAAAGCTTGTTATACCTGCAACCCTTTAAAGAGCTACCTTCTCACGGAGGATGAAGCGAAGATCATTTGCCCCATAGTTATGAAGAGGTTACGCAGTTAGCAGTTAGGGCTGATGTCGGTGATATCGAGATCTTCTCCTTCCCCGAAGTCGGCATCGCACCATAGGGCTCGGGCAGCTTCTTCGGAGGTAGCTGTGACTTTATAGGTTCCTGTGAAGGTGATGATGTATTCAATAGGTTCCATTAGGGATTCCTTTCAATTGGCCAAGGGTTGTTTGGGTCTTGGTCATCACTCCAGTTATTGTCTTTATTCGTATAGGGCTCCTTGTAAGTCTATGAGTTATATAAGAGAGCTGGTTAGCGACAATTCCGTTGGTCGTTTTACCAGGAGGAGCATCTGTTGCATTCCAGACAGCCTGAGACTTGGTGTCGGACGGCGGGGCAGTCTTTGGCTTCTGGCGGGACGGTATCTTTGACTTTCCCTTGTTTGTGGGTGGGGAAGATGGTGATGATGCGTTGGTCGTCGGGGACGGTATCGTTATGTCGGCGAGGGCCGTAGCACATGGGCCCTTGATAATTCCAGACGGTTGATGGGGAGGATGAGTCGACGGAGAGGAGCATTTTGAGGTTAGGTAGTACCCGGGTGTTGAGAAAGGAGGCGACGTTTGGTTTTCGGGTCATGCCCCAGAACATGGTGGTTGGTAAGAGTCTGGCCAGACGGATAATGTTCAGGAGGTGTGTTTGATTCAGGTCCCCTGATCCATTGAGTCGGATGGAGGTGTGGGTTTTGCATTCTATTATAAGTTGGGAGAGATCTGATTGGGCGAGGTAGTCGGAGACCCAGCGTTGCTTACGTTTGGAAGCGGGGAAGGCTTGGAACCCTACTCTTGCATAGCAGTCGGCTTTGCAGTGTGGGGTGGAGCAGCAATGGCCTTCTATAGGGAGGTCGATGGAGGCTCCACACTTACGGTTTTCTGAGAGGATATGTTGGGGTTTGGTCCATGTGGTAGGCATGTGGTTACTCCTTGGTATATGAGTGGGAGCTTGGTGGGCTTTTAAGATTTGTGCCTTTTAATGTTCTTACAGGCACGTTAATGACAGTAGTTAGAAATAAGAATAAAGTATCTGATTTTCTCCTGGGTTATATCGAACTTTCTATTCAATTTTCTAAATACTGTTTCCTTTTCTGTCGCACTGCCTTATAAGGTTAAGTTTGACGGTATAGTAGCCATCTCCTCCCATTGAGTCTAGGATGAATGCTGTATGGGTGCCGAGGTTTTTCCCGTAATTGGTAATGTTCAGCCATTCGTGCCAGTCTTCATCGGGGATTATGTAGCAGGGGTCGCCGATGATGAGGGTTCCAGACGGGATGTAGAGGTTTTGGATTCCTCCTTGAGGGCCGTGGAAGGTGGAGGGGATGGACCAGGAGACCTGGTAGGTCCCTGGTTTGACTTCGATTGATTGGACCAGGTGGTTGTTTGTATCGGCTGTGGGGTTGAAGTAGTCTTTATCGGCGATGATGATCATGCCTGCGTCGACGCCGATGCCGTGGATGTTTCGTTTCATGGGTTTATTCCTCCTTGAGTCGGGATGTGATGGCTGTTATGATATCTTTGTAGCGGTCTTGCTGGTATCTTCTGGACTCGGCTTCTTTTTTCTGGGCGAGGGAGAGTGCGAGGGGGAGATAAGTGATGGGGAGAGCATTGACGACGGCGAGGGTATACTTATTGCCGTAGGTCATGATGGCCTTCCATATTTTATCTACTCTTTTGTCGGGGAGGATTTTGAAGAGGTCTTTCACCGACTTTGAGAAGTAGAGGTTGCCGTGGAGGTCTCCCCATATGAAGCCTGTGACTGGTCGGAAGATTCTGTCGTCGGATCTTACTCGTTTGATGAAGAGGTTGAAGAGGTAGCGTATTTCGGCTGCGGTTCCTTTGTAGAGGATGTCTGTGATTACGTTCATTGGGAGGACTGTGTGGGCACGGTCGTGGTTATGCATCCAGTTCATGTGGACGTCTTCGTTGAATTTCCATGCATCTTCCCAAGGCATTTGGATGGTGCCTTGGTAGAGCAAGGAGCTGACGGCTTTGGATGCGAGATTGACGTCCAGTGTTTCGTTTATGGTGAGGACGCCGTTTTCATATTTGATCATTGGTCTGTATTGCTTCTGGGATCGGGCCCGCAGAAGCCGTCGTCTGCCAGACGGTCGAGGTCGATGATGCAGATGGGAGACATGTCGGCGTTGATTTCATCCGGGTCTGTTACTCCGTGGAACTTGAGGTAGCGGCCCCGGGCGTCGTCTGTGAGGTCGTGGAAGAAGATTTCAAATGATTCCATAGGGTTATGCCTCCTTTTTGATGTCGAACATGGAGTCTTCTTTATAGATCACGGTATGGCCGAGGACGCGTTCGCCAATTTCGGCGAGGTCTTTGCCGTCCCATTGGGCGAGGGTGTCCCCGATTTCGCGGATGAGATCATCGCCGTCGACTGTACGGATGTTAGGCATGTGGTTCTCCTTTTTAAAGGTTGTATTCGGAAAGAAATTCTATAGGGGATGCGTTGGGTTCTCTTTCGGTAGTTCGTAGCCAGGATTCATAGAGGCTCATGAGGGCACAGGAGATGTCGGATGAGCCCATCCCTTCGCCCTCTGGCCAGTCTTGTGAGAGGCGGGCGACGGCGACGCTACGGATGACGGGTTCTATACCTGTTGATTTCAGCCAGACCCGCATGTTTTCCCACTGTTGTTCTCGGGTAATTGTCTGATTCATGTGTCGACCTTTCTTTTAATTTCAAAGGGTTACGATGGTGTGAATCTATATCCTGTCGGGAGAAGTCGTCGCCCATGTGGATCATCTGTACGCCGCCGAAGCTATAACTCCTATTATTATACCAGCGATCAGGGTGCAGGCGAAGATCAGCAGGACGACATCATAGCGTAATCCCCCTTGTTGGGTAAGTGACCAGTTCCATTTTGTTTTCATTTGCCCACCATGGTTTTCAGGATGAGTTTGAAGGAGGAGGATAGGGTGATGATAGTCCACCACCCTATCTCCAAGAGTGAGGGCGGCCTCACAGCACGGTTACCTTGGTGACTTTGACGTTTTGGGTGAAGAGGGATTTGGCGGGCTCCTTCTTGGTCGGTTTCTTTTCTCTGGGGATATCGACGATGTCTTCCTCGGCTTTGTACTTGAGCTGGGCCATCACACAATCTCCCAGACTCACATCGTCCCTGATTCCCAGGTAGACGGGTTGGAAGAGGGACCCGCCTTTATAGGCGTAGAGGTAACGGATCTCCACGAGGGACCCAACGAGAGGAATAGTGTGGTTGGGAGGGATGGTGACGTTGCCTATGTCGACCCAATGCTCCGGGATCTTCTGGGAGTTGTCCCAGTGTTCGGGTTCCAGAAGCTGCAGGCCTACGGACCGTTTGCCTGCAGTGCGGCTGCCTGTGACGAGGGCGGTGCAGGTGGCGGTGAACTTGTATTTCATCATGGCCCCGTGTCGGGCGCCGCACTCATAGGGGGCGTCGAGTTTCTTGAAGACGACTCCTTCTTTCCCCGTTTCTTTTATATGTTCGTAGAAGGCTACCTTTGCGGCCGTGCCTTTAATAAGGTCGACTCTTTTGAAGGAGATGCCGACGGGATTCCCGAGTTCATTGAGGTCATCGATGAATTTGTTGATGAGGTCGTGGCGTATTAAATACCCCAACTGTGTGGTATTCTTATTGCCGTATCTCATCACGTCGAAGATGTGGTAGGTATCCCCGATCTGTTCGCAGTCGATGTGGAGGCCCTCGATGAGGGAGAGGGTTGAGGGGAAGGGTATTGCTTTCCCCAGTTTATTGCGGACGGTGATGGTGCCGTTTGTCTGTTCGAGGGTGACATGCTTGCCGTCTTTCTTCTCCTGTATTCCATAGCTGTCATTGTCCAGGTACCTCATTACCATTTGTTCGTCGACGGGCAGGAGGAGGTGGGGGACGAAGAGCTGTGTGTTGGGGATGGCGGCGCCGCCGAAGGATGTTCCTGTGGCGACGGCCTTACCTTGTCGTCCCCCAGACGGGCTTGGGGAGGACTGGGCAGATACCTGGTACCCTTTACCTGTCTTCTCGGCCACGAGTTTATCGTAGACTTTTTTGGCGGCAGCTTTATCGGCTCCGTCGATCTTGCAGCCCAGAGCGAGGGTGGATCCCCGACGGCCGTACTGGAAATCGACTCGATACGAACCCTTGTCTTCGATTAGTTGGACGTTGTAGACCTTATCGCTTGAACCTGATTGATATGCGAGTTCGATTGATTCTATTAAGACTTCACTCATGATGCCTCCAATCCTTTCTCATAAAGGGACATGTTGTATTCTTCCTCGGCCTGCAGGTTGATGTGCAGGATGTAGTCCGGGTTGTCGGTATCGGAGAGGAAGTCTTCTGGTATTATACGAGGATCAGGGCGTCTGGTATTACGAAATGCTGCGGATGTGGCCATAGTTTATACCTCCAAGGTATCCAAGGTGTAACTGGTCTTCAAGGTGTAACAGGTATCCAGGGTGTAACAGACTGACTCTTCTATATAATTCAGGGGGTTACGCGGGACTTCTTCCGTAAGGGGCGCCTTCTCTTGGTTTTGAGGAGGCGCTCATAGGAGTCGGTGTCTTCTTTGCCTGACATGATGAGGTGGAGAACGTAGCGTTTATTCACAGTTCAACTTCGGCGTCGACGTTGATGATGATCTGTTCGTTGTGGACACCCACAACCTTATAGTTTATATCTCCGAGGATGCCTCCTTCAGCGATGACACGGTTGTCGACTATCTCGTTGAAAGCGTCGATGTTCCCACACTCGATCAGGTCATCCATGTCGAAGTTCAGGTTGACGGAGATGCGGTTTTTCTTGACCCGCCCTTTCGTCATCCGTGTTTTGAGTTCCTTGTTGGTCAGGGGCTTGTCGAGGACCCATATAGTTCCTTGCAGTATCATATTATATCCTTTCGGTTACCAGTTGAATTTGGGCAGGTCGTCGTACTCGATGCCGTCGCAGTCGAGCTGAAGGAACTTGCAGCCGGAGTTGCGTGCAAGTTCCACCAGACCCATGAAGGCGGCGGAGAACCCGGCATCCTCGGCGATCTTCTTGGTCCCCAGCCAGGACTCGAGGTCGTCATCCAGACCGGTATACACGAGGTATCCGAACTGTACTTTGCCGCCTTTCACATCGTAGATGGCGAAGGCGGAGAGGTCTTCCCGTTGGAGAAGGTCATTATCCTTCTTGGTAATGTGGACGGTGGATGCCTCGAAGCATTTAACGATGAGGGGGTCTGTTGAGTTCATTTAGGACTCCTTTGCGGGGGTGCCGCAGGTAAGGCAGGTGAATTCATCAGGCTTATGGACAACCTGTGTGCAGCTGTCGATGCATTCGACGAACTCTCCATGTTCATCTACTTCCCAGTCTTGTGCGACATGGGCATAGGTGCTGAAGCGTTTATGGCGTTTGTTCTTGGGGCAGGATAGTTTCATATGCATCTCCTATTGGTTGGAATCGCAGTCAGAGTCACGGCAGACCTGCATTTCTCCATAGGACAGATCAGCCCTATCCCCTACCACGGTTTTCATGGTATAGGAATGACAGTCGGGGCAGACCTCAATCTCCTCTTCGTCCTTCAGGGTAATGAATTCCCTTTCCAGACATCCTTCCGGGTCCACATCTGCAGACTCGGCCGTAACCTCACCGGTCTCGGGGTCGTAGGTGGCGGGAGTTACAACAACGGAGCCATCATCCCACATGGAAGTGAATGTGCAATCCATATTAGTCCTCCTTGGTAATGGAGAGGGTTTTATTCACGGTAAATTCATAGCCACGCTTGAATAACTCTGACTCAATCTGATTGCAGAGGGTCAGGTCGGAGGTACTGAAGCATTCGACTACGCTGATGGATGTAAAAAGACTTTGAGCTTCTTTCTTCAGTTTCGCTGTCGTCCAATCCTTAACGTGCTTGGAATCGTTGTTATACTTTTTCATTTAAGGGTCCTTTCATGGAGTTCAATGACTCGTTGAAGTCTGATGGGCTCGAAGTGGAGTTCCTCGAGGCTGATGAGATGGTGTTTAGGGGTAAGGCGTGCATGGATCTCCGGCTCCATTTCCTTTACCCTGTCCAGACCGAAGGCATGGAAGTGCCCGTGGATGTTGACGTCGAAGTCCCCTGTATCCTTCTGGGGAATGTGGGAGAAGAGGATGGTCTTCCCGAACATCTTCAGGGTAAAGGATTCGCCAACCCAGTCCCAGCCATGGGTCATGTACCAGTTCACAGACTTCTTATCGTGGTTGCCGATGACCAACCACTTCTTGCACTCTATATGGGAGAGGCGTTCCGACCAGTAATCATACTCGTTCCACATGATGTCACCCAGGCAGATGAGTAAGTCACTGGGGTTCAGGGCCATACCCAGACGGTCCATGATCTTCCCAGATGTTCCTCTGGGTCTTTTAGGCAGGTCGTCATCCGCCCCCAGATGCCAGTCGGTTGTTAGCCATATGTTCAAGGTTAATCTCCTTTCAGTTTATTGAGGAAATCCTGTTTCACATCTTCATGCCATTGGTAGTTGACGAAGAGGGGCAGGTCTTTATTCTTAATTCGTTTGAGGAGGATTTTGTCGATGCCTCTGGTGGCAGAACCTCTTTCAACATAGCCATGAATGACATGTTCGTAATCTTCCTCAAAGATATGGCAGGCCCGTTTCAGGTTACCTATTACATTGTCGAGTTCAGCCCGTGCTCTATTCATAGCATAGATGGCGTTCCATATATCTTCAGCCGGGTCGGAGGAGCCTTCATAGGTACCTTCGATTTCTCTGGCAATGAACTCAGCCATACCATCCCCGCAGCGACCATCCGGGTACGCGTCATCGGCAACATCTATTACGTCGTCTATAAAAGCCATGTGGCATTCCTTATGTTTTACGGAGGCGCTTGGCTAGGGCAGGGCCTGTATAAGCCCATCCCATATATAGCGGGAGGTCTGTTTCAGGGATGATTTCCCACTTACCTATGTTGCAATAGGAGAGGGTGACCGTTTCATGCTGGCCATAAGAGTTAGGGTTGTCTGTGGCAAGGGTGTTGCCTCTGATCGACAAGTGATTGAAGGCTACGGGTTCTATTAAATAGCGGTTTACCTTATCGCCGTTGTAGTCAAGGGTAACCAGCACGAGAGTCCGTGGCATTGTTGCGGAGAGGGCGCTTACAAAAGCAATCTGTTTCTGTAACTGTTGAAGTTCCCGATTGGCTTGTTCCAGCCAATTTTCTTTTGTTGCCATTAAATTATTCCTTTCAGGTAGGCGCTGAATAGTTGGGTACGAATTTCATAGCCCATATAGAGGGGCAACTCTTCTTGAGGGACTGCCTTCCAACTCTTGATGTCCACATACTTCGGCGACCATTCAGGTCGGATGGCGTGTTCTATGTTACGGAGCCAGCCCGAGAGGAAAGGGTATAGCCCGTGCTTCTCTATGGCAAGTATGCGGCATTTCATAGAGCGTATGTTGAAGGCGTATGGCTCTATAAGGATACCAAACTGTCCTTCCTCCCAATCGGTATGTTTCAAGCCCGATGGGTCTACTGTGTCTATTCTAATGTGTGTATTGTAGGTAATCAGGACTGGCGTATTGAGGAGGATGGAGGCTACCAAGCCACGGACTCGTTCGCATTCTATTATACTATGATCCTGGAACTCAAGTGCTTTGTCTCGGTTCATGGTTGACCTCCTTTCAAAATAATATGGTTTTTTTGACTTTTTTATGTTATATTTAAATCAACAGGAAGGTTTGATGCCCGTCGGCTCACGGGATAAAAGCCAAGAAGACTCCCGTTGTGTGATAATGAAAGGGGCGGCACTTCGAAAGTACCGCCCCTTCTCATTTTAAACTCCTGAACCCGACTTACTTCAGACCGGGCTTCTTCTGCTTCACGAGGGCGCGGAACTGTTCGAGCTGGGCAGGCGTCAGCTCGAACTGCTTCTTGTCCATATCATCGCACGCCTTCAGGACATCCTTCACCACGAAGGCTTCCTGAAGCGGAATGCCCGCATCCGTCACCGCCTTCACAATCTTATTGATAAGATCGGCATTCGCCTGCACCGTATCCGTGAGGGCGATGGAGCGGGTCTTGAAGAAGAACTCGTCGAACCGTGCCTTGAGGAGTTCCTTCAGAGCCTCCTGTTCCTCTGCCGTCTGCGGGACGGAGAAGGAATCCGAAGTCACGAAGGTAACGCTCCCCGTGTTGCCCTCAACCAGAAGGGACTTTGTGAACTTGCCTGCCCGTGCCAGAGAGTCGTATTGGGGGCCAACCGACCCTATGATGACGGTCTCACCCGCAGCCTGATCGGCTTCAGCGGCGGCTTTGGCTGCCTTGGCTTTGATGACCTGATCAACGGCTTTCTTAACCGTGTCGTCCACCTTGGCGGCGACTTTCACCGTTGACTTGGACTTGGTTGCGGCAGGGGCGGAAGCGAGAAGGTCGAAGGGATTCGAGACGGGGGCGGTTTTCTTTGCCATGGTGTTGGCTCCTTTGGTTTTAGTTAAGTTCATACCGTTATTATACAAGGTTCTAGGCTTTTCCTTTTAATCTCTCTGTGAACTTGTCGTTAACATTGCCCCATTCAAAGTTAATGAACAGGGGAAGGTCTTCGTCTTTGATTCGTTCAAGGAGATATTCGTGCAGGGCAGAGAAATTGGCTTCTTCTTCCACGAATTTTTTGATTACAGCGTCATAAGCTCCTTCTGTTATGAATTGATACTCCTCTCGGTAGTCATCATCGTATTCCATGTTATACTCATGGTTGGATAGTACCTCTTCGTTGACGTCCTCCCCATGTATGGTAATGATGGCCTGCCCATCCCCTCCATCCCCCTGCCAGGTATCTTTTAAGGTAAGGTCTGGAAATTTTCTGGCGGTAGCGATCATCCATGTTACCGGCGGCGCCCACGGGGTATCGA
>Ga0114951_10004919_pt1 | contig 12643 bp, 9 predicted proteins | sample AM7aDNAmetaG_FD_88677 | JGI IMG/M metagenome (GOLD analysis project Ga0114951, IMG submission 88677) | Freshwater microbial communities from Finland to study Microbial Dark Matter (Phase II) - AM7a DNA metaG | ecosystem: Environmental > Aquatic > Freshwater > Lake | place: Finland: Lake Alinen... | reverse complement strand
TTTTGCACAGGCAAAACGGAGAGGGCGAGATTCGAACTCGCGAGACCTTTCAGTCTACCCGCTTTCCAGGCGAGCGCACTAGACCAGGCTATGCGACCTCTCCATAAATTATCGGGAACGGTTTGCGTTTTCGTTCGCCGTTTCCCGTTCCCCGCGCTCGAAAGAGCGCTAGAGTCTATGTATTTCTTACAAATCGGTCAAGGAACGAAGCGGCTTGCGGGCTCAGGCTAAGTATGTCTGCAGAGTTTTCGGGAAAACGATCTGCCCGTTCGCCTCCTGGAAATTCTCGAGAAGGCAAAGCACGATTCTTGCGAGGGCCAGCCCGGAGCCGTTGAGAGTATGAACGTATTCGAGTTTTTTGGTCGCAGCATTCCGATAACGAATGTTCATTCGCCTCGCTTGAAAATCCGTGAAAAGGCTACAGCTTGAAACTTCAAACCATTTTTGAGTCGCCGGCGCCCAAACCTCGAGATCGTAACACTTTGCCGCGGCAAAGCTCATGTCGCCACTTCCGAGCAGCACAACGCGGTAAGGAAGTTCCAGCGCCTGAAGGACTTCTTCGGCGTCTTTCACCAGAGATTCGAGCTCTTGTTCCGACCCTTCCGGTTTTACAAATTTTACCATTTCAACTTTGTCGAATTGATGAACGCGAGAAAGTCCGCGAGTATCCTTACCGTACGACCCGGCCTCTTTACGAAAGCACGGCGTGTAGCCCGTGTATTTTACGGGTAGATTTTTTTCTTCGATCGTTTCATCGCGCATCAGGTTTGTGATCGGAACCTCCGCTGTGGGGATAAGAAAAAACGACCCTTTTTCTTCGCCTTCACCCGCAGCCAACGCATACATATCTTCTTCCATTTTCGGAATCTGCCCGGTGCCCCTCATGGACGCTCGGTTCACAATGGCCGGAGCCCAAACCTCAGTATACCCATGGTTTTTAACATGAAGGTCGATCATGAAACCGATTAGGGATCTCTCAAGTTTGGCGCCAGCCCCAAAATAAACGGGGAAACCCGCTCCCGTGATTTTGCTCCCTTTTTCCATGGAGAAAAGCCCTAGCTCGGAAGCTAGCTCTAGATGGTCTTTGGCCTTGAAATCGAGCTTTCGGGGTTCACCCCACGACCGGATGACTTTATTGCCTAAAGCGCCCTTACAGATGGGCACGTCAGAAGTTGGTATGTTAGGGATTGAAAGCGCTATTTGCTCGATTTCTTCTGACAGTTCACCCACTTTAGCATCGAAATCGGCTATTTTCTGGGATGCGGACTTCATTTCAGTTATGAGCGCGTCTGTCGATTGACCTTGTTTCTTAAGGCGGGCGATCTCTTCGCTGGCGGAATTCCTCTTGGCCTTGAGCTCCTCGCTCTGTTTCAGGAGGGTTCTTCTTTCGAGGTCAAGGTCAAGGAGGGCCTGAATGTCCACCGAAACCCCTTTAGCATCAAGCCCTTGGGAAACCTGGTCGGGGTTTTCACGGATGAATTTCAAATCGAGCATTTTTTTCTCCCGTCATTCTGCTCCCGCCAGAGGCGGGAGAAGGATCTCCGCGAGATCCTTCGCTTCCCTCAGGATGAGCTGCGGTTATTTTGGGTTTTTCTTTGCGGATGCTTTTTCGTCTAACAACTCGAGTTGGCCTGCGTCGTCGGACTCTTCTTCCTTGGCTACCACGCGCGTCGCGGAAGCGATCTTGTCCTTGTCCTTAAGGCGCATGACATGAACGCCCACAGCGTTGCGACCCGACGTACGGATCTGACTAACTGGGCACCGCACGACCATCCCGCTTGTGGTTACAATGATGATCTCGTCTTCTTCAGCCACCGTGAGAACGTTCACAACCTTGCCGTTCTTTTCCGAGACCTTAATATTAATGATACCCTTGCCTCCGCGCGACTGAATGCGATATTGGGCAAAAAGGGTTTTTTTGCCGAAACCGTTCTGTGTCACGGTCAGGGCCGTAGCTTTTGGATTCACGATCTCGGCCGCGATCACTTCATCACCTTTGGCCAGATTCACGCCGCGTACTCCGGTCGCATTGCGTCCCATCTCGCGAACGTTTTCTTCCTTGAAGCGGATCGCTTTGCCGTCGCGCGTTGCGATAAAGATCTCGTCTTTCCCGGAGGTGATCTTGCATGCCACCAGCTCATCCTTGTCGCGCAACGTAATGGCGTTGATCCCGTTGGAGCGCGGACGGGAATATTCGATCAGATTGGTTTTCTTGATCACGCCCTTGGCGGTTACCATGAGCACGAAGCGCTTATCGTCAAATTCTTTGACTTGTAAAAATCCGGAGACTTGTTCGTTCTGCGCGAGAGAAAGGAAATTGACAATGGCTTTCCCTTTGGCCTGACGAGACGCCTGCGGGATGTCATAGGCTTTGCGCCAATACACGCGCCCTTGGTTGGTGAAGAACATGATGAAGTCGTGGGTCGAGGCGAGGAACATGTGCTCGATAAAGTCCTCGTCGTCGCGAACGCCCGCGCCCGACACGCCGCTCCCGCCGCGATTCTGTCTGCGGTACATGGTGACAGGAATGCGTTTGATATAGCCAGCGTGCGAGATCGTGATGAGAACATCTTCCTGGGCGATCAGATCTTCGATGTCGATGTCGCCTTCCGCGGCCACGATCTGCGTCCGGCGTTCGTCCCCGTACTTCTTAAGGATTTCCGCCGTCTCTTCCTTGATGATGTCGAGGACCTTGCGCCGGCTCTTAAGTACTGATTTGTAGTATTCTATCCTCTTGATAAGCTCGAGGTATTCTTCGTCGATCTTGACGCGCTCCAGCTGCGTCAGGCGCTGAAGCTGCAGTTCGAGGATCGCCTTGGCCTGGATCTCCGAGAGCTTGAGCTCTTTCATCAAGCGTTCTTTGGCAAGCTCCGGGCTCTTGGACGTGCGAATAATCCGGATAACTTTGTCGATATTGGCGATAGCCTTCTTCAAGCCCTCGAGAATATGCGCTCGCTTTTCCGCCTTATCGAGTTCGAACCGGGTGCGGCGCATGATGACCTCGACGCGGAAATCGATGAAGCGCTCGAGCATCTGCTTGAGCGTAAGAACGCGCGGCTGCCCGTCAACCAAGGCAAGCATGATAACGCCAAAGGTCGAGCGCATCTGAGTGTGCTTGTAAAGATTATTTAAAATAACCTGGGCAATGGCATCTTTTTTGAGCTCGATCACGACGCGCATCCCGTCCCGGTCTGATTCATCTCGAATATCAGAGATTCCTTCGATCTTTTTGTCTTCCACGAGACGCACGATTGACTCGATCAGGTTTGTCTTGTTTACTTGGTAAGGAATCTCGGTAATGATGATGGCGTCTTTTTTGCTGCGCCCTGTTTCGATCGAAGCTTTGGCGCGCATAACCACCTGCCCGCGCCCGGTCTCATACGCCTTCTTGATCCCTTCGCGGCCAACAATAAGTCCAGCCGTTGGAAAATCCGGTCCCGTAACGATCTTGGAAAGCTCTTTGACGGTGATGTCCGGATTATCGATCGTCGCGAGAAGCGCCTTCGCAACCTCGGTCAGGTTGTGCGGCGGAATGTTGGTCGCCATGCCGACTGCGATACCGCTCGATCCGTTGATCAACAAGTTCGGAAGCTTGGAAGGAAGAATTGAGGGTTCGACGAGAGACTCGTCAAAGTTCGGAACAAAATCCACCGTGTCTTTGTCGATATCGGTCAGAAGCTCATTGCTAGCGCTCGAAAGCCGCGCCTCGGTATAACGCATGGCTGCAGCATTATCGCCGTCAATAGAACCAAAGTTTCCCTGCCCTTCCACGAGCGGGTAGCGCAGCGAAAAATCCTGCGCCATACGGACCATGGACTCATAGACCGCGGTATCCCCGTGCGGATGGTATTTCCCCAACACTTCTCCGACGATACGGGCGGATTTCTTATAAGCTTTGCTGTGAGTAAGGCCGAGTTCATTCATGGCAAACAAAATGCGCCGGTGTACGGGCTTCAAGCCGTCACGAACGTCCGGGAGTGCACGGCCGACGATAACCGACATCGCGTAATCGATGTAGGAATCCTTCATCTCCTCTTCGATGGGGCGAAGAATGATCTTTTCGTTCATTGCATATAAATTTTTTTGTGGCTCTGCCATTTTCTTATCCCTTGGATGTCATCGCGCGCCCCGAAGGGGCATGGCGCTCTCGTTTTTAAGATTGCTTCATCGCTTCTCTCCTCGCGCTCCAGCGCGAGGCCACAGCTTAAATGTCTAAATTCCTGACGGCTTTTGCGTGCCGTTCGATGAACGCTCTCCTGGGTTCCACGGCGTCCCCCATCAGAACCGTAAAAATCTCATCGGCCTCGACGGCGTCGTCCAGCGTAACCTTAAGAACGGTCCGTGTCTCGGGGTTCATGGTGGTATCCCACAGCTGCTCGGGGTTCATTTCTCCAAGACCTTTGTACCGCTGGAGCGTCATTCCTTCCTTCCCGTTCACTTTGATTTGCGCCAGGACATCGCGGAGGGCCTTCGTTTCTCTTTTTTCTTTGTCAAAAGAAAGCTCAAAAAGAACTTCTTCGCCGGCTTCAAAATCTTCGAAGGCCAGGCTGTATTTTTCGAGGCGTTTTTTCGCTTTCTCGAACTCTTTGGCTTCAAAGATCTCTATAAGGTCGTGCATGGGCGGGAGAACCGCTTCCTCTTCCGGAGCTTCTTCCACCTTCCCTTTCTTGACGACCTTCTTTTCTTCCTTTTTGTTCTCCCCTCGAGCCTTCGCTTCGGCCAGCTCCGCCCTCAACTCTTCTTTCCTCTCGGCCGCTCTTTTCTTTTCGAGCTCTTTCACGTGCTCCTCAACTTCTTTTTCCGAATAAAGAAAGGTCTCCTCGTTCTTCGCGAGGAGGCGCACGAGATATTGAGGGAACCCTCTTTTCTTGTCCAAGGCTTCCATGAATCGGTGCCACAGAATGCCTTTTCGGGCCAGAGAGCGCTCCAGATCTTCCATGGCCTGAACAAGCTCCATAAGCTCCCGCAGCTCCTTGCCTTCGATCTTTCCCTTCGCCCCATTCTTTTTAAGCGACACTCCCTGGAGCCCGAAATCCAGCAGCATGCTGTTCATCTGCTCTTCCGTCTGGACGTATTGTTCTTCTTTGCCGCGCTTCATTTTAAAAAGGGGCGGTTGGGCAATGTAGATGTGCCCGTTCTCGAGAAGTTTTTTCATCTTTCGATAGAAAAAAGTGAGAAGAAGTGTGCGGATGTGGCTTCCGTCAACGTCGGCGTCGCACATCAGAATGATTTTGTGATAGCGAAGCTTCTCGATGTTGAACTCTTCGTCGATGCCTGCCCCGATCGCCGTAATGATGGTCCGGATTTCCTCGTTGGAAAGGATCTTGTCAATGCGAGCTTTTTCCACGTTGAGGATCTTGCCTTTAAGGGGGAGGATGGCCTGAAATCTCCGGTCGCGTCCTTGTTTGGCCGAGCCTCCGGCCGAATCTCCCTCGACAAGATAAACTTCCGTGTTCGCCGGGTCTTCGTCGGAACAGTCCGCCAGCTTTCCAGGCAACGACGCTGATTCGAGCGCCCCTTTGCGCCTTGTGAGTTCGCGCGCTTTTCTCGCGGCTTCTCGGGCGCGATATGCTAGCGCGGCCTTTTCCACGATCTTGTTGGCGATGGGCGGATTTTCTTCGAAGAAGGCGCTCAGCCCTTCATAAATCACGGAATAAACGATCCCTTCGACTTCGCCGTTTCCGAGCTTGGTTTTGGTCTGTCCCTCAAATTGCGGGCGCGGGACCTTAACGCTGATCACGGCCGCGAGCCCTTCGTTTAGATCCGTGCCGCTTAAGCCGCTTTCGATGTCTTTCAGGAGGTTTTTGCTTTTCGCGTACTGATTGGTGGCGCGCGTCATGGCGGTTTTAAACCCGCTCATGTGCGTCCCCCCCTCGATTGTGTTGATGTTGTTCGCGAACGAGAAGACGTCTTCACCGTAGCTGTCATTGTATTGGAAGGCCGCTTCAACCTCGACGTCGTCTTTGGTGTTATCCACATAAAAGATCTTTTTGTGGAGAGGGTTCTTCGACCTGTTGAGGTATTGAATAAATTCGGAGATGCCGCCTTTATAAAGAAAAACGTGCTCCTTGATCTCTTTTTTGACGCGCTCGTCTCGAATCGTGATGCGCACGCCTTTATTTAGATAGGCTAGTTCGCGCAGCCGGTTGGAAAGGACATCGAAGCTGAACTCGATGCTTTCGAAGATTGTTTTATCCGCCAGAAAGGAAACGGTTGTGCCTCGCTCTTTGGTTTTCCCTTTTTCGGAAACCTTGGTGACCGGATGCCCCTTTTCGTACTTTTGGTGCCAAACCTTCCCGTCACGCCGAACCTCCACTTCGCACCAAGCTGAAAGCGCGTTCGTGACCGAGACGCCGACGCCGTGAAGTCCGCCTGAAACGCGGTAGGCTTTATTGTCAAATTTCCCGCCCGCGTGGAGCGTAGTCATCACCACTTCAAGCGCAGATTTTTTCTGTCCCTTGTGAAGGTCTACCGGGATGCCGCGCCCATCGTCAGCAACCGAAACGCTGCCGCTCTGCTCGATAACAACATCCACCCGCGTCGCATGTCCAGCAAGCGCTTCGTCGATAGAGTTGTCCACGACCTCATAAACAAGATGGTGAAGCCCGCGAAGCGTTGTGTCGCCTATATACATTCCGGGACGCTTGCGAACTGCCTCCACGCCCTCCAGAACTTGGATTTTGGTAGCGTCGTACTTCGCGGCGTTTTCTTCTAATCTTGCTTTCTTTTCTTTTTCGCTCATAGCTTTCCTTTTTATGAAAACATTATTTCCCGACGAGAATTCGAACCTCTTTAACCGCCTCTTCGCCTAAAACCGCTTGCGCCCGCTTTAAGAACGACTGCCGGTATCTCTGGCTGATCTCATATGCGAGCACTGATTCTTTTACGTGAACGTAAAGGATCCCCTTGGAGGAAAGTTGCGGCCGGGTTTGTTTTGTAAGTTTTTCCCCGGCGATGCTCGGCCAGGAATCTATCAACAAGCTCCTTCTTTGTTTTTCAGGATCTTCAAATCCCTTGATGACCTTCGGCAGGATCGATCGAATATCATCCATGGAGAACCGTTCTATTATCGTCCTTTTTCCCGACTAGTTAAGCTGCATTGGCATGATTACGTAAAGATATCCTTCGCGCCCTTTGATTAGCCCCGGCTTATCAGGACTTGTCAGGGAAATACTAATGTTTTCATCGGAAAGGTTTTTCAATACGTCTAAAAAATATCCCGGATTAAAACCTATGGTTATTTCCTCTCCCTTAAAGTCCGCGGAGAGCTCTTCTTTCGCTTCGCCCATGTTGGGTGTTTTCGCGGAAACAATAATTTTGTTTTTTATAAAATCGAACTTGAGGGCGGGCGCTTCCGGAGAAGTTAAAAGAGAGGCGCGACGAACAGCTTGTAGAAATTCTTCCCGATTTGCCTGGACCTGTGTTTTTTCTTCCTTTGGGATCACCTGGTCGTAATTAGGAAAATTCCCCTCAATAAGACCGGAGGTGAGATAGGTGTCCTCGAAGTAAAAAATAACTTTATTTTGTGTATGAATAATTTTTACTGTCCCTTCCCACGCTAAAAGCTTTAAAAGTTCGTGGATGGTTTTTGAGGGAATGATCATTTCGGTGTTTTTATTGTTTTTTTGTTTTATTTCTTTCTTATAAAAAGCCAACCTTCTCCCATCTGTCGCCACAAACCGGATCTGGTTCCCTTGAATGGAGACAAGAACCCCATTTAAAACATATCTTGTTTCATCGTGTGAGATCGCAAAAGATGTTAAAGAGAGGCTTTCTTTAATAACCGCTTGTTCTAATTCTATTGCTTCCTCAAGAGAGAATTCTGGTAATTTTGGGTATTCTTCTTTATCCAACCCCATTATTTTAAAATTAGATTTTCCCGCCTTAATATTTACAGTGTTGTTTTTTGTGACTGATATTTCAACACTTCCTTCCGGGAGCTCTTTTATAATATCAAAGAATTTTCTTGCGGGAACAGTGATACTTCCACCTTGAAGAACCTCTACGGGTAAAAGGGTGGATATCCCCACTTCCATATCTGTCGCTATAATTTTAAGCCTCCCGTCTTTTTGTGTTTCCAATAAAAGGTTGTTTAATATAGGGAGAGTGCTTGGTTTGGATGCGGCAATATTAACCCCGAGCGTAATCTTTTTTAACAACTCACTCTTTTGCACTTTTATTTCCATACAAACTCCTTCTTCTTTTATTCTATATTTAAAAACAGTAACCGTAGTAATAAGAGCTGTGGATTTGTGGATATCCTACACAACTATTTAAAAAAGAACGAGATATAAAAAAGTTTTTTTGTGGAAAACCACCCTACTTTTTCAACAAGGCCATCAACTTCTCCAATAAACTTCGGACCGCAACATCTTTATCTCTTTCGCCCGCGATCTTATTACAAGAGTGAAGCACAGTGGTATGGTCCTTACCCCCAAAATATTCTCCGATTTCAGGAAAAGAATGAGTGGTAAGTTCCCGAACAAGGTACATCGCGATTTGGCGAGGACGCACTATAGAAACCGTCCGTTTTTTAGCCCGGAGATCCGAAACCTTCACATTAAAATACTCTGCCACCACTTTTTGAATGCCCTCAATGGTGAATTTTTGAGCCTCTTCCTTAAAAGAGTCTTTCAGAATCTCTTGGGCGAGGCGAACATCAATTTTGGAGTTAGTAAGCGTACAATAAGCCACCACGCGAATAAGCGCACCCTCGAGTTCCCGGATATTCGACTTGATCTTTCCCGCGATAAAATAAGACACATCATCAGGCACCACAACGGTTTCTCGCTCCATCTTCTTCTTTAAAATAGCCACGCGCGTTTCAAAGTCCGGCGGCTGAATGTCGGTGACAAGGCCCCACCCAAAACGAGAGACAAGGCGTTCTTCCAGGCCCGGGATTTCTCGGGGAGGCCGGTCGCTTGTAACCACAATCTGCTTATGGGCATCATAAAGCGTATTGAAGGTGTTGAAGAATTCCTCCTGGGTCGAATCTTTTTCCGCGATAAAATGGACATCATCGATGAGCAAGAGATCAAGCGTGCGGTATCTCGCTCGAAATTGAGGCGTCGATTTAGTTTGAATGGCCGTGATCAGTTGGTTGGTGAATTTTTCACTGGATATGTACAGGATCTTAAACTCGGGATGGCGCTTTTTCATTTCATGAGCAATAGACTGCAAAAGATGGGTTTTCCCAAGGCCCGTAGGACCATAAATAAAGAGAGGGTTGTACTGTTTGGCGGGAGACTCACTAACCGCCACAGAAGCGGCGTGGGCAAAGCGATTCCCGGGGCCGATCACAAAATCGTCAAAAGTGTATTTTTGATTTAATCCCCCGAGAGCTTCGTCCCTTTCCTTAGAGGGGGCGGAGCTTGGAAGCGAAGGCGCGGCCTTCGGCAGCTCCACCACCTGATAGGCTATTCTTAGGGAATGCCCAACAACTTCTTCGACTGAAGATAGAATTAGATTTTGATAATGATCCTCAAGCCATTTTCCATAATACTGGTCAGGGACGCTTAAGGTGAGGGACTCCGGGGAAACCGCCAAGAGAGAGATCGGTTCGAACCAAGTCTTAAAAGATCTTTCGCTTAATTCTCTGGAAAGAATAGCGCAGATCTTTTTCCAAAGCTCTACCGGCGAAGAGAGCGGCTGATTCATAGAGAGAAAGGCCTTTTTGTAGTTATAAACAACTTATTAATAAGGAAAAATTTATTATTTTGAATATCGTATTCTAGGACGCACTGTTTAACTAAAACATATAAATAGCTTATAAACAAGTTATCAACAGCAAAAAACAGGCCAAAATAAACGTTCGCTCCTGAAAAAGAAGCGAACGGAACCTGCGAAAGGAACCATTCTACAACAAAAACCGTTTTTGTCTATGAGCATTCGAAAAAATTTTTTACAAGAAGGGAGAGGCGGAGGGAGACGGTGGAAAGTTTTTTTGATTAGATAAAATAAACGCTGGATATTACAAACGAACTTCACTATAATTCACGCCTCATGAAAAGAACATACCAGCCTTCCAAAAGAAAACGTCGTAACAAGCACGGCTTTCTAGCCCGCACGCGGACCGCCGGAGGACGAAAAGTCCTTGCGCGTCGCCGAAAAAAGGGCCGGAAAAAGCTGACCCAAGTATAAGCGTTGGAGCCAAAGAAGCGGCTCGGGGCGGACCAGCGGATTCGCCGGCAAACAACCTTCAAACACCTCGTCGAGAAAGGGCAGTTCGCTCGAGGAGAGTTTTTTTATTTGTGGGTTGGCGCGCGTGACGACAAAAAACGAAACGATCCGAAAAAGAAGCCCATGATCGGGATCGTGGTTAGCAAAAAAACGGATCCGACCGCAGTGGGACGAAACGTTTGGAAGCGCCGCGTCCGGGAGATTTTTCGCAAGCAGCAGGGGCAGCTTCGACAAGAGGCGGTTTGTTTGGTGAAGGTTCGCCAAACACAGAAGAGGCCTTCTTTTTCAGCCGCGGAAGAAGACCTTATCAATCTTTTTAAAAAAGCAGGAGCCTGGGCGTGAAACACTTACTGATCCTCGCGATCCGTTTTTACCGCGCTTGCGCCGCGTCTTTTTTTGGCCCCTGTTGCCGCTTCACCCCGAGCTGTTCTGCTTACGCGGAAGAAGCGCTGAGAAAAAAAGGAGCTTTTCCCGGCGCCTGGCTCGCGATCCAAAGAGTTTGCAAGTGCCACCCCTTCCACGCAGGCGGATTCGACCCCGTTCAATAAGGAAAGAACATGGATAAAAACACTATAAAAGCAATCGTACTTGCCATGATGGTCATGTTGCTTTATCCCATGATCGTCAAAAAATTCTACCCGGCCGCGTATCAGAAACAACCCGTCCAAACGACAGTCGCCCAGACCGCCCCCGAGCCTCTTAGGCTGGAAACCCCCCTAGCTGTTTCCGACACCAACAGAACAGCCCTGGAAAAGGCAGCCGCCCCGGCGGTTGCGTTTTTTGAGAACTCTTTCTACAAAGCGGAATTCTCCACCCTGGGAGGCACGATCGCAGCGCTTTCTTTTTTGGGAGAGAAAGACCGGCAGGCCTTTACGAAGACAGATTTTTTTTCAGGGGATCCGCGCGAGTCCGGTATTTTCGGAGTGAGCGTTCTCCATGAAAAGGCAGACCTTGCGGAAACGATCTTTAAAATGACCCGCAAAGGCGAAAGCGTAGAGTTTTCCTACGAATTGCCCGGGGAATATCAGCTGACCAAGATTTTTCTGTTTCGTGAAAACAAACCCGTGATCGACCTTGTCGTTCGAATCAAAAATCTTTCGGGCAGGGAAAAACATTTTCCAGTCACGCTGAAATATGCAATAGGCTATGAAGAAGGCTATCAGAAAAAATACGGCTATTACGACACGGTGGCCTACACAGACAAAGTTCAAACCAAAGGTCTTTCTAGCGTTAGGAAAAAAGGCTTTTCTTTCCCTGATCCAACCGTGTGGGCCGGCTTCATTAAAAAGTATTTCGCAATGCTGATTAAACCGGACGGAAAGATCATCGAAGGAAGCGCGACGGCGGACAAGAAAAATCTTTGGGGGCAAATGACGCTGGAGCCTTTGACGGTGCCCGCGGGAGGCGAAGGCGAACGAAGCTTTTTGATCTATGCCGGGCCGCAGCGCTACGAGGTTCTCAAAAGCTTTGGCCTGGGATTCGAAGAGGTTTTTTCCCGGGGATTCTTCGGAATTTTTAAAACAGGGATCCTAACAGTTCTGAAATTTTTGAATCAATACACGCACAATTTTGGTTGGGCGCTTGTGATTCTGACCTTTCTTATCAAATTGCTTTTCGCGCCGCTGACACATCTGAGCTACGCAAGCATGAAAAAAATGCAGCTCTTAGCGCCGAAGATGAAAGCTATTCAGGAGCACAACAAGAAAGACCCGGCGAAATCCCAGAAGGCGCTCATGGAGCTTTACCGGCGAAATAAAGTGAATCCCATGATGGGCTGCCTTCCTATGTTGATCCAGATCCCGGTTTTTATTGCGATGTTTAAGCTTCTTCCTGAGGCGATCGAGCTCCACGGGGCGCCGTTCATCGGTTGGATCAAAGATCTTTCCGCGCCGGATCATTTCATGACGCTTCCCTTCACGATCCCTTTTCTTGGCTGGAATACGCTGAACATTCTGCCGCTTACGATGGCAATCTCCCAGGTTTGGTATCAGAAACTCATGCCGGCACAGCCCGGTTCAAGCCCGGAACAGCAGACCATCATGAGCATCATGCCCATCTTTTTCGGATTTATTTGCTACAACATGCCCTCAGGGCTTACGCTTTATTGGACCCTGCAAAATGTTTTTTCGATCATCCAGCAGACCTTCATTAATCGCATCGTGATCGTTCTGCACCACGAAGACCAATAAATAACGCGGGACTCGTTGCTCGTTCCTCGGGACTGGTTTTAAAAAGACGAGTCCCGAGTTCCGAGTCCCCTCGGAACAACAAGGTTTCTCGCGCCCGCTCTTGATATGTCATCATCCTCCCAGTTTGCAGCAATCGTAGTAGGTGCCGGACACGCGGGCGTCGAAGCGTCCCTTGCCATCGCACGATGCGGATTCCCCGTTCTTGTGATTACCATGGACACGAACGCCATCGCGCGAATGTCTTGCAATCCCGCGGTCGGAGGGCTTGCCAAAGG
>Ga0114951_10004917_pt1 | contig 12647 bp, 5 predicted proteins | sample AM7aDNAmetaG_FD_88677 | JGI IMG/M metagenome (GOLD analysis project Ga0114951, IMG submission 88677) | Freshwater microbial communities from Finland to study Microbial Dark Matter (Phase II) - AM7a DNA metaG | ecosystem: Environmental > Aquatic > Freshwater > Lake | place: Finland: Lake Alinen... | reverse complement strand
ATTTTGGCGTGACAAATCCGGTAAAGTTCATTGTCTCAGCGATCCATGTATTCACCGTGGAGCCGCTCTGAGTTTCGGGGAATGTATAAACGACCATGTTCGCTGCCCCTTTCACGGACTAGAATTTGATTCGACTGGTCGTTGCGTGGTAATCCCTGCCAACAGCGTTGCGAAACCGGTGCCGGAAAATTTTGTTGCCCATCGGTATCATACGTATGAGAATCATGGGTTTATATGGATATTTTATGGAGATGCCGAACCTGGAGATTTGAAACCCGAATATTTCGACGGACTGGAAAAACATTCCTTTCATAGCAGGATAGATCCTTGGACAACTCACTATTCAAGGGCAATAGAGAACCAGCTTGATGTCGCTCATCTGCCTTTTGTGCATCGAAAAACTATCGGTCGTGGCGGGCATACCGTAGCCGATGGTCCGCGTTTGACCTGGATCCACCCAAAGCGGTTCAGGGTTGATGTCTATAACCGTTCTGATGATGGCCAGCCGGCAAAATTCCCGGATGAAACACCGATAAAATCGCCAAACACACAACACCTGGATTTTATCTTCCCCAACCTGTGGCAAAATTATCTGACCGATAAGCTGCGTATTGTGGTGGCTTTTGTACCTGTTGATGGCGAAAATTCTCTGTTATATCTAAGGCTGTATCAAAAAATGGTAACAGTTCCCGGACTGGACAAGATATTCAATTTGATATTTACTCCTTTCAATATCAGGATATTACATGAAGACCGCAGGGTTGTCCAAACCCAGGTTCCAAAAGCCAGTAAACTCGATGGCGATGAGATGCTGTTTCCCGCAGATATGCCTATTGTGCAGTATCGGAGGAAGCGGCAGGAACTTCAAAAAGCCAAATAAAGCTGAAACACGAAATTATTTACGCATGAAAAGAAACTGGATAATCCGGAACCGGATTTCACAAATATTTATTTTCCTCTCCCTGTTTTTGCCGCTGACAGCGCAGGAGCAGTTGCCTCCTGTTTTTTTCCGGGCCGATTCTGTATGGGTCGATTCGGTCTATAAATCACTTACTCCCCGCGAGCGGATCGGTCAGATGATCATGGTAGCCGCTTTTTCGAATAAGGGGCCCGAGCACCAGATGGAAATCGAAAGGCTTATCCGTGAGGACGGTATCGGTGGAATTGCTTTTTTTCAAGGCGGGCCAGTCCGACAGGCTAATCTGGTGAACCGATATCAGGCAATTGCGAAAGTTCCGTTATTAATGGCGATTGATGCCGAATGGGGCTTGGCCATGCGGCTCGACAGCATAGTGAAGTTTCCTTACCAGATGGCCCTCGGAGCAATTCGCGATAATGAAATCATTTACCGGATGGGTGCTCAGATAGCCTGTCAATTAAAGGAAACCGGCATACAAATGAGCTTTGCGCCGGTGGTGGATGTCAATAGCAATCCGGCCAACCCTGTAATCAATTATCGTTCGTTTGGCGAAAATCCTTACCAGGTGGCTGCCAAGGGACTGGCCTATATGAATGGTTTACAGGATAATAAAATCCTTGCCACAGCCAAGCATTTTCCAGGTCATGGCGATGCTGATACAGATTCGCATCTGGCATTACCACGCATCAACCGTACTGTTGAGCAGCTGGATTCTGTGGAACTATTTCCTTTCAGACGACTGATCAGTAATGGATTAGGATCCGTAATGGTGGCTCATCTTGATGTCCCCGCCCTCGAGCCGCAGATAAAAGTTCCGACTACCTTATCCCATGCCGTAATTACCGGCCTTCTCAAGGAAAAACTTGGATTCAGGGGATTGATCGTGACAGACGCCCTGAATATGAAGGGTGTGACTTTGACAAATCCTGCAGGTGAGATTGAATGGAAGGCAATTGAAGCAGGCAACGACCTGCTGATATATGTCAGTGATGTTAAGGTTGCTATTCGTGGGATCGAACAGGCAATTCAGGATGGAAAAATTTCGGAATCCGACATTGAAAAAAGCTGCAAGAAAATTCTGGCTGTAAAACACTGGACCGGTCTGAATAAGTGGAAACCTCTGAGGACAGACAGTTTGCCTGAAAGGCTGAATAATCCGGCTGCAACAGTTATCAATCATGAATTAGTGGAAGCATCCCTAACGGTACTCCTGAACCGCGATTCGCTGATGCCATTGAAAAATATTGAAAAATTAAAAATAGCATCGGTCATCCTTGGACGGACGGAGGAGACAACCTTTCAGCATCGGTTAAGTTCCTATGCACCTATCGACCGGTTTCAACTGAACGACGCCGCAACCGCTGATCAGGTTAATGCATTGATTAAAAATCTTCAGGGGTATAATCTGGTCATTGTTGGTGTTCAGAATATGGACCAGCGGGTTGCAAAAAATTACGGGTTATCCGATATGGAAACCGGTTTTATTGGCAGGATTGCAGAAAAGGTTCCGGTTATTGCGGCAATTTTCGGAAATCCTTATTCCATCAGTAAATTTCAGGACCCGAGACTACTTGCGGGACTGATTGTTGCCTACCAGGAAACGGATCTGTCGATGGATCTTACTGCCCAATTGATATTTGGGGGTGTTGGAGCTTCCGGTCGGCTGCCAGTTTCGGTAAAGCCTTGGTTTAAGGCTGGTGACGGACAAGATACGCAGGGTGGAATCCGCTTTTCCTATAACGTGCCTGAGGCGGTTGGCATGGATTCCCGGTATCTTAAAAAAAAAATTGATTCTATCTGCGAAGCTGGAATAAAGGCTGGCGCTTACCCTGGCTGTGAGGTTTTTGCCGCCCGAGATGGAAAAGTGATCTTCCAATCATGCTACGGTACCCATATTTATGAATCAGATCAGCGGGTTGCACCGGATGATCTTTTCGATTTTGCCTCCGTGACCAAGACATCGGCTCCGCTGGCGGCTATCATGCGCCTGGTTCAGGATAAGAAGATCGACCTGAATGCCCCATTCGCCAAATACTGGACCGATTTTAAAGGAACCGATAAAGGCAAGATGTCTGTAAGACAGGTGCTTGCCCATGTTGGAGGCCTTGCTGCCTGGATTCCCTTTTGGGTGGATACTAAGAATCCGGATGGATCCTATAAAGAGAATACCCTGCAGGATGAACCATCGGACCGATTTTCGGTCAGAGTTTCGGAAGGTCTGTGGCGCAATAATTCTTATGATAAGGATATCCTCAAAAGGATAAAACTGGAGCCTGTGCTGAAGGAGAGGAAATATGTTTATTCAGATCTTAGTTTTCACCTCTGGCCAAGGATAATTGAAAAGTTGACCAAATCGAAATATGAAACGTATCTGAAGGACCAATTTTATAAACCTTTAGGCGCTTATTCTCTGACCTACAATCCATTGCGATTCTTCCCCAAAGAACAGATCGTCCCAACCGAGCGGGATACTTTTTTTAGAATGGAGACCTTACAGGGCTTTGTCCATGATGAGGGAGCTGCCATGCTGGGCGGCGTAAGCGGAAATGCTGGCTTGTTTGGAACAGCGCAGGACCTGGCAAAAATGTATCAGATGTATCTCTGGAAAGGAAACTATGGCGGCAGGCAATATATCTCGAAAGAAATCATCAGGGAATTTACAAGATATCAGTATGAATCGGCTGGAATACGCAGAGGACTAGGCTTTGATAAGCCTTCGATCGGTAATGCCACACTCAGTTATACGGATTGTTATCCCTGTCCGTCAGCTTCACCTTCCAGCTTTGGCCATTCGGGCTATACCGGAACTTTTGTCTGGGCGGATCCTGAAAATGGGTTGTTGTATGTTTTCCTCAGTAACAGGGTGTATCCAACACGCGATAATAATAAGCTTTCCGATCTCATGATACGGAAAGCCGTTTTGCAGGCTCTTTATGACAGCATTTCGAAGAAAGGATAGGAGGTAAAGTATGGTTAGGAGGCTAAAGAAGGTTATAAGGTTAGGAGTTTTAATGTTTATTATGGTGGCGATGCACTTGATGCCATCTCAGTCGCAGACTGTGAATAAGTATAACGACTCCATTATAAGGAAGATACATGATCTGGCTGATCGGCGTGATGCGGATGGATTATTGCCTTATCTGAAAAGTACTGATCCCAATTACCGGGGCGAGGCGCTGTTTTGCCTGGGCAGCGTACAAGAGGTAGGTGTCATAGATTCGATTTACTCGGCAATGCATGTGGATCAGGATCGTGTTCGGATGATTGGTGCCTGGGCATTAGGCCAAACGGGCAATCAATCGGCAGTGACCCTGCTTAAGAAAGTTCTGGAGACCGAAACCAGTCCGCTGGTTAAAGGAATGTGTTACGAAGCTATCGGGAAATGCGGTAATGAAGCTGATCTTAATTTTATTGCCGGTATCGATTGCCCGTTGCAGGAATCTGAAGGTCAGGCTATGGCGATTTTCAGGTTTGGCGTTCGCGGCATTACTACGGTGCCAGGAAACCAACGGATTTTAAAGCTGATAAACACTGGCACCAGCACTGCCGGAATGATTTATGCCTCTTATTATCTGGGCAGATATGCCGGAATGGACTGGCTTCAGACCGTACCGGCTGATATTGGTGCTATTTATGAAAAGGAAAAAGATCAGGAGGTCCGTTCGAACCTGATAAAGGCCGTTATTCGTGCAAAGGATGAGGAGGCCTGGCCTCTGGTTAAAAATATTCTCGATTCGGATGCCGACTACAGGATAAAGGTCAACATTTTGAATTCCATGCAGCTGATTCCCTGGAACAAGGCATTAAAAACAGTTTATCGGTTAGTTGCAGGGGCCGATTCCAATCTTTCTGTCGCCGCTGCCGAGGCCGTACAGGCACATGCCGTGTATACCGATTTACCTGAGCTGCTGAATGGTATCGAGCAGACAAAAAGCTGGAGGAGCCGGTCGCTTTTACTCGGAAAGGCGCTCGAACTGGTGATCGGCAAACCTGCCCTTGTGAAGAAAGTGGAAAAGATGATTTTCGAATCGGTCAATCTGGCGACCACCCCAACAATAAAGGCCTGGTACCTTAAATCTCTGATCCCTGATCCCGGTCAGTATGCTTTTGCCGAAATACAGCTTAACTCAGCGCGTGACCCGGTTTTGGCGACCTCGGCGCTGGAGACACTGACGGAAATGCGCAAGAGTCCAAATTTTGCCGAAGCATCGAAGGCTGCCATTGGTACAGGCATTAATCTGGAATCGGAATTCCTTCGGATATTCAAGAAGGCAATCCAAACGGGTGATGTGGCTCAGGTTGCCTTGGCTGCAGGGGTATTGCGCGATCCTCAGCTGAATTACCGGGGAAAGATCACAGATACTGAATTTCTGGATGCAGCATTGACCAAGATAAACATGCCTTCGAAAATCGAGGCCTTTATCGAAGTAAATCAGACTATTGCCTGGTTAAGGGGTAAGCCTGCTTTAAAGAAAGTTCCGCCGATGTTCAATCATCCAATTAACTGGCAGGTCATCAGCCGCATCTCCCCAAAACAGAAGGTTTTAATTAAAACCAGCAAGGGTGAGTTTGTCGTGCAATTGAATGTTACCTGGTGCCCCGGCACAGCCGCAGCCTTTGTAGAGATGGCTGAATCAGGATTTTACAAGAATTTCATCGTCCACAGGGTGGTTCCGAACTTTGTAATGCAGGATGGTTGTCCTCGTGGTGATGGCTGGGGTTCACCTGACTTTACCATCCGTTCGGAATTCTCACCGACCCCATTTATGGAGGGAACCTTGGGCATGGCTTCCTCAGGAAAAGATACCGAAGGAAGTCAATGGTACGTCACTCATTCATCCACTCCGCATCTTGATGCCAAATACACGAATTTTGGCTTTGTGATTGAAGGAATGGAGGTGGTACACAAACTGGAGGTCGGCGACACCATTATCGGAATGGAATTACTTAAGGACTAGGTGCGGACGTAAGCTTTAAGAGTGGCGCACTGCTTCCCTTCGCTTTCTCCAAATGGTCGGATGGTATAATCACCTACAACGGCTGGTACAATAAATGTTTCGGCATAATGGACGACAAAAGGACTGAAGGCGCCTGATGGACTTTCCACAACTACCTCACGACCTTCAACCAAACAAATAACATTAACTCCACCAGCCGTATTGTGGGGTACCTTGCCGATAAACCAGTGGCGCCGGGTTTCAATGAATTCCAACTCGTGAAGTCCGGTGCGCTCTTCCAGCCAACCCTCCCCCTCGGCAATTTTTTCGACCGGGCTAACCAGGTTTTTACGCGTCCATTCGGTGGTGCGATCCCATTGGATATTTTTCTTTCCGTGCCCGATATTGATTGGCCGCGGTTTTCCATCCATACCCAGGCGTCCCCAGTCCCATAATTTAAAGGTGAAAATATAGGGTGTTGCGCTGATTTCCAGCACCATGCTGTCTTTTCCGGAGCAATGTACCGTGCCGCCGGGAATCAGGAAATGATCATGTTTTTTCACCGGCCAGGTTTGTACATGCTTCTCAGCGTCAAATGAGCCATCACCCTCCTGGGCCCGGGTAAGGTCGGCAATCATGGAATCCGGATCAACACCTTCTTTAAGGCCAAGATAAACGAGGGCCCCGGGTTTGGCATCCATCATATAGTAGCTCTCATCCTGAGTATAGTCCATACCGAATTGTTCCCTGATATATTCAGTAAGCGGATGTACCTGCAGACTCAGGTTGCCGCCACCAATAGTATCGAGATAATCGAACCGAATAGGGAATTCGTCACCAAAGCGATTATAGACCGCGAGGCCCAGCAGCCTTTCCGGTTGATAGAAAACCAGGTTAATAGAAGGAATTTCAATAATAGAATCACCAAATTTCAGCAACAGGCTATTCTCTTCTGGTACACAATTAAAGCACCATGCATAATTTGGCGATGCAGGATCGAGATTGCAGTTTTCTTTCATCCATTGACCGCCCCACGGACCAGGATCAAAAAATGGCACCACGCTGAACGGACCGGTCAGACTCTGGGTCAGTCCTTCCATGACTCCCGCTGCAGCTACCATTTTTGGCTCTGCCCGGTTGTTGGTATCAAGCAAATAATCCCATTCCGGCATCAGTTGCTTTTTCCATTTGTCGCACACCCTCCAGTCAACGAAGAAGCCCTGCTTATATAAAAGCATCCAGTCGGCAGTGTCTTTGTTTCTCAATCCCAGATTATGCACTTCATGTTTTCTCATTCTTAACTGGATTTCCCAGCGGGCCATATCCGCATAAACAAGTATGTCGGGATTCTTAAATAGCAGGGCAGCGCCTGTTCCAGTGATGAGTACAATTCCATCCTGTACTGAATTGATTCGCTCTGCTGCTTCCGTGATTTTTGCAGGATCGAAATAGTTATCCAGAGTCAGTCTGGTGATACGTCCGAATATCCGGTCATCAGTAACATCAGGATAAACCATTTTGCTGATATATTCCTCCGGATACATCAGATCCCTCGCATTAATAGCCATTGCCGGCCGGATACCTTCAACCAGCCTGGACGTGGTTTCATCCTCCAGAATGCCCTGATAATATTCTACGACGACTACAGTTCTGCGTTTTCCCTTTGCCTTTATATTCATATTTATCTGGCTTGAGATTGAATCCCAGCCTGAGTTTACCGTGTAATTTCCTTGAACGCTGACACAGGGAAACTGGTTGAATTGTGATTTCTGTAACATATTTTGCTTTGGTCTACAAAAATAGACGAAATAAGAATTTATTTATACTTTTAAAGTTTTGGGGCAAAGTGAAGTATGGAATATACTCTCGATCAGATTCTGGATGTTAAGTTATTGCAAACGCTTCAGGACAAGCTAAATGCAATAACTTCATTCCCGTCTGCACTGATTACCAATGAAGGAAAGATACTAACTGCAACAGCCTGGCAGGATATATGCACAAAATTCCATCGGATTAATCCTGAATCGGAAAAGGAATGCATCATCAGCGACCAATATATTCAGTATCACCTTGCCCAGGCTAATCCTGCTGTTTCCTATAAATGCCCTCACGGGTTGGTGGATAACGCTATTCCGATTATCGTTGAAGGGCATCACCTTGCGAATTTCTTTACCGGTCAGTTTTTTCTGGAACCACCCGATCTCGAATTTTTCAGGAAGCAGGCAATTCACTATAGCTTTGATATAGAAGCATATCTGGAAGCAGTATCCAGAGTCCCGATCTGGACCATTGAACAGTCGAAAACCTATCTTGATTTTATTAAAACATTTACCGAAGCGTTAGCCATGATGGGGCTGACAAATTTGCGGGAGTCAGAAACAAATCGGAAAGCTGCTGAGAACGAGTCCAGGTTCAGAACAATAATTGAAGACTCACGCGCGGGATATTTCTTTATCGATAAGGATGGATTTATCAGGGATGTAAATGATTCCTGGGTTAGAATGTATAAATACGATAGTCGCGATGAAATCATAGGGCATCACTTTAATGAAATTCAACGATTTGAAGATGTCTCGAAGGCGCAAACATTTGTCGACAATATTCTTCAAGATGACCAGGCCTATTTATCGGGCGATTTTTCAAGAAGGTGCAAGGATGGATCCATTGGATTTCACAGCTTTTCGGCCAGACCGGTACTTAAGGATGGGAAAGCGATTGGTATCGAGGGATTTATAATTGATAGCACAGGTCAGAAGGTTGCTGAAATTGAACGGGATAAAACGCTGGTTCGCTTATCCTCTGTTTTTCTTAGTATGATTGAGGGATTTGCACTACATGAGATTATCTGCAATGATGAAGGCGTCCCTGTTGATTATCGTTTTCTTGATATCAATCCTGCTTTTGAAAAAATTACCGGACTCGTTGCGGAAAAAGTCACAGGAAAGACCGCCTTGGAAGTGTTGCCCGGACTTGATTATTTCTGGATCGAAAGATATGGGCAGGTTGCGCTTACCGGTGAGCCGGTAACTTTTGAACATTACGACAGTGTTCTGAACAAGTTTTTCAAGGTGGTGGCTTTTAGTAACCAGACCGGCCAGTTTGCTACTATTTTTGAGGATATTACTCAAAGGGTTGCCTCTGAGAATGAACTCCGCGAAAGCGAAATAAAGTACCGTCAGCTGACCGATCTTACTCCGGAGGGAATACTTATCCATGTTGATGGCATCGTTACGTATGCAAATAGCTCTGCAGCACAAATACTTAAAGCGGATAGCTCTGAGCAGCTGGTGGGAAAGAAGATTCTCGATTTTGTTCATCCGGATTACCGGAAGGTAGCAAGCGATCGTATTGGAAGAATCACAGATTTCGGGGATTCTGTGCCCGTTGTTGAGGAGAAGCTGTTACGGATGAACGGAGAGGCCTTTTACTCCGAAATATCGGCTGTGCCTTTTGATTTGTCGGGCAGAAATGCAGTACAGGTAATTTTCAATGATATCACTAACCGCAAGATCAGGGAAAATGATCTTAGAACTCTGGCCCAGGCGATCGACAGCATTAAGGAATGTGTTTCGATGACGGATACTCAGAATAGTATCATTTTCGTGAATCAGGCATTTTGCAACACCTACGGATATTCGCACGAAGAACTTGTTGGTCAGAATATTAGTATGGTAAGATCTCCAGAAATAAATAATGGTGCTTCACTTACCGAGATTCTTTCCGAAACCCTCGGCGGAGGTTGGAGTGGCGAAGTAATAAACCGTAAGAAGGATGGGACCAATTTCCCGGTTCACATATCCACGGCAATAGTCAAGGGAGATCATGATAATACTTTAGCACTGATCGGTATAGCCACTGATATTTCTGAGCGCAGGAGAAATGAGCAAGAACTCATTGCCGCCAAGGAAAAGGCTGAAGAGAGCGACCGGCTAAAAAGTGCTTTTCTCGCCAATATCAGTCATGAAATCCGGACTCCGATGAACAGCATTCTGGGATTTACCGACCTCCTGGAAGATCTGGTAACTGATGAAGAACAAAAGGAATATCTGAAGATAATAACCAAAGGGGGTGAGCGGTTGCTAAATATTATTAATGCGGTTATTGATATTGCCAAAATCGAAGCCGGTCAGGTGACCCTTATGATGCAGAAATTCGATATCAAGGAATTGATGCTGGAACTTTATGAACTTAATAAAATGCAGAATCCGGCTATTGGGCTCTTTTGTGATCCAATGCCTGACTCCGTGATTTTAAATTCCGATAAAACCAAATTATTCCAGATCGTGAATAATTTACTGACCAATGCAATAAAATTTACTCGTAAAGGAAGCGTCCACTATGGTTTTACCGCAGGTGACCGCACTCTCACGATTTATGTTAAAGATACCGGTATAGGCATCCCTGAGGAATTCAAAACAAAAGTTTTTCAGCGCTTCCGCAAGGTTGACCTGCATGACCGGGTGGATTTTGAAGGTACCGGATTAGGACTTGCCATAACCAGGGAATTGGTATCCCTGTTACATGGGGACATCTGGTTTGAATCTGTTGACGGACACGGAACAACATTTTTTGTAGAATTACCCATATAAATCGACATTGAATCTAATAGACTGTATATGAAATCATTGAAACTTATTCTTATTGTATGCGCATTGGGCCTTGCAGCCGGTGTTTTTGGGCAGGTAAAACTGCCTGCAGTTATCGGCAGTCACATGGTGTTGCAGCAAAAAGGCGATGCCCCCATCTGGGGTTGGGCAAAACCTGATGAAAAAGTCAGTGTTACCGGATCGTGGGACCAGCTGACAGTTAGTGCAGTAACCGGCAGTGATGGTAAATGGATGGTGAAACTGAAAACGCCAACAGCCGGCGGGCCATACACCATTAAAATCAGCGGAAAGAACAAAATAACCCTCGAAGATATTCTGATCGGGGAGGTATGGTTATGCTCGGGACAGAGCAATATGGAAATGCCGTTGAAAGGATGGCCCCAGTGGGGAGGTCCTATTGACGGATCGGATGCAGCCATTAAAGCGGCTAATTATCCTACAATGAGATTGTTTACGGTGAAAAAGGCGACTTCATTTGTCCCGGTGGATACCTGCACGGGCGAATGGGCAGCCTGTACACCGGTGACCGCTGCGGATTTCAGCGCTACCGGATTTTTCTTTGGATTGCAGTTGCTGCAGAAGCTTAATGTTCCTATCGGACTGATCCACTCGAGTTGGGGAGGTACGGCAGCTGAAGCATGGACCAGCAGTGAGTATATCAGTAAAATTCCAAAATTTGCTACATCACCTGGTGTTTGCGATCCCGACCTGTTTTACAAAAAGACAATTGAAAATTATTATAAAGAGCAGGAAAAATGGGTTAAATCTATCGGATTTGGTTTCACTGATCCGGGCCCGGATTGGACAACGAAAAAGGTTTCCGGAACAGAATGGAAGGATATCGCAGTTCCAGCCGAATGGTCAAAAACCTCTTTTGGCGCTTTTAATGGAATTGTTGATTATCAGTTGACTTTTAACGTTCCTAAAAGTTGGATCGGGAAAGAAGTGGTTGTTGAACTCGGACCCATTGACGAAATGGATGTTGCCTGGATCAATGGGAAACTGGTTGGCAGTCACCTGAATCCAGGCGATTATACTACTCCAAGGGTATATGATGTACCTGCCGGAGCACTGAAGGCGGGTGAAAATCTGCTGTCGGTTCAGGTTGCTAATACATCCGGACTTGGCGGGATCAATGGAAAAGAGAAAGATCTGAAGATCAGGCTAAAGAAATCTAAATCAGGAAATTCCATCGCTGGCACCTGGAAAGCCCGTCAGACTCGTGCTTTTGAGACCATGCCAAAGATGCCCGACTGTATCAATTGCGATTATCCTAATACACCCACCATGCTGTATAACGGCATGATCAAACCGATTATTCCTTTTGCAATAAAAGGGGCAATCTGGTACCAGGGAGAATCAAACCGCTATGACGGACTGCTGTACCGTAAAATATTTACAGGCATGATCAATAACTGGCGCCACGATTGGAATCAGGGAAATTTCCCATTCTATTATGTGCAGATCGCCCCTTATCGTTATCAGGATAGTTTCAGTACAGGTCTCCTGCGTGAAGCTCAGGAATATGCCATGAAAATTTTGCCAAATGTGGGCATGGTGGTGACTATGGATATCGGGAACCTTAAAAATATCCATCCGGGAAATAAACTCGATGTTGGCAATCGCCTGGCCAGCTGGGCTCTGGCTAAAGATTATGGTTTTCTTAATGTAGCACACGCAAGTCCTGTCTACCGCCAGATGCAGGTGGAGGGTAGTAGTATCAGAATAATGTTCGACAACGGATTGATGGGCCTTACCTCTTTTGGCAATGACTTGGTGGGCTTTCAGATAGCTGGCGCCGATGGAAACTTTAAACCGGCAAAGGCCTATATCGATGATAATAAAACAGTTATGGTTTACAGTCCGGAAATACCTGCCCCTGTCGCAGTGCGCTTTGGATGGAACTCCACAGACGTCACTAACTTATTCAATGTCCTGGGTCTGCCGGCAGCACCATTCAGAACTGACAGTTGGGATGATAAATAACAATCGAAGAAGAAGATCGAGAGACGAAAGAAAGATCGGAACTTATGAGGTAAGTTAAAGCGCTGAGCTTTCTGATCAAGGGGGTGAGACAAAATATAAATTTTCATTAAGGATGTTTTAAGGTGGTACGATGCACTCTAAAGGGTCAATTAGGTTTCTTCGGAGTGCCTCGACTGATAAATCTAGTTTTTTGTCAAT
>Ga0114951_10004916_pt1 | contig 12647 bp, 11 predicted proteins | sample AM7aDNAmetaG_FD_88677 | JGI IMG/M metagenome (GOLD analysis project Ga0114951, IMG submission 88677) | Freshwater microbial communities from Finland to study Microbial Dark Matter (Phase II) - AM7a DNA metaG | ecosystem: Environmental > Aquatic > Freshwater > Lake | place: Finland: Lake Alinen... | reverse complement strand
TGGGAAGTGGTGTACATCGCCGCCTCCAACCGGCTCCCCATCGTCATGCCGGAAGTGAACCGCGCCCTGAGCGGCCCCATCAACATCCATTGCGACCACTCCGACAGCATGGGCTGCCGCGACAGCGGCTGGATTCAGCTTTTCTGCGAGAACGGCCAGGAAGCGTACGACACCGTCATCCAGGCGTTCCGGATCTCGGAGAACCCGAAGGTCCTTCTCCCCACGATGATCTGCTTCGACGGTTTCATCATCAGCCACACCAACGAGCCGGTGGCCATGCTGAAGGACGAGGCGGTGTCGCAGTTCGTCGGCGTGTACAAGCCCGACCGCGCGCTGCTGGACGTGGAGAACCCGTACACTTTCGGCCCGCTGGACTTGCCGGAGTGGTACTTCGAGCACAAGCGGCAGCAGGTCGAAGCCATGCGCAACTCCTTCGAGGTCATTGAATCGGTCGGCGCGGAGTTCGGCAAGCTCTCCGGGCGGCCGTACGGGCTGATGGATGGATACCGCATGGAGGACGCCGAGGTGGTGCTCGTCGCGCTGGGCAGCACCTGCGGCACGGCCCGCGTGGCCGTGGACGTCGCCCGCGAGCAGGGGGTCAAGGCCGGCCTGCTCAAGCTGCGGGCGTTCCGCCCCTTCCCGATCAAGCAGCTTCGCCAGGCGCTTTCCAAGGCCAAGGTGGTCGGCGTGTTCGACCGCTCGATCTCCTTCGGCATCGAAGGCGGCCCGCTCTTCCATGAAGTGCGCTCCAGCCTGTATGGCGGCAAGCAGCCGGTGATCCCGTTCGTGTACGGGCTCGGCGGCCGCGACATCCGAGTCGAGCAGATTGCAGAAGCATTCAAGACCCTTCAGCAGGTTGGCAAGTCCGGCGCCATGGACCGCGACGTGGAATTCATCGGCCTTCGGGACTAGACGCACCCTCCCGGACGCCGGATTAGAGGATAGGACAATGGCAATCAATCTCAAGACGCTCTCCGCGAAGCCGGAACTTCTCGCCGGCGGGCATGCCGCCTGCGCCGGCTGCACCGGCCCCACCGTCCTGCGCCAGGCGCTTCTGGCCGCCGAGACCCCGCTGGTCTGCGGCAGCGCGACGGGCTGCATGGAAGTGGTGACCACGCTCTATCCGCACACGGCGTGGCGCACGCCGTTCATTCACAACGCTTTCGAGAACAGCGCCGCCACGATGAGCGGCGTCGAGACCGCTTTCCGCGCGCTTCGCAAGAAGGGGCGCATCCCCGACCGCGAGATCGGCTTCATCGCGTTCGGCGGCGACGGCGGCACGTACGACATCGGCCTTCAGTCGCTCTCCGGAATGCTCGAGCGCGGCCACAAGATGCTCTACATCTGCTACGACAACGAAGCATACATGAACACCGGCATTCAGCGCTCCAGCTCGACCCCGAAGGGGGCCGACACCACCACCGCCCCGGCCGGCTCGGTCAAGGCGGGCAAGGAACAGAACCGCAAGGACCTCACCGCCATCGTGATCGCTCACAACCCCGCCTACGTCGCTCAGGCGACGCCGTCGGACCCGCGCGATTTCATGGCCAAGGTGCAGAAGGCGCTCAAGGCCGACGGCCCCTCGTTCATCAACTGCATCGCCCCGTGCCATCGCGGCTGGCGCTGCAAGCCGGATAGCGGCATCGCCATCGCGCAGTTGGCCGTCGAGACCTGCTTCTGGCCGCTCTTCGAGTGGGAGCGCCCGGGCAAGTTCACCGTCAATTACAAGCCGAAGGAGAAGAAGCCGCTGGAGGAGTGGCTCAAGCTTCAGGGCCGCTTCAAGCACCTCTTCGAGCCGAAGAACAAGCCGATACTCGATGAGCTTCAGCGCGACGTGGACAGCCGCTGGGTGGAACTGCTCGCCGCGGAGGAGCGCACGAAGGATGTTCAGGTGAAGTAGAGCTTCGCCGAACGGATGAAACGTTACCGGGCCGGAGGGAGCGTAACCCTCCGGCCCGCGTCGTTTTGGGACTGGAAATGGGGGGAAATTTCCTATTGATTAGGATGGGGGGGCGTACTACAATCAGCCTCGTGAGGATTCCCATCGGGGAGATGAAGCAACGAGCATGGGCGGGCAGCATGGGCTGGCATCAGAGCTTGTGCGCCAATGATCGGAGGGCGTGAAATGAGTCGGAAAGTGGCCGGGATGTGCGCGCTGTCGATGGTCGCGGTTGCGGTCGCCTGTCTTCTCCTGCTGACGGTTGGAGCGGGTTGCCAGACGGCGGGTAAACAGGTCTCGGACAAGCCGGATGCGCTGTGCCCGGACTGCCATGTCGTGACCGTCACCAGCAGCATCAAGGGAGTCAACTTCACGACGTACAAGTGCCCGACCTGCGGCAAGACCTATGAGTTGGATACCAGCGGCGGCTACCTGCCCCCGAAGGAAGTGCTCGTTTGCCCGCATTGCGGCGCTGTGGTCATGGAATGCCCCACTTGCAGGGCCAAGCATGGGGTGGATATCCGGCAGTAGCGTTCGATGCGGTGAGATATGTCGCGCATTCGGGGACAAGCCACTGGCTTGTCCCCGAGTGTTTAATAGGACGTCGCGCGCCGCGAGACTCTTGCTCGCGCCGTCAACCGCACTTCGGCGAGCGGGCATCCGCCAGCCAGCAGAAGAGCTTCATCTGCTGCGGGCTGTCCAGCATCTCTTCGGGATGCCATTGGACGCCGATCACGGGCAGATCGTCCAGCGGCTCGATCGCCTCGATTACCCCGTCATCGCTGATGGCGCTTATGCGTATTCCCGTCGCCGTCTGGTCGACGGCCTGATGGTGCGAGGAGTTCACTTCCAGCGGGCCGGTCCCCAGAATGGAGGCGAGACGTGTTCCATGCGAGATGTTCACGATATGCCGCAGACGCGGCCGCCCCGTGCGCTGGTGATGATGCGCCGTAGGCAGGTGCTGGATGAGCGTCCCGCCGAAGTAGACGTTGAGCAACTGGCATCCATGGCAGATTCCGAGGATCGGCATCCGCCGTTTCAGCGCGGCCTGAATCAGCCGCTGGTCGAAGAGATCGCGCCGCGGGTGGACGGGGTGGGTCTCCGCCCGCGCCGCCTGACCGTACCGCCAGGGGGGGGTGTCCGGACCGCCGGACAGAATCAGGCCGTCCATCCGGTCCAGCGCCGCTTCCAGCGTCTCTTCGTGGTTTACCGGCGGGAGCAGCAGTGGCACCGCCCCGATCGACTCCACGCCGTCGAAGTACTCGGAATTCAGGTAGAATTCGTCCGTATGCTCATCCGCCACCTGCCGGAAGCCGCCGGCAATCCCTATCACCTTCCGCGCCATCGCGCTTCTCCTTGCTGGAACCGACTGCATCGTAAAGGCATCGGCCAGCCGTGTCAACGGGGAGCTACTTCCCGTTTGTGTGCTCCGACTGTCTGTGTTTATCTGTGGACAAAATCCGTATAATATCCCGCATGGAATATCTCGACGAAATCATCGCCGCCGTGCAATCGCCGGAGCGCTTCATTCGCGCGACCTTTTCCGACTTCGAGCGCGTTAGTTTCGCGTCGGAGAGTGCTGCCTCGCCGCGCTTCAATCCGCAGCAAGCCCAAGCGGAAACTCCCTGGCTCAAAGTCACCATCCGCCCGATCCTCCTCGCCCAGGGTCGCGCCCTCCAAGCCATCTTTCAGGGCGACCGCCGACAGGAGGCGCACAACTTCCCTCCCGAGGAAGCGCCCGCGCAGGTCGCCGCCATCCTCGCCCTGGGCTTCCGCCGCATCAGTCTGCAATGCGCCGACGGCGACCTTCATGTGCGGATTACGCGCAAGGGAAAGACGCTGCTCTCCCGCGGCAGGCCCTCCGCCACGCTGGCGCCGCCCGAGCCGCACGACCGCGAGAAGGAGCGCCCGCTGCCGGCGGGGGAGCCGGATGATTTTCTCGAGAGCGCCGGCGTTATGCGCAAGGGGAAGGTGCTTCCCTCCATGTTCGACAAGTACCGCCAGATCAACCAGTTCCTCACGCTGCTGGGGCATGCGGAGGTGTTTAACACTGTAGGGGCGCAGCACTTGTCCGCCGAAGCTTTGGCAAAGGCGGATGCTGCGCCCTTGCCGGGGGGCGTTTCCCCCAAGAGGCTGGACGCCCCCATCCACATCGTCGACTGCGGCTGCGGCCGCGCCTTGCTCACCTTCGCCGCCTATCATTTTCTGAAGGAGAAGCGCGGCCTGCCTGTGCGCCTCACGGGGGTGGACTACGACGCCGACGTGATCCGCGCCGCCGGGCAATTGCGCGACAGGCTGGGGTGGGGGGAAGTCGAGTTGGTCCAATCGCGCGTGAGCGACTACCAGCCCGCGATCCCCCCGCGCGTGGTGCTGAGCCTCCATGCCTGCGATACCGCCACCGACGAGGCCATCGCGCAGGGGGTGAAGTGGGGGGCGGAACTGATCCTGTGCGCTCCCTGCTGCCAGCATGAACTTCACAAGAAAATCGAGCGCCCCGAACTTCGCGCCATCCTGCGCCACGGCATCCTGCGCGAGCGGACGGCGGATATCGTCACCGACGCCTTCCGCGCCGCCGCCCTGCGCGTGATGGGGTACAGCGCCGAGGTGATCGAGTTCATCGATCCCGATCACACCGCCAAGAACCTCCTGATCCGCGCCGAAAAAGGGCGCGGCCCGCGACATGCGGAGGCCCTCGCCGAGTACGCCGCTTTGAAGAAGTTCTGGAGCATCAAGCCCAGCATAGAGGTCATGCTGGGCTTAACGTAATTGGGTTAGAGCGCCCGGGGAAGATTTCTTCAGTATGCGACTCAATTTTCCTACGAGCGTATCGACACAATGCACATTCATTCGACAGTGAGCCTGTTCAGTGCCACATGGAACTGGGAGCCCCATGTAACCAGTCGTGCGCTCGGTGGTGTTGCGCGGATGATAGATTGTGTAATCGATTTGTGGTAGCAAGAAGAACACGTCGTCGGCCAATGCCATAATCTCGATATCCCCAACGTTCTTATGCTTCTGAATCAGTTCCATGCCCCTGGCTTCGGCCTCAAGTGAGCGAGGAATGAAATATCTATAGCGAACACCTTTCTTGAGGTTCGCGTGAACGACATCGTAAAAGAGCGCACCTGGGACATCCTCGGCAAGGTCGCTCGTGACCAACCACACTTCACTGAGCGCCATATTCCTTTCTAATTCCGCCAATTGTGGGCTTGTCATGCACCATGTGATGCTTGTTCTATCAACGTGCCGATCAATGTGCTCTTTGATGTCGTTAAGTAAGTCCGTCGAAAGCGGCTTGACGCGTGTAAGTACGTAAAATGCAAGACAAAAAATGAGGAGGCAGATTCCGACGGCGATGAGGAGAGGCCAGAGTCCGATCTTGTTCTGAACGTCCGAAATTATTAAGCTCAGTCCGAGCGTGAGGAGCGTCGCGACAAGACCGAGCCACGCCCATATGCTCTCTAACTTGAGATTCATGTTGGCTCATTCCCTGCTGAACCGCGCATTTTACAATTTTGCAGGAATGCTACACTCTTACCGCATTCATGTCAACGAACGGTCCCTGCACGGTTATCGATTTGCCAGCCTCAACCTCCGCCTCCTTGCTCTTTCTTCCCTCCGGGGCTAGAATAATCAAGTCGTAAAACGACCATCCACCGAGAGGAGATGCATGAGGTCCATTGCGCTGACGAACCAGAAGGGGGGGGTGGGGAAAACCACTTCCGTCGCCAATCTCGGCGCCTGCCTGGCGCTGTTGGAGCGCAAGGTCCTTATGATCGACGTGGACCCCCAGGCCAATCTGAGCATCCACTACGGCGTGGATATCTACGGCGACCGCAAGTCCCTGTACGACCTCATGATCGGCGAAGCGAAGGTGGAGGAAATCCTCTGCCGCACCAATTTTGAGAACCTCGACCTGATCCCCAGCAACATCAACCTCGCCGGGGCGGAGATCGAGATGGTGGGGGTGGTGGGGCGCGAGACGATCCTGAAAGAGGCGCTCGACCATATCATGGAGCGCTACGATTACGTGCTGGTGGATTGCCCTCCCTCGCTGGGACTGCTCACTCTGAACGCGCTGACGACGGTCCGCGAGGTGGTGATCCCGGTCCAGACGGAGTTCTTCGCCCTTCAGGGGATGAGCAAGCTGATCGACACCATCCGCCTCGTGCGCCGCCGTTTGAACCCGGATTTGCAGGTGACGGGCATCGTCGCCTGCATGTACGACGGGCGCACCCGCCTCGCGCAGGAGGTGCGCGCTAACATCGAGCAGTATTTCCCGGACAAGCTCTACAAGAGCATGATCCGCAAGAATATCAAACTGGCCGAATCCCCCAGCCACGGCAAGCCGATCAGTTCGTACGACCGCAATTCCCTCGGCTGCAAGGATTACATGGCGCTGGCGCGCGAGGTGATCGCGCAGGAGGCGGTTCTCCGCAGGGCCGCGATGCCCGCGGCCCCGTCCGACTCGGCCCCCCAGGAAGGAAAGCAAACGAGTGTCGCAGGTGGAAACGGATGATTTGGCGTTCGCCCGCAAGGTGATCGACGCGGAGGTCTGCGCGCTCCAGAGCGTGCGAGATCGGCTGGGGAAGCCCTTCTCCGACGCGATCGAGGCGCTGCTGGGCTGCACGGGCCGCGTGGTGGTCACCGGCATCGGCAAAGCGGGGATCATCGGCCAGAAGGTCAGCGCCACCCTGGCCAGCACCGGCACCCCCTCGCACTCCATCCACGCGGTCGATGCCGTCCATGGCGACCTGGGCCGCATTGTGGAAGGGGACGTCGTCCTGGTGTTGTCCAACAGCGGCGAGACGGAGGTGGTGGAGCTTCTTCCCGCCGTCAAGCGCATTGGCGCGCGCATTATCGCCATCACCGGCAACGCGCAGAGCACCCTCGGGAAGCACGCCGACGTGCTCCTGGACATCGGCGTCATCGCCGAGGCTTGTCCGCTGGGGCTGGCCCCCTCGGCGAGCACCACGGCGATGCTGGCGCTGGGGGACGCGCTGGCGCTGGCGGTCGCCAACCGGCGCAAGTTCAATAAAGAGGATTACGCGCTCTACCATCCCGGCGGCGAGTTGGGGCGCCGCCTGCTGAAGGTGGAGGATGTCATGCGCGGCCTCGACCAATGCGCGCACGTGGGGGAAGAGGCCACCGTGATTCAGGCGCTCGAACGGATTGACGCCACGCCCGGGCGGGCCGGCGCCGTCTGCGTGACGGATGGCGCGGGCGCGCTGATCGGCATCTTCACCGACGGCGACCTTCGGCGCCGCGTGCGCCAGGACCCCGCGTTCCTCAAGGGGCCCATCAGCGCCGTCATCACCCGCCGCCCCAAGTGCATCCGCACCGGCAGCCTCGCGCAGGAGGCCGCCAAGATTCTCAAAGAAAACCGGATTGACGAGCTGCCCGTGGTTGACAATCAGGGGCGCCTCTGCGGAATCGTGGATGTCCAGGACCTGCTTGCGGTGCGATTGATCGCCCCATGAAAACCAACTCGAAGCGCAGTAATCTCAAGAACATTCAACTGGTCATCTTTGATGTGGACGGCGTCCTCACCGACGGCTCCCTCTTGATATCGGGCGCCGGAATTGAGATGAAATCCTTCCATGTCCATGATGGCACCGGCATCAATTACCTCCAGCGCGGCGGTCTGCAAGTGGCCATTCTCTCCGGCCGGCGCTCGCGCGCCACGACGAGCCGCGCCGCGGAACTGGAGATCCGCCACGTCCTGCAGGGGTACAAGCGCAAGCTGGACGGACTGGAGCGGATACTCAAGGCCACGAAAGTCCCGCTCAGGAACATCTGCTACGTGGGGGATGACCTGCCGGACGTCCCGGTCATGCTCAAGGTCGGCTTCGCCGTCGCCATGGCCAATGCGCGCCCGGAAGTGCTTCGCTGCGCGGATTGGGTGACCCGCGTCCGCGGCGGCTCCGGCGCGGCGCGCGAGGTGGCCGAGAAGCTGCTGAAGGCTCAAGGGAAATGGCAGGGCATCCTGGGCCGTTACGGCCTCGCCGGTGGCGCCGCGACGGGAGCGCATTCATGAAGCTCCGCCGTGCCATATTCGCGGCCATCATCTTCGGCGGTGTGCTCGTGCTGCTCCTCGGATGGATCGGGGTCTTCTCCTCTCGAGCGCCGGTCGCGTCGGTTGTGGACAAGAACCTCGGGGGCAAGGGGCAGGACATCGTCGGCAAAGCGTTCCGCACCGAAGGCCCCAACTGGACGCTGAGCGCCCCCGCGGCCGCCGTCAGCCTCGACGGCGACAGCGTGACCCTCACCAGTCCCGTTCTCGATGTCTCCAATCTGGGGGGCAAGCCGGACCAACTCCTCCATCTGGTGGCCGACAGCGGCACCTTCGCCCGCACCGCCGAGGAAACGGCCGAGTTGAAGGGGCACATCGTCATCACCCTTTCGGGCCCCCAGAACGCGGTGCTGAAGACCGATGCGCTCCAGCTCAATATGACCGACAATACCGGCCGGACCGACGCGCCGCTGGACGTGATCGTGTCCACCAAGGACGGGATGCAGACGCTTCACGGGCGCGGCGCGGAGTTCAACATCAAGCAGCGCACGATAAAGATCCTGTCCGAAATCACGATGGACGTGACCGGCGCAAGCATTCTGCCCGGAACCGACGCGCCCGGCCAGAAGCCCGCCATTGCACCGAAGCCAGATCCCGTTCCCTCAAAAAGCCAGAAGCCGCCCGCCGAGCCGATCCACGTGACCTGCGACGGCCCCGCCATGGCGGATGGGTTCGGACGCACGGTCGAGCTCAACGGGCACGTCTCCATCGAACAGGGAGACCGCAAACTGGCCGGCCAGCGCGTGAACCTGCAATTCCCCGAGGCCGGCGTGGAACCGGACCGGCTGGAGGCGCATGACAACGTCGTCTTCAAGGCGGGCGACGCCACGGGCACCGGCGACCTGCTGGTCCGCACACGCGCCGAGGGGCTGATGCTGCTGAGCGGATCTCCGGCGGTCGTCACGCAGGACACCGGCGAAATCCGCGCCGACCGGATTGAGCTCAATGCCACAAGCAACGGCATCTCGGTGCCGGTCAAAGGCTCCCTGTTCATGACGGCGAAGACCGAGGGGGCGTCGAAGATGTCCGTCCGATGGACCACCCGCCTGCAGTTCGACCCTGTCGGGCATGCCGCAGTCTTTCGGGGCAACGTCGTCTTTGTCCGCGATGACCTGATGCTCGAAAGCCAGACGCTGCGCATCCTGCTGGACGAGTCCAACCGGCAGGTGAGACAGTGCTTCGCCGAAGGGGACGTGCGTGTCACCGGCCAGATCGCTTCGTATGCAAAGGGAGGGCAGGCCAAGCTGGCTTCCTCGCGCAAGTCGCCGACCGGCGGCGAGCCGCAGCACATGAAAGCCAGGACGTTGAACATCCTCTTCACCGACCAGAACCAGTTGCAGGGGTTCGAGGCGAACGGCGACGTGGCCGTGGATCACGAGGCTCAACGGCTCACGTGCGATAAACTCACCGGGGAAGCAGGTCCGGACGGCCACGTCACGCAACTCGTCTCTGCCGGGCATGTCCTGATCCACGAAGTGCCGGCGGAAGGCCAGATCGAGCGGACGATGTCGGCGCAGAAAGCCATCTCCAGCGTGGATGCAGAAGGCAACATCACCGGCTTCGTGGCGACGGGTCGCGTCGTGGTGACTGAGGTCACGCGCAAGACACACTCGGGGCAGGATGTGGCGACCGAGCGCAAGATGCGCTCGGAACGCATGACGGTAACCATTGGGCCGGACCAGAAGATGAAGACGTTGGAGGCCACAGGCGGCATAGTGACGATTGAGGAGGATGGGCGCACGGCGAGGGGGGATGTTCTGAATTGGAACGTGACCACCGGACTGGGCGTCCTCACCGGCTCCCCCGTGGAGTTGCGCCAGGGCCGCAGCAGGCTCTATGGAGACCAGATCGATTTTTCGCAGGAGCAGGGGAGCATGCGCATTCGCAGCGCGGTGCGCGTCGAGGGGTCGGTCGAAAAGAGGCAACCGAAGGATCTCTGAGGAAGGAAAAGGGATCGGGCGGCTCTTCCAACGCTGGAATAGCCGCCCGATCCCTTTTCGCTATGAGGGAAAATGCGCCTTACGGCTTCTGTATCTTGCCCTCTGCGCGCGCTTCCATGACCGCCCTGTCCGCCGCTGCGATGATCTCGCCGTTCGGGGCGATGGCGTAGAAGATGCCGCTCTCCGGCTCCGCCCTGAAGATCGTATAGTGCATGGCCGTGGCGGAGGCCAGGACGGCGCCGGTCGCGGCGTTCGCGATCACCAGCGTGTTCCCCTCCGCAGCCCGGTTCACCCAGATGAGGTGGTCTTTGGTCGCCGTCAGCACTTCGCCGCCGTGTGGGATGGTCCAGATTTCCTTCTGCGTGGCAATGTCGATCGCATGCAGAATGCCCTCCGATGTCCGGACGTAGACCCGGCCGAATGCGGCAAACGGGGCGTCGAGCGCCGGCGCGCTCACTGAAATGCGCCAATGCTCCTCGCCGCTCTTTGCATCGATGGCGTACAGGAAGAAGTCCTGGCAGCCGACGAATACCAACCCCCCGGAGACCACCGGCGGCGAGCAGTAGGGCTTGCGGAATTTGAATTCCCACGCCTGCGACCGGGTGGATATGGAAACGGCGTACAGGGTCCCGCTTGTGGTGAGGAAGTAGGCGACGTCTCCGCCGGCCCAGGTGCTGCTCAGCGCGGCGTTGTCCATCGTGACGTGCCCCGCCTTGAGGCCGCTGCCGGGGGTCACGGCCAGGACCTGGTCATCCCCGGAAGCGAAGATCCAGGAACTTTCGGTGGCATAGACCGGGCTGATGATCCCCAAGCGCGTCGGCACCCGCATCAGTTCAGCGCCGCTCTTCCGGTCGCGGCTCACAAGCCGCCCTCCTTCGGGATAGACCACCGTGCCGCCCTGCACCGTCACGTCGGCGTCCACCACGTAGCGTCCCGTCTGCACCCAGCGTGGAATCCCCGTCTCGACATCGAGCGCCTCGATCCCGCGAGGGGTGCCGGCCACGTAGAGCGTGTCCCCGGAGAGCGTGGCGACGCGCGTCTGCTCGAACAACCCCGGGCTGTGCCAGAGGCGCACGATGAACCGCGAGATCTGGGTCTGTTCCTCGAGTGCAGCGGGCTTCTGCGCCACGCTCTGGCAGCCGGTCAGAACAGTCGTCAGCAGGAGGCAGGAGAGCAGGGGGGCAAGAGGCGTCGCATTGCGCATGGTGACTCCGTTTCACAGCGTGGTTCGGTCGAACGCCAGCGCAAGCATTATAGACGGGCGGCGACGGCGCTTCAAGCGGTGGGGGGTGTTATGAACTCCCGGAGCCATCGCGGCGAATGCGGTTGTTCCCTGTTTGACAACCTTCAACCCCCGCTGATATTCTGATGAGGCGCTGAAATGCATCGCTTTGCGGATTGGCGCTTGCCTGGTTGCAGGGGCAAGGCATGCCTTGTCCTGCGGACGAAGGGCCATTGGCGTTGGTTTGGACGGATGTGAAACACTACACTAGAGTCCACGATGATCAACCCGGATGACGTGCTGCTGATGACTGAACAGGAAAAGCTCGACCTGCTCCGCCAGATTTCCGACGCGGATGAATGGCAGAGTTGCTTTGAGCCGCTCTACTTCAGCCTGATGGAGGATGACAGCCCGAAGGTGCGCCAGGAGGCGATCGGCGCGCTCTGGGAGGTGGCCGACCAGCGCCACATCGAGCCGCTGATGCAAAAGGCGGAGAAAGACCCCGATGTGGGGGTGCGCGCGAAAGCCGCCAGCGTCCTGGGCATCTACGTATACGACGGCGTGGTCGAGGGGCTGTTGCCGGAGTCGGACCTGGTGACGGTGCGCTCCTTCCTGCTCGACCTCGCGCAGAACCCCAGCGAGGAACTGCTCGTGCGGCGCATGGCGATTGAGGCGCTGAGCTTCGATGCGGATGACGTGGTGCAGGACCTGATCGAATGGGCGTACCACCACGCGCAGCCGGAAATGCGGATGACGGCGATTTTCGCCATGGGCCGTTCCCGCAATCCGCGCTGGACCGACGCCATCATCGCGGAACTGGACTCCCCGGACCACGCGGTCCAATTGGAGGCGGTGAACGCGGCCGGAGAGGCCGGGCTGGCGCGCGCCACGCCCCGCCTGCGCATTCTGGCCGCCGCGAAGGACCGCGAACTGGCCAGCGCCGCCATCTGGGCCCTGGCGCACACCGGCGGCCCCGGCGCCATCGAGACCATCGAGATGCTCACGCAGTCCGACGACGAGGAAGTCCGCCACGTCGCGAACGAGGCGATCGAGGAGTTCTACCAGACCAGCCGCGACGCGGAAGAGGAGATGGACGAGGATCGCGATGAAGAGGCGGATGATTATCGGTAGGGATACATGACGAAGAAATCTCTTAATCACCCAGTCTCCCAGTGGCCAGCAGTTCGGAGATTCGGTGATTGGGAGACTCGGCTGTTCTTTCGAACTTCGTAAGTCATCGTTTTCGTTTCCTTGACATCCAGGAGGACGTTCCTTGGCTAAGGGTTTGCCCAAACGCAGCGAAGATTACTCCCGCTGGTACACCGAACTGGTTCTGCGGGCCGAACTGGCCGACTACGCCCCGGTGAAGGGGTGCATGGTGATCCGTCCGTACGGCTACGCGATCTGGGAGCGCATCCAGAGCACGCTCGACCGCATGTTCAAGCAGACCGGCCACGTCAACGCCTACTTCCC
>Ga0114951_10004915_pt1 | contig 12647 bp, 11 predicted proteins | sample AM7aDNAmetaG_FD_88677 | JGI IMG/M metagenome (GOLD analysis project Ga0114951, IMG submission 88677) | Freshwater microbial communities from Finland to study Microbial Dark Matter (Phase II) - AM7a DNA metaG | ecosystem: Environmental > Aquatic > Freshwater > Lake | place: Finland: Lake Alinen... | reverse complement strand
TGCCAGTCCCCCAGAATGGAATTGATGTCGCCGTCGAAAAAGGTCACGGTGTGCACCGGAAACGGAACGCGCGCAACGTTTCTGTAGATCAGCGGGAGGTTGACGTTGTACGCGTAACTGGAGCGCGCATTGCGTCCGATGATGCCGGTGGCCCCCGCCGCGATGGCGCGGGGCGTGTCGTCCGTCGGGCAGATCATCGCACTGCCCGCCTCACCCGCCTTCGTGGCACCCGGCTTATCGGTAGTGCGAAGCGTAACGCGGTAACAGCCGCCCCCCTTGTCCTGGAAGTCGTAATAGGGGTTCGGCATCGTGCCGGTGGATTCTATCAGGCCGGTCACATAGGCCTGCCCCAGGCCGCGCAGGTTGTTGCTGCAGACCACCGTCCGGGCGCTGGAGCGCGCTTTCGAGGTGAATGGCATCACAATGAGCGCGAGCGTGCCGCAGACGGCAATGACCGCCAGCATTTCAACCATTGTGAAGCCGAATCGCGCCGGCTCTGCCGCACGCGGGAGTCGTCCGGTTGCCATGGGGCGGCGTCGCCAGGACAAGGCGCCGGGAAGAACCCTTGGGGGATTGGAGGAATGCCTATTTGGCATTTCCGGGATGGAGACCTGCTCAGACCCGCCGGATGGTTTGCCGGCGATGCCAGTCAGATTCCCAGCCGCCACACAATTTGTTGGCGACATCAATCCGATCCCTCATAGTGCCCCCTCCCGAGCACCGTTACATACGTAGCGAATTATTGTGCCTTCTTGAGGATGTCTCCGTCAAGCTTTTTCTTGAGGGGCGCGGCTTCGACCGGCAAGCATCGCATTCGCAAATATCAATCTTACTTACCCCTTCCCCTTGTGGTAAAATCCGTTCGGCAACACAGGGAAGGAGCTATCCAGGAGGGAGAACCTCAATGAAAACGATTTTCCTCGCTTCGGTCACGCCATACGTCGGAAAGAACGTCGTCGCCATAGGCCTCTTCGAGCGGCTGCGGCGGCTGAAGCTGAAGGTCGGCTACTTCAAGCCCATCGGCCCGCTGGCGACGCGCCACGAAGGGAGCGTGGTGGACGAGGACGCGCTCTTCTTTCGCAACGTCCTCAAACTGGCCGAACCGGTCGACACGATCTGTCCGCTGGTGATGAGCGACGAAACCGTCGCCCAGATGCTCCGCGGCCGCCTGACGGACGCGCGCGAGCGCGTGCTGGAGGCTTTCAAGCGCGTCTCCGACGGGAAGGACTGCGTTGTCGTGGTGGGGATGGGAAGGCTCAGCGCGGGGTTGGCCTGCGGTTACTCCATGGAGCAATTCATCCGCGACGTGCAGGCCCGCCTGCTGGTGGTCGAGCGCTACCGCTGGCCGGCTGAGACGCTCGACGGCATTCTCCAGATGAAATCGCACATGCCGGAGCAATTCGGCGGCGTCATCTTCAACCGCCTTCAGCCCTCCACCCTCACGCAGATCAACCGCTCCGTCCGCCCCTTCCTCAAGGCGCAGGGGGTGGAGATATTCGGCGCGGTGCCCGACGACGTGGTGCTGAACGCCGTCCCCATCGGCGACCTCGTCGCCGCGCTCGGCGGCAAGGTGCTCTGCGGCGGCGACCGGCTGGACGGCCTCATCGAGAACTTCAGCATCGGCGCCATGAACCCCGATGCCGCCCTGCATTTCTTCCAGGGAGTCGCCAACAAGGCGGTGATCACCGGGGGCGACCGCGCGGACCTCCATCTCGCCGCGCTGCAAACCTCCACGCGCTGTCTGGTGCTCACCGGCGGCCTCTATCCCAACGGCCGCATCCTCGCCCGCGCGGAGGAATTGGGGGTGCCCGTCCTGCTCGTCTCGCAGGAGACCAGCGCCACGGTGGAGGTCTGCGAACGCCTCCACGGGCAGACCAGCCTGCACAGCGAGCGCAAAATCGCCCGCGCGTACGAAGTGCTCGACAAAAACGTGGATTGGGACCTGCTGGAAGAAAAGATGGGGATCAAGTAGGGCGCGTGGCCGGCTTAGCCGACGCCGTCCTTGTGCTATTTAGTGGAACCAAGCATGAAGTGTCCATACTGCGACAGCACCGTTGATCTCACTTGGCGCCGCTACTGGAAAGCTCCCCTTGGCAGGCATACGTGCCCAGAATGCGGCCGTCGTTTCCGGATGAAGCATTCTTTTCGGTACTATGGCGCGGTGCTTTGCCTCTGGTTCATATTCGGACTCGTGCCATTCTTTCTCGCGCTGTGGCTTGGAGCAACTCTGCCACAAGCTCTAATCACATACTTCACTTGTGGTTTCCTCGTCATCTTCCCTGTCGACAAGAGGATGGACGCAACTTGGCGCGGCACTATGCCCCTTGGCAGGACGAAACAAGAAAACAAATGACCGGTACGTGGTTGAAACCATTGTCGTTCTTGGCCGTTCGTCCCGGAGGGACAGAATGAAAATAGCCCGCCAGTTCACTGGCGGGTAGAGGAGGGCACCCCCTTCCCCTCCCCCACAACAATGTGGGGGAGGGGAAGGGGGTGGGGGTTACTTCCAGTACCCGGCACTGAAGTGCCGGGCTATTATCTTGCCGTCCCGACGGGACGGCTCATCGAAGAACGATGATGCAAACAGAGCACATTAAGATCAAAAGGATAGGATAATTGGGGGCCTTCATCCGTAGACCGCTGCTCCTGGCAGCGGTGGCCGCCGTGGGGGGAATCGCTGCCGCGGATGCGCTCGAGGCATCGCTGCGCCTCTCTCTCCTCGGGTGCCTCGCCGCCGCGCTCTTGCTCGCGGCGGCGCTGGCGTGGCCTCGCACGCGCCGCACTCCGTGGATCCCCCACGCGCTCGGAATGCTGCTGGCGGCGGGCATCGCCGGCTCGTGGTTCGTCTGGTGCACAGTCTCCGCCCTGTCGCCGGAGTTGGATCAGGTTCTCTCCGAAGGGCGCGCCTCCGCCCGCGTCGTCGGCATCATTGAGGGCGCCCCCTCCCTCGTCTCGTACCCGCAGCGCATGGGGAGTTATCAGAACACCCGCTTCCCCCTTGCCGTCAGCACCGTGGATGGCCGCGCCTGCCCCGGCGTCATTCAGGTCCACCTGAACGATGAAGCGGGCGCGGTGGCGTACGGCGACGAACTGACGCTCACGGGGCGGCTTGCCCGCGCCGATGGAGCCACCAACCCGGGGGAATTCGACTACGCGCGCCACTTGCGCCGCAACGGCGTCGCCGCCGCCATGAGCATCACCCGCCCGAACGCCTGGGCGATCACCGGGCGCAACCTCGGTTCATTCCTCATCCGGGCGGGGCTGGAATTCAAACGGCGCTGCCAGCGGGCCGCGGATGACCAACTGCCCCCGGAGCAGGCGACGATCCTCAAATGCCTCCTGATGGGGAACACCTCGGACCTCGAGGCCTCGCAGCAGACGGCCTTCCGCGAGACTGGCACGCTGCACCTGCTGGCGATCAGCGGCTCGCACATCGTCATGGTGGCGGGATTCGTCTGGCTGCTGCTCATGGTGGCGGGCCTCGGGCCGCGCGCGACGGCCGTGGCGGTGATCCTGGCCGTCACGGGGTACGCGCTCCTGGCCGGGATGGGCCCCAGCGTGCAGCGCGCCACCATCGCCTGCATCATCGTCTGCGGCGCCTATCTCTTCATGCGCAAACCGGACATGGCGACCAGCCTAGCGCTGGCCCTGCTGGTGGTCCTGGCGCTGAACCCGGCCGACCTGTTCAACGCCGGAATGCAACTATCCTTCGTCGCAGTCGCCGGGCTCTGCCTTTTCACAGTCCCCATCGAGCAGGCGCTCTTCGGCGAGCTCGACGAGCTGGAGCGCCTCCAGGACGCCGCGGAGCGTCCCGCCGCGCTCCACTGGCTGCGCCGGAGCGTGCAACGCAGCCTGAGCCTCTCGCTGGCCGCGTCGCTGGCCACCGTTCCGCTGATGGCGTATCACTTCCAGGTCTTCACTCCGCTGGCCCCCATCGCCACGCTGCTGCTGACCCCGGCGGTCACGCTGGCCATGGCGGCCGGATTGCCCGCCGTGCTTCTCGGTCCCTTCTCCTATACGGCGGCCTGGCCGCTGTTCAAACTGGCCGGGGCCGGGGTCTGGCTGATGGACGGCATGGCGCGCGCGCTGGCGAAACTGCCCGGCGTCGCTCAGTACGGACCCTCGCCCGGACTCTGGCTCACCCTCGCCGCCTGCGCCCTCCTGCCCTGCATCGCCTGTTGGCCGAAAGCGCTCTGGCGTCCCTGGCGCACGGCGGGCCTGCTCCTGCTCCCGGCGGCGCTCTACCTGGGGCTGGTATGGCATCAGCCCGCCCCCTCCTTCGTGGAGATGCACATGCTCTCCGTGGGGGAGGCGCATTGCACCGTCGTGCGCTTCCCCGACGGGCGCAACCTGCTGTTCGACGCGGGGGGAAGGAACGCGAAAGTCGGGGCGCAGATTCTCGCCCCCGCGCTCTGGGCGGTCGGCGTGCGCCGAATCGACCTGGCAGTCCTGTCGCATTCGGACGAGGACCATTGCACCGGGCTGGAGGAACTGGCGCGGCGCATTCCCATCGGCTGCATCGCGCTTCCGGCGCACTTCGAGAACAGCCGCAAAACGGAGGCATGGGTGGTGCGTCTGGGCCGCTCCTGCCGCATCCTGCGCATCGCGCGCGGCGACCGGATCGAGGGCTTCCCCCAGGCGCAGCTTGACGTCCTCTGGCCACCGCGGGAAGCCTTCTTCGCGCGGGGAATGGAGACCAATCCCCTCAGCGCCGTCCTCGACGTGCGGACCGACCAGGGGCGAATCCTCCTCACCGGCGACCTGAACGGCGTTGCGGCGGCGGCCCTCTCCTCGGAGGAGCCGGACCTGCGGGTGCGCGTCGCGCAGGTGCCGCATCACGGCCGGGTGGATAGCTCCTCGGCGTTGCTGGCGAAGGCCGTTTCGCCCGATCTCGCGCTCGTGCCCGGGGGGCGAAACACGCCCCGTCCCTGGCTGCTGCACTCGAAGCGCTTGCTTACGACGGAGCAGTGCGGCATGATCTCCGTGCGCCTCACGCCGGGGGAGCTGGACGTGCGGACGTTCTGCCATCCGGCGGAACAGATTAAGGAAGAAGAGCCGGAGCGCGCCATGATGAACGCGCCTCGCAAGGTGGAGCGCGCTGTCCCCAGCGCGCTTGTTGCGAAGGAGAAGTCATGAACAACCGAATGGAAACCGTGCAGGGCGACATCACGCAGCTCAAGGTGGACGCCGTCGTCAACGCCGCGAACAGTTCGCTGCTGGGGGGAGGAGGGGTGGATGGGGCGATCCATCGCGCGGCGGGGACGGAGTTGCTGGCGGAATGCCGCACGCTGGGGGGCTGCCCGACCGGGCAGGCGAAGATCACGCGCGGCTACAAGCTTCCCGCGCGCTTCGTCATCCACACCGTCGGCCCGGTCTGGAACGGCGGCCGGCGCGGCGAAGAAGCGCTCCTGGCGGAGTGCTATCGCAACTCGCTGGCGCTGGCGGCGGAGCATGGGGCGAAAAGCGTCGCCTTCCCCGCCATCAGCACGGGGGTCTACCGCTTCCCCAGCGAACGCGCCTGCGCCATCGCGGTGAAGACCGTCCGTGACTTCCTGTCGCAAAGCGCCGCCGTCGAAAAAGTCCTCTTCGTCTGCTTCGACGCAATGACGTACGAATTGTACCAGCGAGAACTTGCCCGCGAGTGAGGAGGGGGCGTTTCATTGCCCATTCGCAATTCGCTATTCCCCATTCGCTATTAGTACGTTCCTTCGTTGTTCGCCCCCCCCCCGCGAGCTTGACCTCTTCCCCGCACTGCGCTATGCTCGGGAGAGGGGATGTTGCCCGAATCTTGGGACGAAGTTGGAGGCATGGATGATCGTCTACATTCTCATCATCTCCCTGTTCGTCGTGGCCGCCGTCATTTACACCGTCAAGTTCTTCAAGAAGCGCGGCTCCGGCGACAACCGCAGGCAATTGGGCATGGCGATGGTGGGGTTGAGCCAGCAGATCCGGAAGAACCCGAACGACGCGGTGGCCTTCACCAAGCGCGGCACGATCCGCTTCAAGAAGGGGGACGCCAAGGGGGCGCTGGCCGACCTGGAGCGCGCCATCCAGCTCGACCCCGCCTCCGTCGAGGCGCACTACCATCGCGGCTCGATCCTCCAGGCCGGCGGCGAAATCTCCAAAGCCGAGAAGGAATACAACTGGATCATGGCGCATTCGGAAGACCCCTACTACAAGACGGCCGTCAGCAACCGGATCTCCACACTGCGCAAAGGAGGCCGGTGAGACGGGAAACGGATGAATTGCGATTGGCGAACAGCGCGGTGCGCCGTGCGCACCTGTGATTTGCGAATCGCCAACCGCCTCAAACAATCCCTCGCGCGGAACTCCGCTTCTCTTCCCATTCGCCATTCGCTATTCACTATTCTTCACTCGCTATTGATCCGTTCCCCCCGCAAGGCTTGACGCCTTCCTCGCGCCGCGAGTAAGATGCGTTGGTGGGTTCCCATCCTGGAGCGGCCATGTTTGCCCTTTTCACCGCAATTCAGGGAAATGACAACGGCAAGACGTTTCGTCTCGCCGACGGAGAGACGAATATCATCGGCCGCGGGTCGCAGTCGGGCATCGTCCTGACCGACGCCGGGGTGTCGCGCCGCCACTGTCGCGTCCGGTTCGCCGGGGACGCTCTGCTGGTTCAGGACCTCGGCTCGCGCAACGGGACGCTGGTCAACGGGCGGAAGATCGACCAGGAGGTCCGCCTGGCCGATGGCGACCTGCTGGTGCTGGGCGAGGCGTGCCTGCGCGTGCAGGTGCGCATGCGGATCGAGACCGCCGCGCCGGTCGGGGCGAAGAAGCCCGCGCCGGTGGGCGGCATGGAGGTGATTCCTCCGCGCGGGAATCTGGAGCCGATGCCCCCCACGCAGGCCGCTCTCGCCGTCGAGGTCGGCCTGAACGCCGCGCCTCGCAACGGCAAGCTGCTGATGCTGCAGGATGAGTTGGAGAAGCTGACCGGGACCACGCTGGGAGGATGCCGCATCGGCAAACCGGCGGGGGAGGATGAGTTCACGCTGCAGTTCCGCGCCGTGCAACTCTCGATGGAACGTGAAGTGCTGCTCAAAGTGCTGCGTCCGCAATTGGCGGCGGACCCGGCGCGGGTGGAACGCTTCCTGACGGCCGCGCGCGCCAGCGGGAAGCTGAGCCATCCGAATGTCGTGCAGGTGTATGACGCCGGACAGGAGCGCGGACTCTACTTCATCGCGCTGGAGTTCGCCGGCGAGGAGACGGTCCAGCGGCGCCTGGAGCGGAGCAACGGCCGCCCCTTCGCGCTGCGCGCCGCGGTCGAGATCGCCGAGCAGATCGCCGGGGCGCTGGACTACGCGCATTCGCACAACGTCGTGCATCGGGCGGTGACGCCGGAGAACATCGTGCTGCTGGAGCACGGCATCGCCAAACTGGCCAACCTGGGCTTCGCGAAAGGGTTGGCCGAATCGCTGGCCGCGGCCGGGGCGTCCGGACGCGCGAAGCCTCTGCCGTATGCGGCGCCCGAGCTGTTCACGGACCCGCAGTCCGAGTCGCCGCGCTCGGACATCTACTCGCTCGGCGGCGTGCTGTACCTGATGGCGACGGGCCGTCCCCCCGCTCCGGGCGTTTCCCGGCCGGCGGCGGAGGGCGTTCGCGCGGGGTCGCTGACTCCCGCGCGCCAGCTCCGAAAAGAGATTTCGGACGGGCTGGCGGAGATTCTTGACCGCGCTATGGCCGCGGCCCCTGCGGGCCGTTATGGCCGGGCGTCCGAGCTTCAGAGCGCGCTGCAGCATGAGCGCGAACGGCTCCGCCCGTAGCGCCAGAGAAAGGAGTTCGTTGTGGAGATCGCGTTGGTCGTGCTGATGGTGCTGACTCTCGCCGCTGTCGCGGTTGCTTTCGTCAAACTGCGCGCCGCGCAGAAAATGGAGACGGAACGGTTGATGGCGAAGATGGAGGAGAGCCTGGGCGCCTCGGTGAAGCTGCTCGAAGTGCGCAATTACTACGAGCAGATGTCGGGCGAGTTGAAGAAGATGCTGGACGAGGCGTTCAAAGAAGGGAACCGATTCCGCCAGGACCACCTGCGCCGCCTCATCGAGCGGCTCGAACAGTTGAAGGCGCGCACGCTGGACCGCACCACGCGGCTGCTTGAAAACGAGGATGCCGGGCACAACCAGCAGCGCCGCCGCCGTCGCGGAGGGCGTCGTGGCGGGCAGGGTCAGCAGCAGCAGGGACGTCCGCAGGGACAACCCCAGCAGGGCCGTCCGCAGAATCAGCAGGGGCGTCCGCAGAACCCGCCGCCCCCACCCCAGCCGCCGCGTCCGCAGCAGCCCCCGCGTCAGGAGCCCCCGCGCCAGGAAGCGCCCCGGCCGCAGCCTCCTCGCCAGGAGCCGCCGAAACCACAGCCGCCCCAGGCGGAACCGCCGCGCGGCGATAAACCTTCCTCCACCGACCCGCGCCAGGAGCAGTCGCCGAGCCCGTTCGAGGAATAGCCGTACTGAAGACAAGTCGCGCCACAAACAACCGGGGTCGGAGCCTCTGAGAACTTCCTGAGGCTTCGACCCCTTGCTGTACTCCCGCCGGCTGCGCTCACGGCTTGGCGTACGCGCCCATCCCAGCCCAGTCTATGGCGACAAACGGCTCGTCGCCGACGACCCAGGCATCGTGCCCGCCGCCAATATGGAGGCAGTCGCCGGGCCCCAGATCGAACTCCTGCCCGTCCGCGGTGAGGAAGTGCAACCGGCCGGAAATCACGTACTGGTAGTGCGGCGCCTCGCACCAATCCGTCCCGGCAATCTGCTTGACGCAGCGCGACCAGCGCCAGCCCGGCTGCAGGGTGATGCGCCCGATCACATCCTCCCCCATGTGCAGCAGTTCGACCTTCCCCTTCTCGAAATTCCGCACCTCATCTGGTTTCGCAAATCTCCTGAGTTCCATCCCCATCATCGTTGCGCTCTTCATGGCACTCACCTCCATTCCGTCGGGTCAGGCCCCTTTCTCTTTCCCCATGCCAAGCGTAGCGCAGGTGGTGCGCCGAGGAAATGGGCGGAATTGCCCGTTCCACCCTCAGACTGCCCCCTATTTGGGAATAGGGAAGTGGGGACACAATACTTTCCCCAGGAAAGTTTTGTGTCCCCACTTCCCGTATTTCTCGCCTGCCCCACAAACGAACGAGGACGCATCACTTTCCCCCGGAAAGTTCTGCGCCCCCATTCCCCACCGGCTTCACTTCCCCAATTCCTGCCTCACCGCAATAACGCGGAAGGGACGGAGGGCGACGATCTCGCCGTCGCAGGTCAGCTCGAACTGGTACTCCCCATCCTTCGGCAGAAGGAGATTGCGGATTTCGATGTCCATCTCGACCACTGCCAGCGGATTGGCGAACTCGATCTCCCCCTGCGCGCGGAACACCTCCGTCGCGCCGTTGTCGCAGGTGAGCAGCAGCAGGACGTGCGCCTTGCCATGCCCATTGACCAGCGAAAGGTAGACGTGCATATGCTCGTGCTTGCCGGGGAATTCCCGCACCATCACCTGGTTGAACGTCCCCAGCAGGTAGCTCTTGTGCGTGGCCGGATCGCGGTGGATTTCATCGCAGAGGATAAAGGCAACCAATTTCGGGACTGTCGGCACGGTCCGTTCCTCCCACTCTAAGGTTAAGCCGCAACCCCAGAAGTCATTCTGTCGCATCGGAGCACACCTGTCAATCCGGGTGCATTCAGGGGAGGGACTCACCACGGAGACGCGGAGGTGAACTGGCCGCGGCGGTTGACACACCGGAAAACTCTTTGCTATCATTATCTAATTGCGGGGGGGCCTGTCCCCGGAACGATCCAAATTCAAGGGAGAGAAGGCGTTGGAAGTAGAACCCCTGTTTCTGCGCGGAAAAGAAGCCGCTGACCGCGGAAACTACGACTACGCCATCACCATCTTCCTGGATGTTCTGCGCGCCGAACCGACCCATCGCAACAGTCGTATCGCACTGCGCGGCTGCGAGATGGAGAAGTTCCGCGAGCGCGGCGGCGGCTTCTCGGCGCGCCTGAGCGGCATGGCGCAGGGAATCGGCCCCTTCCTGAGACTCCTCGTCGCCAAAGAGCCCAAGAAAGTCCTTGACCTGTGCGAGCAGTACCTCGTCGGCGACCCCGGCAACCTCGGCGTCCTGGGACGCCTGGCTGAGGCGCACGTCAAGCTCGGGTACATGGAAGCCGCCACCGACACGCTGGAATTCGCGCGTCAGCGCGCCCCGCGAAACATCAAGGTGCTGCGCCGCCTCGGCACGCTGCTCTACCAGCAGGGAATCTACGACAAGGCGGTGCGCTGCTTCCAGGAAATCAACACTCTCAAGCCGGACGACCGCGAGGCGGGGGATAAGGTGCGCGAAATTTCCGCCGAGTCCCACCTGAAACGCTCGCGCATGGAGCAATCCCAGACCTTCCGCGAGCAGTTGCGCGACGAGAACACGACGGTGAACCTGGAGCGCGAGCAGCGCATGGCCGTCACCTCCGACGAGCGCACGGCGGAAGCGGAGAAACTCAAGGCCGAGGCGATGGCCCACCCGGAGGACGCCGAGGGTTTCGTCCGCTGGGGCGACGCCCTCTTCCGCGCCGAGCGCTTCCCCGACGCCGAGGCGGCCTACCGCAAGGCGTTCGAAATCAGCAAGAAATGGCCGGTCCGCGAGAAGATGGGGAACTCCCGCCTGCGCGCCCTGGAGCATATCGAACGCGCCGCCATCAAGAAGGCGGAGGAGAATGCCCAGGACCCCCAGAGCCTCGGCGCCCGCAGCGAAGCGCGCCGCAAACGGCTCGAATTCGCCATCAAGGAGTTCGATTTCCGCCGCAAGCAGCACCCGACCGACATGAAGCTGGCAATGCAGCTGGGCCTTTTCTACGTCGAAGCGGGCGGCGAGCCGAACATCCAGCAGGCCATTCAGCAATTCCAGCAGGCGATGTCCAGCCCCGGCCTGAAAGTCCGCGCGCAGCACCTGCTCGGCCGCTGCTTCGCCAACGACCCCAAGACCCTCGACATGGCCCGTGAGCACTTCGCCAGCGCCCTGACGACGCTGGACGATCCCGCCACCGACGCCGCCAAATCGCTCATGTTCGACCTCGCCCTGGTCTCCGAGAAGCTCGGGGACAAGGTCGAGGCGCTCAAGTGGTACAAGAAAATCTTCTCCGTGGATGCCAGCTATCGTAACGTGGCCAAGAAGATTCAGGAACTCGGTTAGCCTCCAGAAAGGAAGCCCCCTTGCCACACTCAAAGTCCGCAAAGAAAAGCGTGCTGCAAAGCGAAGCGAAGCGTCTTCAGAACCGCACCGTCAAGTCCGCCCTGCGCACCATCATCAAGAAGTTCGCCGCCGCGCTCGAAAGCGGCGATGCCGCCGCCGCGGCCGCCGTCTACCTCGAAGCGCAGAAGTGCATCGACAAGACCGCCGCGAAGAAGGTCATCCACAAGGGCAAGGCCAGCCGCATGAAGTCCCGCTTGAGCGCCCAGCTCAACGCGGTCAAGGCCGCCAAGAAGAAGTAATCGCGCCATTTACCTTGCGAAGGCTCGCCCAGTCCTTCGCAAGGTTGGTTGGCGTTCGCAGAACCTTGCGAAGGATCCAATGAACCTTCGCAAGGTTTTTCTTGCGCGCCGTCCGCCGGGAGCAGCCATGGCACGGGCCTACATCGGACTCGGATCGAACCTGGGGGAATGCGCCATCCATCTGGATGCCGCGCTCGCGCTGCTTCGCGCTCACCCGCGCCTGCATTCATTGCGCGTCAGCCGGCTGCGCTGGACGCGCCCGGTGGGAGTGACCGACCAGCCCGACTTCCTCAACGGCGTCGCCGAAGTGGAAACCACGCTGGGCCCCCACCAGCTCCTGGAACTCCTGCTGAGCATCGAGGCGCAACTCGGCCGCGTCCGCGCCCAGCGCTGGGGGCCGCGCCTCATCGACCTGGATCTGCTGCTGATGGATGATCAGGTGGCGGCGGACGCGGAGCTTCAACTGCCCCATCCCCGCCTGCACGAGCGGCGCTTCGTTCTCGAACCGCTGGCCGAACTTGCCCCCGACCTGCGCCACCCCCTGCTTCACCGCACCATCGCCGAACTGCTCGCCGCGCTGCCGGTGGAAACTTAATGACCGCCACATAACCAGCTTGACGCACCGCCTCTTGCCTGCGCGCTAAATCGTCACTGTCCGCAGGGGCAAGGCATGCCTTGCCCCTACAACGCGTCAAGGTAATTATGCGGCACTCTAGATGCCCCCCCGTTCCTGAAGCGTGCGACGAAGCACCGCCAGCATCGCCATATCCTTCTCCCGTCCCAATTCTTCCTTGAGTGCAATGAGCGTCGGCAAGTCGAGGACGCGAAGGCGGGCGTTTGGCGATAAAGATAATTCCACCGTATGGGGCAGCAACTCCTCGTAGGCGCGCTCCCCCGTCACAGCGCCCAGAAGATCGAGGGGGCCTGCGCGTGTCATCAACAAGTGATGCCCGGGGCCGGCGAGGTCCGACGCGGTGGGCGACAATCTCCTGGAAGGCTGCTCGCGATAGGTAGCTCCCAACTTCCCCAGCACCACCAGCAGGCGGCGCACGTTCTCGGGCGTTCGGGAATGCACAATATCCAGGTCGAATGTGGTTATGGGAGCGCCCAGAAACACGGCCCCAACTCCGCCCACCACGATGAAGTCCACCCCGTGGGCCGTCAGT
>Ga0114951_10004914_pt1 | contig 12652 bp, 9 predicted proteins | sample AM7aDNAmetaG_FD_88677 | JGI IMG/M metagenome (GOLD analysis project Ga0114951, IMG submission 88677) | Freshwater microbial communities from Finland to study Microbial Dark Matter (Phase II) - AM7a DNA metaG | ecosystem: Environmental > Aquatic > Freshwater > Lake | place: Finland: Lake Alinen... | reverse complement strand
GCTGTCAGGCATGCCGATTATGGCGGCCATCGTGCCGGGGTTCTGTTGCCCAGCATTTTGCATCAGGTTGCCCCGTTTTGCTACAATGCGTATCGCATCGTCAAAATTGAGAGATCCGGCAAAGCAGAGTGCAGTATATTCGCCAAGGCTATGGCCCGCAGTCATGGCAATATCCTTTCTGCCGAGAAGAGTTGCCGCAGCAATACTATGAAGAAATATCGCGGGCTGGGTATACTTTGTCTGACGTAATTCCTCTTCGCTACCCGAAAACATGATATCGGTTATTGAATAACCGAGAAGTTCGTTGGCCCTTTCCATCATGGCGCGGGCATCAGGAAAATTGTCAAAAATGTCACGGCCCATGCCGCAATACTGGGAGCCCTGTCCCGGAAATACAAAAGCTTTCATGAATTTTTTATTGCCATTTTAAGTAGATGCCGCCCCAGGTATATCCTGCGCCAAAACTGACGAGAACCAGGTTGGAACCAGTGTGCAGTTTCTGCTGTTCGTCAAGTTCAGCCAGACAGATTGGAATAGTTCCAGCCGTTGTGTTGCCATACCGGGCGACGTTTGAAACAACTTTCTTCTCGTCAACACCCATTCGTTCTGCTGTTGCATCAATAATGCGTTGATTGGCCTGGTGAGGCACGAGATAAGCAACATCTTCAGCTTTGAGGTTATTGCGATTCATGATCTCTAGGGCAACCTCTGCCATGGAAGTGACGGCTGCCTTGAAAACCTGTCGGCCATCCTGGTGGATATAGTGCATTCTCTTGTCGATGGTCTCGTATGTTGCCGGGTGTCGGCTGCCGCCACCAGTCATGAGAAGATGATCTTTGCCGTTTGTTCCATCGGAGTACATGCGAGCATCAAGAATACCGTATCCCTCCTCTTTTGCTGGTTCAAGGATGACTCCCCCAGCGCCGTCTCCAAAAAGAATGGCGGTTGAGCGATCAGTAAAGTCAGTGACAGATGACATCTTGTCGGCACCAATTACCATCACTTTTTTGTGTGCACCGCTTTCGATAAAGCGCGCGCCGATGTTCAGTGCGTAAAGAAATCCGGAGCATGCAGCATTGACATCAAATGCCCAGGCGTTTGTGGCTCCGATGATGCTTTGTGTGAAACATGCCGTGGAGGGAAAGGGCATGTCCGGAGTCATGGTGGCAACAATGATTAACTCTACATCATCCGCAGTAATCTGCCGTTTTTCAAGAAGCTTCCGTGCAACCTCACCACACATGTACGAAGTTGCTTTTTCGGGATCCTTGAGTATTCTGCGTTCGCTTATGCCTGTTCTTGAGCGAATCCACTCGTCGTTGGTGTCAAGCAACAGTTCGAGGTCATGATTGCTCAGGATATCGGGAGGTAAATAATTGGCTGTTGCCGTAATTGCAGCTTTCATGCGATTAAATGCAGTTTGTCTATTGTTCGGAAAGGACTTCAGCAATATGTTCATTGACCCTTCTTTCGATCATATGCTCAGCCATGTAAATCATATTCTTGATAGCCCTTGAAGATGAACGTCCATGTCCGACGATTGAGATTCCATCAACGCCAAGAAAAGGGACGCCTCCGAATTGTTCGACATCAAAGGGGTCAAGCATTTTCTTGAAGATGCTGCTTGTTAACATGGCGTTATCCTGGTTCATCTGACCGGAAGTAACAAGTTGTTCAAGTGACTGCTTGAACAGGCTACCCAAAAATTCAGGGATGCTTTCGCCAAATTTCAGAATGGTGTTGCCGACAAGTCCATCGCAAACGACGATTGTGGCCTCTCCCTTCAAAATGTCGTGTCCTTCTATGTTGCCAATGAACGTTATTTTCCCCTTGCTATCAGCCTCTTTCAGAAGACGGTATGCCTGTTTAAGCACCTCCGGTCCCTTGCCCTCTTCCTCTCCGATATTGAGGAGTCCGGTGATCGGCTTTTCTATTCCTGCGCCATAGCGCTGGTAAATGGTAAGCATTTCGGCAAACTGCACAAGGTTTTCAGGCTTACAGTCAACATTTGCTCCGACATCAACAATATTCGTCAGACCCTCCTTTATACGGGGAAAATAGGCGTAGATAGTCGGGCGAAGCACGCCGGGAAGCCGGCCAAGCACAAAAAGCGATGCTGCCATTTGTGCGCCGGTATTGCCTGCGCTGACGAAAGCATCTGCCTTTTTTGCCTTGCAGAGCTGCAATCCTTTGACGAGCGATGACTCCTGTTTTGTTTTGACGGCAGTGGCTGGAATATCTTCCATGGTCACTACTTCGGGAGCGTGCAGAAATTTCAGGTTAAGCGCGCTTGTTTCGTAAGTGGCAAGCAGTGGTTCAACTTTTTCCGACTGACCGATAAGCACTATTGCAAATCGGTTGCCACTTTCCTGCAATGCCTGAACAGTTCCCTCTATCACACAGGCTGGAGCATGGTCTCCACCCATGGCGTCAACAACAATGGTCAACATGATCGGGTTTTTGTCTTGTTTTTAATTGATCAGCTCTTGGCTAATTTATTGACCACACATCTGCCGCGGTAGTGTCCGCAATGGCGGCACGCACGGTGAGGAAGTGTAGGCTCGCCGCAGTGCGGACAGTTGACCGTTGTGGCGGCCTTTGTGCGGGCATTGAATTGGGCGCGTCTTTTATCCCTTCGGGATTTGGACATTTTGGCTTTAGGATTGGCCATGGTGCTACTCTTTATTTATAAGTCAGTTAACGATACTTTTCTTTCAGCTTTTCAAGTGACTCCTGCCATGAGGTCTGCTGTCCGGCCTGAGGCGCTTCGTTTTCTTCTCTGCTTCCTGAGAGTTCATGGCTGCTGAACAGCCGACAGTCAGGGTTGTTTGTACAGGTCATCTTCATTGGCACCGACAGGATTAACGTGTCGCAAACATCTTCAGTAATGTCAATATATTCGGTACTCTTCTCAATATGACGATACTCGTCATTCTCATTGTGCTCTCTGTCAAGAGAGGTTCCAAAGGTATAAAAAAGATCAAGCGAGCCTGTCAGGACCTTTGCTATCGGCGCAAGACATCGGTCGCAGGTAGAATCAGCGACTGCTGATGTGTTGATTGTGACCGTTATTTCGTCGTCACTCTTTTTGGCAACAATATTGACTGTAATCTTCCCTGTAAAACCTGCCTCTGCTAACCGCCTCCCATCGAAATCTCTGGCTTGACAGGTAAAATCAAGCTCATTGATTCCTTCTGCAAGAGTACTGGTGCGAATCTCTATCAGCGATTTTTCTTTACGCATAGGTCATCTTTTCGATAAAAGAGAATCAATGTACAAAATTTTTTATGGAAAATGAAAGCCGTCAATTCTTTAACGATGTGGAACGGGACAAAAAAGCTTTTTATCGGTTTGTATTTAAAAAAAACAGGTGTATATTAGCCGTCGCATATTCCGCGGTAGCTCAATGGTAGAGCATGCGACTGTTAATCGCAGGGTTGCAGGTTCGAGTCCTGCCCGCGGAGCCGAAAAAAAGGCAGCACACAGGAAATGTGTGCTGCCTTTTTGTTTTTATACTGCCTATGCGTAACATTTGTGGAGAGGTCTATTGGAGTATTTGTAAATGGAACAATAACTCTATTGAATATGCTTAATGTTCTTATTGTTGATGATGAAATAAATATTCGCAAGACTCTTATGGTTTTTATGGAGTCTCGCGGGCATTTTGTGAAATCGGTGAGCAATTCCAGGGATGCATTGGCAGAGGCTGAGCGACAGGTTTTTGATCTTGCCTTTATTGACTTGCGTTTGGGAACAGAGAGTGGGCTGGACCTGGTGCAGTTGATGCTGCATACCTATCCATGGATCAAGGTGGTGGTGATTACTGCTTATGCTTCGATTGAGAGCGCTGTCGAAGCTATCAAGCGGGGTGCATCTGACTATATTGCCAAGCCGTTTACTCCAAATCAACTTGATCTTGTTACCAGGCGTATTGCTGAAGTGAGTGAAATGGAGCGGCGAATTGAGACTTTACAGGAAGATTTGAGCCGCATTCATCCGGAAATTACTTTTACAACTCGTTATCCCTCTATGCAACGGGTTGTTGAGTTGGCTCGTCAGGTTGCCACGTCTGAAGCTGTTGTTCTTTTATGTGGTCCGAGCGGTACCGGCAAAACGGTGCTTGCGCGAACTCTTCATAGCTGGAGCAGCAGAGCTGACAAACCATTCGGGGTTATCTCTTGTCCTTCATTAAGCCATGAACTGCTTGAAAGTGAGCTTTTTGGGCATGTTAAGGGCTCATTTACCGGAGCTGTCAGGGATAATCCGGGACGAGTCTTTTCCTGTGAAGGGGGCTCTTTGTTTCTTGATGAAATCGGAGACCTGCCCCTTTCAATTCAGCCAAAACTTCTTCGCTTTATTCAGGATCGGGAATATGAAAGGATTGGCGATCATCAAACACGCAAAGCAAATGTCCGGATCATTGCAGCGACCAATAAAGAGCTTGACAAAGAGGTAAGAGAGGGGCGTTTTCGTGAAGACCTTTTTTATCGGTTGAATGTTATCCAGATTGATTTGCCACCTCTTGCCGCCCGGCCTGATGATGTTGAGCAACTTGCTGTGAGTATGCTGAACTTTTTTGCGGCGCAGAATCACAAAAAACTTGAAGGATTTACGGATACGGCATTGCAAGCCCTCAGAACCTACTCGTGGCCGGGCAATATTCGCGAATTGCGCAATGTTATTGAACGCGCTGTTATTTTGAGCAAAACAGATGGTATTGGTCTGGAACTTCTTCCGGAAAGCATTGTGGCCAAAATACATCCTGCTCGTCTTGGTGATCCATTAACCCTTGATGTGATTGAGGAAAATCATATCCGTCTTATTCTTGCTTCAACAAAATCTCTTCAAGAGGCAGCAGACCTTCTTGGTATTGATCAGGCTACTCTCTGGAGAAAACGGAAGCAGTACGAAATATAAGCTATGAAGCCACCTTGCAAAATTCAATACACTTTCTCTGGTGATCTTGTGTTTTGCAAGATGTCGTTTAGTGTGCTTTCCTTATGTTCTGGTACACCATTAATTTATCCGATTTTTTATGGCAGTCAATAACTCTTTAAGACGGTTTAAAACATTTTTTCTAGGCAGTGCACGGGATTTTCGGGATCATAGAATTTTCCATCAACTGGCGTTGAGCGCATTTCTTGCATGGGTTGGACTTGGTTCCGACGGTCTTTCCTCCTCTTGTTATGGCCCTGCCGAAGCATTCAAGGCGCTTCAGGGGCATCCGACACTTGGGATTTTTGTCGCTATCGGCACGGGAATCACCATCTTTATTATTGCATCAAGTTATTCACATATTATTGAGCTTTTCCCTCACGGAGGAGGTGGCTATCTGGTTGCGAGTAAACTTCTTTCTCCTGAAATGGGGGTGATTTCCGGCAGTGCGCTTCTGATCGATTATGTGTTGACCATTACCATCTCAATTGCCAGCGGAGCGGATGCTATTTTCAGCTTTTTGCCTGTCGGGTTAATCTCCTATAAATTGTGGTTTGCTGTATTTGGAGTCATGGTGCTGTTGTTACTGAACCTTCGCGGGATCAAAGAGGCGGTGATGCCCCTTGTTCCTGTTTTTCTCCTTTTTGTTGTTACTCACCTTGTTGTCATTGTCTATGCCGTGATCTCCCATCTGGCCAATTTTGGTACGGTCTATCATGAAACGGGGCGTGAGCTTGCCAGTTCATTTCATACTCTCGGAATTTTTGGTGTACTTTTTCTTGTGTTGAAAGCCTACAGCCTCGGCGCTGGTACCTTTACGGGAATTGAAGCAGTCAGTAACGGTTTGCCTGTTCTGCGTGATCCGAAAGTGTTGACAGCAAAGAAAACCATGAAGTATATGGCGATCTCTCTTTCCGTTACTGTTATGGGGCTCATGCTGGCATACATTCTTTTTGATGTACGGGATATGCCGGGCAAAACTCTCAACGCGATTCTTTTTGAGAGTATTACTGCATCCTGGACTGGCTGGTATGGTGTTAGTTTTGTCTGGGTTACCCTCTTTTCGGAAGCAGTACTGCTTTTTATTGCTGCACAGACAGGCTTTCTTGATGGGCCGAGGGTTCTTGCAAATATGGCACTTGACAAATGGCTGCCAGCGCGTTTTGCCATGCTGAGTGACCGACTTGTTACGGAAAAAGGCATTCTTGTCATGGGTATTGCCTCACTTGCCATGATGCTTGCATCAAACGGATCCGTTGATTTTCTCATTGTTCTTTACAGCATTAACGTTTTCATAACGTTCTCGCTTTCACAGCTTGGAATGGTTCGCCATTGGTGGGAAAAAAGGGAGTCTGAAAAGCTTTGGGCAAGGAAGCTTGTAATTAATGGCGTTGGACTGATGCTGACGACTTTTATCCTGATCTCTGTACTGGTACTCAAGTTTCATGAAGGCGGATGGGTGACTATTCTCATCACAGGAGTGCTGGTTATGGGTGCTTTTTTTATCAAGGGACACTACAACAAAACATATCAGACACTGAAGCGGCTTGATGTTATTGTGGAGGCTGCTGTGCTGACAGGTTCGGATGTGCATGACAAGGAGAGTGATCAGGTTACTCCGATTCCGGTTTTTGACCAAAAGGCGAAGACGGCCGCTATCTTAGTGAATGGCTTTAACGGTCTTGGCCTGCATACACTGTTCAGTGTTTTCCGCCTTTTCGGAAATAGTTACAAAAATTATGTTTTTGTTGAAATAGGCTCGATTGATGCTGGAAACTTCAAGGGAGCTGATGAAATAGATAATCTTGGCAACTTTGTTCGTAATGAAACATCAAAGTATGTTGACTACATGACGGAGCATGGGTACTATGCTGAAGCATATTTCTCTCTTGGAACTGATGTCGTTGATGAGGTTAACAAGCTCGTTCCGGCCATCAGGGAAAAATTTCCGGACATTGTCTTTTTTGGAGGGCAGCTCGTGTTCACCAAAGAGTCTATGATGGACCGATGGCTGCATAATTATACGGTTTTTGCAGTGCAGCGTAATCTTTACGTGCACGGTATTCCTTTTGTGATTTTGCCTGTCAAGGTTTAATACATTCTTTTCAATCTGATTTCCCCACCTCTGGCAGCTTGAAAAACGCAAGCTCTCAGTTTGTCTGCTCTTGAATATTTCAAAGGGTCACCGCTACTCTGCCCGGCTTTTCTGTTAATTTATAGGCGATTAAATTATTGGTACACTTTTTGCGGTACTAATTAACATGAACATGTCAGAAGGTTATAAATGATTGGTATACGACAAAAGCTTGTTCTGGGATTTGGTGGTCTGCTCCTCATTGTTGTTGCACTAGGGGTGCTGACTATCCGTCACATTGATGCCCTTGGCGGAGCTATTGATGTTATTCTCAGGCAAAACTATCGCAGTGTGGTTGCCTGCCAGAAAATGACTGAGTCACTTGAGCGCATAGACAGTGGAGCCTTGTTTACCTTCGCAGGACATTACGATGAAGGAATGAGCACTATTCGGGAGAATGAACAAAACTTTCGTCATGCACTGCGCGTGGAGCTTGGCAATATCACCCTTCCCGGTGAACATCAGAAAGCCATGCAGATCAACACTCTTTTTGTCCGATACTACATTATTATTAAACAGGTTACAAATCCATCGACTTCTTTGCCTGAAAGGCAGCAGCGATATTTTTCTGACCTTCTTCCGCTTTTTCAGCAAATAAAGCAACTCTCTGCCCAAGTTCTGGAGATGAACCAGGCAAACATGCAGGCGGCAAACGATAATGCGCGCCAGATGGCTGCATCAGCGCACAATACCATGCTGGTGGCTATTTTTGCCAGTGCAATTATTGCAATATTGTTCAGCTTTCGCTCCCATCGCTGGATTCTCATGCCGATCAAAAAGCTGACCGCGTCAGTCGAAGAGATTCGGAATGGCAATCTTGATCTTGTCCTTGATACCACGTCAATGGATGAAATCGGACAACTTTCACAATCATTTAACGACATGGCAGCAACTCTCCGTAAAATGCGCAAAAGCGATCTGGACATGCTTTATCGCAGTCGGAGGGTAACGCAGGAGGTGTTCAAGGTTTTACCCTTGCCGATAGCGGTGCTGGATGCGAATGGACAAGTTGAAGTATCCACTGACACTGCGGAACGCTATTTTGGGTTGAAAGCGGGTGTTTATGTTCAGGATATCGGTCATGACTGGCTGAAGGGAGTGTGGCAGAAAGCTGTTCGACAGGGTTACGCAACTGAGTCGGAAGGTGGTAATGACTACATTCAGCATTTTGACGGGAGGAACGAGTACTTTTTTCAACCTGTGGTAGTACCTGTTCCTTTAAGTGCTGAGCGTGAGGAGTTTGCCGGAACAGCGCTGATTTTCAGGGATGTGACACAGCTTCACGAACAGCTTGAGCTCAAGCGCAGTGTTATTGCTACGGTATCTCATCAGTTGCGAACCCCTCTTACCTCGCTGCGAATGTCTGTTCATCTTCTGCTTGAAGAACGAATAGGGCATCTCAACGAACAGCAGGCAGATCTGTTGCTGGCTGCACGTGAAGAGAGTGAGCGGCTTGCGCGTATGCTTGATGATCTTCTGGAGCTCAACCGGATAGAATCGGGCAAAGCCCCCCTGAACATTGTTCCGGTTTCTCCTTTTCATCTCAGTTGCGAAGGCATTGAGCCGTTCCTGATTCATGCCAGTGATCGGGGGGTAACCATTGTGAATACTATTCATGAAGGGTTGTCTGATGTGATAGCAGATCCGGAAAGCATCAAGCATGTTTTTGCGAACCTTCTTTCGAATGCATTGCGGTTTACCTCGCCGGGCGGTAAAGTAACCATCAGCGCTTCTGAAGAGCATGACAAGATCAGATTTTCCGTTCAAGACACAGGGAATGGTATTGCATCTGAACATCTTGAGCACCTTTTCGAAAGGTTTTATCGAGTTCCGGGCCAAAAAGCAACGAGTGGTATCGGCCTCGGGCTTTCGATTGTAAAGGAGATTATTGAAGCACAGGGAGGAAGTGTTGGTGCTGAAAATGTCACAGGCAAGGGGTCAGTATTTTACTTCACTCTACCCATAAGATAAGATAACTGTTAATAATATAAAGGCTTAAAAGCTATTCAACAGAAGGAGGGAGACTATCATGAATGTGTACCATCAACTGTATCTCGGAATACTCATTTTTCTGATTCTTACCGGAGTGGCTGGATTGATTGGCTTCATTATTCATATCGGAGGTTAACATGGATTTCGTTGTCTTGCTCACATTTTTTGGTTGCATGGTTTATTTGGTCTATGCCATTGTCAATCCTGAGAAATTTTAAACCTATCGCATTATGTCATTACTATTTGTATTGGTACTGATTGTTCCTGCCTTTTTGTCGTGGCCTCTTGGACTTGCGATGACACTCTTGATAGATCCTTGTCAGAATTCAACTTATGGTCGCTGGACTTCGGGGATCTTCAGCAAAACAGGTGGGCTTGCTGCCGTTGAAGAACAGGACTGGAAGAGCTATCTGTTTTCCATGCTGATATTCAATATTGCCATGTTTGCTTTCGTAATGACTGTACTTGCACTGCAGCAGTGGCTGCCGCTCAATCCCGACGGAAAGGGGCCGCTTGAGGCAAGCCTTATTTTTAATACTGCGGCATCCTTTGTCACAAACACCAATCTCCAGCACTACTCTGGAGAGGCATCCATGAGCTATTTTTCCCAGCTTTTCGGTTTGATGTGGCTGCAGTTTGTTTCTGCTGCGACAGGGATTGCCTGCCTTGTGGCTCTTGCCAGAGCGCTGGGCGGGAAAAAAACGGTTGGCAATTTTTACAGCGACATGATGCGGACAACTTTTTTTATTCTGCTGCCACTTGCACTCTTTGTTGCCTTGCTTCTTGTTGCCGGAGGAGTTCCAATGACCATGGATGGTGCTGCCGTAGCCCATACTCTTGAACATGCAACGCAAACCATAGCCAGGGGCCCTGTTGCTGCCATGGTGGCAATTAAACAGCTCGGAACCAACGGTGGTGGATGGTTCGGGCCAAATTCAGCTCATCCTTTCGAAAACCCTTCTTTCTTTACCAATATTCTGGAGTGCTCCAGTATCATCCTGATCCCAATGGCAACGGTGTGGATGTTTGGACGCATAACAGGGCGTATGCGCGATGCTGCTGTAATATTTTCAGTCATGATGGCACTGCTTGTTTTTAAAGCAGGCGCGGCAGTCTGGCTTGAAGGGGCTCCTGCAACCGCACTCTCCGGCCTACCAGTCGAGGTGGTTTCGAATCTTGAAGGCAAGGAGCTTCGCTTTGGTTCCGGTGCAGGCGCTCTCTGGGCTGCGGTGACGACAGCTACCAGTAATGGTTCGGTCAACTGCATGCACGATAGCCTTAATCCGCTGACCGGACTTGTTCCTCTTGCCGGCATGTGGATGAATATCGTTTTTGGTGGCGTTGGCGTTGGTCTTATCAATATGTTCATTTTTATCATTGTCGGTGTATTTATCTGCGGCATGATGGTTGGCCGTACACCGGAATATTTTGGCCGAAAGGTTGAAACCCGCGAAATGACGCTTGCCCTGCTTGCCCTCTTGGTTCATCCGGCGCTGATTCTTGGAGGAACCGCACTTTTTGCGGCCACGACGGCAGGGGCAGGAACTGTGCTGAACAGCGGAGCCCATGGGTTTACAGAAATTCTCTATGAATTTTCCTCTTCTGCAGCCAATAACGGTTCAGGTTTCGAGGGGTTGGGTGATAACACCGTTCCCTGGAATATTGCTACCGGTATTGTGATGCTGCTGGCGCGCTATTTACCTATCATTCTGCCTCTTGCTATTGCCGGTTCGCTGGCGGCAAAGAAGCCTGTTCCAGTAACAGCAGGAACTCTACGCACCGACACCTTACTTTTTGGGCTTATTATTCTCGGGAGCGTGGTTTTAATCGGGGCACTTCTTTTTCTACCAGTAGCTGTCCTCGGTCCTGTTGCTGATCATTTTACTGCAATCGTTCATTGAACCATGAAGTTTTCAAGGAATTATTAAATACAACGTGATGAAAACCAATCCTTTGCCGAATATCTATGATCAGGCAAAATCTGAGCGCCGGCAGTCAAGAACATCCTCAATTTTTGAAAGAGAGCTTGTTTTGAGTGCTTTGAGCCGATCATTAGTGATGCTTGATCCAAGAGCTATGGTAAAAAATCCTGTCATGTTTGTTACAGAAGCAGGAGCAGTGTTAACGACGCTTATTGCCATTTTAAATGCAACGACAGGAGCTCCGCACCAGCTCTATACGGTTGCAGTCATGGTCATTCTATGGCTTACTGTAATGTTTTCAAATTTTGCAGAAGCCCTTGCTGAAGCCAGGGGTAAAGCGCAAACGGACAGTCTCAAACGGACACGTCAGAATACAATCGCCCGAAGGATAAAGGATGGCAGGGAGGAGTCTGTAAGTTCTGACCAGCTCAGTGAAGGTGACCGGGTGATTGTTTTGACAGGCGAAACCATCCCTGGAGATGGAGAGGTTGTTGAAGGGGCAGCAATGGTTGATGAATCCGCTATTACCGGTGAATCGGCACCAGTGGTGCGAGAGGCTGGCGGTGACCGGTCGGGAGTAGTTGGAGGAACAAGAGTTCTTTCAGACCAGATCGTTGTGCGTATTTCCGTTTCAGCGGGCTACTCCTTTCTTGATAAAATGATTGCTCTTGTCGAAGGGGCTATTCGCCAGAAAACGCCGAATGAACTTGCTCTTACGGTAACACTTGCCGGCCTTACCCTGGCATTTTTACTGGTAACCGGTACACTGTGGCCTATCGGTAAATATTTTGGTATAACGCTGCCAGTACCGACGCTGGTTGCTCTTCTTGTTTGTCTTATTCCAACAACTATCGGAGCCCTTCTCTCTGCCATAGGGTTGGCCGGTATGGACCGGGCGCTTTCAGCCAATGTGCTGGCAAAGAGCGGCAAAGCTGTTGAACTTGCAGGCGATATTGATACACTCCTGCTCGACAAGACCGGCACGATCACCATCGGAAACCGTCAGGCAACCGACTATTTTCCGCTGCCGGGTATCCAGAAAGAGCGACTTGCTTCGGTCGCAATGAAGGCATCATTCGGTGATCAGACACCTGAAGGAAAATCAATCATTACCCTTGCTGAAGAGACGCTGGGCATAAAAGCTCCTGACGAAGTTGAGGGAAAAGTACTGCCCTTTTCTGCGCAATCCCGAATGAGCGGTATTGATCTCCCTGATGGCCAGAGTCTTCGCAAGGGTGCACCGGATACCCTCGTCAGTTTTTGTGAAAAACAGGGTGGGAGTGTTTCGGAAAAGTTGCAGGGACTGGTTGACGACGTTGCCCGCAAAGGCATGACGCCAATTGTGGTAGCGGAAGGAAGTGAACTTCTTGGCGTCATTGCTCTTTCCGATATTCTCAAACCCGGAATTTCCGATCGATTTGCCCGTCTTCGAGCAATGGGTCTGCGTGTCGTTATGGTGACAGGTGATAATCCTCTTACTGCCGCAGCCATAGCTGCACAGGCTGGTGTAGATGATTATATAGCCGAAGCACGCCCTGAAGACAAACTGGCCTATATCCGCAAGGAACAGCAGGGCGGAAGATTGCTTGCCATGATGGGGGATGGCACCAATGATGCGCCAGCGCTTGCCCAGGCTGATATCGGTGTTGCCATGAACTCCGGTACCCAG
>Ga0114951_10004913_pt1 | contig 12652 bp, 8 predicted proteins | sample AM7aDNAmetaG_FD_88677 | JGI IMG/M metagenome (GOLD analysis project Ga0114951, IMG submission 88677) | Freshwater microbial communities from Finland to study Microbial Dark Matter (Phase II) - AM7a DNA metaG | ecosystem: Environmental > Aquatic > Freshwater > Lake | place: Finland: Lake Alinen... | reverse complement strand
CGTAGCTGCCCGCCGCGCCGGCATGAAGAAAAGCCAGCAGGGTGGTTTGTCCGCCGCTATCGCCGAAGATAACACCGGCATAGGAAGTAAGGCTGTCCCCGATGGCGCCGGAAACAAAGGCATTGGCGGGCAGCGAGAGCGTGGCCAGGCCGGTCAGCAGGCCGAACAGGTTAGTCGTGGAAGTGGAACTGGTGTTGGTCCAAATCAGCGAATTATCGCCTTGGATGCGGCTGTCCAGGATGGCGTTATCGAACTCGACATAGCGGACGCTCCGGGCCGGATCGCTGGTTCGGGCGAGAAAGACGGCCTGGGTGGGAAAGGTGCTGTCGCTGGCGACGCCACGAGCCAGAATCGCCTGCGCCCCGGCGAGCGTGTTGTCGGTGAGCATCATCGCGAGGAACGCGTTGGTGGCAGCCGTATCCGGCAGCGCCTCGCGGAAGGGCATTTCGCTAAAGGCGTAGCTATTGCGGGAAGCGCCGGGGAGCGAACAACTGGCGGGCAAACAGACCAGGGGCGGGGCGGTGTTGGACTTGAAGCCGTAGAAGAGGACCGAGGTGGTGCTGTTGTAGCTGCCGCCGTCGCCCACGGTGAAGGGGATGTCCATGGACAGGAGCACATACGTGGCCTGGTTAGTCAGCCCGCGGCTGGCGAGCAGGGAGAACAGGGGATTGCGCAGGTAGCTCTCGAAGTTGGTCCGGCTCCACACGTCCACGGCATTCGTCCACCCGATGATGCGCAGGACGTTCTGCGGCGGGACCCCCCGCTGCTCGCAGTACGCGTTGCCGAGCCGAACGGAGTTGGTGCTGTTCTGGTTGACGACCACAATCACGTTGTAGCCGCTGCCGCCGCCCCAGAGTGTTCCCGCGGTAAACACAGCGGCGCCCAGCAACAAGAGCCCGGTGAGAAATCGCATAGGCAAAAGATTCACCAAGTTGGCCGCCGAGTAAAGCGATTCAAATCCATAGGCCGACGCGCACGCGCGATGTCATTTCCCGTGCCCTGTGCGCTGCGGGACGGCTCGAGGTCCGTCGTCGCGGGTATTTGCCCCCCCCTGCCCCGGCGCGCCGGGGACAGCCGTCCTGCCTTCCCGCGCCGGTTCGACTCGGGCAACACGACCGGACGCCGGCGGCTACCTACGGCTGATGAAACGCCGGATGCGGACCATGGCTTCCTTGATGTTATCCATGCTGGTGGCGTAGGCGCAGCGCACAAAACCCTCGCCGCAGGCCCCGAAAGCGGTGCCCGGCACCACCGCCACCTTCTCCTCGCGCAGCAGCTGGAGGGAGAATTCCTTCGCCGGCAGGCCGAACCTGGCCACGCTCGGGAAAGCGTAGAACGCCCCCAGCGCGCGGTGGCACTCCACCCCCATGTCGGTGAAGGCGGCCGCGATGAAGTTCCGGCGGCGCCGGTACTCATTGACCATTTCGGCCACGTCAGCCTCCGGCCGGACCAAGGCCTCGAGGGCGGCCTTCTGGCTCAGGGACGAGGCGCAGAGCATGGTGTATTGGTGAATCTTCATCATGGCCTCGATGAGCTCCGCGGGACCGCACGCGTAGCCGAGCCGGAAGCCGGTCATGGCCCAGGCCTTGGAGAAGCCGTGGAGGAAGATCGTGCGATCGCGCAAGCCGGGGAGGCTGACGATGCTGGTGTGCGGGGTGTCGTAGGTCAGCTCGGCGTAGATCTCGTCCGTAATGACGATCAGATCGCGCTCCACCGCGAAGGCGGCGATGTCCACCAGGTCCGCCCGGCTCATGACGGCACCGGTGGGGTTGTTGGGGAAGTTGAGCATCAACACCTTGGTGCGCGGCGTGACCTTGGCCTCCAGCATGGCGCGCGTCAGGCGAAAGCCGTTCTCAGCCCGCGTCTCGACCTCAACCGGCACCCCGTGCGCGAAGAGGATCGTCGCCCGATACGAGACATAGCACGGCTCGTGGTAGATGACCTCGTCGCCCGGGTTGAGCAGCGCCCGCAGGGCCAGGTCCAGCGCCTCACTGACACCGACCGTGATCAGCACCTCGTTCTCCGGGTTGTATTCCGCGCCGAACATCTTGCTGACATAGCGCGCGAGGGCGCGGCGCAAATCCAGGTAGCCGAAGTTGCTGCTGTAATGCGTCGCGCCCCGCTCGAGCGCGAAGACCGTCGATTCGCGCACGTGCCAGGGGGTGTCGAAGTCCGGCTCGCCGATGCCCAGGCTGATCACGTCCTTCATGGTCGTGACCAGGTCGAAGAAGTCGCGGATGCCCGAGCGCGGGATATCGCGCACGGTTGTGTTCAGGCGGTCACGGAGTGACAGTGAGTCGTTCATCGGAGGCGGGTTGATGCATGAGCACGCCGAAGCGCTTATAGGTCTTCAGCATGAAATGGGTGGAGGTGGACAGAACCCCTTCCAGGGGCGAAAGCCGTTCGCTGACGAAGGCCGCCACCTCGCGCAGCGTGCGTCCCTCCACGAACAGCAGCAGGTCATAGGTGCCGCTCATGAGGTAGGCGGAGCGAACCTCGGGAAACCGGCCAATCCGCTCGGCGATGGTGTCGAAGCCGCCCTCACGCTGCGGGGTCACCTTCACCTCGATGACGGCAGTGACTTTGTCCAGATCGAGCTGATCCTCGTTCAGGATGGCCTGGTAGCCACGGATAACGCCGCGCTTCTCGTAATCAGCGATCCGCTGGCTGACCTCGGCGGCCGGCAGGTCCAGCATGCGGGCGATGTCGTCGCGCGATTCCAGCGCGTTAGACTGCAGGATTCTCAACAGTTCATCCATAATTGACCTTGGGTGATGTGTGAGGCCAAGCTAGCCGCCTGAGGGACGGGGCGTCGAGCAAAATGCGCGCGGGAGACACAGGTTTAGCCACGGCACCAACGCGGATTTCCCCGACTTTTGTGACTGCGTGTCAATTCGTCGCCGCACTTTGTGAAAATACACCCATGTTTTGTTAAATCCCAACGAGATGCGCCCAGGTGTCACGTGGTAGGCTTTTCGACAACGAACTGATGACGCCTGATGGGCCGGAACTACACGTTTCCGAAATCAACGCAGCAAATCATCCATCAGTTCAGCAAACAATGCCTCGCAGCAAGCTGCGAGGCATTGCAGAATGTTGAACTTTATATCTTTTGTAATAAAGCCGAAGCAAGCTTCGGGGTATCAACCAACAAGAATGAACCAAACCATGCCATCCAGGCAGTGCGTGCTGCAGGTATTGCGCCGCGAAACTCCGGCACGCGTGGTCTATGCGTCGAACTACTGGCAATGGTTCACGCATTATCGCAACCATGGTTTGCTTCCCGAGGAATTGCGCGACTGTCCTTCGCAACTGGCGATGATGCGGCACTTGGGCCTGGATATCTTCAGCCGGAATATCTATTGCGACCCCACGGAGTGCTGGTTTGGCGGTCTGGCTCGGGAGGTGTGGGACGGCGTGCAAGTTGAGGCTGTCCGGCAGCAGGCGGGGCAGGACATCGTCACGGACAAGAGCTACCGCACCAAAGCCGGCCGGCTCACGGAGCGGCTGCGCTATGTGTTTGCCGAATCCACGCTGGTGCAGGAGAAGCCTTTGCTGGACGATTTTGCCAGCCAGGCGGATGCATTCGAGGCTTGGGTCCACGGGCGGCGTTGGCATTTTGATCGCGAACGCTTCAGGCAGTGGCAGGACGAGGTGGGCGAAAGCGGCGTGGTCAATGCAGGGGAGCTGTTTAGCCCTCTGAAGATGCTGCACCTGGCGGCGGGGGCGGACCAGGCTGTATTCCTGTTGACCGATTTTCCCGAGCGCTGCCAGGAATGGATGCGCGCCCACGAGGAGGCACAGCTTGATCTGGTCCGGCAGATGCTTGAGGGAGGCGTTAAGGCCATGATTGCCATGGATAACCTGGACAGCGCGTTTCACCCGCCGTCGTATGTCGAACGCTATTCGGCGAGCTTCTACGAGCGCGCCAGCCGGCTGTGCCGTGAGGCTGGCGCGGTGTTCTTCATCCATGCGTGCGGGCGCCAGCGGGCCAACCTCGCGCTGATTGCGTCGCTGGGCGTGGACGGGCTGGAAGGGGTGGCCTATCCGCCGTTGGGCGACACGCAGCTGGAGGAGGCAATGCGTTTATCCGGCGACCGGCTGATCATTACGGGCGGCATCAGCCCGATGGAAACCGAGCGATTCCAGACGCGCGACGAGGTGCGCCGCTATGTCGAAGACCTGTTTGTCCGATTAGCGCCCTACCGGAATCGCTTCATGCTCTCGGCCAGTTGCAACACCTCTATCCGCACACCTTGGCAAGTCATTCAATGGCTCCGTGACGCATGGCGGGAGTTTGCGTGATGCTCCACTAATGCTGAAAGCGATAATTATAAAATTGCCACTTTGCGTTTCACCCTCCACAGCCCTGGCTTCATTGCAAGCCTTGATAGCAATTGTTGTGCGTAAACAATCCCGGTTCATATTAATGGTGATGGTTCTGCTCATGCCGGGATTACTCGCAAGGGCTGGGGCGCCGGGACAAGACGGAAACCAGTTACTGTTGAACATCAACGACGGATGGCGGGCACGCTTTGAACCAGCGACCTCCGTGCTGGAATGTCTCCATGGACCTTCAGGGACGCGGGTTTCAGGACGGCTTTCCTTCGTGGTGGTGCGTGATAAACAGCGTGTGAGCTGGCGGGTTGACAAATCCCACGACTTTGCAGAGCGGCGTTTGGCACTCGTGGACGATCGTCAAAATGTTCTAGGATATGTCACGGTTTCTGGTGATGCCTCACGGCTCAATCTAACGGTGTTGTGCCGTCCGCACGATCTTTATGCCGGGGAATTGGTGTTTGCGCCACAAATCACCTTTGGCACACAGGCTTTCGCTTGTCGCACGCGGGTGCCAGCCCAGACAGCGGTAGTGCAAATGGCATCAGGGGCGGCGGACAGTTTCCTTAACGATTCCCTGTTCGATCCTGAGCGGGACATGGTGTTGCGGCTTGACGGCCAGGACGTTGTGGTCAGAACCGATATCGGCCTGACGAACCAACCGAGCACCTTTCACGCAAGTCTGGCAGCTTCGGTTGAAAGACCCGACGCATCAACCATCACGATGGAATTGGTGCCGGATTATTACCGCTCCCGCTATGTGCCGAATTACCGGACGATTGACCGCAAACGGTGTCCGACTCCACCCACCGGCTGGATGTCCTGGAACGTGTATTTCGATACCGCCGGGGAAAAAGAGAATCTTGAGGAAGCCCGCGTGGGCGCCCGGTATTTGAAGCCGTTTGGCCTGGAAATCTGGTCCATTGAGTCGTGGCAGGATAATTCTCCCCGGCTGCCGGTGAGTGATTTTCACAATCTGACGTTGCGCGCCTCGCCGGAGAAATTTCCACACGGCATGAAGTGGCTGGCGTCGGAAATCAGGGCGCTGGGCTTCCGGCCCGGGATTTGGACCGTGCCGTGGGGCACGGGTGATGAGAAGTATTACCAGGCACACCGGGAATGGTTCCTGCACGACACGGATGGAAAGCCGATGAGGAATTGGAACGGCCGGTATTTGCTGGATCCGTCGCAGGCGCAAGTCCGGCGGCAAATGGAGGAAAGTCATCGAACCATGTCGGCGGAATGGGGTTATGAGTTCTTTAAGATTGATGGCATGGGATTTTCCGCTCGCTTTTTTGAGCGGCCCGAGGTGCGCGCCGCCTTCCGTGAGCCGGTGTCCTATCCTTTCCCCCTTTGCATCGAAGCGTTGCGCCGCGGGATCGGGCAGGATCGGGTTTTCCTGGCCTGCATGGGCTCTTACACCGGAGCGGAGATGGCCTGGGTTGATGCGGCGCGCCTGGGCGCGGACATTGTTCATCCCAATGAACCGCCATACTGGAAGAACTATCTCAACCAGGCCCGGATCACCCAGGCTCAACTGTTTACTCACAATATTGTTCGGTATAGCGACCCCGACACCTTGCTGGTGGGGGAGGCAGCGCCCCTGAACACAGCGCGAATCGCGACCACCGTGGTTGCCTTACCGGGGCAGCTGACCTTCTTTGGCGACAAGCTGGGACAATTACCGCCTGCCCGCATGCGATTGCTGCAACAGGCACTGCCGGTGTGTGACGTGCGGCCGCTGGATCTGGTCCCAAATCCCGAGCTGAAACCGATCTGGGACCTGAAAATTCGCCGGCCGTTCGCCTCATGGGATGTGGTTTCGCTTTTTAACTGGAACGATCAGCCGGGGGAAATTAAGCTCGTGTTTGCGGAGTTGGGCCTCAGCCACGAGAAAGAATACCTGGTGTATGATTTTTGGAATCGCAAGTTTCTCGGTTCACTGAAAGGAAGCTGGCAAGGCCCGGTGGAGGGGCGGGCGAATTTGCTGCTTGCGGTGCATGAGAACCTGGGCCGTCCCCAGCTGCTTTCCACCGACCGGCACGTTTCCCAAGGCGGAGTCGAGTGGACGGGCGAGACCTGGAATCGGGAGCGAAATGAACTAACGTGCTCGTTCAAGCTAGTGGAAACCGATCCGTTGACGGCGGCTATTCATGTGCCCGCGTCCTACAAGCTTGCCGCCGCGAAGGCAGAGGGTGCAATGGTGGAAGAACAAACCACTGAATCTGTCGTTTCTGTCACCGTGCACCGCGCGACGTCCGGCGAAGCCAAACTGGTGCTGAGCTTTGAGCAGAGCAAGTAGAGCTACGGCGCTTTCGGCAGGCGGCTTATTCCAAGTCGCTTTCAAGATGAGCCGAACCTGCCCGTCACCCTGCCCTCTCCTCCCCATCGGATGGGGGTGTCCGCAGGAAGGGTGAGGGGCAGGTTCGAGCTTTACTGGAGGAGTTAATCTCAGGTTGAACGCGAACTAGAATTGGGCTGCGGCTCCCGATCCTATCTTGCAGAGAACTTGTAGATGATGGTGTTACTGTAGATTTGACCAGGTTTCAATTCGGTGGTGGGAAAATGGGGCTTGTTTGGGGAATCCGGATAATGCTGAGGCTCCAGGCAAAAGGCGGTGCGCCGCTGATAAACGGCTCCGGCTTTGCCGGTAATGGTACCGTTCAGGAAATTGCCCGCATAGAACTGGAGGCCGGGCTGGTCGCTGATGACCTCCAGCACTCGTCCGGTGGTTGGCTCATAAACACGCGCCTGGAGGCCAAGTTTGCCAAGCGGCTTGTTGACGACCCAGTTGTGGTCATAGCCGGGGCCGTATTGCAGCACCTTATCGGCATCGTCGATCCGCTCACCGATCGGGGTGGCCTGGCGGAAGTCGAAGGGCGTGTCAGCCACCGGAGCGAATTGGCCGGTGGGGATCAAATTGCTGTCGACTGGCGTGGTCTGGTCGGCATCGATGAACATCTCGTGGCCGAGGATATTGCCGTTGCCCTGACCGCGAAGGTTGAAGTAGGAGTGCTGCGTGAGATTGCAGACGGTCGGCTTGTCCGTCGTGGCGGTAAAGTCCAAACGCAACGCGTTATCATCCGTTAACGTGTAAACCGCCTTCACGTCCAAATTGCCGGGAAACCCTTCCTCGCCGTCTTTGCTCAAATAGGTCAGGTCCAAGGCGGGGCCATTGGCGGTGGCCAGCACCTTGCCCGTCCAGACTACCTTGTCGAAACCCTTCAAACCGCCGTGCAGCGAGTTTGGGCCGTTATTGGCCGCCAGCGTGCAGGTGTGGCCCTCCAGCGTGAAGCTTGCACCGCCAATGCGGTTGCCATAGCGGCCCACCAGACACCCGAAATAGGGATTTTCGTCAATGTAGCCCTGAAGGTTATCGTAGCCCAGAACGACGTCATCCAAGTGGCCCATCCGGTCGGGCGTTCTTAGCGACTGCACAATGCCGCCGTAGGTCATAATTCTGGCCTCGGCGCCCCCGGCGTTGCACAAAGTGTAAATCTCGACCGGAACGCCTCCTGGCGCTTGACCGAAGGCCGTCTTGATGATGGAAGAATTCATGGAATTACACTCCGTAGATGTGGCGACCGATGATCTGGTTTTGGTAAGCCTCATCCAATTCGCAAAAATAGCCGCTCCACCCCCAAACGCGCACGACCAGATTCTTGTGGCGCTCAGGATGGCGCTGCGCGTCGCGCAGAGTGTCAACATTGAGCGTGTTCAGCTGCAACTGCTGGCAGCCGGAATTCACGAAGGTCTGAATGAACAACCCCACCTTCTCCAACGCATCGCGGCCCCGAAACAGGCTGTCCGACAATTCCATGGTTAGCGGCCCGCCGTTGCAGATGCGCTGGTAGTCAATCCTGCCGAAGCTTTGGAGCACGCTGAGCGGACCGCGAACCAGCACGCCGGGAGACGGCGCCAGAGATGAACTGAAGAACTCTCCGGCCTTGCGCCCGTCGGCGGTGGCGCCGACCACGGGTTCGCGCATACCATCATGGCCGCGCGCCAGCCAGACGTAATACATGGCCGAACCGCTCCCCGCACGGTAGCGTCCCCCACGACCGTTCCCGCCGGCAGCCGCGCACGCCTCGGCAAACAAATCAAAGAGTTTCACCAACAGGGCGTCCACGCGCTCGTCGTTGTTGCCGACCTTCGGCCCGTGTTCGCGCAGCTCGAAGCGCAACGCTTCATCCTCGGCGAAATCCGTTTCCAATCCGCGCAACAACCGGTCGGGAGCGATCTTCGCCTCATCGAACACCAGCGTCTTGACCGCGGCGAGCGCGTCCGCCGCGTTGGCGGAGGCCGCACCGTGAATTCCGGAGTTGTTATATTTCAACCCGTGCGACAAATCACGCCCGCGTTCCAGACAATCATCCATGAGCACCGAGTAATAGGGGGCTGGGGGCAGGAAAAGTTTGCGGCTCGCCTCTGCCAGTACCTTCACCTGCGCTTTCATGTCGGTGGAGATTCGTTCCAGAACACGCTCGAACGGTTCGCCGGCAGCGAGCCCAGTGCGAATGGCCTTATCCACGGCCGCCGGCATCGAGACGGCGCCAATATTCACCACTTCCATTCCTTTGCCGGGAAGGCTGAACTCCCAGCAGGCAGCGACCGTGTAATCACGCGCATCTTCCAATCCATAGCCGGCGGCAACCAAGCCGGGAATAACCACCTCGTCGTTGGCGTATTGGGGAAACCCGAGCCCGAGCCGCGTGAGCCTGGCGGCGAGCGACAGCAACTCCAGATCGGTGTTGCGGTCAACGCGCAAGTTGATCTTGGGATCGATCAACGCCACCGCGCAAGCAGCGCGCATTGACATTGCGGTAAGCGGGTTCACCCCGTCGCTTCCGTCGCGCCGGACTCCGCCGAGCATCAAGGACTGTCCGTTGTCTCCCTGTTGAATTCCCGGATAGAGATCACTATCCTTGTTCAGCGAAATGAAGAACTCTGCCAGCAGCTCCTCCGCCCGGGCGATGTCCAAACGCCCCGATTCCAAATCCGCTTGCAGGTAGGGCCACATATATTGATCAAAACGGCCCAAGCCGCAGTGATAATGGCCGCTGAGCCAAAGCACGGCGTGACAGAGACGCAATGACTGGAGCGCCTCATGGAATGTCGTCGCCGGATTCGCCGGGACCCGTTCCAAGACGCCAGCGAGATCGTCACGCCCTTCCTTCCGAGCCGCGGCCGCATAACGCCCGGCCAAAGCCATAACTGCATCCATGGTTTCCACGGCGCAGTCGAGAAATTCCACGGCCTCATGATCCTGGGCCAGCCGCTTGCGCGACGCTATCGCGACGGCCTTTCTGCCCAGCAGCCCTTGTGACAAAACCAGACTCCAGTCTGCGCAAATGTTGCTGATTGGCCCCAGCTCATGCAGCGTGCGGCCCGCGGTCAGAGTCCGCAGCTCCGCCTCGGAATAGAGCGGGGCGACCTGGCAGACGGTACGGGTGAAAACGAGGCGTTCATCCGGCTCGATGATGACCGTTTGCGCCTCGCACATCCGGCGCGTAAGCCGCGCCGCGCGTTGCGGCCAGGAAAGACGCTCCGCGTCGCATTCGCCGCGCAAATCAATCATTTCCATATCGCGATGGCGACGGTGTACGCCAGCACGTATGCGGGTTTTCATGGCCGCCAATCGAGGAGACATCGCTCCCAGGCCGACATCCGGTTTCAATCGTGTTTCCAGGTTTCTCATGCTAATAATGCCTCCACGTTCAGGTTGCTAAAGTGCTTCAGGTTGGGATGCGGCTCGGCGAGGTCGTCGAAACCGGGCTTCCATTCCATTCGGCAAGCGGCGTACTTCCCCCGAGCGCCTCGATTATAGGGGAGCAACTCCACCGGCACGCGCCGCGGAAGCCCGCTCACGATGCCCGCAATCCCGCTCAGATTCTCGTCAGTGTCCGTCACTCCAGGCACCATCGGCACCCGGATGATAAACGGCGTTCCCAGGGTGCAGAGCAGCGTGAGGTTGCACAGAATCGCCGCATTATCTACTCCCGTCCACTGCCGATGCGCCTCCGTGTCTGCCAGTTTGAGGTCAAAGAGCACGAAATCACAGCGGCTCGCCACGGCTTGGAAATCATGCTTTGCGGCATTGCCGCACGTATCCAAGGTGACATGCAAGTCCCGGAGTTGATCAATCGTCTCCGCCAGAAACGGCGCCTGCATGAGTGGCTCCCCCCCCGAGAAAGTCACTCCGCCCCGAGCGAGACGAAGCAGCTTGGCCTGGCTGTTGAGCCGCCCAGCCAGCTCGGCCGAGGTGAATTGCTGACCAACCCGCCTCTCACCCGCCGCCCCCTTCATGATCTGCGGTTGCGACAAGAGTCCTTCAGGATTGTGACACCAGGAACACCGCAACCCACAACCCTTCAGGAAAACGGTCGTCCGTATTCCCGGCCCATCATGCACCGAGAATTCCCTGATATCGAAAACCGTTCCTGCTAACATAAAAGCATCCGCCGAATAAGCCGCTTAAACCAAAGCCTGGCGGGCCGGTCTATTTGATACCCAACTTCTTCTGCATGTCTTCCAGGGAAATCCCCTTGGTTTCCGGGAACTTGGCCAGGACTACGAAGAACTGCACGATCATCATGACTGCGAAAAATACGAACGGGGCCCCGCCGGAGATCTTGGCCAGCGCGGGAAAGCTGAAAATGAGCAAACAGCAAATGAGCCAGTGCGTGAAGCTGCCCAAAGCCTGACCCTTGGCGCGCACCCGGTTGGGGAAAACTTCGCTGATGTAGACCCAAATAACCGCTCCCGAGCCGAAGGCGAAACAGGCGATGAACCCCATCAGCATCCACACCAGCAGTTCCTGATGCTGGTGGGTGAAGAATATGGCCGCTACGCCGCTCAGACAGATTGCCGTGCCAATCGTCCCCACCAGCAGCAGGATCTTGCGGCCCACCTTGTCAATGATGGCCATCCCCAGAATGGTGAAGAGCAGATTGGCGCTGCCCATGGCAATGGTTTGCAAATCGCCAGATGCAGTCGAAAAACCCGCCATCCGAAAAATATCGGGCGCATAGTAGTTCATCGCGTTGATGCCGCTCAACTGGTTGAACACGGCGACCGCAATCGCAAGAAATACGGGGACGCGATACTTCTGTGAGAACAGGGGTTCATCGGCATGCCCGTGTTCTGCGTCAATCGACTCGATGATGTCCTTTAATTCCCCCTCGACATCCGGCTCTCCGATCTGCGTGAGCACAGAACGGGCTTCGGCGACCTCGCGCCTTTTGACCAGCCAGCGCGGGCTGCGCGGTATCCCGCCGTATAGCATAAAGAAGAAAACAATGGCCGGCAGCGCGCCAACAGCCAGCTTCACCCGCCATTCGATTGCCCCCAGGTTCAAGAGCCCGACACAAAAGTTTGAAATGTAGGCAACCAGAATTCCCAGGACGATAGAAAATTGAAACAGCGCCACCAGACGTCCGCGCCATTGTGCGGGTGACACTTCGGCAATGTAGATGGGGCCCAGCACTGACGCGGCGCCGATGGCCAGACCGCCGATAAATCGGAAGGCCATGAATGAATACCAGCCCCACGCCAGTCCGCAGCCGATTGACGAGAGGAAAAAGAGCAGCCCGGTGACTTTCAGACACTCGCGAGCCCCATACCGGTCACTGGGACCGCTGGCGAACATAGCTCCCACCACGGTGCCGACGATGGCAATCGCAACCGTGAAACCGAGGGATGTCTCGTCTAGGGAAAAAACCTCGCGGAGCGCCTTCGTGGCGCCGGAGATAACCGCTGTGTCAAACCCGAACAGCAATGCGCCCAGCGAGGCCACCAGGGCGCACTTGATGATTAGGGCATTGAGCTTGTACGGCTTCGCTATTCTTGCAGGACTGGCCGTGAGCGTGGCTTCGGTAATCATAGGTTAGTTCTGGGGGAATATTCGCTTAGCAAAGCAGAAGGGAGATGAGTTTAGGCAATCCATATGAATATGTGCTTCCTGGTTTGAGTTGTCCTGATTTGAAGGCATGGCCAAGGATTCATGAGCGCTAAACTAGCATGGCACCACGCGGCATATCTCCTTGTGATTTAACAAAATATGATTGCCTTTTTACATAAGCTGGACGCTCGCGCCCATTGGCTCAATGAGGCCCTTTTGCTCCTGAGTGAAGGGCTCTTCCAGACTTTTTGAGAGAGATGAGGGGCCGAAGCTGCCGCTCAGGTCAGCGAGCCATTTGAACCTATAAGCCGCAATTGAATTTGCGGAGGAGGTTAGGAATGGGCCATAGAATCAGGGGCGATGAAGACTTCGAGCATGGTGGGATTGGTTCACCCAACGGGTGAAGACGCAGCG
>Ga0114951_10004911_pt1 | contig 12658 bp, 10 predicted proteins | sample AM7aDNAmetaG_FD_88677 | JGI IMG/M metagenome (GOLD analysis project Ga0114951, IMG submission 88677) | Freshwater microbial communities from Finland to study Microbial Dark Matter (Phase II) - AM7a DNA metaG | ecosystem: Environmental > Aquatic > Freshwater > Lake | place: Finland: Lake Alinen... | reverse complement strand
CTTACCAATTTGATCTCTGGACTTATTGCTTATTGCTTCCTCCCTAAAAAACCAGCAATAAATTGTTATGAACCTATGGGTAATAGTATCGTTTTATTCTAACTTTACATCGAACTCACGTTAAATTAAAATAAGGTAATTATATACATTTTCAGATCATTACATAATTCGGATAAAATCACAATTAAAAATATTCAGATAACCATGTTAAACATATTAAAATGTTTTATATATTTACAGTAATATAAAAATATATTAAAAGGTTGAGTGAAGCATTTGATTTTTTAAATAAATAATGTATAGTGAATTTGAAGTGCGGTGTCAGCACTATAATCACTGACAGTAAAAAAATGAAAACAAAATTACTTTTCCTGTTTATTTTATTTAACAGCATTACAAACGCACAGATTCCAGGCTGGCTCTGGGCTAGTAGTGCAGGAGGCAGTGGTGATGATATTGTAAAATCTGTTGCTGCTGATATCTATGGGAATTTCTATGCTGTAGGATACTTTTCAAGTTCGTCGGTAAATTTTGGTGCCTTTACTTTATACAACTCAGGATCAGGGACAAAGGATATGTTCATTGTAAAATATAATCCTTCCGGAACAGTTCTCTGGGCTAAAAGTTCAGGGGGCAGTGAAAATGAAGATGCAAGGTCTGTTGCAACGGACAAAGGCGGAAATGTCTACGTTGCAGGGAGCTTTCAAAGTAATTCGGTCACATTTGACACCATTACAATAACGGATCCGGGCTCTCCACTGGCAAATTTTTATCTCGTGAAATATGATACAACGGGTAAGGCCATCTGGGTAAAAAATTCACTCAACAGTCCAAGTAGCGATGCAGCCTATTCTGTCTGTGCCAGCAGTTCAGGAAGTGTATTGTTAACGGGTGCGTTTCAAAGTAATTCCATTACTTTTGACACCATTACAGTGACTAATTTTGCAGCTCCCAGCCTGGATTTCTTTATTGTAAAATATAATTCATCCGGAAAAGTTCTCTGGGCTAAAGACGTGGGTGGCAGTGGTCATGATCTGTCGAATGCTATGAGTGCAGAAGCCAACGGGGATTTCTTTATCTGCGGTTATTTTGCAAGCCCCACCATCAATTTTGGAGGAACAACGCTCACAAATTTAACACCGGGAACAAATGATTTCTTCACAGCAAAATTCGATTCTGACGGCAATGCACTCTGGGCAAAAAGTGTCGGTGGCGTTGAAAACGAAGAAGGCCGGGCAATTGCAACTGATAATTCAGGAAACGTATATGTAGGAGGAAGTTACCAAAGTACTCCTGTAGCCATTGACACGATCACCTTCACTAACCCCGGTTCACCCTATGCTGATTTCTTTCTTGTGAAATACAATGCACTGGGAGATGTCCTTTGGGCAAAAAACTCAAGAAACAGCAACAGTAGTGATGCCAGCATATCAGTTTGTACCGGCAAATCAGGAGATGTAATATTTACAGGTGCCTTCCAAAGCAGTTCCATCACAATCGGCTCATTCACACTAAACAACCATGCTGAACCGAATGTTGATTTTTTCATTGCCAAATACAATTTGCTGGGCGATGTTATCTGGGCAGAAGATTTGGGTGGCAGTGATCATGAATTAGCAAATTCCATCTGTCTTGATGACAATGGGAATTTGTTTGCAGGCGGATATTTTGCCAGCCCTTCCCTTTCTTTCGGAACAATTACATTAACCAACAACTATTCCGGAGTGAATGATATTTTTGTGGCTAAAACGGGGAGCATCAATGGAATAACCGAAACGGAACAGGAAAAAGGCATGATCGTCTATCCCAATCCTTTCAGTAATTCATCAACCATTGAATTGCATACCGGCTTACATGATGCTGAACTGATTATTTACAATCTGTATGGTCAGAAAACGATGGAGATCAATCATATTTCAGGAAATAAAATTACAATTGAAAAAGGAAATTTAATGAGCGGAATTTACTTTTTTAAGCTAACTCAGGAGAATAAAGAAATTGCAACTAAGAAAGTGGTCATAACAGAATAATAAATGCTCATTTCAGTAAATAAAAAACAAATAAAAAATCATGTTTTTTATCTGGGGTTAATGATAACATTGGCTCTTATTGGATTTCATCCCTCATCATTCTCTCAGAATCCTGTAGATGTGAATTATGAAAAAGATAATGACGGGAACATAAAGTTCTATTGTAATAATGATGATTTCTGCAGCTATATCATAGAAGTCAGGTTTGAGCAAATGGTAAATTTAAGATCAAATGCCTTTATCCCGTACAAAACTGATGTCAGGCCCGGAAGAACTGATTTGTTTGAATTAAAACCGGTCAATCCAAATGTTTTTTCTACATTCAGCTACTCATTTATAACGATTAAAGGCTGTGTTAATCCCCGCATCAAATCCGATTTCATCTATCTTTTGCCGGTTGGGGAAGAAAAAGTAACTGAGGCTTTTGGAATAGAATACATCAGGATCAACGACAAAGATCCCGAGCCCAAAGATTTTTATGCAATCGGCTTTACGATGGATCCGGATGATACCGTGTATGCGGCAAGAAAAGGTACTGTTGTCAGTTTGAGAGACACAACAAAACTTAAGCTGTCCGGTTATGTGTATTCCAGTGAAGATAATTATATTGAAATAGTGCATGATGATTGTTCGTTCGGCAGATACGATATCCTCAGCAAAACTTTTGTAAATTCAGGGCAAAAGGTGAATGCCGGCGATCCGATCGGCCTGGCGGGAGGAGAAAAATATTCAAGCGGAACGCAGGTCAGATTTTCCGTGCATTATAACTATGAACAGCGGACAACAATAAAAAACACTGACGGATCAAATATTGTAATGTATTGGGCCTTTGTCCCCCTGTTTTTTTATACCAAAGAATCAAATGCTACCCGCCTGATAATTGGCCATAAATATACGAGCATACATCCTGAGAATATTATCACACAGGAAATGAGCAAAATGCAGATCAGCAGATGGAAGAAGCATAAGATCGCACCTTCGAAAAAATAGACTGTAAAAGAAAAAATCTGTAAAACCGTTTTTGTAGACGATAAAGAAATATTGATTGGAAGCATAATATCGTATTTAAAACTTTTTTGTCAAATGAATTGTTGTCAAAGTTTGAAATACAATAATCAGACTCCCTCTCATATACTGATTCTGACACCTGTCTAATACCGATAAAAAAATATGATTTCACCTGAAAACAAACCTTAACTACACTGATTAAGGTATTTATTATTAATTTTATGCCTTTTACCTCAGGAATGGCAATAGTTGCCGAGGGATTTGGACCAATAAAATATAATCACATGAAACACTTACGTTGTATACCTTTTTCACTTCTTTTCTTTTATTTCATCATAAGCTCTGATTCTTTGTATTCACAAGGCTTTGAGGGGAGGCTGGTATACAAGATCCACTACAACATCCATAACAGGAAAGTAAAAAATGCCTGTCTTGAAAAGAACAGCGGGAACAACGAAGTGGTCACCCTTAAAAATGGTTGGTATAAAGCTGAAAGAAAAAACAGTGGCGAAATTCTGGGAACAATGATCTACAGGTCAAAGGACAGCATGAGGTTTCAGTTTGCTGCAGGTGAAAATTACTGCCTGCGCACGAAACTGGATAAAGATTCCGCTGAAAAAATGGTAAAAAAAGACACGCTGGTCCATATCGGAGCTTACCTTTGCGAGGTTTACGAAAGCAAAAAAGGGTTCTCTCATCTTACCTGGTATATTCTGAAAGGAAGTTCAAACTATAAAGAAACCATATGGTATCCTGCCCTCACCCCTTTTACTTCACCGGTAGTCAAGCTGGTGATCAGGAACAAAGATTACGACTTTGTGCAGGAGCTTTCCGCCTATGACAAGGCCACCATTAACGATGCCGAATTCAGCACCGGCAGCCGTATGATCATAGCCCCACAATCGGAAGTGATCAACGAAGTGGTTTCATCAGCAACGAAAATAAAACTGCAAAGATGTACCGGTAAAAAAACAGGCTACCCCCTGTTTATGCAGTTGCAAAACCTCGAAGGCAAAGTGTATGTTGATTTTGTGATCGACACTTTAAGCAAAGTATCCTATGTCAAAGTAACAACAGGCTTTTTCAGAAATTCAAAGAAGATCGAAAAAATTAAAAACTGCAGGAAGACAGAGCGGATCAGGAGTAAAGTGGAGAAAAGACTGCTGGCCGCATTCAGCGAATGTGTCGCCGGCATACAGTTTAATGCTCCACTCACAAAAAACGGAAAAGTGAATATGATCATGAGGATCCCTGTAATTTTCGGTTATTATTACAGCGACCGGGTTGAAGACTCTTTTGATGATGATGATAATTACGAGATGTATGAAGATTTTTATGAAAAAGAACTGCTCTGAAAATATTCTGTTTTTAAAATTAAGGTCATGAAAAAATTGCTTGTTTCCATAGGCATCGGCGTTATAGCAGGCATTATTGATGTAGTCCCGATGATTATCATGCAGCTGAACATTTATGCCTGTCTGTCGGCTTTTACACAATGGGTGATCCTGGGAATCATTATCAATTATATAGATCTGGGAATCAAAGCATGGCTTAAAGGGCTGATCGTTGCTATACTGTGTTCTATACCTATACTGATCATTGTGAGCGAAAAGGAAGCTGTTTCTATTATCCCTATACTTATTTTTTCAGCCGTGCTCGGTACACTGGTAGGATTCTTCGGCAAGAAATATTCAGAATGAGAATGTCAGAAAACTTTGTGTTTCTTTTTGGCAGAAAACAATATCACAGAGACATGATAACCCGCAGATTCATTATAAGTTCATCAAATTATACCATCACGTCATAAGCAAAAAACCATAAATAGGGTTCCTGCTATTTATCTAATTCTTTCTGGTAATTATTCCTGATCTTTTCAATCATTTTAGTATACTCAGGCGACGATTTAATAAACGAAAGTAAAGGCTCAGAGATCAGTTTGGGTTCATCAGAGAATCCCAAAGAAAGCGCTTTCCGGAGCATCGTAAGAGCTTCCTGTTGATTTCCTGTCCTGGAAAAATATACGGCCTGCAGGTAATAACCCATTGGGACCAGTGGTTCAGCAAGTACTTTGATATCGAGAAAATCCTTTTCCTTTGCAACATTATTTTGTTTTACAGCTGCATCATAATTCATGTGGGCCATCAGCGCGATATATGCCAGTACACGTTTTTTCATCAATGCATCATAAGGATTAACGGACGACCTTGACTGAACACTTAGAGCGGTAATCGCTTTCTTCCACCAGTTAATATCCTGCCCGGAAAAAGCCTGTGAATAAGTCTGTTGCATAATCTTTTCTTCCGTGCCGGCATTTTCCTTTTGTTTATTTGAAACAGCATATTCAGGTGATCTCTCCAGCTCTTCCATTTTCTCTTTAAAAGCTGAAATGTTCGTCAGCCCCTCAAGCTGACTTACCAGCATGGCATAGGAATGATCAGCATCAGCCAGCAGTTTTTTTCTGAGAAGACCGCTAATCTTTTCCTCCGTTTCTTTGATAAAGCCGGCCACTAAGCTGTCATTTCTGTCGGTAAGGTTTGTTTTAATGGCATTCATGTGAATCAGGGAAACGGCTTCGCCGAATTCACCGGAGGTCGGCATCTCATGCACACCATCCCTGTATAAGAACTGGTGCTGCAAAGGCGAACCCTGCAGCTGAGTTTCCAGGTTTACCATCTCAGCATAATTAAAATCGTACCTGCCTGCAATTCCTACATAGAAAAATGATGAGGGCAGCGACTGATCCCATTGGGGCATTCCGGCAGAACATCCGATCACACCGGCAATGTCAGCCCTTTTTAAGGCCAGTAACATTGCCTGCCTGGCTCCTCCGGAAAAGCCTGCCGTGTATAACCTCCGGTTATCAGTTGCCAGATTAGCCCTGATATCTTCGATCATTGTTCCGGCAATATAGTCGTAATTTTCAGCCGGTAAGCCATTTTTCGAATTCAGGCTGCCGGCAACAATATAACCGAGTTGTTCAGCAACTTTTTTCAGACGGCTCACGGCAAGCATTCCTCTTGCTTCGGCATCGAAAAAAACGATCACTGGCCATGAGTGCAGTGTATCGTATTTAGAGGGCAGGTATAAAGTATAAGCTATCGTTGTATCTTTTTCACAGTGTACTTTTTCAATTACCTTACCTGTGGGATAAACAGCCTTTTTATGTGAAACTTGCTGATCTGTGGTGTGTTTTTTTGTTGCCGAACTACAGGAAACAAATAAACTGAGAAGGAACATGGCCGGTAACTTCATATTATTCAGGTTTTTTTTCTTTCATTTTTAAGATCAGCCGGAGCGACTGGTCATAGGTAATATAATTCCAGAACCAGTTGATAAAAATCAGCAGGCGGTTTTTCACACCGACAATAGCCATCAGGTGGATGAACATCCAGATAAACCATGCAAAAAGCCCTCCGAAGCTGAAATGTTTAATATCAACCACAGCCAGATTTCTGCCGACAGTTGCCATCGTTCCAAGGTCCTTATAATGGAATGCTTTTACTGGATTACCTGACAAGCGGTCAACTATGTTGCGGCTTAAGATTTCTGCCTGCTGCAGGGCAACCTGGGCAACCTGGGGATGCCCTCTCGGGTATTTCTCATCCGGCATATATGCGATATCTCCGATGGCAAAAATATTATTATAACCGTTCACGGTGCAAAACGGATCCACTTTTATCCTTAATTCGCGGGTGAACACTTCTTCATTCAGGCCCTTAATTGCATTGCCTTTTATGCCGGCAGTCCATATCAGGGTTTTCGATGTGAGTGCGGGGCCGTCTTTCAAAGTGATGATCTTTCCGTTATAGTCGGTTACCTGGGTATTTAAGATGACATTGACCCCCATTTTTTCGAGGTAACGTTTCGACTTTTCCGATGCATTCCCTGATAATGCAGGCAATAAGCGGTCACCGGCTTCAATGATATATACCTTCATCTCACTAAAGTCGAGTTCAGGATAATCCTTCGGCAACACATATTTTTTCATTTCTGCAATGGCTCCGGCCAGTTCAACACCTGTTGCCCCGCCCCCGATGATAGCGATATTCATCAGGCAGCATATTTCATCCCTGCTGGCTGAATTGAGTGTTTTTTCAAAATTCTCGAGTATGGTATTCCTAATGAGAATGGATTCCGACACTGATTTCATCGCCAGCGCATATTTTTCAATGTTTTTCAGTCCGAAATAATTGGTATCGGCACCGGTAGCAATCACAAGAAAATCGTATCTAATATCGCCAATTTCGGTAACCAGCTTGTTTTCAGAAGGAATGATCTCATAAACTTCGGTTATCCTTATGAGTATATTGTGCTGATTCTGAAATATTTTCCTTAACGGAAAAGAAATGGAACTGGGTTCAATTCCGGATGATGACACCTGATAAAACAAAGGTTGAAACTGGTGGTAGTTGTTCCTGTCAATCAGAATAACCTGAACATCTTTTCCTTTCAGTCTTCTTGCCAGTTTAAGTCCGCCAAAACCCGCACCTATTATGACAACTCTTTTCTTTCCGGTATGATTTTCCGCTATCGAATGGGTTGACGTCAAATTGTTCATCTACTGTTTATTTATAAGTTTACAAGTTTTCATTTGTAAAAATAAACAATAATTAAGTCAATTGGTTCGATAAATAGTTTCGCCATTTCTCAATAACACTTTTCATATCAGGGGGTAATTCTGAGTCGAAAAATAATTTTTTCCCTGTGGTCGGATGGGTGAAGCCGAGGGAACGGGCATGCAGTGCCTGCCGGGGTAAAAGTTTAAAACAATTTTCGACAAACTGTTTATATCTGGAAAAGGTAGTTCCCTTTAAAATTCTGTCACCACCATAAGGGGCATCATTAAACAACGGGTGTCCTATATGTTTCATATGCGTTCTGATCTGGTGAGTACGGCCCGTTTCCAGCTCGCATTCCACCAGAGTGACATAACGAAACCTTTCCAGTACGGTGTAATGTGTAACTGCATGCTTCCCATGATCATCCTCTGCATATACAGTCATAACCCTTCTGTCAGCTGCACTCCGTGCAATGTTCCCGGTAATGGTACCTGTGTCTTCTTTCACATCGCCCCAGACCAGAGCTGTGTATTTTCTTTCGATGGTGTGATCAAAAAACTCTCTGGCAAGTTTAGCCTGGGCATATTCGTTTTTTGCCGCAAGGAGAATACCCGAGGTATCTTTATCAATACGATGCACCAGGTACGGCTTCAGATCATGCGATCTATCCTTTTCATTTTGCTGAAAGTGGTATAGCAATGCATTGACAAGTGTGCCTGTAAAGTTGGCGTAACCGGGATGAACCACCATACCTGCATTCTTATTGATCACGATGATGTCATCGTCTTCAAATACTATGTTTACAGGAATATTTTCGGCAATCAGGTTAAATTCTTCCGGCGGATGAGCCAGCACCACAGTGATCACATCAAGAGGTTTCACCCTGTAATTTGGTTTTTCCGCCTTGTTGTTAACGAGGATATTCCCGGCACGTGCAGCATTCTGGACCTTATTTCTGGATACAGACTCCAGCCTGAGCATAAGGAATTTATCAAGCCGCAGAAGCCCCTGACCCTTATCCGCTACAAAGCGGTGATGTTCATATAGATCCGGTTCATCTTCCCGCAATTCAGTGTTATCGTCCATGAAAATATTTATCTGATTACCGTAAGTTTTTTTATGACTGATTTTCGGGTTTGCCTGTCTTCTATCACAACGATGTAAGTGCCGCTATTCAGATTGTTGATCCCGATCTGTGGAGAAAAAGGAAGGGTTTGTATACATTTACCTGCCAGGTCGTAAATTGTGACATACATATTTTCAGGTCTGACAGGCAGGGAAGAACTGACAATGAGATTGACATTGCCACCGGAAACCGGATTGGGATAAAGACTGACATTCAGCTTATTGTCAACATCATCAATACCCACATGCGGATAATTTTCAGAACCAAAAACGGGCCGTATCATCAGCGATCCCTTGTACATGCTGTTATACCAGGTACCGTCGGTATTGTAGAATATTTTATCCTGTGAATTGGTATTCCTGTCGAAGCCCAGGTTGAGGTTATCCGATGTGGTCTGCTCCCATCCGATATAGAATTTACCGCTTAGCACCAAAGGCTGCGCAAAAATATAGGTATGAAATTTATTCAGTTCCGCCTCAAACTCAGGTTTTATATAAAGATCCTGATTAATGATATCACCAGGCACACCGTTATTATCATTCCACAGAGTGAGATAGAAATACTGCTGACTGGCATTTTCGTATGTCTGATTGAAGAACATATCAACAGCTCTAAGTGTGTCTGCAACATTGAGCTGAAAAGCGTAGGCAAGCATGGACCCTGAAGGTGAAAGGCCATAACCGTTCTCAGGTGAACCGTCATCATAGGCAAAGTAATTGTAAAACCGCTGGAAAAAACGTATCGTGTCGTTATCCCTGTTGATATCGGGAGAAGTATTAATGGCATACATCACTTCAAAGTCAGCATATTTCGCAGCTGCAGAATGGAAAATATAATTGAAAGGTGGCGTAAATGTAGAATCGGTATGAGGCAGGATGTTGCAGTTTCCTCCTGTTGAAGTATATATCTGTGACCTGTCGGTAAGATCCGTAATCCTGAAATTTCTGTTCGCCTGTCTGGTGTCGTTGCTGAGGTTCGTAAAAACAACCTGGGGGCTGTTGTTCATTTCGGATGCAGGGCTAACCAGAAACTGTTTCCACGGCATCGACTGATATGTCTTCAGCAGGGAATAGGCCGGCTGCCTGAACGCAAGATCGTTGTATGCCGTATCGGTATTATTCCTGTTCACGTTCAGATAGATATAATCCAGATGCCACTGATCAACATTCCCGGCCCAGCTGGGAATAATATTATTGGCAAGGCTTGCATAGTTCCTGAAACGAAAACGGAAGGTGTTTTTCAGATAGGCTGTATCTTTTACCGGGACAAGAACCTGCCTGAAATAAGTGCCATAACGAACATAAAAAGTATCCAGAGGCATTCCGGGTGAACTCCATACTTTTTTCCATTTCTCTTCTATCTTTATGGTATCAATACCTGTATGGGTAGTATCGGTCCGCAGATAAAATTCAAGAAACAATGAATCTCCTTTTTCAGGCACATCACCTATCCTTTCCCAGGGCAAGCCTTTTCCACCTCCTGGCTGATACCAGAAACTCAGGTAAACAGAATCGGAAGAGAGTATCTTTTTCGGGACAGGAAAAAATACGGAATCAAGTCGAATGCTGACTGAAGTCAGCGTATCTGCCGAAAAAGCATACGGGCTGGCATCAGGATATATTTCTCCTTTGCCGTTGATGGCGTCGAGTGTGGCAACTCCAATACCGGGCTGATAATAAAAGAAATTATGGTCAATGAAAGCGCATCGGTCGGTCCATAAAGCCGGCGACGGGAAAATGTCCCCTGCAGAGAAGTCATCCATGAAAGGAAGGGTAAGGCTGGAAAGTGACTTCTGACGGAAAAGCGCCTGCTCCTGTTTCTGTTTTATTGCAGGATTAACACACAAAGGGGTAACAATCTCCTGTGCATAAGAAAGCTGTATAATAAGAATGGCAGTTATAAGAATAAGCAGAGTTTTTTTCATACTAAAATGTGTTATTCATGTTTTTCATTGTCCGGGGTCGGATTATCGAAGTCTTTTTTTTCTTTTCCCAGAACGAGGGTGATCACAGATCCTTTACTGATCATAATCCCCGGTTCGATATGAGTTCCTCTGAATTTCTGATCGAGTACTGCATTTTTATATTCACTGAGGCGGTATTCAAAAGGAGCTGTTTTCAGACCGTAGGTTTCCAGCATGGCAGAAGCCTGACGCTGCGAAAGGTCAATAAGATTGGGCATGGCAACCTGTTCCGGAAGAACGGCAATGACCGTCAGATAAACTTTCCTGTTTCGCTTCACCTTTGTTCCAGGATAAGGGTCCTGGGCAATGATAGAACCTTTGGGCTTGCCCGCGTCGTGAATGGAGTCTGTAATGATAAATGTAAAATTATCGGTGAGATCACTCTGAATGACCTGGTTGTATGTTTTACCGGTGAGATCAGGCACCGTTTTAAATTCCCCGTGATGGGTGTAAATACTCAGAAATTTCAGGATGATGCCGGCAATGACAATTGTGACGATCACAGATAAAGCGATATGCTTGAAAAATGTTTTGCTTTTCAGGAACTGTATCAGTTTCATGGAGTCACAATTTGCTTAAAAACTTAAAAAGTTTTGAATTATTTTACAGCAAAGATACAAAATATTGGTTTTTCGGGTTAATTAATAAAGGATGTAATTAACTTTGCTGCAATAAAATCAGAAATACACCATGAAGAATATAGCTATTGTTGCCGGTGGTTATTCAGGCGAAGCAGAAATATCGTACAAAAGTGCCGGCGCCATAAGCAGAAACATCGATCCGGCTTTGTATCGTGTGTTTATCATCAGGATCACAAGGGAAAGCTGGTACTATGAATCCAATGAAGGACTTCGTACGGAAATTGACAGGAATGATTTTTCACTGACACAGAATAACAGTAAAATAAAGTTTGCTGCCGTATTTATTGCCATACACGGCACCCCCGGCGAGGACGGCAAACTACAGAGTTATTTTGATATGCTGGGCATCCGCTACAACACCTGCGATGCCATCACTTCCAGTCTCACCTTCAATAAAAATTTCTGCAAACAGGTTGTCGCATCCCTCGGCATTCACACAGCAAAATCCTTGACCTTCTATAATGGAGAGACCATAGATACCGAAGCTGTCATTTCATACCTGGGCTTGCCCTGTTTCGTAAAACCCAACAATGGCGGTTCCAGTATAGGCATGAGCAAGGTGATGAAGAAGACCGGGCTGAAAAAAGCCATTGCCAAAGCCTTTCACGAAGACGACCAGATCATCATTGAAGAATTTGTTGAAGGCATAGAGCTGACTTGCGGCATGATGAGATCAGGCAACAAAGTAATCGTGTTTCCGGTCACACAGATCGTTCCCGTTGAGCGTCCCTTTTTCGATTACGAAGCCAAGTACCTGAACAAATCCAACGAGATCACACCTGCACCGGTCAGCGAAAGCATACACATCGAATGTAAGCGCATCTCGGCTTTTATCTATAAAAGAATCAACTGCAGGGGAATCGTCAGGTTCGATTATATCTATGCGAAAAAGAAGTTTCATTTTCTGGAAGTGAACACAGTTCCCGGCCAGACCGACCAGAGCATTGTACCTCAGCAGGCCAGAGCCATGGGTATCAGCCAGAAAGAGCTGTATGCTATGGTAATTGAAGATATGCTGAAATAAGCTGTAACCTTACGCATGAGTCTATTGGGGATTTTCGAAGCGCTTCCCAGAGCGGAAAATGATTTTCCGCTCTGAATACAGGATAATTCTTAATTATCCAAATAATTCCAATCCTTTTTCCCTTGACAGTATTTTAAATTTTCAATAATAATATCTCTGTATATTGGCCGGGTATAGAAGTCTATCCAATAAACTACCTGAATGCGAAGATAATGTGGTGCAGATAAGTTTTTTGTTTGTTATCCCGTTGGCATTGTCTTTCAAGTTTACGGCATTCTTTTATGTTGAATTACAAATTCAACAGTGT
>Ga0114951_10004910_pt1 | contig 12658 bp, 15 predicted proteins | sample AM7aDNAmetaG_FD_88677 | JGI IMG/M metagenome (GOLD analysis project Ga0114951, IMG submission 88677) | Freshwater microbial communities from Finland to study Microbial Dark Matter (Phase II) - AM7a DNA metaG | ecosystem: Environmental > Aquatic > Freshwater > Lake | place: Finland: Lake Alinen... | reverse complement strand
TTTACGCTTGCCTAGATTATCTCACACCTTTAGAGGTAATTGAAAAATCCAGACAACAAAAAAAGCGCATAAGCGCTAAGAAAATTTAAAAAGTAAGTGTTCGGATTGGGCCCGTCGGGCGGGGACGTGAAATTATATATATAATATCAAATATAAATTATAATGTCAAGAGTAAATAAAATAAAATTATACGCGCGGGCTTTGGCGGAAATTCTGGCTAAGTCGGACTTCGCCAAATCTTCGACGGCCGAGGAGGGGAAAATTATCAAAAATTTTGTTAAGGTTTTAGTTTCTGCGGGGTTGGAAAAGAAAGCGAATGAAATTTTGGAATTGGCGGAAGAAATGCTGTTGGCAAAGCAGGGAAAGAAAAAAATAGTTTTTGAAACGGCCCGAAAAATTACGACAAACCAGAAAAAAATGCTTGAAGGAATTGCGAAAAAAGGAGATTTAATAAAAGAAAAAATAAATCCTGAATTAATCGCAGGAGTAAAAATAATTATAAATAACAACCGTCAGTTTGATTCCTCGCTGAAAAATAAATTACAAAAAATATTTTAAATAAAAACACATGAGTCAAGAAACTATAGAAAAAATTAAGCAGGCAATTGAAGGATACAAAGACAAAACCGAATGGGAGGAAATTGGGAAAGTTGTTGAAGTTGGCGACGGAATTTTGAAAATTTCAGGGCTTTTGAATGTACGGGCACAGGAAGTTTTGGAAGTTGAAAGTGGAAAGTCAAAAATTCGGGCAGTGGCTTTGAATTTGGAGGAGGACTCGGTGGGAGCTTTGGTTTTGGGAGATTTTCAGGAAATCAAATCCGGAGACACTGTTAAAAGAACAAAACAGCTTTTGAGTATTGCGGTTGGTGAACAATTGCTTGGCAGGGTGCTGGATCCGTTGGGAATGCCAATAGACGGCAAGGGCCCATTGTTTTCTGAAAAAGACAAACCGCAATATAATATGCTTGAGCAGTCAGCGCCAAATGTTATTGACAGGGAAGGTGTAAACACACCTTTACACACAGGAATTAAAGCAATTGACTCTATGATTCCTGTAGGACGCGGGCAAAGAGAATTGATAATCGGCGACAGGGGAACCGGAAAAACAGCGGTTGCTTTGGATATGATAATCAATCAAATTCAGGACAATCCAAAAAATCCGCCTGTTTGCATTTATGTGGCAGTTGGACAAAAAGAATCTAAAGTTGCTAAAATTGTTGAAACATTAAAAAACAACAACGCATTTTCTTACACAGTTGTTGTTTCTGCCAGCGCATCCAGCCCTGCCGCATTTTGGTATTTGGCGCCATTCACGGGAGCCGCCATTGGAGAATATTTTCGCGACAAAGGAAAAGACGCGGTTGTGGTTTATGACGACTTGTCTAAACACGCTTGGGCATACAGGCAAATTTCTTTGCTTTTGCGAAGACCGCCAGGACGTGAAGCGTATCCTGGAGATGTATTCTATTTGCACTCAAGACTTTTGGAGAGAGCAGCAAAATTGTCAAAAGCAAAAGGCGGAGGCAGTTTGACAGCTTTGCCAATTATTGAAACACAGCTCGGCGACGTAACCGCTTACATTCCAACAAACGTAATTTCAATTACAGATGGACAAATTTATTTGGAATCAGATTTGTTTTTCCAGGGAATGAGGCCGGCGGTTAACGTTGGCTTGAGTGTTTCCAGAGTTGGAGCCAGCGCGCAAACCAAAGCCATGAAAAAAGTTGCCGGAAAACTAAGGCTTGAACTTGCGCAATTTAGAGAATTGCAAACATTCGTGCAGTTTGCCAGCGATGTAGACGAAGCCACCAAAGCCAGAATCAACAAAGGCAGAATTGTTACCGAAATTTTAAAACAGTCTGACCTTGCTCCAATCAGTTTCGAAAAACAAGTTTTAGTTTTGTACGCCGCCCTAAACGATTATTTCTCCAAATTCAAACCCGAAGAAATGCAGGCAATTGAAAAGAAATACGTTGAGTATTTTGAAAATTTACACAAAGACATAATTGAAAAAATAAAGACCGAAAGAATAATCAGTCCAGAATTAGAAGAGGAAATAAAAAAAGTTATAAGTTCATTTGTAGAAAGCCAGAAATAGTACCGTACCTATGCATAGGTGCATAGTAACACGTCATTCCCGCGAAAGCGGGAATCCAGATTAATTAACGCGAACCTGGATTCCCAATCAAGTTGGGAATGACGGAGAAGAAATAGATTGAAAAATTTGCAAGAAAAAAAGCCCTTGTTTATACTCGCTTGGGCTTTAGTGCGAGTGGTGAGTTGGATTAGCACGCGACGTACTCTTCCAACCACTTGTAGAGGCCCCATAAGGCGATAACGCCGATAATCAGCATAGTGCCACCGACGCCGGTCTTCGAAAAATCGATGTGCGTCCGCCCCCAAATGCCGAAACACACTTCGATGAGGCCAAGAAGAAAACTTCCCAGTCCGAAGAAGGCGGCCACGAAAAAGAACACAATCATACCAACAATTTTCAGAGCCTTCATAACAACCTCGAAAAAATGTGCAAGTGTAGTCTTTTACCCCAGACTGCGTAAGGGGAAGATGATTAATCTTACATATTTATTATACCACTTAAATATATTATTGTCAATAGTATACACTCAAAAATGGAATCACCGCAAAATCTTAAAAAAAGACTGAAGTCAGCCAATAATATAGATGGCAGATAAAAATCAAAACAATTTTGCATATATTGATGGGGCGAATTTGCATAAGGGCAATAAGAGCTTGGGATGGAAGTTGAATTACAAAAAATTTAGAGTTTTATTGTCTGAAAAATATGGAGTTAAAACTGCTTATATATTTTTAGGATTAATTGCCTCATATGGAGCACTTTATAAATATCTGCAGGAATCTGGTTTTATATTAATTTTTAAACAAGTTGTTTATGATGGAGAAGGAAAGCCAAAAGGCAATTGCGATGCGAATCTAGTATTACGTGCTGTTTGCGATACATACGAAAAAAAGTATGACAAAGCAGTAATAGTTGCGTCAGATGGAGACTATGCAGAACTGGTTGATTTTATAAAGCAAAGAAACGGTTTGCGAATTGTAATTTCGCCAAGCAATAAATGTTCATATCTTATTAGGCAACAGAATATACCTTTATCATATTTAGATAATCAAAGAAGCAAGTTAGAATTACTAACTGCAAAAGAAAAAGCCCCCTACAAGGACGAAACCTTATAAGGGTCTTTAACATGGTGAATTACTTATATATTAGCAAATCTAGAGCTGTTGTCAAGAGGCAGATAAAATGATATAAAAACATAGAAATAAACTTTAAAAATGGAATCACCGCAGAATTTAAAAAAAAGACTGAAGTCAGTCAATAATATTGGGCAAATTACCAAGGCGATGGAGCTGGTTTCGGCTACGAAGATGAGGAAGTCACAGCAGATTGCTTTGGATTCAAGGCCTTATGCTTTTGCGGCTTTGGATTTTTTGGCAACTGTTTCAAGTCTTGAAAACCAGAAATTGCCGGCGCTTTTTGAAACTAGAAAAGAAATTAAGAAAGTGCTTTTTGTGCTTGTAACTTCCGACAAAGGATTGGCGGGCGCATTTAACAGTTCGGTATTTAAAAAATTTGAAAAGCATATTGTGCAAGGTCAGACCTCGCACAATTTTGAGAGGGAGGAACATTTGTATTTGGCCGTTGGAGAAAAATCAAATGCTTATTTGTCCAAAAAAAATTACAAAATTTTAAAAAAGTTTAAAAACGTAGGGGATTATACAACAACCGAACAGGTAAAACCGTTGTCGGATTTTATTGTGAAGGGATATTTGGATAAAAGCTGGGACAGAGTTGTGGTGGTTTCGACGCATTTTTTGTCAGCATTAAAACAAGAGCCTCACGTGAGAAGGGTTTTGCCGATTGATTTTGAGCATATAAAAGAAACAGTTTTGGAAACAATTCCCGAGCGCGGAAAATTTGCCGACTTAATAAAAGAGCAAAACATAAATTTTATTCCCGACAAACAAAAATTAGAAGAGTACACAATTGAACCGCAGGCTGAAAAAGTTTTGGAAAAATTAGCGGAACACTTATTCTTTATGCAAATTTACCATTTAATATTGGAAGCCAACGCAAGCGAGCATTCAGCGCGCCGATTGGCAATGAAAACAGCAAACGACAACGCAAAAGATTTGGGAAGCGCATTAAACCTCCAATACAACAAATCCCGACAATCCAGAATCACCACAGAAATTTCCGAAATTTCAGCCGGAGCGGAAGCATTAAACTAAAAAATAAATATGAAAACCTTGGCGTTTATTGACGCTTCAAATCTTTTTTATGGAGGAGAAAAAAGTTTGGGATGGAAAATTGATTACCAAAAACTTTTAAATTATTTGGAAGAGAAATATGAGATACAACAAGCATTTTACTTTGGAGGAGTCGAAATACATAATTTTGAATTTGATTATTTAAAAAATGAAACCGTTTCAACTAATGAAGTAGAAAAGTATTTTATTGATTTTATAAAAGCAAAGAAGCAAACATTGAAAGAGCAGATATTTTTATTGTTTAATGGTTATTTACAAAAAGTCAGGTTTTATAAAAAGTTAGAATTATTTGGGTATAAACTTTATTTAAAACCGGTAAAATTTTATAAAACAGAGGAGGGCTTAATAAAAAGAAAAGCTAATTGCGATGTTGATATGACGTTTCATTTAATGAAAGAAAAAGATAATTTTGACAAAGTTATAATTTTGTCCGGTGATGGAGATTTTTTGCCAGTTCTAAAATACTTAAAAAGCCAAAACAAAGAAGTTATTGTTTTGGCGCGAGGTTCAAGAACTGCCAGAGAAATTCGTCAATTTGTTGGCAGTAATTTTAGAGATTTTATAAGATTAGAAAATAGAATAAAATTCGTAGAAAAATAAACGGGACGGACATACGAAATATCCGTCCCAAGTTTAGTGAGTTAAGTATAGCAAATTGGAATGGCTTGTCAAGAGTAAAAAATAAAAGTATAATAACCTTCAATACAACAAATCCCGCCAATCCAGAATCACCACAGAAATTTCAGAAATATCAGCAGGCGCCGAGGCATTAAACTAATTTTAAAACAAAATAGTAATTAAAAAATTATATAAAACGCCAATGCATTTTATGTAAATAATCGTTCGGTCGAAATGAAAGCAAGTTTTCATTTCTTCCTCACTCATATTTATGAACAAAGGTAAAATTATACAAATTATTGGGCCGGTGGTGGATGTGGAGTTTCCCGAAGAAACATCTCTTCCTGCAATATATAATGCTTTGAAAGTCGCTGGGCCAAATGGCCAAGTTATTTTGGAAGTTGTAAAGCACTTGGACGCAACAAAAGTTAAAGCAATTTCTATGCATTCAACTGATGGGTTGCAAAGGGGGATTGAAGTGGAAGATATGGAGGAGCAAATTACCGTGCCGGTTGGGCCGGAAGTTTTGGGGAACATTTTTAATGTTATTGGAGAGTCTTTGGAGAAGAAAGATATGAAATTTAAGAAACGCTGGCCGATTCACAGGGCTTCGCCGGTTTTTACGGATCAGGCAACCAAAACAGAAGTTTTTGAAACAGGAATTAAAGTGGTTGATTTGATTGCTCCGTTTATTAAAGGAGGAAAAGTTGGATTGTTTGGTGGGGCGGGAGTTGGAAAAACAGTTTTCTTGCAGGAACTTATCAGAAACGTGGCTGAAGAGTCGGGTGGAGTTTCGGTTTTTGCCGGAGTCGGAGAAAGAACCAGAGAAGGAAACGATTTGCACAAAGAAATGAAAGATTCGGGAGTTATTTCAAAAACCGCTTTGGTTTTTGGGCAAATGAATGAAGTCCCTGGAGCCAGAGCCAGAGTTGCTTTGAGCGCTTTGACAATGGCTGAATATTTTCGCGACGAAGAAAAGAAAAACGTTTTGCTTTTTATAGATAATATTTTCAGATTTTCACAAGCCGGTTCAGAAGTTTCAACTTTGTTGGGACGTATGCCTTCGGCAGTGGGTTATCAGCCCACATTGGCCTCTGAGATGGCCGAATTGCAAGAAAGGATTACAAGTACCAAAAATGGAGCCATCACGTCTGTGCAGGCCATTTACGTGCCTGCCGACGATATTACAGACCCTGCGCCTGCCACCACATTTTCGCATTTGGACTCAACAATTGTTTTAAACAGAGCATTAACCGAAATTGGAATTTATCCTGCAGTGGATCCGTTGGCTTCAAACTCAACAGCTTTGGACATAAAAATTGTGGGCGAAAAGCATTATCAGGTTGCCCGCGACGTGCAGAAAACTTTGCAAAGATACCGAGATTTGCAGGATATTATTGCCATTTTGGGAATTGAAGAATTGTCGGACGACGACCGAAAAGTTGTTAACCGCGCCAGAAAAATCCAAAGATTTTTGAGCCAGCCCTTTTTCGTTGCCGAAAACTTCACAGGAACCGCCGGAAAATATGTAAAGCTGGAAGACACAATCAAAGGTTTCGCAGAAATTTTAGAAGGAAAACACGACGACGTCCCCGAAGAAAAGTTTTACATGAAAGGCGGAATCGACGAGGTAAAATAGTAATTATGAAATTATCTGTATATAGTTTAAAAAATATTTTGTTTCAGGGCGAGGCCCAGCTTTTGAATTGCAAAACTGTGATGGGGGAGATTACGATTTTGGATCACCACGAAACTTTGATTACGGTTTTGTCTGCAGGAATTGTAAAAGTTGTTGACGAAGCGAAGAAGGAACACTTTTTTGAAATCAATTCGGGATTTTTGGAGGTAAAGCCGGGCAACGAGGTGAGGTGCATTGTAGAACAACAGATTTAAAGTTAAAATAGATTAAGAATAAAAACTTAATCTATTTTTTTATGAAATATTCTATCTCAACAATTGTTATAACTATTTTAGCAATTGCCATTATTATATTTTTAGCGTTTTTGCTTTATTATTATTCGGTAACGCCCATATCTGTTTCTAATCCAGCCACACAAAAAATTTATGTAACAAAAACCCCGCAGCCGAATAAAGTTGTTGCAACAAAAGTTATAACTTTTACTCCCCCTGCAACGTTATCTGCCGACGTAAGTAGTGGAAATTGTTTTATAAGTTCCGTTGCAGAACCTTACAGAAAAGATGCATTTAGATGTATGGTTCAAAATGGAATTTATGATCCTTGTTTTACATTATCAAAAGATGGTTATGTTTTTTGTCCGGTTGATCCTGTTAAAAATAACCCTGTTTTAATTAAGCTCACCAGTGCGCTTCCGGCACCATCAGCTGTTGTTACAACAAAAGCAAATTGGGCGTGGTTTTTAAAACTTGAAGATGGAACTTATTGTTCGCCGTTCACCGGGACGCTACCTCCATTAAAAGATGAAATGGCATATTATGGTTGTTCTGGCGGTGAGGGTCAAGTTTTAGTTGGAGATTTGGTCCAAGGTAAGGTTTGGACAGCACAAGAGGGCATTGCAACTTTTGATGGGCAGAATTGGGTTTTAAAATCGCAAAAAAAAGTTAACATAGACACGGTTTGGCAGTAAAATATGGATTACGAAGAAATTATAAAAAAACTTGAGTCGTTAAAAAATCCAAGGAATGTTGATGGAATGGCGCGATTTGGCATAAGGCCTAAAACAAAAGTTTTAGGAATTCCAATTCCGGTGACAAGAAAAATTGCCAAAGAAATTGGAAAGAATCAGGAATTAGCTTTAAAACTTTTTGATTCGGGAATTCATGAAGCGCAGATTTTAGCCGGATTTATTGCTGAACCCGAAAAGTTTACAAAATATCAGGTTGAAAATTGGGTGAAAAAATTTGATTCTTGGGATGTTGTTGACCAAGTTTGTTCGGCTGTACTTGATAAAACAAAATTTGTACCAAAAATTATTTTTGAATATGCAAAAAATAAATTGGCAAAAGAAATAAAAAATTAAATACAGAAGCGTTAAAATTAGCCAAGGAAATTAAAAAAATGGAAAGTAAAAGCGCAAAATGGATTGCAAATAATGCATTAAGGGAATTAACCAGCGAAAAAGTATTAAAAAGAATTAAACAATGAACTTATTGTCCGTTAATTATGTTGTTTGGCTTATTTTATCGGCAATATTTTTTGCAATCGGAGAATTTTTATCCAAAAAATTTGCGTTGAATCCAAACTGGATTTTGGTTATAATTATTTTGTTGGTTTATTCGATTGGGGTGCTTTTTTGGCTGCCGGCAATTTTACAAAGAAATTCTCTTTCAATTGTGGGAACAATTTGGTCGGTAATGAGTTTGCTTGCCACAATTTTAATCGGAGTTTTAATTTTTAAGGAGAAATTAAGTTTGGCCGGTATGATTGGAATTGTTTTTGCGTTTGCCGCAATAATTTTATTATCATTATGAAAATGTATTTAGAAATAATATTATTGATAATTCTGGTCATTGCTTTTGGGTATTTATTTTTTCATTACGCAGATATTTTGTTATCAAAAAAAAATCAACAAGCCGCAACTAACCAAGTTTGCTTTGGTAAAAATTGTTTTTCTGTGGAATTAGCCAAAACAACCGCAGAGCAAGAAAAAGGATTAATGGACAGAACAGAATTAGATAAAAACAAGGGAATGCTTTTTATTTTTAATACAGAGGGAGTTTATTCTTTTTGGATGAAAAGCACTTTAATTCCGCTGGATATGATTTGGATAGGCGCAAATAAAAAAGTTGTATTTATTGCGAGAAATGTTCAACCATGTAAAACTTTAATTTGTCCGACCATCAATCCTTTAGTAAATGCAAAATATGTTTTGGAAATAAACGCCGGTCTTGCATTGGAAAAAAGAATAAAAGTTAACGACATTGCAACGATAGGCATAGTACAATAAAAATAGATTATGGTATAATTTTATAAAGGCCGAGTATTAAAATAATGTAATTATAATTATAATTATGAAACTAAATACTTTAGATATCGTAGCATTAGTTTTGGTAATCGTCGGCGGATTAAATTGGTTGTTTGTGGCTTTGGGATTCAACTTAGTAACAATAGTTGTTGGATTCTCTCCTGTGCTGGTTGATATTGTTTATTGGCTAGTTGGATTGTCAGCGATCTATTTGGCAGTTGTTGCAATGAAGTTGGAAAAGCAATAGAGTCATACATAAAAAATTCCCGTTTTTTTTACGGGATTTTTTTATTATTTGAAAATTGTAAATTGTTAATTGAAAATTATATTTTAGTATAGGTATCCCCACGTTTGCAGTTTGTCGGAATCTTCAGACCAGCCAAGTCCGATGTCAGTTCTGTAAAACATATTTTGAAGTAAAATATTTTCAACTCTGCTGTATGCTTGTTTTCTGGCATCTTCAACTGTAACTCCGGATCCCGTAACCACTAAAACATATCCCGATTCTCCGGCAATTGTCCATTTGCCGTCAACCAATTTTAAATCTCCAAAGCGGATACCATCCATTGATGGTTTTTTAAAAATAATAGATAAATCTCTGTAAATGTCCATTTCTTCTTTGTCGTAATATGGAAATGGGGGGACTGCGCAACACACTCCAAGCTGAAATCCTTTTTTTGTTTTTAATTCAAGATTTTCACCTTTGGCAATGCGATATAAAAATTCTCCCCAAGGACTTGTGACTCCCTCCATTGCAATTGAAATATGAGGATAGCCAAATCTGCACGTAAATTCCAGCGGGTAGATTCCACGTGCATTGGCGATGCAATTTATGTCTATGTACCCTACATACCCGGATTTTTTTATGTCTTCACGCATTTTTTCCAAAGTGGTTCTAAAAATTGTATTCGGTCCCGACCAATACATCAAAGTTCCCATTTCTCCGGTGTAGGGGCCAATGTCTCCGGGGAATAATTTTTTATGTTCAAAATTTACGTTCACAGGATAAATAAAATCATTTCCGTTAAAAAATGCGCCAACCGCAACCTCTACGCCTTGCGCAAATTTTTGCAGTTGAAATTGTTTTACTCTTTTTTCTAAGGTTGATTTGTTTGATGTTATTATTTCGCAAAGATCTTTGCCGTCTTCCTCTTTACCTAAAAACAAAAGTCCTTTTGAGGATGATCCTTCAAATTCAGAGGGCTTAAAAACATATCTGCCCGGATTTTCTTCAATAAATTTTAGTGCCAAACTGTAATCCGAAAAATCCCAATGGGGGAGTGTTAACATTCCAACTCTTTTCATTTCAGATTGGCCAAACTCTCTGTCTTTTTCAAGTTTGTCGGTATATTCGCTTCCACCAACAACCAGCTTGCCTTTTTTTCTTAATTCATCGGCCTCTTCGCCAAACCCAACATCATCAAAAACAACTACATCGGCCCAGTCAATAAATTTTTTATAGTCGTCAACCTTTTCCAAAAATCCGGTGTAAACATCCAAGTCGTAATCTGCCTGCACATAAACTTTTACTTCGTGCCCTTCGTTTTTAATTTGCCAAGCCAAATCTCCCGACAAAGCCTCCCAGCTTACAAAAAGAAATTTTTTTGGCGATATTATATTATGATTATTCCCGTTGTTTCCGTTCATTTTTTAAATTATTTAAATATATTTTTCGTCGTAAGTTTTATATGCAGCAGTTAATTCTTCGCCCTTTTTTATTTTTCTTAAAGTGACAAAATTTTCTCCGTCATCAATTGTTTTAAGGTTTGGTTTTTTTGAATCATTTAAAAAATAAGAAACGTCCATTCCGTTCAAACACGAATCAGAAATTTCAACCATTCCATTTTTGTGAATTACAAAAAAACTGTCAATTAAAGATAAGATTTCTTTGTTTAAATTTTTTAATTCCGAAATTTGAAACTTGTGCCACTTTTGTTTTTTTAAACCCAAAAAAGGATTCTTTCCCTTGGGAATTTCTCTAATTGCAAAAACTCCAACGCCCTCAATTTTTGATGGCTTTAATCTGCAATAGGTATTTTTTAAATTCTCCAGAATTTTTAATTTTTCTTTTGTCATTGAATTATTATATCACTAATATTTTTTTATACAAAAAAACAACCCTTTTAAAAGGATTGTTTTTTAGAAATTATCTTGAGAAATTTCTTGGAGGCCTCTTTTTTGACCAGCATTCTCTGCAATAGATTGGTCTGTCGGGAGATGGCTCAAATGGCATTTCTGTAATTTCAACTCCGCATTCGGAGCATTTCCAGTTGCCTTTGATCATTTGCCTTGGGGCAAATCCTCTGTCATTGTTTTTGTCAAACATTGATTTTGTTTTAATTATATAATTTATTATACTTTGTTTATAACTTCGTGTCAAGGTCTTTATATTTTTCCACCAAAATGTAATATGAAAGTATATTAATAGAAATAAAGATTATGAATAAAAATATTTGGATTTTAATAATATTAGCAATAATAATTGTTGTTTTAACGGGATTTTTATTTTGGCCTGCAAAAAATAACAGGCAATCCGTAATTGCCCCCACCGCCGGAATTACGATAAATTCTATAAAATCCGGAGAAGAAATTTCTTCGCCATTAAAAATTACAGGCATCGTAAATGGCGATGGCTGGGTTGGCTTTGAAGGACAGGTTGGAACAGTAAAATTATTAGACAATGCTGGAAAAGAATTATCATCGGGAATTTTAAACGCAACAACCGAATGGACAACTTTGCCCACAAATTTTGAAACAACCTTAAATTTTACCGCAAATAATTCCGGTCCGGCGACTTTAATTTTTAAAAATGAAAACCCCAGTGGCGACCCCTCGCGCGATAAAACCTTTTCTTTGCCGGTTACAATAAAAGCAGGCGCGGAAACCACAACGGTAAAGGTTTATTTTCAGGATCCCGTTGCATCCAATACAAATTGTAAGGCTGTAAAATCCGCAGAACGAACGGTTCCAAAAACACAAGCGGTTGCACGTGCCGCCTTAGAACGGTTGCTTTTAGGGCCAACTTCCGAAGAAAAACAAATTTATATAACATCTATAAATTCGGGCGTTAAAATACAAAGTCTTACAATAGAAAATGAAACGGCTTATGTGGATTTTGATGAGACTCTTGAAAAGAATGTTGGAGGTTCTTGTAGGGTTGCGTCGATTAGGGCAGAAATTACAGAAACTTTAAAACAATTTTCAACAGTAAAAAATGTAGTAATTTCAATTAACGGCCGCACAGAAGACATTCTACAACCATAATTAGTATTCGCCTTGGTTATCACGTGATAACCTGAAGGATTTTGAAAAATTAAACAAAAAAAATCCCAACGGTTAAGCTGGGGAGTAGTTTTGCCAAATGGCGACTTGCTCGGGTCAAATGATTCGTTGATTGGTGGCAAGGTTAGCCCCTGCCGCCTATGTGTTCCAACGTGGGTACAATGAAGGCTGATGATAGAACGATCTCGTTGTTGGGATCGGTTTTGACAAAATGGTCTTCATCGTAACCGGGCTCCCAGTTCCACCGGACAAGATAATTTCTTGCTTCTTCGGACGAATTGAACGGAGTGAGGACGTCTGAGGGCTTACCCTGTCTGTCCATATGGACAACACTTACCATGATTTTTTCCTTGCTATTAAAGCGTAGCTACCACTGGGTTAGGAAAACCCGAATTCGCATTTGAATCCGAACACTTGGTAAAATGGAATTATGAAAAACCAAAAAAAAGTTATCGCATATTGTAAAAAGCGAGCGGGACGAAATATTCATCTTGCTGTCGAAAAGT
>Ga0114951_10004909_pt1 | contig 12660 bp, 10 predicted proteins | sample AM7aDNAmetaG_FD_88677 | JGI IMG/M metagenome (GOLD analysis project Ga0114951, IMG submission 88677) | Freshwater microbial communities from Finland to study Microbial Dark Matter (Phase II) - AM7a DNA metaG | ecosystem: Environmental > Aquatic > Freshwater > Lake | place: Finland: Lake Alinen... | reverse complement strand
GACGGATATTTCCCACGACTTCGGCCCGCCCGAGGGGGAGGATCGCCGGAGCTATCTCCACGAACTCTTGCCCCAAGTGGGGGGCATCCCGAACCTGATCCAGAGCATCGGCCCGATCCAGGAAACCGGCGAAATTCTGCTCCCGCAACTGGAAGTGGCGCGCAGGGTGTCGGGCCAACCCTTTGAGCTCAGCCTGCGTGACCATCGCTTGACGCTGCCAATGGTTGAGGGAGCGCAGGAGTACAGGCGTGCCGGTTACCTTCAGGCCGCCGATACGGCATTTCAGCGGATCGAATTGGGTAGCGGAAACCTCTTCGTCTGCCGGAAGGGCGCCTCTATCCGGCGCCTCGTGGGGGAGCGTAACGTGATCCTGCGTTTCCGGCACATCACCGATGCATGGGTCTGTCGGCTGTTCATCCTTACGCTCCTGTACTACCTCTATAAGGAAGCCCAGCGCCGTCCAGCGACCGACAAACTGGAACTTCTGCTCATCATTGATGATGCCACGCGGTTTGTCTCCCGCGAACTCGGCGCCGTCCTGACCTCGCCCCTGACACATCTCCACGCTGTCCTTCGGAGTAGCGGATGCGGGGTACTCTACGTGACACACCGGCCATCGGAGATGGATCAGGGTATTCTCGCTTTGTGTAATTTGCGCCTGGTGGTCGGCGGAGTTCATGCCGGCGATGACCGAGAGGTCGTGGCCAAGTTGATGGGCTTGAACAGCGAGCAACAGCAGCAACTGGGCCGCATGGTCGCGCGCGAAGTGGTGGGGCAGTACACAAGCGGTCAGTGGCGCTACCCGATTCATGGATGGACCCCCGACGTGGCCGCCCCGACTGGGGATATCCGCCGGGCCGAAGAGGAAGGGAAGGCGTTCGTGGAGGGTCTCGATATCATCCCATGGAAACCCTTGTGGGACTTCCGGGAAGTGGTGGTGGTCCGGCCGCCCGTCTCGGTGCCTGACGTGCCGCCGGCTCCGCCCGCCGGAGAACTCGGCAGAAAGCCGGAGGCGCCATTGGATCTTCCGCCGGGTGCAGCACGCCTCCTTTGGGACCTCATTTCCTATCCATTCAGCATGTACAGCGACCGGCTGATCCGGCTTGGGTCCTCAGCGCGCGCCGGCCTAGCGGATCGCCGCGTGTTGGAACAATCCGATTACGCTCCCTCCGTCCTGGTAGGCCAAGCGGTCTATCTCATCGCAACTAAGAAGGGATACGGAATCCTTGACCAGGAACCGCCGACCTGGCTCTTCGGTCCGTCGCTGGAACACGCCTTCCTGCAGGCGATGGCCAGACATTTCATCGCGAAAGAACCATCGGTGGACCGGATTGAGGTGGACGTGCCGGTGGACACTAAGGGATCTGCCGTTGACATGTGCGTCCATCGGAAAGACGGAAGCATTGAGGCCTGGGAAATTACGAGCAATATTACCAACATCGTTGGCAATGCCGTCAAATGTGGTGGCGAGGGATTTCGGAGAATTGTCTTCCTGTGCCGCGACCATGCCGTTCGACAAGCCGTTATGAAACGCCTCAATCGGTCGGGTCTTCCTCCGGATTTGAGGCACCGCGTGCGTTTGGTTTTGTTCAGCACTCTTACTAAGAAGAACCGGGAGCAATAGGAGAGAGCCATGGCCCGCATCAATTGGCGCGCAATCTTGGTCGTGGTGGGAATCATCATCCTTCTCGCCTACCATCGCGCAATCGCCGGCGCCTTGGCAGCACTCAAATTGGCGGAGATGTGGCGGGAGTTCTGCGACACCATCTGGGCCATGCCGTCGTTTGGCCGCTTCACCTTGGTCGTGATGGTCTTGGCGCTGCTCTACGTTACGGCCTACTTCCTCGTCTTGAACCGGAGGCGGCGATGAATCGCCAGAAAACGTACATCAATGATCCGTGGGGAATAGGCTCATCGCCCGATGGTCTCCGCCACTCGCGTGTGCGCCGCCCCCTAGAAAGACGCCCGTCGTCAAGAGCGCCCGCCAGAAAGTGGCCGAAGAGAACTTTGCGAAATGGAGCATGCGGGCCGTGCATGCTAAGTGAACGGGTTTCTCAACATACTCGAACGGCTCAAAGGCCCTGTTTGAAATGAAAGGAGGTGGGTATGGGGTTACTTGAACTCGTTGGCCTCGTCACAGTCCTCGTCTGGACTCCGAGGATTTTGCGGCGCCATGGGTTGTTAGGGCCGCGTTCAGGGCCCGAGTCTCGGACGCGTACTGCCGGTCGAAGTCCGAGAACTGCGAACGGTCAGGAGGAGATGTACTGGTCCTTTACGCGAGGGCGCCAGCGCGCCTCCGGCGAATCATCTGGAAAACGCTTTTCTGGTAAGGAGTGAAAGCTATGCGACTCATTAGTGCTAATGGCCAGGTACACGAAGTGGAAGAAGACGCTGACGGATACGTGGATATCAGTCAAATGCGCAGTAACAGTGGATCGGCCGGACGTGCGCTGATCGTACAACACGCTGACGGCAGTAATGAGATTCTTCCGCCAGCTGGAAAGAGTTTGGTTAGGCCAGGCGACGTCTTCGTTGACGCGCCACGCGCCGAACGAGGGGAATAGCCATGGGCCTGCGTAATGTCACCGTCTTGCTGCGTCATCTCAAGGCGCTCTCGATTGTGTGCAAGGTGCTGGCCTCGCGTGACTTGGGCACCGTCATTGTCCAAGATGTACGGTTGCCTCCAGGCTGGAATCGCACACACACGCGGATGCGCATCCAAATCCCGGAGGACTATCCACTGAGTCCTCCGGGGGCGCCCGCCAGCCCAATCTTTCTTGAGCCGGGCTTGCGGTATCACGGGCATGTGCCCAGAGATTATCACGAGGATCACACTGTCGGGGGAAAGGAGTGGGCGTGGCTCTGTTACGAGAGCATTGATTGGGTGCCTAACCGAGACAACCTTATCTCTCTGCTTGAGCGGGTTCGCGCTGACCTGACGAATCCGCGGCTTTGAAGGAGACGATTATGAAAACAACTGTCCTGCGCCTGACCCAGAACCAATGGGCGCAAATACACGACTTCATCAGGAACACCCCCCAGGTGGAACAGTTCGGTTTCTTGTTAGCCCGCCGAGCGGTTTCACAATTGGGAGAAGAGATTTTCCTGGGCCAAAAGATGATCTTCGCGGAAAGAAAGGATATGGAAATACAGTCGGCCGGGTATGCGCGACCCGGCCGCAAACTCCAAGGGCTGGCCTATCAGTTGGCACACGACGAGGACTTGTCCATCATTGATCTTCATACGCATACGCATGCCGGGCAGCCGCATTTCAGTTCTATTGATGACCACCACGGCCAGATGAACGCCGCCTATGTCACTGAACACTTCCCGTCAAAGTGCCGGATGGGAATGGTAGTTCTCAATCAGGAGGCCACGGCCTTCGAAGGAAGAATATACGATCCAGAGGCGAGGCGCTTCGACATTCTCCACCGAGTCGAACTCCTCGGGTCGCCAATCTCCTGTATGCCGGCGCCCGATGAGTTGACCGCTTCCGATCAGGAGCTTTTCGCCCGACACAGCCTGATTTCCGGGTGGAACCAGTCCCGCCTGGCCGCCGTCCGTGTCGGCCTTGCAGGTTGCGGCGGAACGGGTGCCCTCATGTTGCAGGGACTCGTGGGCATGGGCGTGGGAAGGCAGGCCGGTATCATCATTTGCGACCCCGATCGCGTGGAAAAGTCCAACCTGCCGAGATTGCCTTATGCTGGCCCCAAGGACGCTAGCCATTTCAAAGTCCGCATCGCAAAGCTCTTTCATTACCGGCGTGACCGGCGCGTCCGAGTCCGTCCCTACTGTTTGGGGGTGCAGTCGTTCTGGGCTCGGGAGGCACTCAAGACGGCGCACCTGCTCGTCGGTTGTGTGGACTCCGAAGCGGCTCGTAGCGCTTTGATGGAACTCTCCCTACGCTACTTGATTCCTTACTTGGACGTCGCCACAGAGATCGTTCCAGTGGGTGGCGGCAAGTATGACTCCGTCGGTCAAGTCCGTGTGGTCCTCCCCGGCAAGACCGGGTGCCTTTTTTGTTGTGGTGGTATTGATACACAGGAGGTCGCAGCGGAGCGGATGCCTCGCCGATGGCGCCTTCAGCGAGAACGGGCAGGGTATGTTCGTAATACTCAGATCACGCCGACGCCGGCAGTCATTCATCTTAACGCGATTCTCACCGGCCTGGCTCTATCGCACATGGCAAAGCTTATCCAGGGAGAGGATTTCTCCGGCCACGAGCACTTGTACTACAGCCGCAACCGCGATTCCATCATGGCCGTGGCCTGCAAGCCGAACCCGGAGTGTCCTGCGTGCGGTCCCGGCGGAATTCTCGGAGCTGGAGACCCTATTGAGGAGAACCCCGGATCGGGCTCAACGGAGTTGATGGAGGTTGGCCCAACCGAATGTCCAGAAGGGGGGGACGGTGGCAAGGTCACAGACATGGAGGTCGCCCAGGTGTCGAACCATGATTCTGGAACGGCAAAGGCCGACGGTGAAACTCATCGCATGCCCTTTTGGTCGTGGCTGTGTGGGAGAAGACCGCATATCCAAAAGTTGAACTGACTTGACAATATCCCACTTGTTCGCCGGGAGAAGAGGTGAGGCTGACCACATGGCCGCCCCTTGAAAGGAGATGGATGAAAATGGCGAGTGTAAAATGCGAGAACTGCAATTGTCGGATCGGTTTCATGTCGTTCAGAAAGACCGCCTATGTGCTGGTGGACGGTGCTACCGGCTACAAGCATCACTTTTGCAGCCCCACTTGCAGTGATTTGTGGTGCAACGCGCAGGTCAAAAAGGGATATGTCGTCACGCGAGGCTCGGAGAACTGGGCTCGCGATAACGAAGGGTTCACTTTCTCGGAAGGAAAGTGCGTCTCCCATCCAGAGGAGCGGTCAGGAGCTGTTCCTGCGAACCGTTTTACCTGCCCAGGATGTGGCCAGGGAGCTACCGCACGCGACTCCAGCTTGTGTCCGAGTTGTCAACAGTTTGTGCACCACGACTGTGCCAGGAAGAGCTTTGTGACCTGGTACTGTCCCGTGTGCGACGTGGGGTTAATCGGACAGTCTTAGAAGTGGTTTGCTGTGTGATGCAGGCCTTGAAAAGAAGTAGCACTAGCATGAAGAACTATCTACACGCGGAGGCGAAGTTGGCCAGCGCTCATGAACTGGCCGAGAGATGGCAGTGCTACCCGTCCACCGTCTCCCGGCTTCTCAAGAAAGCCGGTATTCGTCCGTACTTCCTGGGGTCCGGAAAGAACGGCATGAAGCGATACCGCCTGGATGAAGTCGAAACATATATGGCGCGACGTCGAGCGCCTTAGTCAGTTGAGAATTGGGAAGGCCTGCCCCTGCGTGAGTTGCTGCTCCACCCCGAGCGCCGCAACTTGACAGCGCGACAGGCCTTCCATTTTTACCTGTATCTCATCCAACCCGGACTATAGCGAAAGCATGACGACTCTGGCCTTCGCGACCTCTCCGACCTCGGACGCGGCTGGCAGGAAGTTTACCGGCTTTCACTTCGGCAGGGACATCGAATTCAACTGTATCACGCATCTTCTCCGGGATCAGCGCGGCATAATGCCGGCGGCAAATCTCCGGGCTGTTCCCCATGAGTTCGCTGATCTTGTACAGCGACTCGCCCTTCATGGCCAGTTGGCTGCCGAAGGTGTGACGAAAGTCGAGGCAACCCCAGAGCAGACCCGCCTTAGAGTTGACGTCTGCAAGGGCGTGCGAGAAGTTATCGGGATGCCAACGCTTACCCTCCGGAGAAGGCAGGAACCAAGTGCAGTCCTTCTCCATTTGGTGTTCCTTGAGGATGGCCATCAACGCGTTCGAGATCGGTACTGCTCGGTTTCTCTTGGTTTTCGGTTGCCAGGTCTCCCCGCCCTCCGTCTTCGCCCGGACACGGATAATGCGCTGGCTGAGGTCAACATCCTCCTTCGTCAGCCACAGAGATTCCTCACGCCGCAGTCCAGCATAGATCAAGATGGCCGCCGCCGTCCGCAATACCGGGCGCGTGGCGAGCACCTCGAGTTGCTTACCGATGTCGTCAAGTTCCAGGTAGCGGATATTCGGCGCTGGCTCGGAAAGCCTCTCCACATTCTCGATCGGGTTGCGGGTGCCGCGAATGGGCGACACGAAGCCGTGGTGCTTGATCGCGTAGTTGAACACGACGTGAAGTATCTCTCGCGTACGATTGGCGGTCTTTGGGGAAATGCCATCCGTCTCGATCCGCCCGGAGATGAAGTGGTTAACGAGGCCCGGCGTCACGTCTTCGAGGTAGCGCACGGGAACACTGGATGCAGGAATAGACAGGTCTCCGTTCGCGCCCGAGGCATTCTCCTTTTCCGCTTCTCGTTCGGCCTTCGTCTTCAGCGCATCGCAGAGCGGGCCGAAGAACGTCCGCAGGTACGAGATGTCCGCGCGGTAGGAGGTCTTGCTACGTCGTTGCTGAAGATGTTGGCAGAAGACTTCCAGGAAGGGCACGATCGGCGTGCGACTCGGCAGTCCGAGTTGTCCGGAGGCGTGAAGCCCTTCCATTTGTTTGATCTTCAGCTTTGCGAGTTGTTCGCTCTCGGTGTCGAGGGATCGCTGGACGTTCTTGCCCCCGATGCGGTACTGGATCCACCACACGTCGCCCCGTTTGTACATGCTCGCCATGGGACATCTCCTTGCCGGTCATACCGGCGGTTCCCACGGCTTGCCCTCGTGTTCAGCCCGAAAATTACTACATTTTTACTACAGTGCTTCGGGCTTAAACTCAGAGGGACAAGCCTAAGTGCTTGTCCCTACGTGAGTTCGATTGGTAGCGGGGGCAGGATTTGAACCTGCGACCTTTGGGTTATGAGCCCAACGAGCTACCAGGCTGCTCCACCCCGCGTCATGTTTTACAGAAACCTTTGTACCACGCTAAGATGGAGTTGTCAAGCAATCGCCTCTGCCGACGCTTCACCCCTTTCGCCTCGCCTCTCCGCCAATCCCTTCATCAATCCCTTGTGGTGCGCAGCAGGTTCTAGGATAATGGCAACTTGAACGTTTGTTCGAACCCGCGTTGGTTGATTGAGACATCCCGGGGATGCAGGATCTTCTTTCCATACTCCAATCTTCGCCTCGCACCGCCGGTCTCCAGGAACAGTTGGAGGGGGGCGGCGGGGCGTATGTCGAGGGGTTGTGGGGCTCTTCGGCGGCGTTGCTGACGGCGACGATGGCCGAGCGTCTGGGGCGCGTGGCGCTGTGTGTGCTGCCGCAGATCGAGCAGGCGGAGGCGTTCGCCGAGGATGTGGCGCTCTTCTCCCCGAATCTGCCGATGCTCTTCCCCGCCTGGGAGACGCTGGCGGAGGAGGATGTGCCCGAGGCGGAGGTGCTGGGCCAGCGCCTGGCGGTGCTGAAGTTCCTGGCGGCGCGCCGCGATGAGACGGGCGCGGCGCCGGGCGGGAAGTTGATCGTTGCCCCGATTCAGGCGCTGCTTCAGCGGGTCCCCTCGACGGCGTTGATGGAGCGCAATACGCTGACGCTGCGGCAAGGCACGTCGATGCCGCTGGAGCAGGTGTTCGAGTGGCTGCTGGAGCGCGGGTTCAGATCGGTCCGCATGGTGGAGGCGCCGGGGGAGTTCAGCCGCCGCGGCGGAATTCTCGATCTCTACCCCTACGCGGGCGGCGCGCCGGTGCGCATCGAATTGTTCGGCGATGAGGTGGAGTCGATCCGCTCTTTCGATCCGGGGACGCAGTCTTCGGTGAGCGAGTTGCCGCAGGTGACGGTGACGGCGGTGCCTCGCCAGGCTGAGGCGCAGCGGGATTCGCCGGAGCGATGGTCCTCGCTGCTGGACCATTTGCCGAAGGACTCCTGGATCGCGCTGAGGGAGCCGGCGGAGATCATGGAGCGCGGGAAGGGGTTCGCCCAAGAGTCGCCGGGGGGGCTTCTGCCGGACGGGCTGGTGCTGTTCGGCACGCACCAGGCGCGTTTTCCGAGGCTTCACATGGCGGCGCTGCCGGGCGTCTTCAGCGGGCGGCCGGAGACGTTCCACGTGCATTCGGTGGAGCGTTTCGGACGCGATTTAGAGACGACGGTGCGCGAGCTGGAGTTGTCGGCCTCCGAGCGCGAACGGACGATTGTGCTGTGCGGCAATTCGGGGGAGAAGGAGCGGCTGACGGAGCTGCTCGCCGATTCCAAGCTGCTCGATGCGAAGAGCTTCGAGATACGCATCGGACATTTGAATGCCGGCTTCGACTGGACGGATCTGTCGCTGACGCTGCTGACGCATCATGAGATATTCCATCGGTACACCGAGCGGCGCGCTCCGGCGCGCTACCGGCACACGCGCGCCATCGACAGTTTCTACGACCTCCAGCCCGGCGACTATGTGGTGCACGTCGCGCATGGGATCGGCATGTTTCACGGCATGGAGTTGATCGAGCGAGGCGGCGTGCGCGAGGAGTGCCTGAAGATCGAGTATGCGGACAAGGCATTCCTTTACGTTCCGGCGACGCACATCGAGTTGGTGCAGAAGTACGTGGGGCCCGCCGAACATCGCCCTCCTGTGAACAAGCTGGGGACGCAGAGCTGGCAGTTGCGCAAGGAGCGGGCGGAGGCGGCGGCGCACGACATGGCGGCGGAGTTGCTGCGCATTCAGGCGATCCGCGCGGCGACGCAGGGGCTGCAACATTCGCCGGATACGGAATGGCAGCGCGAGTTCGAGGATGCCTTCCCGTACGAGGAGACGGAGGACCAGTTGCGCGTGGCCGACGAGGTGAAGCGCGATCTGGAGCGCTCCCGCCCGATGGACCGCCTGATCTGCGGCGACGTGGGATACGGCAAGACCGAAATCGCCATGCGGGCCGCGGTGAAGGTCGTGTTCGGCGGGGCGCAGGCGGCGGTGCTGGTGCCCACGACCGTCCTGGCCGCGCAGCACCTCCGGACGTTCAAGGAGCGGATGGCGGACTACCCGATCCGCGTGGAGATGCTCAGCCGCTTCCTGACCCACGGCGAGCAGGAAGAAGTTCTGGCCGCGCTGGCCGACGGCGAGGTGGACATCGTCATCGGCACGCACCGGCTTGTCCAGCCCGATGTGAAGTTCAAGAACCTCGGGCTGGTGATCATTGACGAAGAGCAGCGTTTCGGCGTGGAGCACAAGGAGCGCCTCAAGCAATTGCGCGCGACGGTGGATGTCCTGACGCTGACAGCCACCCCCATCCCGCGCACGCTGCACATGTCCATCCTGGGGCTGCGCGATATCAGTTCGCTGGATACCCCGCCGCGCGACCGGTTGGCGATCCACACCCGCCTGATGCGCGCCGACCCGCAGAAAATCCGCCAGGCGATCCTCCACGAACTCGCGCGCGACGGGCAGACCTTCTTCGTGCATAACCGCGTCGAGACGATTGATCACCGGACGCAGCAGCTCAAGGAGCTTCTCCCGGAGGCGCGCTTCCTGATGGGGCACGGCCAGATGAAGGAACATGAACTGGCCGACGTGATGCGCGATTTCGTGGACCACAAGGCGGACGTGCTGGTCTGCACGACGATCATCGAATCGGGGCTGGACATCCCGAATGCCAACACCATTCTGATCGACCAGGCGGACATGTTCGGCCTGGCGGAGTTGCACCAGTTGCGCGGGCGCGTGGGCCGCTACAAGCACCGCGCTTACGCGTACATGCTGCTCCCGGCGGACCGGCCGCTGACCCCGGTGGGGGAGAAGCGGTTGAAGGCCATCGAGGAGTTCTCGGAACTGGGAGCCGGGTTCCGCATCGCCATGCGCGACCTGGAGATTCGCGGCGCGGGGAATATCCTCGGGCCGGAACAGAGCGGGCACATCGCCGCCGTGGGGTATGACATGTACTGCCGCATTCTGGAGAGCACGGTCCGCCGGATGAAGAACGAGCCGATCGAGGAGCGGCGCGACGTGTCGCTCTCCCTCGGGGTCGAGGCGCGTCTTCCGGAGGAGTACCTGCCCGACCCCGCACAGCGGATCGACATGTATCGCAAGCTCTACCGCGCGCAGGACCCGAACGATATCGAGGCGCTTCGGCGCGACCTGCGCGACCGCTACGGTCCCTGGCCCGAGCCGGTGACGCACCTGTTGACCGAGGTCCGCTTGCGCCAACTCGCGCAGAAGGCGGGAGTTGAGGGCCTGCACCTGCAGGAGAACCTGCTGGTGGCCAAGGCCTCCGACGCGCCGCGCGCGATGAAGGTGCTTTCGGCCACCGGAATGATCTGCCGGTTGATTGACGACACGACCATCAACGTCCGCCTCCCCCGGACTCGAAAAGCGGGTGAGAACCTGCTATCCTTCCTGGTGCAGGCAATCGAGCGGGCGTTGGCCAATCTGGCCGCCCGCGGCATGGAGGTAGACGCGCCCAAATGAAGAAACTCATCGTTGTGGCCCTCTTGTCCGCACTGGCATTGATCCCCCGCGCCGCGCGCGCGCAGGATGACGTCGGCAGCGCCATCGTGGCCATCGTGAACAAGGATGTGATCACCAGCAAGCAGGTGCTCGACCGCGCCGATGCGATGATGAAGGAATCCGGCGCCACCATCCCCGCCGCGCAGCGCGATGAGGTGCGCCGCAACATCATCCGCGACAGCGTGCGCGAGCTTGTCGAGGAGCGCCTGTTGCTGGCCGAGGCCCGCCGGCTGACGGACGCGTTCCCGGCGGTCAACAAGTACATCGACAAGGAGGTCGAGAAGCGCGTTGAGGATGACCGCCGCGAAGCCGGGGGGGAGTTGGCGTTCCAGGACAAGCTCAAGTCGATGGGGCAGACCGGCGTCGGCTACGCCGAGAAAATCCGCGAAGACCTCCTGCGCCGGCAGGTGTTGATCCAGTTCGTCATGCGCGATCTGACCGCCGGCCCGGCGGAGCTTCTGGAATACTACCACGCCAACCCGGAGCCTTGCCGGGAAGCGGCGCAGGCAAAGTACCGGCAGATCTTCGTCCCCTTCTCCAACTTCGGCGGCGACCACGACAAGGCGGCAAAGCAGGTGGCGGAGATTGTCGACAAGCTGGCGAAAAATTACGATTTCGCCGAGTTGGCGAGGAAGTATTCGAATGACGGCCACGAGGCGGAGGGGGGGCTGTGGGATTTCCAGAAGCAGGGCGCGCGTCCCGAGGCGATTGACAAGGCGCTCTTCTCGCTGGAGCTGGGCAAAGTGAGTGATCCGATCGAGTCCGACAAGGGGTTCACTCTCCTCAAGGTGGAGGAGCGCAAGCCGGGGCGGCTGCGTCCGTACGAGGAGGTGCAGCCGCTCATCGAGAAGATGCTGCTGGCGCAGAAGCGCTCCGAGCGGTACGACGCGCTGATGAAGCGCCTGTACTTGGAGAATTACGTCGAGATCATGGAGATGGCCGGCGCGGCGAAAAGAGAGGACGCAGCGACGGGCGCTCCACACTGACGGAATCGGTCGGGCGATTCCGTCAGCCGGACTTCTCCTTCCCGCCGGTCTTGCTTGTTGAGACTCTGTGCTGCCAGACCTGGTCTTCCATGACGACCTTCTCGCCGATGTATTCGAGCGACTCCTTCCAGTACTTCTTGGACTCCAGCGGCTCCTCGTCAAGCTGCCAGTACTGAGTCATGCGGCGCTCCCGGATGCGCGGCGCTTTCCCCTTTTCCCGCAGGTACTTCTCCAGCGCTTCGGGGGATATCTTCGTCTTCGGTTTGAAGTCGCCTGAGGTGACGTAGCGAAGCAGCGATTCGAAGAGGGCGCACGCTTCGGGGAGGCGGCTGCTCACGCCGGTGAAGTTCAAGCCGCTGACCAGCAGCCGCCCCTTGCCGACGCGCAACTCGCATAGATATGCGAACTTACGCAGCGTGTACGCCGGCATCAACTCCCGGAGACCATAGGAGTAAACGTCGAACCGGTCGCGCGTCGGCTTGTCCACGCCCTGCATGATCGGCTCCAGCGCGATGGGGAAATCATCCAGAGAGACCTTGTCGCAATCGTTCACGAGCCCCTGGAACTGCAGGTCCATGAAGCCGTCGTGCGGGAAGCCCTCCAGCGCCTTGCTCTTGCGCAGGAACGCCCCGCAGTTGTGGCCGCGATCCCAGATCACCGTCTTGAACCGGTCCCACGTGGCGGGGAGGTAATACTCCTCGCGGGGGGCGTTGCGGTCCCGCCGGTCGCGCGTCTCCGGCACGCGGTAGAGCATCAGCACGTCCCCTCCGTCCGCGAGGTGGCGGATCACCTGCGCGTTGAAGCGGTTGGCGATGAGCAACTGCTCCGGCTTCTCCAGGCTCCCGCGCGATTCGATCTGCGGGTAGCGCGAACGGAGGTTCACCTCGTCCAGCGCCACGGTCGCTTTCATCGCCGGCAGCGATTCGGGCCGGTCCGGGTAGAGCCAGAGGTCGTAGCAGTTCTCGATGCGCTCCGCGCCGGCCATTCCTTCCAGCCGGCAGGTCAGTTCCAGCGCCTCGGGGCGCTCGATCCGGGGCAGGTTGATCGTGATGCGGCAGAGTTCTCGCCGGCCGCGCTCGTTCAAGTCCATGCGCCCGAGCTTGCCGGTGATGTCCACCGCTGGCCCGCTCTTGCTCTTCAGGCTGAACTGGAATTGCGCCTCTCCCTTGATCTCCGCCGAGAAGTGCGACAGGAGCACGGGGATCACCAACTTCTCCCCCTCGAAGAAGGTGCGACGCGGCAGGTCGGCCAGCAGAACGGTGTCGCCGTTGAACTGCAGGAATTT
>Ga0114951_10004908_pt1 | contig 12660 bp, 9 predicted proteins | sample AM7aDNAmetaG_FD_88677 | JGI IMG/M metagenome (GOLD analysis project Ga0114951, IMG submission 88677) | Freshwater microbial communities from Finland to study Microbial Dark Matter (Phase II) - AM7a DNA metaG | ecosystem: Environmental > Aquatic > Freshwater > Lake | place: Finland: Lake Alinen... | reverse complement strand
TCCCACGGACGTTTTAACTCCAGAGTAAGAGTTGTTGTTCCCGATGCAGTGCCGATAAATCGGATGATCTGAGTGCCCGACTGACCTACCATTCCTCCGTTTACAGATGTTCCCGTGAGGTTATCGTGAATAAAATCACTCTCACCGATTCGTGTAATGGGTAGCATGGGTGTTTTATCATCTGAAGAAGTTGCTTCGCACCAGATATATCCGGTGGATGCTTTTCGGGGTAGTTGAACTTCTAATACCTGATCCTGAACGATGTGAATTGTTTGGCCTGAATTGCTTTTGTTAACCTGAACAAAATTTTGCCCGTAAGTGTTGTATGCAAATAAGAGTAAGAAGCTTGCCAGCGAATAAAAGAATGTTTTTTTCATTTGGGTGGGTGTTGGTGTTTTTTTGGTTAAACAAACGTACGGAAATTTATTCGATACCCAATTAAATTAATTGTTAATTAATAGCGTTTTATGAAAATAAAATCACGTATTTATAAAATTTCTCGCAACAAGTAACAATCACCGCTAAAATTCTTTATATTTGTTTAAAAAAACACCGCGCGGAAAAGAAAGCATCTATGCTGTCTACACCGAAAACATGGAAAAGATCATGGCCCTGACCAACCAACTTAAAAAAACCACATGAAAAAACCAATCCTCACACTTATATTTCTGGCAGCCATATTGGTGCCTGCCTTTGCTCAGTTTCAAGCTAATATTCAACTGGGTGCCAACTATACCAAAAGCAGTTCGTCGCCTATAAATGCTGTCGATACCAAAGGAGCCTACGGTTTTGTTTTTGCTACCGACCTGCGCATCGGCCATCGGTTTTATGTGCAGCCGGGCGCTTATTTTTCGACCTCGCGAACGGTTTATAACGTAACCGACAGTCTTGCCGTGAACCGCAACCGCATCGACCGCTATGCCGTGGGAGCCAAACTGTGGGCAGGGTTTAAGATCATCAACACCAAATATGTTAAGCTGCGCGTAGCCCTTGGCCCCTCCTACGACTATTTTGTCGGCACCAACGTGCACGACGATATCGATTTCAAAAAAGAAGACTTTAACAAAGGCTCGTTCAACCTTGATGGCAACGTGGGAGTAGATATTTGGCGCATTTCGTTCGATGTTACCTATAACTTAGGGCTAACAAAAACTTTCGATGCCGATTATTTCAGTTCGAAACCCAAATACCGTCAAATCACCCTCACCGTGGGATATATCATCGGCAGATTGGGGAAAAAGATACTGTAAATTTCGGCTGAGGTTTAGTTTACTTTTTTCAACGATTCCATCCGTATCATACATTTTTCGCCCCTGAAAAACTCGTCGAGCCAGCTTCGTTTCACAAATACGATCACGTTGTTACCGATAGCTGCCCCACCCAAAAACGTAGCTATCAATTCGGGAGTGTAGAAACCATTTTTGTTGAACGAGAGCTTTTTCATGTCCAGGTCGGTGCAGCCTGCTTTGAGCGAATTGAGATCGATGCGCACACCGGCCGAATCTTCGTAAACCTCCCATCCATCGGGCATATCCAGCGTAATATAAAGGCTCCAGGTGTAGAAACTGATATCGTCCTGCGACTGATGCATAGCGCTAAGTTTGCCTGCAATACCCACCAAATGATCGTCCTGTTTGGCATCCTGCGCAAACGATGCTGCTGATAAAAACAAGCACAATATCGTGAGGATTACTTTTTTCATGGAAGATAGATTTTACGCGTTGCTGTTCAGTTTCAGATAAAGTTATTTATCGGTTTTTTTGATGATATCGGGTTGATTGTATTTTTTGGTGAGGTCGGAAATATAGCCAAGCACCATGCTCGCCTGATCCATATCTTCGGCAAATGCTTTGCGGGCATCAGGTTCGAGTGCATGATAACGATCGAGCTTTTGCTGATACACATCGGCCACCCGTTTGAGTATCGGATTGGCTTTTTCGGGAGCATCGGCTTTTAAATAAAGTTCGGCGTAGGGAGCCATATACATATCGAAATCGACCAAACTGTCGGGGGCTATGGCGATGCCTTTATCCAAAACTTCCAGTGTCTTTGCTTTGTCACCCGCGTTGATAAACGACTGTGCCAACTTGGCGAAATTGTTGCGATAGAACCTGTAGAAATCAATGACAGAATTATCGGCTTTTATCAGTGGCGCAGAAATATCGTCGTATTTAAATTGTTTCATGATCAGATCATAGGTTCTGTCGGTCAGCACTCCGTTCCCGTCGGTTGTTCCCAATCGTGAAGGTATGAAATGATACACCAGCCCTTCGAGGAAACCATATTCCTCCACATCCAAAAAGTTATTGATACTTACCGGGCTTACGAAGTAAACAGGGCGGTCCCAGTTGTTGGTGGCTATAATGTCGAGCACGAGCAGTTCGTTCACATACAACACCTGCGATTTGATATTCCACGTAATACGGTCGGCAATACCCTCTTCCATCGCTTTGGGGATCAGATTGTTTTTCAGCAGCCTGACTTTATCGATCTGGATATAAATATTATTATTAGTAAAGATGCTCATGCGTTTGCCGAAATTATCGGTGTAGGTATTTTCATCGGTGTTGCTGTTAATGGCCACGATCAAGTCCTGCAATTTTATGCTGTTCATTGTTTCTTTAGGCTGATAGAGCACATAGCTGAACTTGCCCGAAAGATAATTGTTTTCGGGTATCGAAACCGGAATGGGGTCGGAGGCATTATGTTTCAAAAACATCTCGGCAATATACCAGTCGGCAGAGGCCAGAGAGAGGTTGAGCACGCGTACATCGGTCCGGTAATCTTTTGTTTCCTGCAGATACCACAAGGGGAAGGTATCGTTGTCGCCGTTGGTCAATAGTATGGCATTGGGAGCGCACGAATTCAGATAATTTTCGGCCATGTTCAGCACCACGTTGTCGTAAATATCCTTTTTGAGAAAATCTTTGGCAAGTTTATCTTCTTTAATGCTCATCAAATTCATATACCCATTCATATATTCGTTGGCCCACTTTTGACGAACAGAGCCAATGAGCGTTTGGAACAAAGGGTTTCGGTCCATCAAGGTTTTAAGGGTAGCAATGCTTTTATTTTCGAAAAAAACAAATCCTTGTAGTTGCTCTTTCGAAGCTTTTTCGTAGCTCAGCGATTTTGTTTTTTGAGTGCGGTATGAACTTTGAGTTCGCAGAAAACCTACTGCAAAATTGCTGTAAGCCCTTGCCAGTCCGTATAAAACCGTATCGTTGAGGTTTTTGTTCTTTCCAAAAGCGTTGATCACATCCAGATCCCATCCGTTGTAGCCATAGTAGGGCGAGTTATTCCAGTCTTCCATACCCTGACTCCGGATAAACTTACTGAGTTCGTCTTCGGCAGACTTGCCTTTAGTATATTTTTTAAGGGGAAGATATATGCCTTTATCAAGATCCCAGATCTTCTCAATATTAATGCGTTTCACGCCATTCTTATCAAAATCCAGTTTCGAAGCATACCATCCGTCGGGCTCTCTGCACAATTCGGTGTAGTAGGCTGTTTCATTATAGTTGTTGAAAAAATAACCAGCAACTTCCTTAATGCCGGGATACTTTTTCAACAGAGCAGGATCGGTTTTATTATAAACGGTATCAATGGTCTGCGATTGCGAAAGCATCCAGACAAAACAAAAGAAAACAAATAACAGGGATTTTTTCATCGTTTGCATTTATCAGGTGGAATTGCCATAAGAATGCTGATATTATGCTTTCGGCAAAAGAACACCGGGTTTTTATAATACAAACGTAAACAATCTTTTCGACTAATAGCTCAATTGCGATATCATTTGTTTCAACTCAATTTCGGCAGTTTTTGCCGCATATTTAAAGTTGACAAGCTGGTAAGCAGCATTTTCATAACTTTCCTGAGCTGCTTTCAGGTCGAGTATGGTTGCCTGCCCTGATTGAAAGTTTTGAAGCGTGAGGTCAACCAGTTTTTTGGCCAGTTCGAAATTTTTTTGTTGCGATTCAATTTGTTTCAATGTGTTGGTATAAGCAAGATACTTGTTGACAGCATTGGTGGTAAGCGAATTATAGAGATTTTCTTTTCCGAGTTTGGCATTACTCACATTCAAACCGGCAACAATTTTTTGGATGTGATAGGTATTTCCGTTGAAGATAGGAACCTGCAATGTTAAACCGGCGGTTGGGCCATAAACCTGATTGAGCAGCAGCGACCCCGAACTATTATCGGCACGTGCAAAATTATAAGCAGCATTTAGTTTTAGCGATGGATAGCGCTGTGCATTAGCTTCTTTTACCAGCTGTTGATCGATGCGAATCTGTTGTTCGGCCGAAAGCAGTTGGGGGTTGCGTTTCAAACAACTGAAAATAGAATCGAGTACCAGGGTGTTATCGATCTGTATACTGTCGGCAAGGATGATGGGCGATCTAGAATGTGAATTCATCAAAGTCAGCAGGTCGTTCTTCTCCTGCTCAACGATTAATTGCTGAACCGTCAGGTTCTGCTGTGCTGTATTAACATCCGTTTGGGCTTGCATGATTTGAGTGCCATTGGCCATTCCCACGCTATTCTTTTCGTTCACGATATCCAGTTTTTTATTCGAAACATCGAGCGAACTTTGAATGATATTTATATAGCTCTGCTGACGTATGATATCATAATATTTAAGCATCACAGAAGCAATAATATCCTGAACCTGCCCGTTGAGGTCGATTTCGCTTTGTGTCTGCAAATAGCTCAAACGTTTTTTGGTGGCCAACACCTTGAATCCATTGAACAAAACCAAATTAGCAGAAACACCTGCATTTACGGAGTTGCCTAAAACACCAGACTGATTGGATTCGGGGCTTGCACTGTATTTCTGAAGGATGTTGTCGGAAGAGAAATTATCGCCTGCGCTGGCATTGATATAAGGTAATCCGCTTGCCATGCCGTAAGTATTGCTGACCCTTGCTATCTGAACATAGTTCTTAGCGATCTGAATATCGAGATTATTCTTAAGGGCTGTGTCAATAGCATTTCGTAATGTCAGTACAGTCTGTGCCTGAATTAATCCCGGAATAAACAGAACCAGGCATATAATAAGTCGTTTCATCGTTATTTTCATATAAATTTATGAATTTAAGTCGCTAATTTCATTTACGGATTTTTTATTCTTTCCCGAAATAAAGGTGTATACTGCGGGAATAACGAACAGTGTGAGCACAAGTGACACCAGAATACCACCAACCACCACTATCCCCAAAGGAATACGACTTTTGGCAGCAGCACCCAGACTTAATGCAATGGGCAATGCACCTAAAGCCGTTGCGAGGTTAGTCATAAGAATAGGACGCAATCGTTGTGTCGCAGCTTCAATCGCCGCCTGTTTTTTTGACATCCCAAGTTCTTTCTTTTTATTGGCGAATTCCACGATAAGAATTCCATTCTTTGTAACCAATCCGATCAGCATGATCATTCCAATCTCTGAAAAGATATTTAGCGTTTGACCAAATATCCAAAGGCTTAAAAGTGCTCCTGTGAATGCAAAAATAACGGTAAACATTATGATCAAAGGATCTCTGAAACTTTCGAATTGTGCGGCAAGTACCAGAAAAATAAATACCAGAGCAAGCAACAGAGCCATGACAATGTTGGACGAACTTTCGGCATAATCGCGCGAAGGGCCGCTCAAGGATGTTTGGAAACTTGGGTCAAGTGTTCGGTCGGCAATTGCCTGCATGGCTTTCACTCCGTCACCTATGGTTTTTCCCGGGGCAAGCGAAGCCGAAACTGTGGCTGCTTTATAGCGGTTGAAGTGATATAATGCCGGTGGATTTGCATTTGAAACCAGCGTTGTTACCGCGCTTAAAGGGATGTTATTCCCTTTGCTGTCGCGAACATAAAGGTTTGATATATCAACGGGTTTTTGCCTGTCTTTCATGGCAACCTGCATGATGACCTGATATTGCATTCCGTTCATAATAAAATAATCCAGACGTCCGCCACTGAAAGCGCTTTGTAATACTGTGGCAATATCGGTAATGGTAAGGCCATATTGGCGCGCTTTAATCCTGTCGATAACAATATCCGATTCAGGTTTATTGAATTTCAGGTTCACATCTGCATTTTGAAAAGTTTTATCATTTTTCACCTCCTCCATGAACTTTGGAATAACCGCCTTTAGCTTATTAAAATCAAGATTCTGGATAACAAATTGAACCGGTAAGGACCCCTTAGAAGCTAACCCAACAGCAATGGTTTGTTCTTCAATGGGGAAGATACGCACTTCGTTAAAGCGTGCAAATTTTATGTTTAGCTCCTTGACAATATCGCTTTGACTTTTTTTCCGGTCGGAAACAGGCACCAAACCTATTCTTCCGTTTCCACCGTTTACACCTGTTGCACTGTAACTGGGTACAGAAATAAAAGAGAAATCGCGTTCCGGAACAGAATCAATCAGGAAATTGCCGATCTTGTTACCGATTTGCGCCATATAAGGATAACTGGCACCTTCCTGTCCGGAAATCTGGAGGCGTATCATTCCTTTGTCTTCCATCGGAGCAATTTCGCTTTGCATGGTCATTCCGATAGCAGCAGAAACAAGGACGCATACGATGACTATTACCCAAGCTATCCCTCGTTTGTTGACGAAACGGGTAACCAGTTTTTTATATCCGTTTTCCATTCCGCTGAAAAAAGGTTCGGTTCGGGTGTAGAATTTTCCGTGCTGAGCATTTTTCCTGTTCATAAAAACGTTCAGAACAGGGGTAATGGTCAGCGAAACAAAAGCCGATACTAACACGGCACAAGCGAGCACAACACCAAATTCCCTGAATAAGCTACCAACAAATCCCTGCAGGAACAAAACGGGCAAAAATACTATGGCAAGCGTTAGAGATGTAGCAATAACCACAAAGAAAATCTCTTTACTACCTTCGATGGCGGCTTGTCGGATCGGAATGCCTCTTTCAATCTTTCTGAAAATATTTTCGGTAACTACTATTCCGTCATCTACCACCAATCCTGTCGCCAATATGATGGCTAATAAGGTCAGGATATTAATGCTAAATCCGGCTATATACATGATGAAGAATGTAAAAATAAGGGAAATGGGAATATCAATAAGTGGCCTGATGGCAATAAGCCAATTCCTGAAAAAGAAAAAGATAACAAGTATTACAAGAAAAATAGCTATCAGTAAAGTTTCACCTACTTCGTTCAGCGACCGGCGCACATTCACTGTATTATCTATCAGCGTAGTGAAACTAATATCCCCCTTTTGATTAGCTTTTATTTCTTCGAGACGTTTATTGAATTCGTTCGAAATATTAATGTAGTTTGCTCCCGGTTGTGGCACTATGGCCAAACCAACAGCGCTAACTCCATTCAATCTCCAACTTTGCTCATATTGCTCAGGGCCTAATTCAACTTTAGCCACATCGCTCAGCCTAACAATTCCATTCGAATCTTCCCGGATGATCAGATCATTGAAATCTTTCTCGGTGCTCAATCTGCCCAAAGCTCTGATGGTTAACTCGGTTTTATTACCATAGATTTTTCCCGAAGGAATATCCACGTTCTCTTTACTCAGAACGTTAGTAATATCGTTGAACGCAATATTGTATGCATTCATTTTATCGGGATCGACCCACAAACGCATGGCGGGACGTTTCTGCCCTACAATATTCACTGCACTTACTTCAGGTATAGTCTGAAATTTCTTCAACAAAACATTTTCGGTATAATCGCTCAATTCGAGCAATCCTTTGCTGGGGCTCTGAACTGCCAAAAGTATGATAAAATCGCTGTTCGCGTCCGATTTGGTAACAACAGGAGGTGCATCAATATCTTGTGGAAGATTTCGGGCTGCCTGACTCACTTTGTCGCGTACATCATTTGCAGCAGTTTCCAGATCGGCCTTCAGATTAAACTCCACACTGATAGAACTTCTCCCGATTGAACTTGTTGACGAGATAGTACGGATACCTGCAATTCCGTTGATGGATTTTTCCAAAGGTTCGGTGATCTGACTTTCTATAATATCGGAATTAGCTCCGGTGTAGTTCGTGCTTACGGTGATCATAGGAGGGTCGATGGCAGGATAATCGCGTACCCCCAAATATGTGTATCCGATCACGCCCAACAGAACAATGAATACGTTCATCACTGTTGCCATTATCGGTCGCCTGATTGATAATTCAGAAATATTCATTTAGTGTGTTTGATTTTCAGTTTATGAATGAGTAGTCTATTTTGCAGGGTTCATCAGGGCATCTATTTTTTTAACCTCTTTGATCTTTATTTTGGAGGTGGGGCGCACAAATAAAACCCCGCTTACGATAACGCTGTCGCCTATATCAATGCCTTTGGTGATCTCTACCACGTTTTCGGTTCGTATACCGGTTTCAACATTTTTAAACACCACTTTTCCTTTTTTAATGATGACCACCTGATTGGATAATGCATCGGGGATAATAACATTGGTAGGCACCACTATGCCATTGGCCTTATCGTTGAGCATCACTTTCACGAAAGCACCGGGGTTTAGTGTTCCTTCGGTTAGCTTGGCTCTTACTTTAATGTTGCGCGTTGCTGTATTTATCTGAGGTTCGATAGCGCTGATGGTAGCCGTCAAACTTTTATCAGAGGAAGACGATTGAATAGACACCGATTTACCGATGCCGATGAGGCTTTGGTATGTTTCGGGAACTGTGAAATCTATCTTTATTTTATCGCTTTGCTGCAGAGTTCCTATCAGTGTGGAAGGATTCACATAAGCACCTTCGCTTACCAGCCTGAGCCCCAAACGTCCTGAAAAAGGAGCTTTGATAACGGTTTTATCTATTTGCGCGTTAAGCACCTTTATGTTGGCATCTATCAAATTCATCTGACTCAGGGCAGCATCGTAGGTTGCCTGATCCACACCGTTCACTGCAAGTAACTTTTTTAAGCGTTGTTCGGTCTTCTGAGCCAGATCGAATTGTACTTTTTGCTGTTGAAGCTGAGCCTGAAGGTCAGCATCGTTAATTTTGGCCAATATGGTTCCGGCTTTAACTTCAGCACCGTCAGGTATGTTCAAATAGGTAAGTCTTCCGCTCACTTCGGGATGCAATTCTACCATTTCTTCCGACAACACGGTTCCGTTAACTTCAATGTTCGAAGGGAAATCTTCGTTAGCAGCAATAATAATATCGACTGGCACCGGAGGATTTTTTTTAGCAGCGTTTTGATCTTTATTGGCATTTTTACACGAAGCAAACGCAACAATAAAAAGAATCAATAAGGTTATTTTTGAATGGCTCATAGGTTTGAAGAATATTCGTTTAAATTATTTTTAATAGTCTTTAAATTCGATAATAAATCGTCAATCTGTGCTGCGTCGATCCCTTTGAATGCAATTTTATTCAGTTCAACGTACGATCTTTCTATTTCGGGCAGTGCTTTTCGGGCTTTGGCGGTTAGTTCCAAACTGTATTTACGGCGGTCGGTATCGATCTTTACGCGGTTCACGTAGCCTTTTTCCGACAGATAATCGATGCTTCGCAACATGCTCACTTTATCAATTTCGAGCAAATCGGCCAGTTCCTGCTGTGTTATTTCTCCTTCGGCGCTGCCTATGAGCAATAAGGCGTAGTAGTTGCGATCCAGATCGAGGTGGCCGAGTTTTAGGTTCAATGCCCGCAAATAATCTTTTCCGGTTATCGAAAGTATTCGGCCAAGCGGCTGTGAGGGTTTATTTTTTGAATCAGGTTTCATTTTTTTATTTTGGCAAAGATAGTTTAATTTGTAAATGGTTTACATTGTAAACTACTTTTTATAAAAGAAATTGTTGTAACAATAGAGAAAAAAAACGCCGGCTTATATAATAAACCGGCGTTCTCTATTTTAGTGTGGCATAAAGCCGATTAATTCTTACATCTTGGTGATCTTCACTTCCGTTCTTCTGTTATTTTGATGACACGGACAATCGCCCTGCGATGTTTGAGGACAATCTTTGTATTGCGTACAATCTTCAAGCAATTGAGTCTTGCCATAGCCTTTTGCTTTGATGCGGCTCTTGCTGATGCCTTTGCTGATGATATATGATACTGCGCTTTCGGCTCTGCATTGCGAAAGTTTGTTGTTATAAGCGTCGGAACCACGTTGGTCAGTATGGGATGATAATTCTATTTCCATGGTAGGATTATCCTTCATGATCTGAACCAGACGGTCGAGTTCATTAGAAGCATCGCTGCGGATGGTACATTTATCGAAATCGTAATAAATGTTGTGCAAAACGATCTTCTTATTCACTTCCAACTTTTCAACACAAAGTTTCAGTTGAACATAAATGGTCTGACTCCGATTCAAACCCTTGGTTGTGATGTCCTGAATGCCCGAATAGTATCCTTCGCGGGTTCCAACTATGGAATAATCGGTGTTCTGAGCCAGATCAAATTTGAATACACCATCAGCACCTGATTTCACTTTCGTAACAATTCCGGTCGATTTATTGGTCAATTCAACTTCAACATCTGCAAGCACTTTGTTCTTCGAACATTCCTGAGTAGTGCCCTGCAATACAAAATTCAAATTATTTAACAATAATTCTCTGTAAATAATATCTTTATCGGTAAAGAAATCATCTTTGGCAATGCTGGCCTTATTGGTTTTAAGATTATCAAGAGTTCCCGACACAGTATAATCGCCGGGCTTTACTCCCGTGAATGTAACTTTGCCGTCGGTTCCTGTTGGCTTGCTGTCAACTACTTCACCGGATTTGTCTTTCAGGTTAACAACCACGCCGGGCATCGGTATATTGGTTAGGGAATCTTTCACCAACACCAGTATGTCTTTTGGTTTCGGTTCGGGTTTAACAACTACCACAGGTTTTGGAATTACAGGCATTGGTTTTGGCTCAGGTTTCACAAACCTGAAAACCAGACCAGCCGATACCGAAACGTGGTTGATATTCAGTTTCGTGGGATGATAGGTAGGTGTATTCTGATCGAAATATGTGTAAGGATCCAGTGTGCCATTGGCTTTCAGATAATAATCTGGGTTTTTGTATTGGTAAACATAATCGGGATTATCGTCCAGCTTTTTAGCCGATTTAAAGGTGTGTATAAAATCTGCTCCCAGAGTAACGCCTATCCAAGAGTTGAACCAGTAGTTGACAAACAGGCCGGCTTTCAACCCGAACGCATTCATGGGTTTGCTGTAATCGTAGTTGAGTAGGGTATCCAACACGCGATTCAGATCCACTCTCACCCCTGTGATGGTGTATCGCATCGAACCCATATCTAGACGGCTCAATCCACCGCGAAGGTTCACATCAATATCCCAGTGTTTGTTGGTGAATACCTTGAAACTCGGCCCTATACCTGCGAAAAACAGTGACTGATTTTTTAGGTTACTTTGAACAAGCTGTGTGGTGGGATTCAGACTCACGTAATCGGTTATGTTTTGAGGCACAGTAAAATTTAGTTTATTACTGAAATAGTCGATATCAACACCGAATCCGAAGTTTGGATGAAAATAAAAATCGAGGTTTGCACCGCCGTAGAAACCCCATTTGGTTTTCATAAAATCGTTCTTAACGTCGTTATGTGTTATGGTATCTATCCAATTCCCAATGGTAACATCCTTAAATTGGCTGGGCAAGGCTTTGCAAGTTTGCCCCATACCGGCTTTTACACGGCCTTGGAATTTAAAATACATTCCTTTCACAGAATCAGATTTGTTTTGTGCAAACGAAACAGAAAACAAGCCGATAACAATGGCCATTAAAAGAATAATTTTTTTCATGTTGATTTGTTTTAGTTAATAATAAATTAAATTTTAAATAAAAAAGCAAATATACTCAAACTGTGAATGAAATACAAATATAATATCAATTTTATTAATGGTAATTTGACACCAAAGTACCTGAATAAAAACAGTTGCAAAATATACTCTGTTGAAACGCATGTTATGTTATTTGATTATTAAGGCATTAGAAACATTATAATGACTCTTTAAACGTATGAAATGCATTAACGAAACTTGATTTATATCAAAAACTGGATGAGAGAACAGGGTAAATCGATGAGGCAATATAGTTATATGGCTGATTAAAATACTGAAGTATGAAATCTGAGGTTCAAGTGCACCGATTGCATTACCCAATCAAAACGATTAAGGAATTTAGAATTTTTAATTACTGATTAAAATTTTTGCGAATCCAGAAATGTTTATGAGCAAAATGCAGAAAACTTTGTCTGTTCACAAATGGTTACGAGCAAATTGCAAAAAATGATAAGGATATAAAAACTAAAAATGAGTATTGTAGTTACAGTTAAATGGCAATTTGTTACTTTAAAACACTTTACATTTCTATATACTCCAGTTCACTTTAGTCCCTTCTAACTTCCTCACCCCGCCACTTTCCTATACCTCCACACTGCCAGCGAAATCATGGCAATGCCGTAGCCGAGCAATATCAGAAGATCTTTATAGATGTCGGCAAAGGTGGAGCCTTTGAGCAATATCATGCGGATAAGTTTCATAAAATACATGATGGGGTTTATCGTGTCGATCATCTGTGCCCACACAGGCATACTCTCCACCGGGGTGAAAATGCCGCTCATCATAATGAAAATGATCATAAAAAAGAAGGTGACGAACATGGCTTGCTGCTGGGTGTTGGCCGAATTGGATATCAGCAGCCCGTAGCCCTGCACCCCC
>Ga0114951_10004907_pt1 | contig 12661 bp, 8 predicted proteins | sample AM7aDNAmetaG_FD_88677 | JGI IMG/M metagenome (GOLD analysis project Ga0114951, IMG submission 88677) | Freshwater microbial communities from Finland to study Microbial Dark Matter (Phase II) - AM7a DNA metaG | ecosystem: Environmental > Aquatic > Freshwater > Lake | place: Finland: Lake Alinen... | reverse complement strand
CTGGGGCCATTCCAAAGATCACCGACCGGATTTGAAGCAGATGGTGGTGGGTATGGTGATTGATGATGAGGGGAACCCTATTTGTTCAGAGATGTGGCCCGGGAATGCAGCGGATGTGAAAAGGCGAACGCCACAAGAGGAAAGCGCGCTTCAGACCGGAAGGCTGAAACAAAGGAAGGCTATAACGCGAAAGAAAGCAATGGTCAGACAGAATTTGAGAAGGGTAGTCTTATGACACCTTGCGGAGAACTTCTCGCCAAGGGGTCACGGCGTAACCGCCGGGGGTTAAGTATTTTCAGCAGAGACCCTAAGCAGGAACGATCTGGAGTCCGCAGATCATGGCATCCGAAAAAGTCCGGGCGCCGTCCGAGACCTGCCCGCCCGGTTGAATAAATATCCTCATGATTTCCGAAGAATAAACATCAACATTGGAAAACTTAACATATTGACTACCTTCGACCCAATACGTGTTCAGGATCGGATCCATCTGATGCGAGGTTGTTTTTCGCCCGTAGTCACGCCCGCCCACGGATAACGTGTAGTCACCATAATAAACAGGATCTGCCCCATGGCCGTAGACATAGATATCATATTTTCCCGGTGGAATATGGTAGAGAAAAACTCCGGAATTACCGCCCTTATTATTGGCCGGGTAATTAAAATTATCCAGCATAGGCGATCCTACCCCCATCCGGCCGTTACTCCCCCATCCCCCGCCCAGATTAACCATCCCGACTTTTATAGGACTAGACATGCCCCGCGCCGACTTCAACCCGGCCTCAATGTGATCATCGTTCCACGGAACACCCACAACATTCCAGAAATCCCCCTGGCTGCCAATTGCCGCAGGCCCCTCTTGCTTAGAGGGTGCTCCTTTCCACGGACCAAAATCGATATTCAGCGCATGAGGATACGTGATAACAGGACCGGCTTCATCACTCAAAGCACTTCCGTCTGAAAGCGTTTCAACATAGCTCACCGGCATCTCTACCAAACCCGGACTTTGAGGTGCTTTAAACTCGGGAGCCGGGCTTACATAAACGGGCTGCGGCATATGAATGAACCAGGAAAGTATTTGCTTTGATGCGCTGCTTAAAAAAAAGACACTTGCCATGATGACAAATACGATCACAGCAACGGCATAACTCTTCCACGAAGAAGAGGTTATCACAACGGGATTTCCGGGATTGACGCTTGTCGGATTTTTCGGAGCATCATTTTTCGCAAGGCCCTTGTCTATCGTTTTCTCCTGACAAAACGGACAGATCTCTGTCAGCTCCGAATATTCCTGAAGGCACTTGGGACAACATTTATTCGTCATGATTCCACCCCCGATTTACCTGCCATTTTTCGCTCGCTCGAAGAATCATTTAGCCGCTATTTCTTATCGTCTTCGGCTAAAAAAATCTTTGAATAATAATTGTAAAGAAAACTTGCCACTACAAACACCAGACCCAACCCGATAAAGGATATGATCCGGTAAAGAACGTGCAATTGCGCAAAATCATAGGCAAACAAGCGGATAATGACCAAGAGGAAAATGCTCAGCCCCATCCAGCGATAAACCCTTTCCCTGGCCTTGAATCCATAGATGATATGACCGAATGCGGCGATCCCCCAGATCAGGCTGAGAACCGATGTTGTCGAGGGATCGCAAGCCAAAATAAGAAAAAGAGAGGCTGCCGTGATCGCAAAGTAGCGGAAGTAGTTTTCGCTCACATTCGCGGACTTATAACAGCGTCTAATCCATTCCCCTAATACAAATAGGGCCGCGATCGACACCAAAGCGCCGGAATAGCGAAGACATACCGTGGGGTTCCAAAAAAATCCTGATAAGCCTACAGATCCGTCTATAAAAACAAACCGGAGCGAGGCCGCCGCGGTAAAAACAAGGGAGGTGACTCGCAGAGGAAATCGCCCCTTCAGGATACCGGCCGCCATCAACACCGCAGCGATCAGAATCTGAACAGTCGATGCGATCGACTGCATGCCTCCCGTTAAAAAAGCGGTCCCAAAATAACAGGCCGACAGGATATAACCCGTATTACATCCAAGGTTCTTTTCGTCATCTTTTGCAGCATTGGTCCTGTCATAGAAATATCCTATCAGGAAAAATGCCGCGCTTACAAAGAGGCCTATAAAGAAACTGGTATTGACCGGCACGGCTCCTCTCATAAAATCAGCACCTTCCGCATAGCCTAAGAGGTGCCCTTTCAAAACCACGGCAAGCGCCAAGATCCATCCGATAACCCGAAGGAGGGACCGTCGATGCAAAAGCCCCAACCAGATCAAACTGGCGCTGGCCGCAGCCCATCCATAAGCGATCAGACTTCCCTTGAAATACATCGGAAGGATGAGGCAAAAAAGCGCTGTCGAAAAAACGAGATAAATATCCGAAAGGATTTGCTGCTTGCGTTTATCTTCCGTGAGCGAGAGCGCGAGATAAGCCGTGCCCATCCCCAGGGCAAATAGCGGTTTCACCGCGGGATAATAGACGTGCAAGTGATGCATAACACAGACTATAAAGACAAGCCCGTTGATCAAGGCCACCGATGTCATCACGGGCTCATCCTTTTCATTATTTTCCAGGGATATACCCATAACTGTGAAAAGCAGCCAATAAAGCATCAGGAAAGAGAGATGCAGATACGATCTCATGGTGTTGATCACGGGATAAGCCTGCCAACTCCCGTTAGTCCACGGAGATACCAGTATTTCCCATATCCGATTCTCCCCGGAAAAATAGGCCTGAGCCCGGTAAATGGATGGCTCCACCCAAACCCAATGGATGCCGTAGACAGCCAACAGACAGAAAAGGGCCAACATATTCCACCCGAGTTTCCGCGTCACGTAGACCGCGGAAACCGCCAGAAGATACGAAGCCATGAGCGAATAAAACGATACGTCGGTCGAAACGGTCGCGAAATAGGCCAGGAAATAAGCCATAAATGCCAGCGCCCGAGACCGAAAATGAAGGGATTGCGCGATAAAACCCGCGGCAACGATCATCATCAAGAGGAATCCAAGGAACGGACTCTGGATCACTCTGACCATCGGAACGTGGTAGGCGGCGAAAACAGTAAAGTACAGCACAGCCCAACCTCCGCCGATCGCGGACATCGCCCATTTATGGTAACTCTCTTTTCTGGAGAGAAAATTGCCGGTACCGGCCAGCGCAGCGCCCAAAAGCGCACCGATCGCCAGCTTGCCCCAGGCGCCCAAGAACTGGGATGTGTAAGTGACGAGAAACACAACTCCCAGGAGCAGCGTGAAGATCCCGATCCTCGACAGCCAATACTTACCAATATCTGATTCCGTCGTCCCCTTTTTCGTATTCTGAAAAGACGGCGAAACCGGAGCAGGCTTCTCCGATACCGGTTTCGGCGACACTACTTCTTCCGTTTTCTTGACCGGAGACTCAGTTTCCTCGGTCCCGGAAAACAGCAACTTTTTATAAACCGGATTCCCTGCAAGTTGCCCCTTGGAAACCCCACCCGCCTGCTTCGCCACCAGAAGCTCAACTTGTTCGGAGATAGCGCGCAACTGTTCCTGAATAGCCAGGAGAGGTTCCGCCCGTATCGACTTCAATTCTTCTCTGATATCAAGGAGGGCTTTTTCCTCAGGAAGCTGTATTGCGGCCCTCAGAGCCCCCTGACTTTCAATGAGGTCTACCCGGAAGCCTGCTTTTTCAAGCTCCTCAAGGATCGTCCTCACCTCATCCCGGCTCTGCTGATTGAAAACAAGGGGCTCTTTTTCGAATAAAAACTGTTTTGCCTTGTCCCCATGCCATCCGGTCCGTTTTTCAATAAACCGTATGAGCTCCGCTTGTGCCCAATACTTCTGCGTCCCCGTTACGATCAGCGTGAGTTTATGCATGTTGCCCTCCCTTTAGGATCCTTTCGGATCAGATTCGTGCGCGTGCCGTTCTCTGGCGTTTATCGCGGGAACTCCCACAAAAACGCTCCGAGGCTCTACGACCGTATCCTTCATCAACACAGCTCCGGCGGCAATAATGGCTCCGTCCCCAATCTGCGCTCCCGGTAAAATGACCGTATTTAATCCGACGGTAACCCGTCGTCCTATTTTCACCTTCTTGAGGACCAGCCGGCCGCGTTCAACGGAATGGCATATCACCGTAGAATGCCCACCGATCACGCTCTCATCGCCGATCTCAAGCAAAGACAGATCAGCCCCGAATTTCGAGTTGATCTGAACATTTTTTCCGAGATGGGCGCCCATAAGACGGTAGAAGATACTCGCGAGCGGAGTCAGAAGAATGAAATCACCGAAAACGTTCCACACTAACAGCATGAGCGAGTTGGTCAGCGCCCATTTGAATGCCTCAGGAGAATTCAGCGGATAGATCCCTTCCTTGAGTTTTAACTGAAACAGGGTACGGATCGATCCGGTGATCAGGATCAGGCAGATCCCGGTAATGAAATAGGCTCCCGCTAAAGTCAACGCCAGCATAAGAAGACGGATCTCCCTGGCACTTCCCGCCGTAAAGTTCCAAACGTGAAAACAAAGGGAAAGCCCCGGATAAAGAGCCGCACCGATCGCCAGAGCACCAATGAGATAAAGGAAAAACGTGAGCAGAAGTTGAATTGCTGAAGTCATAATCCATTTCATACGGGCACCCCTTCTTTTAAAGTTTCACCGAACCAATCGGAACACATTTTTATGAATTCCTCAGGATTTGCGTCATAGATCTTTTCCGCATGCCCCGCACGATCAACCAATGCGAGTTTCTTCGGTTGCTTTGCCTTGCGATAAAGCTTGGCGCTATGGACAGGGTGAATGAGCCAATCCTGCCGGCCGTGGATAAATAGAATCGGCCGCGGAGCGATCTTTCGGGCGACATCAATAGGACGGACTTTGGGCAAAAAGGGATTCCCCGGCCTTATTCCTTTCCCTTTCCCCTTCACCCCAAGATTCAGCTTCAGATCTTCCAGCATTTCCTTTTCCCAAAATCTGTAGTCAATCTTCCAGAAATCGCAGGGAGAACTTACCGAGATAATGCTCCGGATGTCAGTATTACGACTCCCCTCAATGATCGCCACCGCAGCGCCGAGCGAAAACCCTATCACCCCGATAGATCGATACGCCCGGCTCTTGGCATAAGCAACGACGGCGCGGAGATCCTCCGTCTCAAGAGAAGTAAACGAAAAGAGCCCCGAACTTTTCCCGTGGCCTCTAAAATCAAAACTGAGAACGTCATGGCGCCGGCTTAATTCTTCCGCCATTTTCCGGAAAAGATACGCGTCCTTATTATTAAAAAATCCGTGGGAGAGGATCACGACGTTGTCATGGCCGGTCTGGAAATGCCTGCAGGAGAGTTTGTGGTGGTCAGCGGTCAGAACTTCCATATCTGTTGTTTTTTCTGAGGTCATGCACGCTCCTCTTGAATCGTATCCCCGCTCTTCCCCTTCATTTCCAGAGCCGTCGTTTTTATCTTTTTCAGATCGAATTTCCCGGAACCAAGCATCGGGATTTCCGCTACCTGGAAAAAATCTTCTCGCTTCGGGATCCAAAGCTTGGGGAAATCGGTAGCGTTCAACTTGTCCCAAAGGGCATTGATATCCATCTCACCCTTATAAATCACCGCAAGCCTTTCTCCGCGTTTTTCATCGGGAACCGAAGTCACGGCGCAAACCGGTTCAACCGCTTCCAGTAGCTCAAGGATCTTTTCCTCGATCTTGATATGCGGGACCATTTCGCCGCCGATCTTGCTGAACCTGGAAAGTCGGTCCGTTATATGGATAAACCCATCCTGGTCGATCTTGGCCATATCACCTGTCTTATACCAGCCCTCCTCAAGAACTTCCTTAGTCTTTTCTTCCTCCCCTAAATATCCCAGCATGACATTGGGACCTTTCACGAGAAGCAGTCCCTCTTCGTCATAAGGTTTCACCGCCCCGGTATCCGGATCCACGGTCTTCACCGCCACCCCGGGGATGGGATGCCCGACACTTCCCGACTTATGTCCCGCCTGATGCATCGCTTCCCCCTCGGATCCGTAATCGGGAATACCCATGGCTACAATAGGAGAAAGTTCGGTCGCACCGTATCCCTCAAAAGGAGCCTTCCCGAATTTCTCGCGAAAGGCTTCACTCAGCGCTTGTTTGAGCTTTTCAGCGCCTGCCACCACATAGCGAAGGCTTTTAAACTGCTCTGCCGTACATTTCCGGACATAAACCGAAAGAAATGTCGGCGTTCCCATAAGGATAGTGGCTTTGTACTTTTGAACAAGTTCTCCGATCGTCCCGGCATCCATCGGATTACTGTGATAAACGGCACCCACGCCTAGCCCCACAGGCATACAGAGCGTCCCTGTGAATCCAAACGAATGAAAGAACGGAAGAGCGCCCATGATCACATCGTCGGGTTTGATGCGGAGGATCTGATAAAGCCCTTCAATATTGGAGAATATATTCCCGTGGGAAAGCATGACACCCTTGGGCCGCCCAGTACTCCCGCTGGAAAAGATGATCGTAGCCAAGTCATCAATATTCGTCTTGTCCCCTTTTACGAACCAATGCTTGATCGCAAACGCCGGAAGTAATAAAGCACGCAGAACATAGAAAAGTTTCTCTTTTGAAGTCACCGAGGCAAGAAGATCTTCGAGGAAAATCATGCCGTTTAGTTTTTCGAGCTTGGCTTTATGAAGAAAAACCTTGGAAGTCACGATCTTCCGCATTTCACACTGTTCGACACAGGACAGCAGACTCTCCTTGGAAACTGTGAAATTTAAATTCACGGGCACTTTTCCCGCGCAAAGGGTCGCCCCATTAACAAGTGACGCGCCGCAGGAAGCCGGCAGGAGAATCCCGACCTTTTCAGGGGCATCCTTCTCAGCATCCTCTTCCCGGAACAATTTATCAGAGATCAAGAGAACGCTGGCCAGAGTCTCAAGATAGTTAAGCTTCTTCCCGCTTGAATCAGCCATACAGAACTTGAAGGGATGTTTTTTGGCTTCTTCGATAAACGCGATATGGAGCTTTTTCCTGTCCTTCCCCCGGAGCTTAAAAGCATCGGCCGTCAATTCCTGAACGGCCTCGCGGACCTCATGAGAAATAGAGGCCGGGCTCATGGGTTTTCCGAAAACGATTGTAACGGGATAAGGCAACGCCTTGGGAAACTTCCAAAAAAACTTTCCGTTCTCAAAGCTGAAAATGCTCCCCCATATTTTATCGATGCACATAGGGATGATGGGAGCATTCACTCCCTTCATGATGCGTTCAAAACCTTTCTTGAAGGAAAGCATGTTCCCGGTTCGGGTGAGCCCTCCCTCCGCGAAGATACAAACCAATTCGCCCTTCTCGATGGCTTCCCGCGCAGTCTTAAGAGATTCCAGGATCGCCTTGGGGTGATCCCGGTAAGAGATCGGTATAGTTTTGATGGCTCTCGCGAACGGTTTGACAACGGGGTTATTATAAATTTCTTTATAAGCAAGAAACCGCACAGGACGCTCGAGCGATGCCAGGACAAGCGGGGGATCCGTGTACGCGGCGTGATTGCATACCAGGAGGCCACCGCCCTCCACCGGGATATTCTCCCGCCCGACAACTTTAATGCGATAGAGGCTATGGGCCAGAATCCAGTTGAACAAACGGATAAAAGCTTCCGGCAGAATCTTCAGGATAATAACCGTGATCCCGACTGAAAAAACGCCAAGCACAAAGAACAGCTGTGCCGGATTGAACTTCAGTTGCCCGCCAAAGAACCAAAGATAGGCCGAAGCCAGAAGGATGCACGCAGAAGTCGCGATATTGGATGCCGCCAAATACTTTCCCCGGCGATCTTCAGGGCTTTTCATCTGGAAATAGGCGTTGAGAGGCACAATAAAAATACCGCTAAAACAACCGAGGAAAAGAAAGATCAGGAAACTCTTCGGAACGCTCTGCCCGACAAAGCCTATCAAGATACAGACCGCGCTGATCCCGATCGCTCCAAGCGGTACAAGACCATATTCTATCTTTTTCTCCGAAAAATAACCGGCGAGAAGGCTCCCCGCCCCGATTCCAATGGAGGTCAGAACCAAAAGCAAACTTGCGTGAGAATCGGACAAGCGCAGCATCTCTTTGCCGTACAAAAGCACATTCATCTGGAAAACCGCGCCCAAGAACCAAAAATAGCAGATCGCGATGAGCGTAAGAAAAAGCCAGCGGTCTTGCCGTATCTCTTTAAGCGCTCCCATGGATTCCTTGAAAGCATTAATTTTGAACTTTTCGGCGCTATGGCCAAGCCCGTCTGAGGATATAAAAAAACTAGCCACAGCTCCCACTATCGAGAATAAAATGAGAATGTAGCTGGCCTGATACCCATTCTCACGGAACATATGGCTGATCTGTCCGCCGAATGCCGATCCCAAAATGATCGCCACAAAAGTCCACATCTGAAGATATCCGTTCCCCTTCGAAAGGTTTTCCCTGTCGAGAAGTTCCGGCAAGATCCCGTATTTTGAAGGGCTGAAAAAAGCGCTGTGGGACGCCATCAGAAAAAGCGTCAATGAGATCACGAAAAGATTGCCGCTCTTGAACGCGAAAAGGCTGAAGACCATGATCAAAACTTCCGCCAACTTCGTAACAACGATAATGTTCCTTTTCTTGAATCGATCCGCGAGGAATCCTGCGTAAGGCGAGAAAATAATGAAGGGAATGATAAAGAGTGCTCCCACGAGGCCGATAAACCTTGCCGCCTCGAGAGGCGGAAGAATTCTTATCGCAAAAAGCGAAACGAGGATCTTGAGGGCGTTATCGTTAAATCCTTCCAGGAACTGCGCCACCATAAGAGCTTTGAAAGATCGGGACCCGCAAGTTTTCGCGTGTCGAGTAGAGCTCATAGCCACCTCCTTGAAGTTATCGCGGAGTTCACTATGAACCCCCTCACGGAACCGTACGTGAAGTTTTCCATCATACGGCTCTTCAGGATACCCGCCATTGCTATCCGCAGTGGTTTTGGATTAAGTTCCGTTTCCATCTGTTCCCCAGTTCTGTGACTGGAAGATGTTTCCCTTTCCAGCGGCATCGCAGTAAGCCCCTTCGCTCCATTTCCGTTAAGAAACTTCATCGCTACTGCGGGCTTATCCGACCACCAGCGCATCGTCTGCGAAGCCTTGCCGTTCTCAGGCTTGTCTCCGCATACCATTTCTGGAATGCACTGGTTCTCCCAAGTTCCTGCAATATCCATTTGATATAGTGCAACGGTCTCAGACCCCGCGAGAAGAACGGGAACCTCGCCTCTTGCGGTTCCGTTCTGTTGCCTTCCGTCTAAATAAAGGACGTCGGCTTCTCGAATGTGGAGTTTTACGGGGCTCAATCCCTTCACTTGCGTTGTAGCCCTATATCCCTTCCCTTTGGCTTCACGAAGGCAGGTTACCCGACCTGGTGCAAAGGTTCGTTCTGGGATGTTGGCTAATCTTTCCCCACGATGGACTTTCACCATCTGGATAGCACAAGCTTTGCTTGGCGCACTCATTTTCTCTCCCCCTCCTCACACAGAGTGGCTCTTAATTTTCCCAAAATACGGCTCATTTCCTTGCATTCAGATATTGATAAACACACCATAAGGCGCTCCACTTCCACGATATATTTGACCTCCACCGCATCCACGACCTTCCGCCCTTTGGACGTCAGACCCACCATAAGAACACGGCGGTCGTTCTCGATCCTTTCCCTTATGACAAGTCCCTTCTTTTCCATTTTGTCGAGGATCAAGGTGATGTTGGCACGACTCGAAACCAGCCTTTCTCCGATCTCGACCTGTGTCAGGCTTTTATTTTCCAACTTCAAAACGATGAGAATGTTGTATTGCGCCTCGGTAAGACCCAGCGGTGTGAAGAAGGTATCCGATAGCGTCCAGATAGCGTTCCCGGTCCGAACGATGCTTAAAAGGGCTTCATGTCTTTGGGTGTTTATTTCGCACTGCATCTTGATCTCTCTGGATAGTGACATCTCAGACCCCCTTTCATCACGTTGTTATTCTATTAACAGTTTAGCACCTAACAGTCTTCTGTCAAGGCCTTCAGTAAAAATTCGTAATAGTTCAGCCCGAGGAAGTGCCTCTTCGGCGTGATCGCATACACGGGCGGACTGATCAGCATCGGGTCACAATGGCGGCAGGATTATTACGGCGGCGATAACGCAGCCAGGAAAGGGAATTGTTTCTTCTCAAGCAGAACACTCTCAAGCGTGCTGATGGGGTCAATCTTGTTGAGCCTGGCAGTATGTAGAATGGTAACCGTTCAGGTGCCCCTTCAAACTGATGCTCGAATTAGGGAGGGGGTAACGGAGTGCCGAGGCGTGCGGCGAGGACGCAATCCTGGATAAATTCCCAGGAGGAGCGTTTTTGCTTGCGGCAGGTGGCAATGACCGTCCAGATTCGCTCGGATTACTGGCGGCCCTATTCGGAGATGGTGCCTTGAGTGATCTTGCGATCAATGGCAATAACGGTAACGACCTTTCTTGGTCGCACTGCCCGATCAGGCCCAGATGGTGCAACGCGGCGATAAAATGGCAATTCTGTCCGGCTTATAAGGAACGATATTTCTGAGGTTCAGATGGATTCGAACAATTAATTTATGCCTTAGGCAGCCAAAAGGTCATAGCCATCCATAATTCCGTCGCAGATAAAATCGTCCAAACGGCTATAGTCCCCTTTAAGCTGTGACTGGTTCAGGTAGAGCATATAAAAACGTCGCTTCTTCTGGGAAATAATGGCTGGAGCTAAATCTTCTTTTAAAAGCATGACCACAAGAATAAGCCTGCCAATCCTGCCATTGCCATCCGAAAAGGGATGCATTTGTTCAAACCGGCTGTGGACGCGGGCCGAGAAACCGATCACATCCTTTTCTCCGCGCTGAATATCTTTCAAGAGGCTTTCCATAAGAACCGGAACTTTAAGATAGTTCGCGGTCACCACATTGGAGCCAACGATCCGAACTCCATGCCGACGATAATTCCCGGCATCCTCACGGATCCCATTCATAAGGATCCCATGCAGTTTGAGAATCATTTCTTCGGTAACATCTCCTCCTTGCGTCAAATACCGGGTCAGATAGCGGAAAGCGGCCTGATGGTTCTTGACCTCCATCTGTTCGATAATAGACTTGTCCGGCAATGCCGCATCCTGAAAAAGTATCGCTGCGGTTTCTGGTTCTGTAAGGGTGCTTCCTTCGATGCTGTTGGTGTTATAGGTCAGCGCAAGCAAAAACTGGTCATAAAGGTCCTTCCGCATTTCCAGAGCACGGAGAACATTGGGATACTGCTTTCGCTTCCCGATTAGCACTTGCTTCTTGGCACCAAGAAGGTCCTCAGGAATAACGTTCTGCCCCGTCAGCTGCAGGTAAAGTTCATCAATTCGCTTTGCTGCCCGATCTCTTGGAATCGACCTGCCATTGATCCAACTATTGAGCGTGGGAAATGACACACCAAGCTCAGCCGCAAGCTTCTCTTGCGTCTTTCCTGACACCCTCTGAATGAGCGCGAGCTTATCCTTTATAGTCACGTTGAAACTATACACAACTTTATAAAGTGTGTCAATTTTTAGTAACACTATAAAGTTCAATCATGCCCCCATTAACCAGAGATATATACCTCATGATCCAAGAAATATGCTCTGATTTCTGGTTAATGGTCTATTTTGGCATTTGCGATTATGCGTGATCTGCGAAATACACCATTAACCAGGTGGCATTTCCAAATTAACGGGCGTCAATTGCTGAATAAGATAGGAAATGTCCGACCTGGAAGGGCAGACATTGAGGATTATCGGACCTTACTTTGAAGACTTAGTCGAACACGCCGGGAGCATTTTTTGAGAGCTACACCACGAGACTGTCCCAAAAGACCTTCACAAAATCAAACGCCTCACCCAGATTTTTCTTGCTAACACCGCAATCCTTCGCAAGCGCGGCATAAGGAGCTTCCCAAGCAGCCGAAGGCGACTCAAGAGTGCTCGGAACCTTATGTGTCTTACGGCGTTTAAATGTCTCGTAAAGGGCAGTCTTGATGTGATCCTTATCCGCAAGCCCAGCGTCGATAAGCAACACGAGATCGATAAGATCCCTCGTACGCGAGTTCGGAGTTCCCTCACGCGGCAAAGTATATGCGTGTATCTTTTCGGCAAACTGCTGCTCCCGTGGAATAAGCGGTATCTTCGCAGAAGGAATCCCGGCAAACTTTAGCCAATCATGATCCTGTTTCCATTCCGGTGAAAAAAGAAGAACGTCCCCCACCCTGACATCGAGGTTAAAGCTCGTAAATTTCTTTCCGGCAAGACGAACTTCGACGGGATAGCGAGCCCCACCATAGGGCGCAGCATCAAGCTCCATAATATGCGACCCGATCAGGAACTGGAACCAATCACCCGTATCCTGACCTGCCACATCCTGCAAAGATTCCCGGATCTTATCCTGCATCTTCGCATCCGGATCTATGGATCCGTGTTTCGGCATCGACAGATCAATATCTTTAGTGGCCCTCGCTAATCCGAAAAACCGGAGTTCCATCGCATACCCGCCTTTGAGCCGCCATGGGGACTGATCAGCGACAATTATAATTCCCGACCCCGTTGCCTCAAATGAGAATGTTACCGTCGTTTCCGTAGCTTTCCGAGTCTTTTTTTGAGTGATGTTTAAATAAAAGCAGTAGCAGGCTTTCTT
>Ga0114951_10004905_pt1 | contig 12664 bp, 11 predicted proteins | sample AM7aDNAmetaG_FD_88677 | JGI IMG/M metagenome (GOLD analysis project Ga0114951, IMG submission 88677) | Freshwater microbial communities from Finland to study Microbial Dark Matter (Phase II) - AM7a DNA metaG | ecosystem: Environmental > Aquatic > Freshwater > Lake | place: Finland: Lake Alinen... | reverse complement strand
TGCCGTGATCATAATGCTCACCAATCAAGGCTTTCCCGATGATATAGCGCGATCAAAGAAGGTGAATGTCGACGGCTATATCGTCAAGGCGACGACTATCCCATCGGAAGTCCTGACCGAGGTAGAGAAGATCTGTTCAAGCAAAAAAGCATAAATATGGACTACAAAAAGATAATCGAAGACATGGTGAATCTGATCATCAAAGAGGGGGCTTCTGATCTCCATCTGTCTTCCGGCCGCAATCCCATCATCAGGATCGCTGGCAATCTGATACCGCTTGTGAAGAATCCTATCCTGACTCCGGAGAATATAAAGGGATTCCTGGGTATATTCCTATCTCCTGAGAACAAAGAGCTGTTGGAGAAAGACAAAGATGTCGATTTCTCTTACAGCATGACCAATACGCGTTTTCGCGGGAATGCTTTCTACCGTCAAGGCGAGATATCTATCGCTTTGAGGCTGATACCAAAAGCCATACGCACTCTCGCTGAGCTCAATCTGCCTCCTATACTAGAATCGTTCACACGCAAGAGGCAAGGCTTCTTTCTTGTCGTAGGGCCGATCGGACAGGGCAAAACCACCACTCTAGCCACTCTCATCAATCTTATAAACGAGACCCGTTCGGAGCATATCTTGACCATCGAAGATCCTATAGAATACATCTTCGAATCAAAGCGCTCAGTGATAGACCAGCGCGAAGTCCGTCTAGATACGCCTGATTTCCACGATGCCTTGATCGCTATGTTCCGCGAGGATATCGATGTCTGTATGGTGGGAGAGATGCGCGACATCGATACTATCGGCACGGCTGTCACGGCTGCTGAGACTGGTCACCTGATCTTCTCGACTCTCCATACGAATAACGCTGCCCAGACCATCAACCGCATCATCGACTCTTTCCCTTCGGGCCAACAGGAGCAGATCCGCATACAGTTGGCAGGCTCTCTTACGGGTATATTCTCCCAGCGCCTCATACCTAGGGTTTCTGGAGGATTGGTTCCGGCCTATGAGCTTTTGATCAATAATAATGCCGTTTCTAATCTCATCCGCGAGAGGCGAGTCCATGAGATTCAGACGGTCATAGAGACTGGTTCGGAGGAGGGGATGGTCGATATCAATCGATCTTTGGCCGAGCTCGTCCGTTCCGGCGAGATCACGGTAGAGAGCGCTTATATGAATTCAGCCAATCCCAAGACGCTGGAGAGACTTATCTGACGATATTTACACAAATTTTCAATTTACAAATTCCATTTTCAATAATTCCCTATGTTATTCAACTACGATGCCATAGACCAAACTGGGGCCAAAAGGAGCGGATCTATCGATGCCTTGAATGTCGAAGTCGCTATCTCCTCGTTACAGAGGAGGGGCTTTGTGCTGACGACTATCAAAGAGAATGAAGGAGGCAGCTCATTTCTTTCAAAGAATATCTCTTTCTTCGACCGCGTCTCGACAAAGGACGTAGTTATCCTTTCCAGACAGCTTTCGACCTTGTTTCAAGCCCAAGTCTCCGCTTTACGCATTTTTAGACTTTTGTCTTCTGAGACAGAGAACCCTACTTTGGCTAGGAATCTGACTGTTATCGCAGACGATCTGCAAGCCGGTAGCGCTATATCTGCAGCTTTGGGCAAGCATCCAAAGGTTTTTTCCGAATTCTATGTGAGCATGGTCAAGGCTGGTGAAGAATCAGGCAAGCTCGACGAGACTTTCCTATATCTGGCTGATTATCTCGATCGTGCTTATGACCTGTCTTCCAAGGTCAAGGGAGCTTTGGTATATCCAGCTTTCGTTATCGTAGTGTTCATCACGGTCATGATACTCATGTTCACTATGGTCATACCGAAGATTGCTGGTATCATCGCTGATTCTGGCGTACAGATACCTATATATACGAAGATAATCATGGGTATCAGCGATTTTTTGGTCAGATATGGCTTCGTCTTGCTGGGGGTGATCATGGTTATTGGATTTTTCGTCATTCGCTTTGTTAGGACACCAGTGGGGAAGAGGTCCTATGATGAACTGAAATTGAGCATCCCTTATGTCAGCAATCTATTTCGCAAGCTATATCTCGCTCGTTTGGCTGACAATATGTCAACCATGCTGGCCTCTGGTATTCCGATAGTGCGTTCTCTAGAATTGACCGCCAATGTCATCGATAATAAGGTATTTCAGGAGATAATGTCTGATACAGTGGCTTCAGTTAAGGGAGGTAAGACGCTTTCGGAATCATTAGCACTTTATCCGGATCAAATCCCCGGTATCATGACCCAAATGATGAAAGTCGGAGAGGAATCTGGTGCCCTCGGTAATATCCTAAAGACAGTTTCGAAGTTCTATGCTCGCGAAGTGACTACGGCTATAGATTCCCTAGTTTCGCTCATAGAACCTGCGATGATAGTCTGCCTTGGAGGCGGTGTAGCCGTTCTTTTGGCTTCTGTTCTAGTGCCTATTTACAATATCGCTAGCGCTCAATGATGCTGATTAACCGTTATTCTGGATACCAAAGCGTTAATTCAGTTATCCCCACCCTCAGCTTGCGCCATATTTTTGCCATAATGCTATAATATGCGGAGCAACCTTGATTGTTGAAAGGTTTGTCGTGAGATTTTATCAATTATTATTAACTTTATACTATGAAGTATACAAAGAAGGGTTTCACCCTTATCGAATTGCTCGTCGTGATCGCTATTATCGGTATTTTGGCTTCCGTTGTCTTGGTTTCTCTTAACTCTGCTAGGTCAAAGGGTAAGGATGCGAGGATCATCTCGGATATCCAGCAGCTGAGGACAGCTTTTGAGTCTGGTTATAATGGTGCGTCTTATACTGATCTTGGCAACAACGTAATCTCATCTTCCGCTAGTACTAGTCAGGCAATCAATGTTTTGGTAGCCGATCTCGGTGCACAAGGTAGTACTCTCGTGATTAAGACTGATGGTGCTACAGCCAAGGCGTATGCGGTTGCTGGATCACTCCTGTCTATCAGTGGTAAGTATTTCTGTATTGCTTCTGATGGTACGACCGGTCAAGCTACTTCCAGCCCAGTCAATCCTTCTGGTTGTTAATCAGTTACTTTTGTACTTGTAAAACCACTTCCTTATGGAGGTGGTTTTTGTTTTGTTGGGGTAGGAAGCGGTCAGGGAAAATATAAGGGATAACAATCAGATACCACTTATCCACTATAATCGTGCATTATCTTTAGATCGATTGTGTTATAATCGAATAAAGTCGAATTTGTATCATGTTATTTACCATTCAATCTTTTTAGAAATGAAAAACAAGAAAAGAGGCTTCACAATGGTCGAATTGCTCGTGGTTATATCTATCATAGGTGTCTTGGCATCGATAGTCATTGCAGCTACAAGTTCTGCAAGGAATAAGGCCAAAGATTCCAGAGTCTCTTCTGATGTGAAGGAGATGAGAAATTATTTAGAGTTAAAGAGGGTCGGTGATGTATATGATTCTGTGATGGTAATTCATGCCGGTCCCTTGTCGGTGAATGGTGATGGCCTTAAATATTCTAGTGATCCAGCCGAGAATCAGCTTTATACTGATGTTGCCAATCAGACCTCATCTATTTTCGTCATTACAAATAACATAGGCTCATCAGTAACAAGCTATGCTATCTACGGCAAATTAGTCTCGGACCCTACGAAGTATTACTGCATGGATAGCATGGGGAAAACCCTTCCTTCCGACCCATCTCCTTTGACTAGCACTTGCCAATAACCGTTTTTCTGATTTTTTCTATTTAATTTAACGGATCTTATCGGTCTCGTGTTTTTCAACAAAAGACCTGATCTCTTCAATAGATTTTATGTTGTTGCTTATAGCTTGACTGGCGCTGTTCTGCTTGAACCATGATGTCTTTTGGTATCTCTCATACGTAGGCAGTGCCTCATCAATGAGCTTTTTTGCTGCAGCATATTTCTCCTGTGTTACATATATACCCGCCAAAATAGTTTGATCTGACAGATCGCCGGCGGGGTGGAATCTCAGAGATTCCGAAATGTCATGTTCGTAATTAGCCATATTGCCTGATCTCATATCCAATTCGGCTAAGGCTCGATAGTATTGGCTTTTTTCAGGATAAAGGCTTATGGCATGCAGTATATCTTCTTTTGAGAGATCGTACTGCAGAGACAACATGTGAGTCAAAGAGCGCCCATACCATGAATCAGGGTCGTAAGGATTTCTTGCTATGGCAGTATCATAAGAAGCGAGTGATTCGTCTATCTGCCATACATTTCTATAGAAGTCGCCGTCTAATCGGGCTGTTTCTGCAAAGAATAGCCATACGGAGGCTATAGAAGCCATTATCAATATGATGAGAATAATGTAAGACGATCGATCAGAGAGACGATGCTCCTCCTTCTTGCTGGTCTTTCGCATACCATACAGAGCTCCTAGAAAAACAAAGAATATCGCTATTAATGCTTGATGACTCCAGTCTACATCCATAGAGGCGTGGATTATCGAGGCGATCAAGGCTGTGAATATGGCTGATTTGAGCATCGATGCTTCATTGTCTAGATTAAGCATGTTCTTGAGGATAGACCATAGAGCTATGATCAAGAAAGCTATGAATAAGATAGCGACAATGATTCCTTGCTCGACCATGAGCCTCAAGAAGAAATTATGAGGTTCCGAGGCGTAGAAACTAGGATCAGTCTTGTAATGTGCCAAGGCATCTGCGTAATCGTTCGGTCCAAAACCGGTGAGCGGTCTATGGATGAATATATTCCATGCATCCTTGAAATATGAAAGGCGCGCTGTCAAAGCGTTATTATCGGCATCCTCTCCGGAGAAGACGGCGAAGGTCGGGGTGGCATCTATATTCGATCCGCGAATGGCTTGGGTTGAAGTAGAGGAAGCGGCCGCTTGATTGATCGAATTTTGTGTTGCTGTCGTCTGGTTCGCGATCGACACTTGTTTTGCCGCTGTCCATAGTGAAAAAGCCATGGCCCAGCTCAAGATGACGATCAGGGCTGTCAGGAGGAAACCATTTAGGGATACCTTTCGAGCGGTCGAAGGCCTTTTCCATTTATAAGATATGAGAAAGACCATGATCACAGATACAGCTAGAGAGAGCCAGGAGCCGCGTGAGAAGGTTAAGATGAAGTTCGATAGCAAGAAGGCCGAAACTATCGTCCAGAAGGCCGTTCTCTTCTTGTTAGCGGCCGTCAGGGTGAGGGCTATAGCGATCATGATAGGAATGATCAGGAAGCCTCCGTAGACGTTATGGAGGCTGAGGAGAGATTCTAGGCGCGGATAGGAAGACAAGCCGTTTATGACATAGTAGTAAGATGAATGTATGGCATAGATGAACGCTCCGAAGACCATCGCCATGGATAATCTGTTCAAGGATCCTTCGTTGTTAATAACCAATCGAGAATATATAAATATGCCGGCTAGAGCTATCCACCAGATGATTCCTGGTATGGAGTGTGAGAAGATGAGCGAAAATGGGAGCAGGGCGATGGAGATGACGCCGATGATCGCCAATAAGCGACTCGGCCATGAATCAATAATTTTTACACGATCCCTTATCAGTAGATAAATGCCAAGTGTGATAGCCACTATACATAATGAAGCTACGGCGTCGTCTTGCAAATGATCGGAATAGAATATAGGCACGGTCACCACGAGCCATAGTATGGCCTCTTTCATATAGGTTATGACTTTGTCTCTATCCATATCAGTAAGCGCCCCGGCCGGAAATGACGGCTGGGATCGTTTTGAATAGTATCATCAAATCGAGTTTTAGGCTCTGTTCGCGCACATAGCGATAGTCGTATTCTAGATTGTCTTGCAGAGGTATGTCTTTGCGTCCTGATATCTGCCAAAGCCCAGTTAGGCCAGGTTTCACCTTCAGGCGCTGTCTTTGCTCCTCATTATAACCGGCTACGATGAAAGGCAATTCTGGCCGAGGGCCGACTAGGCTCATGTCGCCCTTCAAGATATTGATGAATTGCGGTATCTCGTCTATGCTATATCTGCGCAAGATCTTTCCTAGTCTGGTCACACGAGAATCATCTTCCTGGCTAGGAGATTTCTCGTAAAGAAGAGCTTCAGAACGCATAGTCCTGAATTTGTAGAGGGTGAAAGGCTTGGAATGTAGGCCGATGCGAGTCTGGCGGATGATGATATGGCCGGGGGATTCGAGCTTGATGAGGAGTATGGAGAGGAGCCAGATGGGGGAAAAAGAAATGATTCCTACGATAGAAAGGTTGATATCTATCACTCTCTTTATTTTTTTATGATGATTTTGCATCTTCCTTTCATTTGATAATCTTCTCGATTTTGGAGATCAGCTGCTCTGTGCTCTCTTTCCACGTCGGCCATTTGAAGTTGCTGATGTCAGTGATATCTTTACCTTTCTCGAAGTCTTCGATCCGTTTTACTAGATCGTTCGGATCATTTAGATCAAAATAGGCGCAATATCTACTTCCAACCTCTCGATAGATAGGTATATCACTCGCAAAGACAGGGCATCCATTGCTCAATGATTCTATGATAGGCAATCCAAATCCTTCCATAGTTGAAGGAGTGATCAAGGCTTTTGCTCGATTATAGATGAATCTGAGTTCGGCATCGTTTATATCATGGAATACGAATAGCCTTCGATTCAATTGATCATGGTCTTTCAAACGCCTTATCAAAGAATGTGAATTCCAGCCAACCTTGCCAATTATGCAGATCCTGGGCTCACATCCTTTTGACCAGAGTTCATCAAAAGCGTCGAGCAAATAAGCATAGTTTTTTCTAGGTTCTATTGTCGAAACAGCTATGTAGGGATTTAATTCTCTTTTTTCTACAAACAAAGTCTTTACCTCGTCCCTGATACTGGTTTCGTCTCCATAATTATCCATATCTCTCCCATGAAAGTTCGATAATATAGGGAGATCTTTGCGCTGTTTGGTGATATGTATATAGGATTCAAGATCTCTTTTAATGGTCTCAGAGACTGTGATACAGAAGGAGGAGATGCTTATCAGTAAATCGATATTTTTTCGAAACACATGTCCTAAGCCAGATTCGAATAGATGGTCTTCCAGCGGGAATAGATCATGCAGTAGGAAACCGATTTCTATTCCCTGATCCTTTGCGTCTACCAGTCTTTTGTAGATGTTCTCATCCCAAAAGTTGTCGACTATTAATATAATATCACCTGATTTCATGGCGATCTTTTTGTTTGAAAAGTGTCTCAATGACGCAAAGAAATATATCAAATTCATCACTCTTATCTTTGCTTTATGTGTGATCGACTCTCCATTCTCATCTCGAACCTTATCTTCAGGTGCTAGAATATTGACGATCGTATTTGATAGCATAAGCCTTTTAACCTTACGCAGATATTCAATGAAAGGGTGCTTCGTTTTGGATATCGAGTCTATCTCCATGTAACCTCCTTTAAGGAAGGCTACAGGAACTGCTCGAATGCTATTATGCTCGGTATGATCTAGCGAATTGACAATATTTCTGACAACCCTTTGGATGCCTGTATTGTTGCCGAAGAGGTATGTATGAGAACAATCGATGAAAAGCATCCGGCCTCTTCTTCCACTATATGCGGGTATATCATATTTCGGGATCAACTTATGTAAAGCATAAAGAATACGCTTTGTCGGTGGAGATAGGAATCGCACTATTGGCTTCTTGATATTTTTTAATAGATTCCAGAGCATAGGATGCTTGCCGAGATAGCTGTATTTCATATGGCTATATCGGCATCTACTCAATATTCGTAGCAAGCTGTTGATATTATCTAGAATAGATCTTCTGAGATGATTCGATTCTTGTCGAATATACTCTATGACTGTCTCGAAATAGCCTTTTATTTTTCGGAATGATTTGTCTATCGCATATTTGATCTGGTCATATTTAATTCTTAACATGATCTTTATATCTGTCATTATGGTCGATCTCCATTCAGTCAGGAGCAGGTACTTATAGAAAGCATATCTGTATGGATGTGAATGGTAACATAGCCATGGTCTGTTGCGCCCGGCAAAGTGTACGATGCTAGGATCTGCCAGCTTTGTCTTACACCTTGAATCATGGCGGCTTACTATGTAGTTGAATGTCCTAGGCAGTTCTAGATACTTATCCTTGATTATCGCGTTGATTCCGTCTTGGTCCCAAAAAGTCGTTATATTATCTTTCAAGTAATCCAATATTTTGGGGATTATCCTCTCTTCTCGTATTTTTTTTATATTCATCAACATTATACCGCCGTTGAAATAATACGGCGGTCTAGCATCAGTTATCGGTAGGCACCAATCTATTATCGCTGCCAGATAATATCTGGATATATCGACATTCCATAATTCATATAAGTCTTTTCTGATGATGATATCGCAGTCGAGATAAAGTACTTTATCGTATATGTGACATAATAATTCTGGAATGGCTAGGCGATAATAGGTAACACGGTTTTGTTCCATGGATTGAAAATCGTTATACATCTTGTCATCGATCGGCAGGTATTCTAATCGGAAGCCGAATCTTTTCGATATGTTGGTTAATCTCGATCTATTTATTTTCGAAATACTTTTATTTATCACGAAGACTTCTATTTCCGTTTCAGGCAGCTTATTTTTGAATAGAGAGACAAGCATCGATCCCAGATGCCGAGCATAGCCATCATCAACAGAACATACGAGGATTATCGGATTATTAGACCTAATAGGATCTAATGACTTCTCTAGTTTTTCCACTCCTGATGATGCGTCCTTGTTCTAGCAGAACCGTTCTATTGCATAATCTTTGGATAGCTTCAAGATTATGGCTTGCGAATAATACTGTCCGACCCTCTATCTTAGAAATCTCCTCCATCCTCTTCATGCATTTCTCTTGGAATTCCGCATCGCCTACCGAGAGCACCTCATCGACGATCAGGATATCTGGCTCGATGTGGGCTGCTACCGCGAATGCTAGACGTATATACATGCCGCTAGAGTATCTTTTGACCGGCACATCCAGGAATTTGCCGACGCCCGCGAAGTCTACGATACGATCGAATTTATCCTTTACTTCTTTCCGGCTCATGCCCATGATGACTCCATTTAAAAAGATATTCTCTTTGCCAGTGAGGTCAGGATGGAATCCAGTGCCTATTTCAAGCAGGGAAGATACTCTTCCATACAGGTATATCTTTCCTTCTGTGGGTTTGGTTATGCCGGCGATCAGCTTGAGCAGGGTAGATTTTCCAGATCCATTCTTACCTATAACCCCGATCATTTCGCCCTTTTTTATTTCGAGAGAGATATTCCTGAGCGCCCAGAATGACTCTTTGCTCACATGTTTGGCGAATGGGTCTTTCAGGAAAAGAGCGATTGTCTCTCTCAGTGAGTCGCTTTCTCTATCGTCATGGACCAGAGTATATCGTTTTCCTATATTTTCAATTTTGATCATGATTATTTATATAATATCGGAAAAGACTCCCTCCTTCTTGGCAAAATAGAAAAGAGCGATGAATAGGAATAGCAATGTCAAGAAACATGAGGAAATCAAGGAGTGTGCGGGAAAAGGCAATGAGAAGAGCGCGTAACGGAATAGGTCGATTATCCCAGTAGCTGGATTGAAATAGATGAGCCATCGATGATTGCCTAGGATCAGCGGAGAATAGATGGCCGAGCTTACGAACATCCCTAATTGGATGAAATATGGCAGGATATTCTGAACATCGCGGAATCTGGCATTGATCGCCGCCAAGACGGCGCCGATGCTGGCGGAGGCTAGTGTAAGCAGTATGACTATGGGTATTATCCAGATGATTATTTTCAGAGAAGGAGTGTAGTGGTAATACAACATGAGTCCTACCATCAGCAGGGCTGATAGCAATAGATTTGTGAGCCTGGTCATGACTTTTGCAAACGGCAAGATTATTTTCGGAAAATATATTTTTGAGATGATGCTGCCATTCTCCAAAAGGGAATTACTCGATTCGGTTATTCCTGTAGCGAAGAATTGCCAGATCAAGAGGCCTGAATAGACGAATAGAGCGTATGGTATGCCAGTGTCGGATATTCCTTGGAATCTCCCGAAGATAAAGACGAAAAGCAGCATAGCCAGTAGCGGCTGTAATATGGCCCATAATACCCCTATGGCGGTCTGTCTGTATCTGATCCTTCCATCTTTCCAAGATAGCAGGATAAGCAGCTCTCTGTATTGCCATATCGACGACAATGAAGATTTCAAGCTGAATCTATTGCCCGGCTCTATGACCTTAATCGGTTTTCTCCCGTCTTCCATGATAGCCACATTGTACATGATATAATCAGTTTTACCATGAATGACTTATCTGTCGTTGTGATCACTAGGAACCGCCTTGAAAAGCTGAAAAGGTGCATTCTGTCGATAAAGAGCTCTTTACCAGAAGCACAAATCTTTGTCGTGGATAATGGTTCGACGGATGGGTCCGTCGGTTACTTGAAGGATGAGCGCATTGTTGAGACTGTATTCTCGAAAACGAATATGGGCGTAGCAGCAGCGCGCAATGTCGGCATCAGTAAAGCCTCAAATCGTTTTGTGATGCTCATAGATGACGATGCTTGGATAGGGGAGATAGATATCGCTGGAATACAGAGATATTTCGATTCTGATGATTCGGTAGGAATAATCGCTCCACGCGTCCTTTATCCGGACGGAAGCATCCAGGAGTCGATCAGGAAGTTTCCTACACTCTTGTCCGTATTATGGCGTGGGACTTTCTTGCACAAGATCTTTCCAACAGCTCCATGGTATCAAGGATATATCTCACACGAAACGGAGAAGGTCCATAAAACAGATTGGGCGATAGGCGCATGTCAAATCGTCAGACGAGAGGTGTTTGAACTGATCGGATCATACAATGAGAAGTATTTCTTCGGCTATGAAGATGCCGATTTTTGTCGTAGGACTTCAAGGAATGGCTATTCGACCGTGTATTGGCCTCATACTCGTATCTATCATGAATATGCTAGATCGAGCGCCAAGGGCTTGAATAGGCATCTGTTCTCACATATAGCCAGCATCATAAGATTCTTTTGTGATAAGAAAGGAAGTTTTCCAAGGGTTGATTAAGTTATGCACATGGCGCTATGTCAAAATGCCTATATAATATAGGGGATGAAGTCGATGCGGAACAAAGGGAAAGAGCAGATCATGATCACTGTCGGTCTGACATTGATACTGATCGCTTCTTACGGCTATTTCTATTTTGCTTTCTTCGCTCCAAAAGCATCACAGATGACGCCTGTGACGCGAGACGCACAAACAACGGTGGCGGTAGATGGATCGGCAAAGCTGCCTGTTATAAACAAGGATGACTCATTTACGATAGTAGCTCTTCCAGATACGCAATTCTATTCCATGAGCCATCCCGATATCTTTTGTAAGCAGACAGACTGGATCGCTTCTCATAAGGAAAGCATGAATATAGTGTTTGTCTCCCAGCTCGGAGATATAGTCAACGACGGCGGCAAGCGTCTAGATGAATGGGCTAATGCGTCGAAATGTCTGGGCAAGCTCGATGGGGTATCGCCCTATAGCGTCGTCCCAGGCAATCATGATCTGGATATCTCTGGCAATAAAGCATCTGGTTTTTCAACATTCGACAAATATTTTCCAGTATCCAGATTCTCGAATAACTCTTGGTATGGCGGATATTATGGCAGCAATAGGAACAACTTCGAGATCATCAGCGCGAATGGCATGAAGCTAGCTTTCTTGAACCTTGAGATAGAGCCGTCCGATGGCGCTTTGAATTGGGCGCAGTCGGAAGTGAGGGCACACCCAGATGCTTATACCATACTTACTACTCACAAATACCTGCCTGATAATTCAAACAGCAGGGATAGCTCGCTCAGCTTCAGTTCAAACGGTAATACAGGAGAAAGTATCTGGAAGAAGCTTGTAAATCTCAACTGTCAGATATCTCTGACTTTGAATGGTCACTATGCTCATGCTAGCCAGGGAGAGCTTCATCCTGCTGCGGCCGGAGAGAATCATGTTACGAGCACGAATTCATGCGGTAAATCAGTGAATCAAGTCGAGCAAGACTATCAATCGCTCGATAATGGCGGAAACGGATGGTTGCGCCTGTTTGTCTTTACTCCCAAGACTCGTTCTATCAAGGTCTACACTTATTCACCGTATCTAGACGCCTTGAATCTGGACGATCCTGGAAGGTTCGACATGAAGATGTGATAACATCCTTCTGTGGATAGACGGTTTATTTTTATATGAATATAGTCTATAATCACATATCATCATTATAAATAAGATATGATCGCCGTGAAAAATACAAGCAAAGGTTTTACGCTCATGGAGCTTCTCGTAGTGATCGCCATTATCGGTATCTTGGCATCTGTTGTATTAGTCAGCCTCAATTCCGCACGAGGAAGAGGTAAGGATTCAAGGGTTATGTCCGACCTTGAGCAATTGAGAATACAGATCGAAAGCGATTATAGCGGTGGAAATTACAATAATAGTTTTGTCTTTACAGGCTCTGGTGGTACTAGTCCTAGCGCAAACGTCGTTGGCAGGCTTGGAGGCTCAAATGCCGCTTATAATACGATACTAGCCGATTTGCATAATAATGTCGCTAGCAGTACAGCATCGACTACCCAAACAGATGGAACTCAAATTACAGCGGGAACGTTGCCGGAATTGATAGTTG
>Ga0114951_10004904_pt1 | contig 12664 bp, 9 predicted proteins | sample AM7aDNAmetaG_FD_88677 | JGI IMG/M metagenome (GOLD analysis project Ga0114951, IMG submission 88677) | Freshwater microbial communities from Finland to study Microbial Dark Matter (Phase II) - AM7a DNA metaG | ecosystem: Environmental > Aquatic > Freshwater > Lake | place: Finland: Lake Alinen... | reverse complement strand
TTTTCTGGTTTATCGAATTGTTTTAATGAATCATACTTTTTTTTAATATACTCCCTTCCATATTTTGACAAGACTACTCCAGTTAATTCTTTCTCTATTATCCCATTGTTTTTTAATCTATTAATTGTATTTCGAAGACTTCCTTCTTTGTATTTTTTAAAACGAGGAATACCAAAAATATTAACCCTAACCCCCTTGTGGCTAAGTTCGGTGTTCCAAAGTTCTGCTAATATTTCTCCAACTATAGACATATGTAAACATTATATCTTATTTATTTAAGTGGTACAATCTCTGCCATGACAGAGATTGTACCACTTTTGAAGAAATATATATATAATGTATAATTAATAGTATAATTATGAAAAAACAGCAATACAAAGGAAAATTGATTGTAATTGATGGAACGGATGGAAGTGGAAAAGCAACTCAGGTTGAATATTTGACCGAACATCTTAAAAAAGACGGATATAAAGTTAAGATTGTTGATTTTCCGGAATATTATAAGAATTTTTTTGGAGAATTTATTGGACATTGTCTTTCTGAGCAGTATTATAATTTTTTGAATGTTCATCCTAAAATTGTATCTGTTATCTTTGCTGCGGATAGATGGGAATCAAGTGCACAAATGAGAGAATGGCTCAAAAAAGGCTATGTAGTAATTGCAAATAGGTATGTTTCTGCAAATCAAATTCACCAAGGCGGAAAAATTAAAAATGTTAAAAAAAGAGAGGATTTCATAAAATGGCTTAATAAAATGGAATATGAAGTTTTTTGTATCCCAAGGCCTGATATTACAGTCTATTTGAGCTTGCCGACAAATTTAGTTTTACAACTTTTGAAAGACCGTGATAGTAGTAAAATGAAAAGGGAGTATCTAAAGAAAAAGAAAGATGTTTACGAAAGTGATGTTGATTTTTTGATTAATTCTCGCAAGAGTGCCCTTAAGTTAGAAAAAGAAATTCCAAATTTTATAAAAATAGAATGCTCAGAGAAAGGTAAAATTTTATCTCGTGAGAATGTTCATGAAATGGTTTATAAAGAAGTTAAAAAAGTTTTACCTACTTTAATCAAAAAAAGTAAATAATAATATGAAAATCAAGATCAAAAAATTAAAAGAAAATGCAAAGTTGCCCAAATATCATCATCATGGGGATGTTGGTATGGACATGTATGCAATGGAAACAGTAACTATCCTACCTATGGGTCATCATAGATTTTGGCACGGATTTGCAATGGAATTTCCCGAAGGTTATATGGCTAAAGTCTTTGATAAATCAAGTATTTCGAAAGCAGGATTACATACAATGGGTGGAGTTTTTGATGCTGGATATAGAGGAGAATACAATACTCATCTTGTGAATTTGGGCGATGGGCCATATACTGTAGAAGAGGGAGATAAAGTATCACAGATAGTGATTGTGCCTATAGCTATTGCAGATTTGGAAGAAACTGATACATTGAGTGAGTCAGCTCGTGGAGAAGGAGGGTTTGGGTCAACAGGAAAGAAATAACTAGATGAAATTACAAATACAAGAACAATTAAATAAGGTTCTAAAAAGTCTTAATATCGAAAATTGTGTTTTTTCTATTGAACATCCCGAAGATTTTAAAAATGGTGATTATTCTTCAAATGTTGCAATGGCTTGTGCAAAGAAGATAGGAATGAATCCTAGAGAATTAGCTGAAAAAATTAAAATAGAACTTGAAAAAAAATTACCTAAAGAAATAGAAAAAATAGAAATTGCTGGACCTGGATTTATAAACTTTTATTTATCTCGAGAATTTTTTGCAGATAGTGTAAAAGATATTTTAAATAATAAAGAAAATTGGGGGAAAAATAAAATACTTTCAGGTAAAAAAATAATGGTTGAGTACACTCAGCCAAATCCCTTTAAACCATTTCATATAGGTCATCTAATGAGTAATGCAATAGGGGAATCCATTTCTCGTATTGTTGAATTTTCAGATGCAAAAATAGTTCGTGCTAATTATCAAGGTGATGTTGGTCCTCATGTAGCAAAGGCTATTTATGGTCTCATGACTTTTGGTATGCCTGATGAATCAAAAAATACAGCAGAAAAAGCTCAATATATTGGCGAGTGCTATTCCAAAGGAAGTAATTTATATGATACTGATGAAGATATTAAGAAAGAAATAAATGAAATAAACAAAAAGATATACGACAAAAGTGATGAAAAAATAAATAAAATTTACGATTGGGGAAGAAAAATTACCCTAGATGCTTTTGAAGAATTATATAAATTACTTGGAACTAAGTTTGATTATTACTTCTTTGAAAGTGAAATGATTGAAAAAGGAGTTAAGGTTGTTAAAGAAAATATTGGAAATGTATTTGATGAATCAGATGGAGCCATTGTTTTTCATGGGGAGAAATATGATCCAAAATTACATACTCGTGTATTTATAAATTCTCAAGGATTACCTACTTATGAAACAAAAGAGATTGGTTTAACAATGTCCAAGTTTGAAAAGGAAAATCCAGATACTTCTATTGTAATAACCGCTATTGAGCAAGCTGAATATATGAAAGTTGTTCAAAAAGCAATTTCTATAATACATCCAGATTTAGAAAAAAGAATGCTCCACATTACTCATGGGATGATGCGTTTAGCATCAGGCAAGATGTCTTCAAGAAAAGGTAATGTGATAACAGGCGAATCATTATTGAATGAATCCATGGAAGTTATTGGAGAAAAAGTTGTTTTAAGAGATTTAACTGAAAAAGAAAAAAATTCAATATCAAGAATTGTTGGTGTTGCTGCCTTAAAATATTCAATTCTAAAGCCTGCATTAGGTGGTGATATTATTTATGATTTCGAGAAGTCCATTTCATTTGAAGGGGATTCTGGTCCATATTTGCAATATACAGCTGTTCGGGCTAATTCAATAATAAATAAAGCAAGCGAAATGGGAATGGTGGCCAATAGTGAAACTCCTGCTGATGTAACAGATTTGGAAAAATTGTTATATCAATTCCCTGAGATTGTTGAACGTTCTTACTTACAATTAGACGCGCATCATATTTCTACATATCTTACTCAAATAGCAAGTGCATTTAATTCTTTTTATGCTAACACTCAAATTTTGAACAATGATGATAAATATACTTTTTATCGAGTATCTTTAGTTACAGCTTTTTATCAGACAATGAAAAATGGTCTCTGGTTGCTTGGTATTGAAACTCCAGAAAAAATGTAAGTGAAAAGTAATTAAGAATTACTAATTAATAATTACAAATTAGAATGCAAAACAAAATAAAAAATTTACTATGTGCTAATTTTCAGATTAATTATTGCCATAAAATAACTAAATTATTCTAAATAATAATATAAAAAATATGGATAAAGAATTTAAAAATTTAGTACGTGGGTGTCAGAATTGTAAGCAAGACTTCACAATTGAGCCAGATGATTTTTTGTTTTATGAAAAATTAGAAATTTGTACTCCTGATATTTGTCCTGATTGCAGAGCTCAACAAAGATTAAGTTTTAGAAATGAGAGAGTTTTCTATCGGCGTAAATGTGACAAATGTGGCAAGGATTCTATATCAATGTATTCTTCCAATAAACCTTTTAATGTTTATTGTTATGACTGTTGGTTTTCTGAGAATTGGGATGGCCTTGATTATGGAGTTGATTATGATTCAGAAAAACCATTTTTTGATCAATTTAAAAAATTATGGGCAAAAGTTCCAAAAGTTTCTTTAATATACATGCGTAGTCCCGGTAGTGAATATACAAATATTTCAGCTGATAACAAAAATTGTTATTTTATAGTTGAATCATCCAATAATGAAGATTCTATAAATTCATATTGGATTCAAGAATGTCGGGATGTTGTTGATACTTCTTTTGCATCAAAATGTGAATTAACTTATGAAAGTGATGACTGTTATAATTCTTACAAACTTCAATATTGTAAAGGTTGTCATGATTGTTCAGAGAGTTATTTTTTAACAGACTGCAAGGGGTGTATTGATTGTATTGGTTGTATAAATTTAAGGAATAAGAACAACTATATTTTTAATACGCCATATAACAAAGAAGAATACGAGAAAATAAAAAATACTTTTAAACTGGATACTTACTCTGGAATAAAATTACTAAGCCAAAAGTATGAAGATATTTTGAAGGATAAACCTAGAAAATTTGCAGAGATTGTTCAAGCAATTAATTCTACTGGCTCATATATGAAAAATACCAAGAATTGCCAGTCTTGTTTCCATTGTTATGACGCTGAAGATAATAAATATGGTGTACATATTTGGAGAAATGCCAAAGATACTATGGATTCTGATACTGCAGGTAGGAATGTTTCACTTATATATAATTCAATAAATTCTGGTATTGATGATACTAATTTAATTTGTGATGCCTTATGTTGGACCTGTTCATTTGTTGAATATTCCATGTATTGTTTTAACTCTAATAATTGTTTTGGTTGTGTTGGGTTAAGGAAAAAGAATTATTGTATTTTAAATAAACAATATGGGAAAGAAGAGTATCAAAAAATTGTAGAAAAAATTAAAAATGAATTAAAAGAGAGCGGAGAATATGGTAATTTTTTCTCAAAAGATTTATCCTGTTTTGGTTATAATGAAACTCCTGCGTCTGAACAATTTCCACTTTCTAGAGAAGAAGCCCTAAATAGTGGGTTTAGTTGGGAAGATACTGAGAGGGGAACATATAACAAAGAAACGAAAAAGATAAATGAAATTCCTGAAAGTTTAAGCGAAATAAATTTTGATATTACAAAAGAAATTTTTGCATGTGAATCTTGTAGTAAAAATTACAAAGTCGTTCAAAATGAATCTTTATTTTACAAGAAGTTGAGTATTCCATTACCACGACTTTGTCCAGAATGCAGACATTATCGACGTATTAAATCTCGTGGACCAAATAAGCTCTGGCATCGTAAATGTATGAACGAAGGATGCAATAATGAGTTTGAAACTTCATACTCGCCAGATCGACCTGAAATAGTTTATTGCGAATCTTGTTATCAAAAGGAAGTAGTTTAAGTAATTACGAATTAATAATTACTAATTACGAATTAAAATGGGAAAGGAAACTAAAATATTTACTCCGTACTAATTTTTTTGATTAACCAATATAAAAGAACAACATAATTATTGAGAATATATATACAAAGTATGGACAAAGAATATAAAAATTTAGTGCTGGGGTGTCAGAATTGTAAGCAAGACTTCACAATTGAGCCAGATGATTTTTTGTTTTATGAAAAAATAAAAGTGCCACCTCCTACTTTTTGTCCGGAATGTCGGATGGTTCGCAGAATGCTTTGGAGGAATGAAAGATATCTATATAAAAGTAATTGTGATTTATGCAAGAAAGGTATTATTTCAGTATATCCAGCCCAGAATAATTTTCCGGTATATTGTTGTGACTGTTGGTGGGGAGATAAATGGGATTCGTCCGTATATGGAGTAGATTATGATTTTCAAAACCATTTTTTAGCCAACTTATTGAATTAGGTAAAAGAGTCCCTCGTCAAAGTCTAAATTCTCTTAGCAATTTTAATTGTCCATATATAAATTATGCTTGGCATAGTAAAAATAGTTATATGTGTTTTGATTTAGGTTATGGAGAAAATGTACTTTATTCTAATGCGTGTCATTTTATAAAAGATTCACAAGACAATAGTTATTCTAAAAAACTCGATCTATGTTATCAATGTGTAGATAGCCAAGAATCAAGTATGTCAGATAATCTTTTGAGGTGTAAGAATTGCCTAGATTCACATTTTCTTTTTAGTTGTAGCGGATGTTCTTTTTGTATTCTTTGTTCAAATTTAAGGAATAAAAAATATTTTATTTTAAATAAACAATATACAAAAGAAGAATATGAAAAAATAAAAGATGAATATATTGGTGGCAGTTTTTCTAAAATAAATAATAGTAGTAAATTATTTAAAGAATTAAGATTAAATTCTTTAAATAAAGAGAATAGTAATATTCATGTAAATAATTGTACTGGTAACAATATTTGGAATTGTGATAATTGTAAAAATTCCTTTAATATTTTTAAGTCACAAAATTGCAAATTTGTTAATGATATAGATAGTGATTTAAGGGACAGTATGGATTTATCTTGTGCTGCAGAAGGTGAATTGATGTATGAAGGATCATCTGTTAGTGGACACAATCTATTTTTTGATATTTTAGTAGGATCTTCATTAAATGTTTTATATTCTATTTATTGTCTTCAAAATAATAAAAATATTTTAGGATGTATATCTTTACGTAATAAGTCTTATTGTATTTTAAATAAACAATACACTAAAGAAGAATACGAAGAGCTAGTTCCTAAAATCATTAAACACATGAATGAGATGCCATTTGTAGATTCTAAAGAAAGAGTTTATAAATACGGTGAATTTTTTCCAAGTGAATTATCTCCTTTTTCATATAATGAAACTATTGCTCAAGAATATTTCCCGTTAACAAAAGAACGAGCTTTACAACAGGGTTATAAATGGAAGGAAAAAGAAGAAAGAAATTATAGTATAGATATATTGTCTAAAGACCTACCTGATGATATTAAAGATATCGATGACGACATAATCGGTAAGGTCATAGGTTGTGAGCATCACGGGGAGTGTAATCATAAATGTTCTGAAGCCTTCAAATTAATTCCTGAAGAACTTTTATTTTATAAACGTATGAATTTACCACTTCCTAGACTTTGTCCTAACTGTAGACATTACGAACGACTCTCACAGCGTAACCCTATGAAACTCTGGCATCGTAAATGTATGAATGAAGGATGTAAAAACGAGTTTGAAACTTCCTATGCGCCAGATCGACCTGAAATAGTTTATTGTGAATCTTGTTATCAAAAGGAAGTAATATAAGAAAAGCTCACTCCCTCTAAAAGAGAAAGCGAGCTTTTGAATAAATCATAAAATCTTAGGTTTCCACCGTAAGACTCGATCTAGCCGATTCATCGTTGCATTTCACAAGCGATTTTATAACTTATTCGTTTTGAACGATAGTTTAAAACTTCGACGAGAATAGTCTCTTTAATCACCAAAATCATCTCGAACCCTCTAATACATTACTTAGATGTTTCAGTTCTTGTATCTTGGGTAGTTTTTTCATTGTGCACAATGTTTCTCATTCGACTACATTGTTACAATAATTAAATAAAATATCAAGGCATATTGCAATTTTGCCATTTTATATGTATTCTTTATACATGCGTTGAAGAGGTCATCACCTCAGAGCATTGGGAAAAAAGTTTATATCGCTTATGGCGGAATAAATGAGTAGAACCCTATAAATGAGAAGCCCTAAAACATTTTAAGAATGTTCGGGTAAAGCGAGGTGGTACCACGAGACATAAATGTGAAAACATAGAAGCTCGTCCTTGTATAACAATTATTATTGTTGTACGTGGACGAGTTTTTTATTGGTTTAATTAATAATTAAGTGCTCCATTAAATATCAAAATTTTTTCAGGTCCTCGGACCTCCTCCGACGTTGTACACCCGCAGTAGCAGATGTCCAACGTCGGAGGCCAGATCATTCAAAAATTTTATATTTAATTACGCACACTAGGAAATATTATATGGAAGAAAATAAATTAAAATCAGAAACAGCGCTTCGAGAAGAAGCAATAATGAAGTTTTGGAAAGATAACAAAATTTTTGAAAAATCTTTAGAAAAAAAATCTCCCAAAGGTAAATATGTTTTTTATGATGGACCTCCTTTTGCATCAGGACTTCCTCACTATGGTCATATTCTCGGAAGTGTAGCTAAAGATGTTATTGGACGCTACCAAACAATGTCCGGCTTTAATGTTCCACGAAAATGGGGTTGGGATTGTCATGGTCTACCTATTGAAAATATAGTTGAAAAAGACTTAGGTATTTCAGGGAGAAAAGCTATTGAAGAATTAGGAATAGACAAATTCACAGATCATGCTCGAAGTAAAGTTTTAACTTATGTTAATGATTGGAAAAGAACAGTCGAGCGTATGGGTCGCTGGGTTGATTTTGATAATTCTTACAAAACGATGGATAACACTTTCATAGAAAGTGTTTGGTGGGCACTTGGAGAATTAAATAAAAAAGAATTACTTTACGAGGGAGTGAGAGTTCTTGCATATTGTCCACGATGCGAGACTCCAATTGCCAACTCTGAAATTGCCATGGATAACAGTTATAAAGATATAACTGATATTTCTGTTTATGTTAAATTTAAAATTACTGACGAGAAATATAAAGATACGTATTTAATCGCCTGGACAACGACACCTTGGACATTGCCAGGCAATACGGCCATTGCTGTTAATCAAGATTTAAATTATTTATTAGTAAAAAATAAATCAGAATATGGAATAGAGATTTTTATAGTTGCTAAAGATTTATACGAGGCAATAAAAAGTAAATTCAATGAACCAGAAATAACGGGGGAAGTAAAAGGATCAGAATTGATTGGCCTTTCCTATTCACCGATATTTGATTATTATAAAAATACAGATATGCCCAATAAGGCAAACATTTGGAAAGTTTGGCATGCCGATTTTGTGACAGCTGATAAGGGGACAGGAATAGCCCATGAGGCTCCTGCTTTCGGTGAAGATGATATGAATCTAGCGAAGGAACATAGCATTCCATTTATTCGTCACGTTGAACCTAATGGTGATTTTTCAAAGGAAGTTATAGATTTTCCTAATGTAAAAGCAAAGCCCAAAGAAGATCCTCAATCGACAGATGTTCTTGTTATTAAATATCTTGCCTATGAAGGTAAGCTTGTTGCTAAAGAAAAAATAATCCACTCATATCCTCATTGTTACAGGTGTGAGACTCCGCTTCTTTACTATGCATTGCCATCTTGGTTCGTAAATATTCAAAAAGTTAAAAGTAATTTACTTGAAAAAGCCGAGAGTATTAATTGGATTCCATCACATTTAAAAGACGGACGTTTCCATCACATAGTTGAGACAGCTCCTGATTGGACAATTTCTCGAAATCGTTATTGGGCAAGTCCACTTCCTATTTGGAAATCAGAAACAGGTAAAATAATGTTTGTTAATTCTCTGGAAGATCTAAAATCAAAAGTCAAAAAATCTGGTAATAAATATTTTGTGATGAGGCATGGAGAAGCGGGTAATAATCTAAACTGGGAAGTTAATACTGTTTTAGGTAATGATGCTCATTTAACAGATCATGGTAAAGAGCAAGTTATGGACAGTGCCATGAAAATTAAAGAATTTGATATTAATTTAATTTATAGATCTCCCTTTAATAGAGCTAAAGAAACGGCAGAAATTGTTGCTTCAGTTGTTGGAGTAAATTCAGATTCGATTGTCGTTGATAATAGAATTCGTGAAATTTCAGTTCCAACTTATGAAGGTAAATCATGGAAATATTTTCATGATAAATATCCAAACACTGAAGAAAATTTTAGTATTGAACCAGAAGAAGACAGTGAATCATTTTTGGATGTTAAAAACAGAACCATGGATTTGATTTATGATATTGAAAGCAAATATTCAAATAAGAATGTATTGCTCGTTACTCACGGTGGTCCATCTTGGCTTTCTATTGCAGGATCTCGAGGTTATACAGCAAAAGAATCTGTAGAAATGGCAATGTGTAGTAAGGATTTTTGTTATTTAAACAATGCTGAATTTGCCCCATTGAATTTTGTCCCAATACCTCACAATAAAAATTATGAGCTTGATCTACATAGGCCATATATCGACAATATTATACTTGTTGATGATAAAGGTATGGAATATAAAAGAATATCAGAAGTTGTTGATTGTTGGTTTGAGTCTGGGTCAATGCCATTTGCTCAAGATCATTATCCATTTGAAAATCCTGATTGGCAGAAAAATAATTTTCCTGCAGGATTTGTTGCAGAATATGTCGCTCAAACTCGAACATGGTTTTATTATACTCATGCTATTTCAACAATACTTTTCAACCAGGCTCCGTTTAAGAACGTCGTAACCACTGGTACAGTCTTGGCAGAAGATGGTAATAAAATGTCTAAATCAAAAAATAATTTTCCCGACCCTTGGATATTGTTTGATAAATATGGCGTTGATGCTCTAAGATTTTACCTGATGTCCAGTACTCTCATGAAAGGTGAGGATGTTAATTTTTCTGAAAAATTAGTTCAAGAAGCTGCAAGTAAAATAATAAATCGTTTTAATAATGTAGTTGCTTTTTATGAATTATATAGAGATGAAGAAGTTGAAAAATTAGAATATAAAATATCTGATAATGTTCTCGATCAGTGGATTGTAAATCGCTTACATCAATTCATGATTGAAATAAAAAATGGTATGGATTCATATGATTTGGCTCAAGCCACAAAACCTTTTGATTTATTTATCGAAGATCTTTCCACTTGGTATTTGCGCCGATCTCGAGAAAGAATTAAAGATGGTGATGTAAACGCAAAACACACATTGTATTATGTATTAAAAGTTGCGTCTCAGTTATTTGCTCCGTTTATTCCATTTGCTGCTGAAGATGTATGGAGTAAATTAAAGTCTACGTCTGATCCAGAAAGTGTTCATTTGACGAATTTCTTTTTAGATATGGATATAAAAGATATTGATTTTACATCTATTGATGAAATGCAAATAGTTCGAGATGTGGTTACTTTGGGATTGCAGGCAAGACAAAAAGCTGGTATTCCTGTTCGCCAACCACTGGGAGAATTACGAATTACGAATTACGAATTACGAAAAGAATACAACGAAATTATTAAAGAGGAATTGAATATAAAAGAGATTGTTTTAGAAAAAGGAGAAGAGAAGAATGTAACAATCGATACTCACATTACAGAAGATTTGAAAAAAGAAGGACAGTATCGTGAGTTAGTTCGAGCAATTCAAGATATAAGAAAAAAGAATGAATTAAGCCCCAGCGATGTTATTACTTTAACTCTTGGTACCGATTCATTGGGTTTGGAAATAATTAATAAATTTAACGCTGAATTGATGAAGGCAGTAAGTGCGAAAGAAATACAGCTAAAGGAAAATGATGGGGTAAAGATTAATGTCAGTGATTTAGTATTTAATGTTATAGTAGATAGATAATGATTAAAGTCGATAAATCCTTTGGAGTGATTCTAATTCTTCGTTCGAAAAATAAAGAAGATAGATTATTGATATTGCAGCAAGTGCACGGGCATTGGAGTTTCCCCAAGGGTCACGGAGAGAAAGGAGAAAGCTCTAAAGAAACTGCGGTTCGAGAACTTGAGGAGGAAACAGGAATTAAAATTGGTAATATAAAGTTCGCCGAATTACCAGTCATAGTAGATAGATATACTTTTGAATTAAGAGGAAAGTTATATGACAAGACTGTTGAATATTTTATTGCTTATACAGACAGTGATAAGGTTACGATTCAAGAATCAGAAATTAAGGATTACAAATGGGTAACATTTCAAGAGGCACTTGATACTTTTACTTTTAAAGAAACAAAAGGTGTACTAGAAATTGTAAAGAAATATCTTAAACATGATATCTCAAAATAAAAAATTAGTGATATTTGATTTTGATGGGGTATTAGCTGATACACATGAGTTTTGTTACTCAAGTCATAAAAATGTTAATAAAGATTTAACTTGGGAAAAATTTAAGAGTTTTTCTGATGGAAATTTTATCAATAAAGTTATTAGTGCTTCAAATTATGAAGCCCATGTTATCCCACCTGATTTTAAAGAAAAATATAAAGATTATATCGAAAAAATTAATATCCATGATTCGTTAGATAAATTAATTTTTTCAATTGATCAAGACTACTTACTTGTTGTTGTTTCATCTAGTGATACTAATTTTATAAATAATTTTCTTTTAAAAGAAAATTTAAGAGATTCTTTTTCAGATATTTTAGGGACAGATGTTCACGTCAGTAAAATTATAAAAATAAATAACTTACTTGAAAAATATAATATTTTACCAAAAGATGCTGTGTTTATTACGGATTCTCTCGGAGATATTTTAGAAGCTAATCAATGTAATGTTAAATCCATTGGAGTTACTTGGGGTATTCATGGACGAGAAAATTTGGAAAAAGGTAATCCTATAGCAGTTATTGATAATCCAAACGAATTATTAGACTTAATAAAAAAAGTGTTAAAATAGATAGATGAATTCTCGCTCAAGCCGTAATCGTGGCTATCGACGTGAATTACCCAATTTATTTAATATATTATTAAGAATGATGCAGTAAATATGGAAAAAATTAGTAATTTATTTAAAAAAACTGAAAATAATATTGATAATTTGGAAATATTTGAGAATATCTAAATTCCGAAGAAAAAGAAATTGTTATATCTTAATTCTTAATTATTATTATGCATAGTATTTATCATACACATGGCTTTATACTCTCGTCTCGAAATACTGGTGAAGCAAATAAAATGCTCACTGTCTATACTCGTGAACTTGGATTAGTTCGAGCTGCTGTGCAAGGAGTGAGACTTCATAAATCAAAACTTCGTTTTGCATTACAAGATTTTTCGTATGCAAAAATTGACTTAGTGCGTGGCAGGGATATTTGGAGAGTAACTTCGGCGACAAATATAACTTCATTTCCTAGCGCCAGATCGTCAAAGCCATCGATTCTTTTGATAGCTCGTATAAGTTCACTTATC
>Ga0114951_10004902_pt1 | contig 12667 bp, 7 predicted proteins | sample AM7aDNAmetaG_FD_88677 | JGI IMG/M metagenome (GOLD analysis project Ga0114951, IMG submission 88677) | Freshwater microbial communities from Finland to study Microbial Dark Matter (Phase II) - AM7a DNA metaG | ecosystem: Environmental > Aquatic > Freshwater > Lake | place: Finland: Lake Alinen... | reverse complement strand
TGACCGACAGATACCACACCAGCGGTCGCTGGGCGGGCAGACGTGCGCTGACTAACCCGTGCTGCACTTCTGCCTGAGCGCTCTGCCAGTTTCGTTTCTGCCATTCACCGGTGTCGGTGGTGTAGCGCAGTGCGGCTTCTTTGATGGGCACCGGGGCGAACATCTTGGCGCTGACGCGGTCGCCGTCGGTCTTCATCGGTCCCAGGCGGGGCAGGGGAGTGCCGCCGCGCAGGACGCTGTCCACGAACAGATCCACCTCGTCGAATGTCCAGATGTGGCCGTGAGGCAGCTTGAGCACAATGCTGACATGGCGGAGGTCGGTCGGCACCAACCGATAGGAGGCACGATAGGAGTCGAGCGGATAGGCAAAATCGTTGGAGCCGTTCAGGAACAGGATGGGGCAATTCACGCCGCTGAGGTATTGCGAGGGATCAAAGTTCCTCAGCCAGCGGGCGCGGGCCTCTGTGCTCATCTTGGCGAGCGAGCCGTCCTTCCAGACGCTGTTGTCGCCCAGGAAGCCGCAGCCGTAAACCGGCACCGCGACCTTCAGGCGGTCGTCCAGCCCAGCGACGACGCAAGTAAGGTAGCCGCCCCAACTGATGCCGGTGATGCCGATGCGGCGATGGTCCACGTCCGGCAAAGCAGCCACCAGCGACACGCCACGAATGACGGCGCTGACCGCGTGATACGTCCACATGTCAGGCACCTCCTGATCGGTGAAGTCGCGGAACTTGCCGTCGTCGGCTTGGCCGGGCCCGCCGTCGGGCAGGGGGCCGTTGGGACCGCAGCCCGCGGTGTCCATCGCCAGGGCTACGTAGCCGCGCTTAGCCCAGTGCTCGGCCCATTCGCGGAAGGCTTTGCCGCCGCCGCCATGAACGAGCACCATGGCGGGGAAGGGGCCCTTTCCTGAAGCAGGTCGGCCGAGATAGGCAAAGACGCGCGTGGGCTTCCCCCGGCAAGGCTCGCCCTGGTAATAGACCTCCTGGACCAAGCCGGTTTGCGTGCCCCATTGGGCCGCGGGCGCCTCTTTGAGCGGCGCCATATTCCATGGCCCGGTGTGGCGGGAGGTGTGCTTAAGCGAAGTGCAGCCTGCGATCAGCAGGAGTGCAAGCGAAAGAGGCAGGAAACGTTTCATTACAGCGCATTCCTTACCCGGCCCCGGCCTGCTCTGCAAAACAAAAGGAGTAAGCAAAAGGAGCAAGTTTAGGTCATCACGCAACCTTCAACGCAACCTTCAAACCCTTGCGATCACGATCATTGTTTGTCATATTCTCTGGCGGAGTAATGAATGTGGACGCCATGCTACGGGTGCTGAACGAGGAACAGGTGGATTACCTGCTCATCGGCGGGATGAATTTCCTCATCCGGCATCTGCCGGAACTCACCTTCGACGTGGACATCTGGGCGAGGGATGAGGAGGAGAATTTGCGCCGGCTTAATCGGGCCTTGCGGCGGCTGGGAGCGCAATGGGGCCGCACCGAGGCCGAGTGGCTGCCCGTTCCGGAAGACCCCCGTTGGCTCGAGTGGCAATCGGTTTTCTGTCTCACCACCGACCACGGCGCCCTGGACATCTTTCGCGGGGTGCGCGGTCTGGAGGGGCAGTTTGCGGATTGCAAAGCCCGCAGCGTACGCGCCGAGACCGCCGCCGGTGTTGCTTGCCCGAGCCTTTCCGATCGGGACATGCTCGCCTGCCAGGAAGCTCTGCCTCCCAACGAGCAGAAAACCCGCCGGATGGAGGTCCTGCGCGAGGCCATCCGCCGATCCGAGACCCAATGAAATCCGCCCAACTCAAGGCCGAGGAGGAACGCAAGCGGGCTGCGGCTTACGACCCGGCGCAGCGCTGGCAACACATCCAGCAGACGATCACCTGGGCCGAGGCGAACCTGCCCCCGCATCTTCGCCGAAATCGCCCCCGCACCCGCGGCCCCGAGGAAAGGCGTCAACCTTAATGAGAACCAAACCAATCCTGGCGGGACTGCTGCTCAGCGCCGCCCTCTTGACCACTGTCGCCTCCGCGGAGGAGGCTTTCTCGCAGGCGCGATGGATCGCGCCTCCGGCAGGCGTGGCCACCAACTTCGCCACGCCGATATTCCGGAAGGAGTTCGTCTTGAGCCGGCAGCCTGTGCGCGCCTGGTTGCGGATTGTGGGACTGGGCGACTTTGACGCGCGGGTCAATGGGCGGCGGGTCGCGGACACCGGCATGAACCAGCCGTGGTCCCAGTACGAGAAGACGATTTACTACCGTGAGTTCGACATCTCAGGCTTGCTGCAAAATGGGTCTAACTGCGTAGGAGTGACGCTCGGTAATTCCTTTTGGAACAACCCCGATCCGCCCAAGGGCCGCTACAACAAAGACGGCCCGCAGCGAAAGGCCGACGAGCCCTTCCTGCTTTGTGCCGAGGTTCGCTGGGAGCTCGCCCAGGGCGGCGGCGGCAGCATCGGCACGGACGAGACCTGGCGCACGGTGGATGGGCCGGTGGTGTTTTCGCACATCTACGCAGGCGAAGACTTTGACGCGCGCGTCCAGCAACCCGGCTGGGATCGTGTGGGATATGACGACCACCTCTGGCAACGATCGCGTCTGGCCACTGTGCCGCCCGGAAAGCTAGCCCCACTGAGCGCTCCGGGTATCAAGTCTTTTGGGCCTCAGGCGCCGGTCTCGGTCAAGCAACCCAAGCCGGGCGTCTCCCTTTATTGCTTCCCACAGAACACGGCGGCGCAGTTGCGGGTGGAGGTGTCGGGCGGGAAGGCGGGAGACCGAATCCGGGTCCGCTGCGGCGAGCACAAGAATGCGGAGGACCGGCTATTCGGCGGCTATATCGTAGGCAGCGACCTTATCACCGACGGTCAGGCGCTAACGAATCAGTGGACATTCTTTTACCTGGGAATGCAGTTCGTCGAGGTGAGCGGAGCGGTGCCGGCAGGGGAGGCGAATCCGGACAACCTTCCGGTCATTCGCCGACTGGAGCTGGTACCGGTGCGCGCCGGGCTGGCTGAGGTCGGGAGTTTCACCACTTCAAGCGACCTCTACAATCGCACGCACCAGCTCATTGACGCAGCCATACGCGCCAATATGAGCTGGGTGATGACCGATTGCCCGCACCGGGAGAAGCTCGGCTGGCTCGAGTGCGCCTATCTGCTGCAACCCAGCTTCACGTACCGATACGAGGGCCGCGAATGGTTCGCCAAGATCGCCCGCGACCTCCGCGACGCGCAGGAACCTTCCGGGCGGGAGTTGACGGTTGCGCCGAGCTATCCGGCGGGGCGTTTTCCCGGCGCGTTCAATTGGACGGTGGAATGGGGGGCGGCGGCGGTGCTGGTGCCGTGGCAACACTATGTCTGGTTCGAAGATCGGCAAGTCCTCAGCGCCAACTTCGACATGATGCGCCGCTTCACCGACTTCATCGGCACGGAAGCAAAGGACGGGGTTGCCCCGGCAGGGTTGGGGGACTGGTATGATTACGGCCACGGCAAGCCGCCGGGGCCATCGCGGTTCACGCCGACGGAGCTTTCGGCCACGGCCACTTGGGGTCTTTGCGCCCAAACCGTTTCTCGCGCGGCGGAAGCGCTGGGGCGCACCGAGGATGCGAAGCGCTACCGCGAACTGCACACACGCGTCGCCGCTGACTTCCAGCGGCACTTTCAGGACCCGGCCACGCGCAAGCTTCGGCACAACGGCAGTCCCCAATGCGCTAACTCCATGGCCTTGTGCGCAGGCTTGGTGCCACCGGCAGATCGCGCGCTGCTGTTGGAGGACATCCTCGTTGACCTGGAGAAGCGGGACTTTCAGCAAACCCCTGGAGACGTCGGCCATGTGTATTTCATTTGCGCGCTGGCCGAGGCTGGGCGCTCGGATGTCCTGCACCGGGTCTATTCCCGCACCGGCCTGGGCAGCTATGGCGGCATTCTGGCCAAGGGGCTTACCGCGCTGCCGGAGACCTGGGACGCGATGATGGACGGCTCGCAGTCGCTCAACCACTGCATGTTGGGCCACGTGATGGAGTGGTATTACGGCTACGTGGGTGGAATTCGGCAGGCGACCAATAGCGTCGGGTGGCGGGAGATTCTCATTGCGCCCGTCCCGGGCCCGCTGACCAGCGCTGAGGTAACGGTGCAAACGCCCCGTGGGCGCGTGGGCAGTCGCTGGCGCAAGGAGGGGAACACCTTCTTCTTAGAGACGGACCTTCCCCGGGGCGTCGAAGCTACTGCCATTCTCCCTTCCGGCGCACGGAAAGCGCTGCATCATGGGAAGCAGAGCCTCAAGGAGCCTTTGCCTGGGGCGGCGAAGTAAGCGTTTGAGAGTGATTTCGATTCGGGAGGGCCCCCACTCTATGATTATGCGTAATACCTCGCTCCTGACCTTGCTCCTCGTAGCGGCACTCCATGCTCCGCCGTGCACAGCGGCGGAGACCAACCGCCTCTCCCAGATCATAGTCGTCTTTAAGACGCACTTCGACATCGGGTACACCGACATGGCGACCAACATTGTCCAGCGCTACCGCACGACGATGATTGACCAGGCGCTGGACGTGGTGGACCGGAATCGCAACCTGCCCCCGGAGCAGCAGTTCGCCTGGACGCTGGCGGGCTGGCCGCTCTACAAGATTCTTCAGGACTGGCCCGGGCAATCGGCGAAACGCAAGGAGCGGGTGGAGCAGGCGCTCAAGGAAGGGCGGTTCGTGGTGCACGGCCTGCCGTTTACCACGCACACCGAGCTGCTCGAACCTGAAGACCTGGTGCGCAGCCTGGGATACTCGTCGCAACTTGCCCGCCGCCTCGGACTCGAACTGCCACGCGATGGCAAGATGACGGATGTGCCGGAGCACACCTGGATGATGGCTACGATGCTGAAGCACGCCGGCATTGATTTCATGATGATCGGCTGCAATGGCGGGAGCGCGCCGTTGAAGGTGCCACTGCTCTACTGGTGGCAGGGGCCGGACGGATCGCGCGTGCTTACCTTCTATTCCCCTCAATATGGCACCGAACTCGCACCGCCCCAGGACTGGCCTTACCGAACCTGGCTGGCCTGTCTCCACACCGGTGACAACCACGGCCCGCCGCGGCCGGATGAGGTCAAGAAGGTGCTCGACCAGGCGGCCAAGCAGTTCCCGGGCGTGAAGGTGCGGATCGGCAGGCTCTCCGACTTCGGTGATGCCATTCTCGCCGAGAAGCCGGACCTGCCCGTGGTGCGGGGCGACACGCCGGACACGTGGATTCACGGGCCGATGTCTGATCCGGACGGCGCCAAGCTGGCCCGGCACACGCGTCCGCTGATCCCCATCACTGAGGCGCTGAACACCCAGTTGCACGGCTGGGGCCGCCAATTACCCATCCCGGCGCAGGCCATTGCGGACGCCTATGAGCAGAGCCTGCTGTATGGCGAGCATACCTGGGGTGGCTCGATCGGCTGGATCAACAACAAGCTCAGCTTCGGCGAGGCGTTTCAGAAGGACCGGGCTGCGGGCCGCTTCAACCGAATTGAAGGCTCCTGGGATGAACACACGGCCTACATCCGGAAGGCGTATGCAATTATAGCGCCGGAGCTGGAGGGGAACTTGCAGGCCCTCGCGCAGGCCGTGAAGATCGAGGGACAGCGGGTGGTGGTGTATAACCCGCTGCCTTGGAAACGGAGCGGGGTGGTTAGCCTGAAAGCGGCAGGCTTTGCGCCCGCAGCGCTGAGGCCCTCCAATGGTAAGGACGCTACGCCCGTGGACGTGGCGGGGGGCGCGCTGACGTTCCAGGCCCGCGACATTCCCGCAATGGGCTACCGCACCTATGTAGCCGCCGACGTCAGTCGGCGCAAACCGCGGTCCGGAGAAAGTGCGCCAACTGACGTCGGCGGCTACGGGCTACACTCCGCAACGATGGAGAGCCCCTTTTTCAAAGCGAAACTCGATACCTCGCGCGGCGTAGTAGTCTCGCTGGTGGATAAGCGCTCCGGGCGTGAGCTGGCGGGCAACACCGACGGTCTCGGCCTGGGCCAGTATCTTTACGAGCGATTCGACAAGGACAGGACCATGCAGTGGTGCAAAGACTACGTTCGAGCCGGCCAACTCTGGGCTGACTTCTACAAGCCCGGCCAGCCGCCGTCCGATCAGTTCCCTTACCAGGCTGTTTCACCCAAGAATTTCAAGCTACGATTCGAGGAGACCGCCACCTCAGTCAACGCCATCATGGAAGCCGCCGCTAGCGGAAACCTTCCCGCCGTGACGACCCGACTCATTCTCTACCGCGATCAGCCCTGGGCGGACCTGGAAATCACCCTGCATGACAAACCTTTCGAGCCGTGGCCGGAAGCGGGCTGGCTCTGCCTGCCGCTGAACATCACGGCCCCGCAATTCCGGCTGGGCCGGCTGGGCTCGATCATTGACCCCGCCCGGGACCTAATCACGGGCGCCAATCGCAATATGTTCGGCATCAACACCGGCCTGAGCATTATCGACGACGGCGGCCGCGGCGTCGGCTTCTGCCCGATTGACTACCCGCTGGTGAGCCTTGACACACCCGGTTGCTGGCGCTACTCGCTGGACTTCGTGCCCCGGAAGCCAGTGGCCTATGTGAACCTGTTTAATAATCAGTGGAACACCAACTTCCGCCTTTGGAACCGGGGCACCTGGACCTCGACCGTGCGGCTTTGGGCGGTCGAGGAATACGACGCGGAGTCTGCCATTATCACGCCCTCGCTCGAAGCGCGGTATCCACTGCTGGCGGCGGTGGCCGACGGGCCCGCCGGGACCTTGCCGACGACGAGCCGCGGCCTGGAGCTTTCGCGCAAGGGCATTCAGGTCACGGCCTTTGGCCCTAATCCGGACGGTCCCGGCACCTTCCTGCGCCTCTGGGAATTGGCCGGCAAGTCCGGCACCGTCAGGGTCCGGCTGCCCGACGGCACTAACATCAAACAAGTGCAGCCGGTGGACCTGCGCGGACGCAACATCGGCAAGCCTATCGCGGTTAAGAATGGTAGCTTCGAGGTGCAGGCAGGGGCATTTGCGCCGGTGAGTGTGGTGACGGGACCGGAACATCGAACAGCCAATAGCCAAGGCCGCGCGGCGCGGAGATCCGAAAACCGAAGGAAATCCGAGCGCCGAAATCCGAAAGCACCGCGCGCAACTTCTGTGTTGGCCACTGCCCACCCTTCCGCAGCTCGGTGTTTCCCTCGATCGGCGGCGACGGCGCGACCCGTCGGCTAACGTTCGTGCAAGTGTCAGTCATCACTATTGACACAAGAGCAAGAACTCCTGAGCTTGCAAGGCGTTTGGGGAGGCTCGTTCTGGTCCCCGCAGTTCATGACGTGGCATAATGCCTCAGGAGGCTCAATGCCCAGCTTGCTCGTCATGGGGATTCCTTATCAGCACGCTCCGGAAGTGTCAATAGTGAGGACTGACACTTGCTCGGGTGAAGGCTGCACGACGCGGAGGCTTTGCCCAAGCAGGGCTTGGTATCCCCACCAAGCCGCAAGCGATCGTTCAAGCACATGCATTTCCGACAGTGCCAAGCACTCGCGGCGCGGTGAGGACACCGCGCCTTACCGCCGATCTCATTGGGCCGGACGCCTTGAGATTGTGGCCCGATCAGGCCAGCTTCCAGGGCTCGCGATAGGGGCGGCTCAGGAGCTTGGTGGCTTCGGGATCGTCGAGAATGACCTCTTTGGCTACGTCCCACTTGATCTTGCGGCCAACGATCATCGAGATGAGCCCGAGGTGACCGGGAATCGCGGAGTGATGGCCCGTCTCGACCGGGGTAATGGTTGGCTGGCGGGACTTCACGCAGTCGATGAAGTTCTGCATGTGGCTCTTGGTCTGGTAGAGCTTGACCTTGTAGCGATCCTCCGGAATCTTCACAAACCAATCGATATTGGAGGCGTCATACTTGCCGCGGTTCACATAGACCCAGCCCTCCGTGCCGATCCATTTGGTGCCGTCCTGAATATCCGAATAGCCGCCGGCGATGGTCATGGTGATGTCCTCCGGATACTTGAGGGTGATGCGGTACTTGCCGCAGGTGTTCCAGATGGCGTCGGCGGGCGGGAACTCGCCTTTGCCTTCGATCTCGGAAGGTCCATTGTTGTCCATACCCATGCCCCAGTGGGCGATGTCGCAATGGTGGCCGATCCAGTCGAGCAATTGGCCGCCGCCGATGTTGTAGTTCCACCGCCAATTCATGTGGACGCGAGCCTTGATGTAAGGCTCCATTCGGGCGGGTCCGATCCAAGTTTCATAATCGAGTTCGGGTGGCGGGGGCGTCACTGCGATCTTCCAGTCCGGGCTGTCAGGCACGACTTTGGCCAGATACTCGGGGTTCTTGGGTGCGCCGGGGAACTTCGCGAGCAGTTCAGGGGCGGTCTTGGCGAAATCATGATGGTTGCTGGGCAAGCCGACTTCGACACGGGTGAGTTTGCCGATAAGGCCATTGCGGACGATCTCGGCCGCCTTGCGAAACGGTCCCTGGGACCGCTGCCAGGAACCGGTCTGCCAGATGCGCTTGTTGTCCTGGACGGCTTTGACGATGGCCTGCTGCTCGGCAATCGTGCGGGCGAGCGGTTTCTCACCGTAAATGTCTTTCTTATTGTTAGCGGCCTCGGTGGCTACCAGGGCATGCCAATTGTCCGGCACGGCGATCATGACGGCGTCAATGTCCTTGCGGGCCATCATTTCGCGATAGTCGTGGTAGGACTTGCAATCCTGGTTCTTGTAGCGGCCATTGATCTTGTCCAGCGCTTGCTGGAGATGGTTCTTGTCCAGGTCGCAGGCGGCGACGACCTGGGCATCGTTTATGCCCAGAAGCTCGTTCGTGTTGCCAGGCCCCTGCATGCCCCAGCCGACGACGCCGACGACGACGCGCTCGGAGGGACTCTTGCGACCGTCCTGGCCGAGGGCGCTGGCCGGGATAATCGTGGGGACGGTGACAGCGAGGCCGGTGGCGGCAAGGAAACGGCGGCGGCTGATGCCTGAGGAGAAAGAAGATTTGTTCATGGGAATGTATGACGCCAGAAGTCGGCGCAAGAGGCGAGAAGAAAATCCAAGATCCGAAAACCGAAGGCCCGAAGGAAGGCCGAAATCCGAAATCCGAATGGGGCCACAGAGCATTGGAACCCGCCCTCCGGATGGGGCTATTGCTTCGGATTTCGGCTTTCGGAATTCATTCGGGTTTCGGATCTCGGGTTTCGGTTTCTAGGAACGCAGGATGATCGAGTCGCTAACTCGTATCGTGCCTGAGCGCACTACTTCGGCGAGGACACCCTGGCGGCTGTTCATCATCAGAGCGCGCAGGCCCTGGCAGATGGCATCCATCTTGGCGCAGGGATCACGCGGCGAATGAAGCAGCAACACGGCACTGCCGATTTCGACTTCGCGGCCCAGGAGCGAGATGAGGTTGATGCCGGTGGTCTCAATGTTGGAGCGGACTGCGCCCGCGGGAATGGAGGGCAGGCCGAGAGTGGCGGCGTGCTCGGCGATTTGTTCACGCTCGATCAGGGTCACCTGCCGGTGGGTCGGCTGGCTGGTGTCGCGGCTGAGCCGGCCGAAATAGCGGGTGTCGCCTTGGATGCCCTGGGCCGCGACGAGTTCGACGGCTTCGACCGCTTGCATCGGGGTGCCAGGCTCCGCCGGGTGCAAGTGCAACGAGGCGACACGACCGAGGAGGGCAGGGGAGGGGGGGGCGTTCATTTGGTTTATGGGATGATTCTAAATCGAAGCGAGCCAGGTGCAAAGGCGGAATCTGGGGCGCAAATCCGAAAACCGAAACCCGAAATCCGAAGGAAACCCGAAAACCGAAGGCCGAAAAGGAAGAATAGCTTTCGACCGGGCACCTTCGGATTTCGGATTTCGGCCTTCTTTCGGGTTTCGAGTTTCGGATTTCGGTCTTCCCCGGCGCTGCGCTCACTGGACGGGGCCGAGGCGGGTTATTGCGGCGGGAGGGGCTTGGTTCTTGCCGCCAAAAGGGTCGTACCTATAATGCGCCGATGCTCGACATCAAATTGATTCGTGAACGGCCTGACTTTGTGCGTGAATGCCTGGCGGCGCGCGGTGCAGGGGACGAGGCCCATATCGACGAGTTGCTGAAGCTGGACGAGCAACGGCGCAAGCTGCTGGGCGAGGTGGAAGCGCTCAAAGCCCAGCGCAAGCGCGTGTCGAAAGAAATCGGCGCGCTGATGGGGCAGAAGAAGATCGAGGAGGCTGAGGCCAAGAAGAAGGAGACCGGCGACCTGGGCGACCGGATCACGGTACTGGACAAGCAGGCCGAGGAAGCGGAGGCGGCGCGAAATCAACTGATGCTGCGGCTGCCGAATTTGCCCCACGAATCGGTGCCGGTGGGGAAGACGGCGGAGGATAACCCGGTGATCCGTATTCACGGGGAGCAGCCGGCCTTCGCCTTCAAGCCGAAGTCGCACGTGGAGTTGTGCGAGAGTCTGCGACTGGTGGATTTTACGCGCGCGGTCAATCTCTCGGGCAGCGGATTTGTGCTTTACACCCACTGGGGCGCGAAGCTGGAGCGGGCGTTGATTCAGTTCATGCTGGACCTGCATACGAGCGAGCACGGTTACACCGAGGTGTCGCCGCCGTTCATGGTGGGGCCCCAGTGTTTGGAAGGGGTGGGCCAGTTCCCTAAATTTGCGGACCAGTATTACGCCGTGCGGGAAGGGCTGGACGACAGCACGCTGGGCAAGCTTTACCTTATCCCGACGGCCGAGACGCCGGTGGCCAATATTCACCGGGGGGAGCTGCTGAAGGAGAGTGAACTGCCGATTCGCTATTGCGCTTACACGCCCTGCTTTCGCGGTGAGGCGGGCGCGGCAGGGGTCGGCACGCGCGGCATGATCCGGGTACACCAGTTCGACAAGGTCGAGCTGGTCGGGATCGTGAAGCCGGAGGACGGTTACGCGGAACATGAGAAGATGGTCACGTATGCCGAACGGGTGCTGCAAATGATGGGGTTGCATTACCGGGTGGTCCTGCTGTGCACGGGCGATATGGGGTTCGCCGCGGCCAAGACCTACGACCTGGAAGTCTGGGCGCCAGGGCAGGGGAGTTACCTGGAGGTTTCCAGCGTGTCCAACTGCGAGGATTTCCAGGCGCGGCGGATGAATCTGCGGTTCAAAGGGGGCACCGGAGACAACCGGTTCCCGCATGTCCTGAATGGGAGCGGCACGGCGCTTGCTCGGCTGTTTGTGGCGCTGGTGGAAACGTATCAGCAGGCCGATGGGAGCCTGGTGGTTCCCAAGGCGCTGCAGGCTTACCTCAAGACGGAGCGAATTCAGGCGTGAGGCGCACGAGATTCAGCCGGCCACAGGCGCGATTGTTATTTGCATGAGAATTCTCCTCGCGAGCAGCGAAGTTTATCCTTACTCGAAGACGGGCGGGCTGGCGGACATGGTTGGTTCGCTGGCCAAGACGCTCGCGCACGGAGGACACCGGGTAGGGATAGTGACACCGTTGTATGCCGGCATTCGTGAGCGATTCCCGCAGCTCCAGCGGCTTGACCTGCCCCTGGAATTCCCGCTGGGGGCCCAGCAGGTTCGCGGTGAGACCTGGAGCCTCGACCCGATCGAAGGGCTGAGCGTGTATTTTGTGGATCAGCCGGGTTTCTATCAGCGCGCTGACCTTTATCAAAACGAGGGAACCGATTACCCGGACAATGCCGAACGGTTCATGTTCTTCTCCAAGGCCGCTGCGCACCTGGCGCTGCATCTGCCCTGGGAGCCGGAGGTGATGCACTTACACGATTGGCAGACCAGCCCAGCCGCGCTGCTGCTTCAGCATCAGCGGAGATTGGCGGGGCAGGGCAGCACCCCAGGAATCTGCCTGACCATTCATAACCTGGCATACCAGGGCCTGTTCCCAGCCGCCAAGTATGCGCTGATGAATCTGCCGGGGGACTACTTCACCCCGAACGGGGTGGAATTCTACGGCCAGATGAGCTGCCTGAAGGCGGGCATCGTGTATGCCGATGTCATCACAACGGTCAGCCCGCGGTATGCCCGCGAAATCACCACGGAAGAATCGGGTTGCGGCTTGGATGGCTTGCTGCGCCAGCGGAATAGCTCGCTGGTGGGCATCCTGAACGGCGTCGATTACGAGGAATGGAATACAGTAAGTGACACTTATGTTAAACATCCATACTCGGCTGCCGATCTCTCGGGCAAGGCGGCCAACAAGCTCGAACTGCAGAGGGAGTTCGGCTTGCCGGTGGAGGCCAGCATTCCATTATTTGGGAACATCGGGCGGCTGACGGAACAAAAAGGCGTGGTGCTCCTGCTGGGCGCTTTGGAAGAAATGCTTAGCACCGGGTTGCAGTTCGTCGCGGTCGGCAGCGGCTCGTCGGCTTTTCAACGCGCTTACCAGGAACTCGCGAGACGGTTTCCGGCGCAAGTCTCCGTGCATATAGGGTTCGACGAGGGGCGGTCGCATCGAATCGAGGCGGGCTGCGATTTCTTCCTGATGCCGTCCCGTTTTGAACCGTGCGGCCTCAACCAGATGTATGGCCTGCGTTACGGAACCATTCCCATCGTCCGCACGACGGGCGGCCTGGACGACACGGTGGTCGATATCCGGGACGATGCCGCCAGGGCCAACGGCATCAAGTTCATTGAATATTCCGCGACCGCGTTAGCCAAAGGGATTCGCAAGGCGCTGACGTTATACGCTGAGCCGGAATTATTGCATCG
>Ga0114951_10004901_pt1 | contig 12671 bp, 13 predicted proteins | sample AM7aDNAmetaG_FD_88677 | JGI IMG/M metagenome (GOLD analysis project Ga0114951, IMG submission 88677) | Freshwater microbial communities from Finland to study Microbial Dark Matter (Phase II) - AM7a DNA metaG | ecosystem: Environmental > Aquatic > Freshwater > Lake | place: Finland: Lake Alinen... | reverse complement strand
TGATGACTGCCGAGAAGGGCTGAATACCATAGTATGTCCCTATGACGAAATGTCCCTATGACGAACAAAAAGGAAAGCATTATGATGGTGAGCAGTTCTCCAGGGCTTTTCAGGCCTTCGCTGGTCTTTGATTTCAGGTAGGAAAGGAAAGCTTTCCAGTTGATAAAAAACAGATGAAACAGAGAGAGGATTAAAAAGGAAAACCCAAAAATAATGTGCTGGTTCTGCCATCCCCTTTTTGTCAGACCGATCATTCGCCAGTCTGTCCAGTTGGCAACCCTTCCGGGAGGAGATATATAAAGGATCACTCCTGAAACCAGCATCATGAGTAACGCGATGAAAAGCCCGAAGCTTATAAAAACCCGCCAACTGAATGATTTTTTCATGGTTCAGTGATTGTTGGTTTCCATTGCTTGGTATCGTGGCATGTAGAGCAGTTGGCCTGCGACTGGCGATGCCGATTGTCATCCGGCTGGTCACGCTGATGGCATCTTATGCACTGCACTGAAGCACTAAGCCTGCTATGGTCAAAGCTTGCGTGCTGTTCAATGGTTGTCGCTGCGGTTATTACAGGACTGAACAGCACGGCTATAGTGATAAACAATAATCTGCTCACAGCATCAAGAGTGTGCCAGTAACCTGTGTATTACTGATTCATTCCCTGGCCTCGGCCCATGCCCATACCCCGTCCCATACCCATATTAGGATTGTATTGATCCCATACCCATTCAGCTACGGTTCTCAATTCTGCATCCGGTAGAACCAGGGCAGGCATAAGGCCGAATCTGGTAATGGCTTGAGGATCAATCGCTTTATCCTTGTTTGGTGATTTCAGGTATGCAACAAGGTAATTAACACCATCTTTTTTTGTTTTGAATCTCTGATGGTATCGAGAAGCGAGAGGAGTAATCGGTGGTGCGTTTTTGGGCGGTGGCATAACGGAATGGCAGACACTGCAGTTCTTGTCAAAGATAGCTTTACCATCTTGAGTGCTTGTTGCTGCTTGTGCTACAGAATCGAAGCACAACCCCATGGTCATTATCAACAATAATCGTTTCATAGCTAAAGAGATCAATAAATTAATAAGAAAAAAAAATTTCATATTTGTTTAGCTCCATCAAATGTAATTAAATAATCAATGCAAGACCAATTTATTGATTAAAGCAATTTATAAGATTTTATCACACTTCATCGAATAAGCCATCTAATAAAAATAACTTATTAGGTATTAGCACTATTATATAAAGCAGATTTTATCCGATAAATTTCAGATATTTTTAACAATCACTATCGGGTGTGCTCTATGCTTTTCAGGTAACGATTGTGAATAATTCCGTTTTATATTATTTGTAATTATTTGATAAGCTATTTATATAAATCAGTGATAGTAAGCTATTAAATATAGTACCGATATAGAAATTGTATAGTCTTTAGAAGCAAATTACTTGTCAAAAGTGCTCCACTACATTTTCATTGTTTAACAGTAAGTGAAATTGTATTATTGTTATAATAAATGTTTTTTTATCCCCAAATCGAACTCACCTTTAAACACTGAAAACCAATGCAAAAAAATGTAGGGCAAATAGATAAAATAATCCGGATAGTTATCGGGGTGGCAATCATCATTGCCGGACTCATCAATCATTCGTGGTGGGGAGTTGTTGGAGTCGTGCCTATTCTGACCTCGTTTATAGGGTTTTGTCCACTCTATACCATACTGAATATTTCGACATGCGGAAGTTGTTGCAGCAATGAAAAACCCAGGAAAAACAGCTCGTGCAAGTCTTGACTGGTGAATGACATTTTACTTGGATAAAAGAGATGTACAAAGCAACTTTTGCATGGAATTCAGGTTGCTTTGTACATGCGTTGAGGATCAAGCCTTAATGTTTTTCAGGAGTGTCCTCCAACGACAATTCTCATAATCTTGACATTTAACACGACGAATCTAACGAGCTGCCATAACAGATTTTTCCTCCAATAGAGGGTGCTTTTTGACGGTACCGGAGGATAAGCTTCGTCGTAATATGCCTTGACTTTATTGGTGCCCATAGTTATTCAGGTTTGAGATTATTATTAAATTAAAAGTTATTCTGGAATTAACCACCAGAAAGGGTAGCCCTTTGCTTTATGGAAAAAGAGGTAGTGAAGAATAACTTTCAGCCAGTGCCCTGCCAGACCAGCCTCTCCGAGAGAGTAGTTCATATCACGGCCCCATTCAGGATATTTGTTCCAGTCAGGAACAACAGGGAAGAGTGTCATTGATGCACCGAGCCCATCTAATGAACCAAAACCAGCCGATACAACGCATGCCGCACCCATTTTGCTCATCGAGGCTTTATGGCGATGCTCTTTGGCCCCCTGAATTTGTTCCGAAATATTAAGCGCTACAATTTTACCCATGACACCTGCCGGCATACCGGTGCGTGGTGCTGTCGGAAATATCTGCCTACCGCTCGGGCTTGCCATTGGCTTGGAAATCGGATGCGGAGGGGCAAAAGCTATACCTGGCGCATAGATATTCTTGTAGAGCGGATTCTGGTAAAGAGATGGCCAGTCAGCAGCAAGCCATTCATCAAAGGGTTTTGCTTCATAATTTGCATCAACCTTCATGAACTTGTTTGGCGCAAACATCTTTTCAGTAATCTCGACTCCGCTCTTATCGTAGGCTGTCAGACCAACTCCTGAAAATGAGGGAATAAGCATGGCAAAATCAAACTCCTGCATCAACTCTTCACCAGCGAGCGTCTCATAATGTGCTTTACCGGGTTCAACCTTATGGACGCCAGCTCGTCTTATCCAGTTTATACCGTATTCTGCCATGAGAGATTCTGTGAAGACCTTCGTCGGTGTGTAATAGCCGCCTCTGTTAATAAAAGCGCCAGCCATTCCGAAATCGCCCAACTCATACTCATTGGACAGCCAGGTAATCTGCGCTTTATCGCTCAGACCGCGTTTTGAGATCTCCCAGGCAACATTCAGAATGTATTCAAAAGCCGCACCCTGACAGGTCGCCATGGCATGACCAGTACCAATCAAGATACGCTGCTTATGACCGGCCTGCATTTTTTTGATATTGTCCTGAAGATGTTCCCAAGCATGGGCGGCATGACTGTAAGTACAAACCGAGAAGCTGTTTTTATCGGGGCCAAGACCCTCTGTTGCCTCGAAATTAAGCTTTGGGCCGGTTGCGTTGACAAGATAATCATAGTCAACTTTCTCGGTCTGTCCGTTCCGTACCCCATCGGTATACTCAATCGTCACATACCCTTTATGAATTTCCGCGTCTCCTTCAGGATGGATTTCAACAGCTTTGGCCTGTTTCAGGATAATGCCCCATCGGTTATAGACTTTTTTCAGTTCAAAGCGGACATCATCAATAGTCATCTGACCGACACCAACCCAGATGTTTGATGGAATCCACTGATAGTAACTGTTCGGGGTAACAACAACCACCTCATGATGTTTGCCGAGCTTCTTTTTGAGAAACGAAGCGGCAGTGTGGCCTGAAACCCCAGCCCCTAAAACAACAACCTTTGCCATAGATACTCCAGGTTTTCAATGGTTCTGAATGATGCTCTAATCTTGTTCGATTGAGCCGGAGAATTACTCAACTGTTGACCGTTCACTTGAATGCGTGACCGAGGACTACACCGACAACCTTGACGCAACGGACAAAAAAACAGGATATGCTGCGGTTGCGCCTGATCGGTTCGTTTTGTTTATGGTGTAAATGGTTTCAAATGATAGCGCCTGCAGTCCAGCATCGTAAAACAGCGCAGCAAGTTCTCTGCGCTCAAACCCATGATGAACCTTTTCAAGAGGGTCATCATGAAACATGCCATCTTCCAGGTCAAGATCCGCTATAGTGAGAATGCCGCCAGGAGAAAGGAGAATGGATATGCGGTTTAAAAAACCGGCGGTATCATCAATATGGTGAAGAGTCATACTGCTGTAAATCAGATCAAAGCTCTTTTCGGGAAAATCACTTTCGGAAGATGATGAGAGATTCAGGCTGCGCGTTTCGATATTGGTTATTCCTGATGCATTGATTTTATCCTGAAGCACCGCGAGCATCTCAATAGATGTATCAACAGCAGATATCTTCTTCACCAGCGGAGCGATTTCAAGGGTAACCAACCCTGTGCCGCAACCGAACTCCAGGGCATTCATGTTTTTTTCGGGTTTTATTGTGGTTATGATTGCCTGTGAAACGCTCAGTGCAAGCGCTCGGCGTTGAGGATTTTCATCCCATTTCGAAGCTTCGCGATTAAATTTATCCGGACTGTTCCAGATGTCATTCATAAACTCTTCTCCTTTCGAATTACTTTCGAGTTCTTTTCCGCCATATAATAGACAAGCGGCACGACAACGAGTGTCAGAATGGTTGAAAGCACACCGCCCCAGATCAGCGAGATGGCAAGTCCCTGAAAAATCGGATCAAAAAGCATCACCACAGAACCAATAACAACAGCCCCTGATGTCAGAATAATCGGGCGTGTTCTTACTGCGGCAGACTCAATGACCGCCTGCTTGAGATCAGCTCCCTCAGCTCTGCGAATCTGAATGAAATCAATAAGAAGTACCGAGTTACGCACCATAATGCCCGCAAGCGCAATCATGCCGATCATGCTTGTTGCGGTAAAGAAGGCTCCATGCAGCCAGTGGCCAGGAATAATGCCGACAAGGCTCAACGGAATGGCAATCATCATGATCAGCGGAGTCTTGAAGGACTGGAACCAACCGATAATCAGGAGGTAGATGATAACAAGAACCACGGCAAACGCCGTACCAAGATCCCTGAACACCTCGAAGGTAATCTGCCACTCACCATCCCACTTCATAGAGGGCTTGTCCTCTGACATTGGATTTGCCGTATAGAGCGGATTGACGGAGTATCCGCCGGGAACCTTGAGCTTCTGGATCTTTTTATCCATATCAAGCATTGCATAGACCGGGCTTTCGGTCGCTCCGGCAACATCCGCAGTCACATAAACCACTCTGCGAAGATCCTTGTGGTAAATGCTTTTATCCTGAATTTTTTCCTCAACCGTCACAAGTTCAGACAGTGGAATCATTTCACCGGCACGCAGACGAGTTGTCAGAGTTCCCATACCCTGTGACTGCACAAAAATACCGGAAAGATCATGCAGCGATGTTCTGTCAGACTGGGGCAAGCGAACCTGAATAGTTACAGGATCAAGCTCATTTGCTGTATGAATCAGCCCGACATCCATGCCGGCAAGCGACATACGCAGCGTCTGGGCAATCTGCTCGGCACTGACTCCCCTGAACGCAGCTCGTTCTTTGTTGACCACCAGATTGTAAACCTTCTGATCGGCTTCAACCAGCCAATCAATATCAACAACGCCTGGAGTTTCTTTAAATACTTGTTTTACCTGTTTTGCAAGGGCAATCTGTTCACTCTGTGATGGCCCGTAAATTTCAGCAACAAGCGTAGACATAACAGGAGGCCCGGGCGGAATCTCGACAATCTTGGCATTCCCATTATAACGCTGTGCAATCAACTGAACGCCGGGTCTCACACGTTTGGCAATATCGTGGCTCTGTGCTTTACGTTCGCCTTTATGCACAAGATTAACCTGGATATCAGCCATATTCGCCTTCTGTCGGAGATAGTAGTGGCGTACAAGACCAGTGAAATTAATCGGAGCATTGGTACCAACATAGTACTGATAACTGCTGACCTCCGGAATGGTTTTCAAATATGCGGCAACCTCCTTGGCTGCTCTGGCTGTCTGCTCAAGCGAGGTACCTTCGGGCATATCCAGAATGACCTGAAACTCGTTCTTGTTGTCAAACGGAAGCATTTTCATCTGTACGGCCTTCAGTGGCACCAGTGCAATTGCACCGAGCAGCATCAAGGCTACCACACCAAAAGCAACCCATCGTTTGAAGCTGCTCTCGATGAACGGCGAGAGGATGTTGTTAAAGAGCTTGTAGTAGCCCGTTTTGGTAATGTCGTACTCTTCATGATGACCCTCTTCAGTTTTCAGAAGACGATAGGAGAGCCATGGGGTTGCGATCAGTGCAACGAGCAGCGAAAAGATCATGGCAAGCGTGGCGCCTATCGGCATAGGGCTCATATAGGGGCCCATCAGGCCCGAAACAAACACCATCGGAAGCACTGCAGCAATAACCGTAAAGGTTGCCAGAATAGTTGGATTACCCACTTCATTGATGGCGGTAATGGCGGCCTGAAGCTTCGGCTGCCGTTTCATGGCAAAGTGCCTGTGAATGTTTTCGGCAATGATAATCGAGTCATCAACAACAATACCGGTAACAAATATCAGGGCAAAGAGAGTCACCCTGTTGAGCGAATAATCAAGAAGGTAGTAGATCAGGAGTGTAAGGGCAAAGGTGATCGGCACCGATGCCAGAACAACAAGCGCGCCGCGCCAGCCAAGGAAAAAACCGACAACAACCGTTACCGCCACAACCGCCATGAGCAGGTGCTCAAGAAGGGTAAAGACCTTTTCGGAAGCCGTTGCTCCATAGTTCCGCGTTTCAGTCACGGTTATGCCTGAAGGGATAACCGTCTTCCTGAGCCCTTCTACCTTCGACATAACCTTGTCGGCAAGTACCGAGGCATCGCCGCCTTTCCGCTTCGCAACAGTCAGCGTCACCGCTGGATACTCTCCTGCCACAGAACCGTTCGGGGCTGCCGCCGCCCATCCGAAAAAATTGTAGTTATTGACCTCTTCAGGGCCATCAACAATTGTTGCAACATCACGCAGATAGACCGGAGAAGCCCCATAGATACCAACAACGATATTGGAGACCTCTTCGGCGCTTTCAAGAAATTTCCCCGAGCGGACAACGATCTCCTGGTTCATCTGTTTGAAATCACCGGAAGTCATCTGGCTGTTGCCCTGCTGAATCTGACGGGCAATCTGCATCGGGCTGACATTGAACTGCTGAAGTTTCGCCTTGTTGAGTTCAATTTTTATCTGGCGCTTCAATCCGCCCTTTATCTCTACATCACCGATGTTGTTGATTTTTTTCAGTTCTTCAGCCACCGCTGCCGCACTCTGACGAAGCTGGTATGGATTCTTCGTCTTGCTCCAGAAGGTGAGATTAAGCACTGGAACATCGTCTATAGAGACCTTTTTCATCAGCGGAAACTGGACTCCAGAAGGCATCTTGTCCATATTTTTCATCAGGGTAGACCAGAGCTTGACCATACTGCGCTCTGCATCCTCACCTACTTTGAAGCGAACAGTTACGAGGGCAACGTCAGGCATTGAGGTGGAATAGACATAATCCACCCCCGGAATTTCAGTCAGGGTTCTCTCAATCGGCTTGGCCACTCGGGCTTCCACCTCTGCGGGAGCTGCTCCTGGGAAGGGGATATAAAGATCAACCATCGGCACCACAATCTGAGGCTCTTCTTCACGCGGTGTCATAAAGGTTGCCATGATACCCACAAGAAGAGAGGCCACCATAAGAAGCGGAGTTATCTTTGAATTGATAAACTGTTTTGCAAGTTTACCGGCAATACCTTCGTTCATTGGTTCTGAACCTCCTCAGTCACATTCGGACTCTTTATTACGGTTAATCCTTCACTAAGCACAGGGTTATACTTTTCCACCACAAGTTCTCCTTTAGATATTTTTAGTTTAGTCTCCCCTGTAGTAAGCCAGTTCGCTTTTTGCCATGCAATAGTCATATTTCGCCTGATTCAGCCTTATTTTTGCGTATGTATGAGCCTGCTCGCGCATCAAAAGCTCAAAGGTCATAGCCATACCGGTCTTGAACTGTGCTCCGATATAATCAAGACTTACCTTAGCATCTTCAAGTGATTTCTGCGCAACGTCTATTCTTGCCCTCGCGGTTTTCAGCAAACGCTTCGACTTTTCAATTTCAGCAATACTGCCACTTTTTGCCGCATCATAATTGTACATTGCCTCACGCTCCTGCGCTTTGGCCTCCTGAATACGACCTGCTGTAGCCATCCCATCGTAAATATTCCACTGCATATTCATGCCAAGCACCCAGCTTGAACCTCCACTGAAGATATTATTGCTGTGCAGGTTGGTCTGCAGAAACGCATTCAAGCGGGGGCGTTTCGATGCACGAATCATATCTTCCTGTAAAATTGCAACATGACGCCAGGTTTCGAGCGCTTTGAGATCGGCGCGGTTCTCCGAGACTGCTTTATCACTTTCCGCAGGCAAGAGAGTGTCAATGACAAGATCTCCGGTTGGAACAAGAGTCACACCGGAATCAAGACGCAGCATCACTTTCAGTGCATCCGTTGCATTTTTTATCTCGTCAAGCAGCATCATTTTCTGCTCAAGCAACTCGGAAAGCCTTACATCGGTCGAGAGCTTGTCTGACTTGGGCAGCAAACCGGCGCTGTAGCCTCTGGCGGCTTCACTACTGTGCGACTGCATGGTTCGGATGGACTGTTCGACGGCATCAATATTCTTTTTTGCAAGAATAAGACCGTAATAGACTCTGGTGACCTGCAGTCCGACAGACTCCCCGGTTCTGACGGTCATAAGTTCCTGGGCTTTTTTGGACGTAACAGCCAACCGCCTGCCAATGGCGGCATCGGCATTGTAGACCGGCTGCATAACCTGAATTGAGGTATTGAAGTCGTTAATGACATCAGGATGAGTCATCTTGTATGCTTCAAAATCGGAGTTCAGCAAACTTTTCTGCTGCAGTTTGAAAACAAGAGCTGCACCGGGATCATTGGTCACCATCAGTGTCTCCGAGAGCGTAACTTTCGGAAGGTATGACTGACGGCTCTGAACAATCCTCGCCTCAGCCTGATCAACCTTGCTGCGGGCCGCCTTGATGGTGTAATTGTTTTCACGAGCCATCGAAAGTGCCTCGGAGAGAGAGAGTTTTATTGTTGTATCTCTGGCTGTTGCCTGTAGCGGTGAGCTGAGAGCACCCGCAACACAAAACGCGATCAATGCTTTATATACCTTCATGACTGTTAGTGTTTTGAAATAAGTTTTAAAATCTTTTCTACACTTTTTAAGTCATCACGATTCAGACACTGCTGGAGGTTGCGCTGGAGTACAAGCGAAAAAGTATTGTCAAGAGCCGCTTTTGCCGCCTGGAACTGGGTAATAATCCGGGAACACTCTTCTTCCCGCTCAATCATCCTTGTCAATCCCTCAACCTGACCTGCCACCCTTTTTAGCCTCAGAATCACATCTTTCATTGAATCCGCAGTTGTTTCCATGGTCGTATTATTTTAAAATGTAATATACCTATACCCCGTATTGGTATATTACAAAAAAAGTCATATCATATCCAAGAGATTTTTATTCTGAACGGAGCCGACAAGGAATACAGGGAGGCACAATTACAACTGGACGCCGTTTAAATGAATTACAACTAACGCTCAACCTCGGCTTTGGTATTTGAAAATAAAGTCTGAGACAAAAAACGTTAGCCTGAGCAGGATGGACTAAAATATGTTAACCACTTATAATAAAATTTACTATGAACAATACGCATGAAGTCAGCCCCACTAACGCCCTTGCACTGATTCAAAAAGGGGCGTTGCTTGTTGATGTTCGTGAGTCCAACGAAGTTGCAAAAAAATCGTTTGATGTTTCCAATATCATGCAGATTCCTCTCCGCGATTTACAAAAGCGATTTCAGGAAATACCTCTTGACCGTAAGGTAATTGTCGCTTGTCATAGTGGAAATCGCAGCTTTATGGCGACTCGCTTCCTGATGAACCATGGATACACGCAAGCTGTCAATATGCAACAAGGAATTGTCCGTTGGGAAAAGGAAGGGCTTCCGATCAAAAGTGAGCTGAAACAAAAATCCGGGTCACGGCTGATGCAAATATTTAGCAGGAAGTCCTAAAAAGAGAAATTAAAAGGACATTTGGTTGTCCTCCCTCAGTATAAACGGAGAAGAAGCTTTTCTCGCCCTGTCCAAGAAAATATACCAAGTTCATTTTCTGCATTTCACTTTTTGCGAATGCACGTAAAAGCTATACACGCTCTCTATGGCCACGGATTTTGAATTCCTCAGCCAAAGAGACAAACGTTTCAGCCCACCCTGGATTACCGACAGCATGCAGGTGCGCAAAAGAGGCAAAAAGGTTACGATAAAGCACACCGTCACTTTTTCCGGTTATTCCGTTTCCCCGGATAACGTCAAACTGGCAGGAACACCCTGTGGTCGGAGTAATCGGCCTTGCATAATGAAACTCATGCGCCCTTATCTGGTCACCCTTTCGAAACCAGGGAGAGTCAGTTGTACTCTTGAGATCAACGTATCCATGCCCTGCCGGATAATGCTCAAAACCGATATCAAAAGGCAGAATACCAGCAAGAGGATATTTTTTCGTTCCATAAGTGGCATTCCGGCAAAGGTAAATCAAGCCGCCGCATTCAGCATAAAGCGGCATACCTGCCTCAACCCTCTCCTGCACCTCTTTCACGAGTCCCCTGTTGGCACTCAACACATCAAAAAACGATTCTGGAAATCCGCCACCAAGATAGAGTGCGTCAACATCAGGTAAAGAAATCTCCTGAAGAGCATTGATGAACACAAGCTCTGCTCCGTTGTTCCTCAAGGAGTTCAGGTTGTCAGGATAGTAAAAACAGAATGCTGCATCTCTGAACACACCGATCCTTGCTCTTCCTGAAATGCCCTTTCCAAAACTCGCAATTCTCTGCATAGGCATCGGGGGAGCCTGATAAAAGAGAGAATGGATTGCTTCCATATCACAATAATGGTCTACTCGCTCAGCCGCACCCTGAATGAACTGAACCGCATCAGATGTTTCTGCGACTGTTGTCAGCCCAAGATGCCGCTCAGGAATAACCAGCTCTTTGTCATAAGGGATCTCTCCAAGCACCGGCACCTTGCAATAATGCTCAATTGCCTGTTTCTGTTTGTCTGCCTGCCGTGAACTGCTTACCTGATTTAAGAGTACACCCGCAATCTTCACGTTCGGAGGCATCGCCTGCATGCCCATAACCAGCGCGGCGATCCCCCTGTTTGTTTTTCTGCTGTCTACCACCAGCAATACCGGCGCCTGTAGCATTTGAGCAAGTCCTGCTGTGCTGTCAGAACCATCAAGGGAAAAACCATCATGCAAGCCATGATTGCCTTCAATCAAAGCGATGCTTTTACTCTCCATACCACTATTTCTCTGAAACGATCCAATACATCCGTATCTTCCCATAATGTAGGGATCAAGATTGTAGCACTCGCTTCCACTGGCCAGCCGATGCCACATAGGATCGATGTAGTCCGGACCTTTCTTGAAACTCCTGATGGGCACGCCCCGAGAGGCAAGAGATGCTAATATCCCAAGACTGATCGTTGTCTTGCCTGCACTCTTATGTGCTGCCGATATCATCAGACGAGGCAAGTTTACCAAATCCATTGTATCTCCTTCCTGCCTTGACAGAACAAAGGGCTATTGTTAACCTTCAGCTCTTCAACATGCACAGAAAATCCAGAAAAGAGCCTGACAGCACCAGGAAGATTTACTTCTTCCTGATAAAAAAAGTATGAACATTTGAGGCCTCGGTATGAGCAACGAGTTCATGACCAGTACGCTTTGCCCATGATGCCATATCATTGACGGAACCGGGATCAGTCGCGGTCATTTTCAGTATCTCGCCGCTGTTCAGCGAATCAATAGCTTTTTTTGTCTTCAGAATCGGCAAAGGGCAATTTAAACCTTCACAATTCAACTCCATATTACTTGCCATGTCACTCATTAATATCTCCTGATTATTTTTGTATTAAATCTTTTGACGCCCGCTAAGCCTTCGGGGTTTTCTGATCTGGCCGCAGCTTTACGGTAAAATATTCATCCGCATAAGCCGTTTCGACCACGGTACCGGCACTGTTCCAGAGGGGTTCTTCATAATCGTTCCACCCCCTCAAGCCTGTCCGTAGAGATATGGCCTGTTCATAACCAAGCAAGTGCATGGTATGAACCGCAAGAACACTGCGGTGACCGGAACGGCAAACCACGACGATTTCGCGAGTTCTGGCTTTCACCAATTCAGGCACGGTATCCTCGTAATCCCACTCACAGGCAGATTCCAGAATACCCCTTGGAACATTGATCGAACCTTTTATATGCAGGGCATCAAATTCATAGGGTTCACGCACATCAACAATCAGAAGATCTAGATTCTCTTCCATACGTGCGACGAGATCCCAAGGCATAATCTCTTGAACAGCAGGGAAACAGTTCTGAACAAGCTCTCTGTAACTCACCATAGCAGGGAAGTTTTTGTGTCAAATAAAAAGTGAAATATTGGCGTCAGCTGCATATTCAAGAAAGGTTGCAGCTCCACCATATTCAACTCCTTCAATGAATTCCTCTTTTTCAAAGCCAAAAACCTCCATAGTCATCTGGCAGGCAATAAAACGAACACCGAACTCCTGACACATGCTCCGAAGTTCTTCAATAGTAGCCACTCCTTTCTTTTTGAATGTTTCTTTCATCAACATTGTCGCCATGTTGTCGAAACCAGGAACGTTACCGGAAATGACATTAGGAATCGGCCAGTTAACGGACTGAAATTCCTTGTTGCCAAATGGCATTTTCATCGGCATTGCCGGATTGCTGTGAGGAGAAACTTTGGCATCAAGTTCCTTTTTAAGCAGTGGTAAACCGTAAAAAGTAAAGAATATGACAG